>Ga0172371_10014262_pt1 | contig 10259 bp, 10 predicted proteins | sample Lak12m_FD_114543 | JGI IMG/M metagenome (GOLD analysis project Ga0172371, IMG submission 114543) | Freshwater microbial communities from Kabuno Bay, South-Kivu, Congo - kab_022012_12m | ecosystem: Environmental > Aquatic > Freshwater > Lake | place: Democratic Republic of the Congo: South-Kivu... | reverse complement strand
CGGCTGACAAATAAAAAAGTTTCATTTATATTATTCTTGTGAACATTCAGCTATATCATTTACGGGTTTTTTCCTCTCTTTTTATCAATATTGGTGCTACTTTGATATTAACTATTCCAACTATAAGTAATTATATTGTCTTGATATTTAATATCATCTTAATTATTATTAGTTTGTCTTTAGCTATGAAATTAGAAAAGATGATTTTTACTTATGATTGATCTTACTGAGTTTTTTAAAAGGTTCCAAGTAGGGTATGCCTTAATTCTTATTGCTTTTTTTCTTATGTTTATCTTCTTTGGAAAATTTGATAAAGAAGTGCGAAAAAAATAGGTTGTTGCTTTCAAAATAAATAATCCTGCCTATCTTTGGTTGAAAATTGAGGCTAAATATCCTATAATATTCAAATGTCAACCGAAGGAGGAATTAGGGCAGAATTTGCATTAGCATATTTGATGGCCCCGATAAAACCTATAAACAATCTTATCGATAAAGATTATCCGAAAGCAGCTATGTTGTTTCATAATATCAAAGGAGTTGGAAATGCTCAAGCTTTCTTGGACAAGGCAGTTGAAAACGGACAAACAGTGAGAAACGAATTTAAAGTAAGAACCAAAATTATGTATTGGGATGGAGTAAGGGCTGTCATCGCCGGCTTCAATCGTGAGGGAATACAGATGGGATATGGTCAGGCGATTTGGGATCAGGATCCCAGGAGAAGAGAATCAACAGACGGAATGATGACCTTTTATCCAGACTATGTAGTTTCATCGCATTTTGAAGGACACAAACTTGGGTTTGATATGATGAAACACTTGGAGGATTTTATTGCCTTGAACAATGTTGGACTTGGTGCAAAGTTCTTTTATGATATCCAAGCGGAAACTCCCGAAAGGCAAACGGCAGCGGCAAGAATGATAGAAAAGATCGGGGCAATAAGATCAGGTCAATCAGAAAATGACTTTTTAAGAGTTGCGGTAAAACCAAAATATTTTAGAAGTGGTGCTCCCGGCATAACCAAACTTCCCGAAAAAGTCCCTGTTTATATCAAGTATTAATTTTTTGATAGAATAACCTCATGGTCAGAGTTGAGACAATAAGACATAGGGTTTCCGGAACAATAATTGCCCCATTTCATGACCTTGATTCCCTTAGATCTTCATGTCAGACAGGTAGTCCGATCTTACCCGATTCATCTTTGAGGATGTGTACCGGCATCAATGCCACTGCCCTAAGCGGCGGACATTTCATCAACGGACAGTACGGGATAAAAAGATATGATTCCCATACGGGAGAGGAAACAGCCCTCTGCGGATTTGATATTGAGAATAATGAAATGGTCATCAGACATACGCCACAAGGAAAAAAGCCGGGAGAGTTTTCTTCAGGTGCGGCCCGTAATAGACTTGGTCGCTCCAATTTTAGAATTGAGATGATGCAGGCGATGATCGAGGTCGCTGAAAAACTTGGACTCAAGGGAGTCGTCGGCTTTCCCGTCAGACCATATTTTTTTGGAGATGTAAAAACTTACATTCATAAACTTAAAGCAAAAAATGACATGTTCGAAGTCTTCAATTTCCAGCTCAAAAATGAAACTCAGCCCAATGAAGCTTATTATTATTTAGATTTGAGTTCTTGATTTTGAAGATTTTTTTTTATAAAAAATTGTATATAAAAACAGCACTTGTGTATGCTTGATGACCAAAGGTTGCAAGTGGATCAGACATAATATCTAAAGGAAAATAATTTAAGTGAAAAATTCCATTTCTAAGGGTTATTCCCCCTCTCTGGATTCCAGGTCTTACAACAATGACATCAACATCTTTAGTGCTTGGAGCATACGTACTTCTACCAAAAACCCCAAAAGCCTGTGCCCCGGAATCCAGCTCTTGAATTGCTAATTCATAGAGATTTTTTCTTATCACTTCATTTACTTTTATTTGTTCTGGAACTCTAAATCTTTGTTCTGTCATTTGAATATTATATCCTATAAGATTATATATTCAATAAAATTATTGTTTTGGAGGTTACTATTTTCTTTGATTGAAAGGAATTAATGCAGGATTTATTTCCATTCCTAGTTCTCTAGGACAAACACCAAATCTTCTTTGAAGTGCGCAAACCCCTACTCCGACAAACCCCATTGCCAAACTTTCCGGAAGTACATCTCCTTCAGCAACTGAAGTACATGGTTGTTCTTTATCTTGAGCGTCAATCATTATCCTTGGAAATGAACGGGAATCCGCTGCTAAATAAAGCGCACAAGGTTTGACTGAAAGACTGGCATCAACAACAGGTCTGACAGGTTTTTGCATAGCCATCATTATACCAACGCTGTTTTTTAAATCAATTTAAGTTATGTTTTGAAGATTATTTTTTTATTGACTGAATCTTTTTAAGATCTTGCCAAGAATACTGTTTTACCCCACCCAACTTGTTAACAGAAAAAACATATAGTAAAAGTTTTTTGGCAACTTGCCATGGGGTACGTCGAATAGCAATCCGAGTGCTAATTTCAGGTAATCCCAATCCATAATAATTTCTTGTAGTTCCACCCGATTTCATTCTTGTGACAATTTGTCCAAGTGAATAAATAAAAGCAACTTCATTTCCCTGAGAAATTTTCCCCTCACCTTTTGTTTCTATAAAAAAAAATCTGGAGTATTTGAAATTTTTTGCTTTTAGATCAACTCCGTGATCGTGAAGACCTCCAAATTTAAAGTGTCCCCATCCATTTGCCGATAGCCATTTTATTATGGAATTCTTTACAAAATCTTCAGTTATTTTATCTACTTTAATATTCTTCATCTCAAATTTTAATTGTTAAATCTAAAATTATGAAATTAAATCTTCCAACTTCAATTGGGTCGCTACTTTAAAATCAACATCAATCGCCTTGAAATGCTTTTGTCCACAAACAATCTTTTGTTGTTCACTAGGTCTTAGATTTTCCAGGTTGTCAACGAATTTACTTTCCCTTACTAAATATAATTTTTCTCCTTCATCACTTTTGTAAACTATTGCCCAATCGGGATGATAACTCCCTAGTGGAGTATCTACAAAAAAATTAGGAGGAAGTTTTGTAAAAAGAATTACTCTGTTACTTTTCTCAAGGTTCTCAGCAAATTGTCTTTCTCCCTCGCTATCAAAAACTACTCTTTCGTAAACTGATTTTTTGCTTTCAATAGATTTTTTTGCATAACTAACAAAGTCTACAAATAAATTTACCTCCCATATTTCTCCGGTCGGAATATACTTTAATCCCTCGTTAATCAAAAGTTCATTAAGACTAATATTTAAAAATGAAATACAGCTTCTCGAAAATTCTTCTGGATTTTTAAAAATTAAATCAAGATTATTTATCTTGGAAAAGATTTCAAAAATAGTCGCTCTTGTCACTCGTGTGTCACTCGCAATTCTATCGATGATATTATCAATTGATATTTTGTTGATAAGTCTCTCTCCATACGAAGTCGTCTGATAAATAGTTTCAAGTTTTCCATCTCGACTAAAATCAACCTGTACCTTTTCTACTTTTACCACGAGATTATTTATATCCAATTCATTTATTTTGGATATGGAGCTTTCAACTAATTTCCTTGTATTAAGTTCTATATTGAACTTAGTTCTTCTCCTTATCTTTTCCCAAAGTTTTTTAAAATCCTCGTTTTCACTCGCTAAATGTTTTTTAAATTTTATTGTGACTCTCTCACGTGCGTCTGACGTCTTTGGCATTTCTTTATATCCTGCTTCGTCGTATTCTGTCTGTAGTCCACCAACAAATTCACGATAGCTTTCATTAGCAATCACAGTTAGTACGTTTGTCTGAGTATCGAAAATTCTGTCTCCATCTGTATTAATAGCAAGTCTAAGTCCTCGTCCTATCTGCTGTCGTCTTTCTTTATCAGTCCTTACTTCACGAAGTGTACAAATCTGAAAAATATTAGGATTATCCCAACCTTCCTTTAAAGCTGAATGGGAAAAAATAAAACTAATTGGTTCGGAAAATGATAATAATTTTTCTTTATCTTTCATAATCAGGTCGTATACTTCTTTATCATCTTTGGTTTTTCCGTCAGTGTCTTTATAAATTGTTTCTCCTTTTATTTTGGTCTTTGCAAAATAGCCGTTATGAACAGTGTTGACTTCAAGATTTTTAAACTGGTTAAAATTTCCTTTTAGCTTTTCAAATTCCTGGCAAAAAATCTTTTTTATTACCCCTTCTTCTTTTACATAATTATCAACTTTATCAATAAAAAATAATGATAAAACTTTAATTTTATTTCCTAACTCTTCTTGTTTATTAAAATGAGCTTTGATTGTTTCCCTTATCTGAGTTCTAAATATTGCCTCTTTATTTTCTCCGACATTTTCTTCAAGCTTAAATATTCTTCCATCAGAAATCTCAACTTTTTTGGTTCTTGCGTCAATCTCGTTTACATAAAGTCCTTGATATTTTTCATTTTTAGTTTTTCTATAAAGTTCATCTCCAGCTTTAAGCAAAATCTCTTTGTTGACAAATTCATCTCCAGCTAATTTAGTTTCAAGAATTACTTTAGCTTGGGGTAGTTTTCCCGCTTGGGTTTTTATTTCTACAACTTTAAAAATAAAAGCGGAGGGATCAGATTCTTCCGCACCATAAACTTCTATTTTTTTGACCAATCCTTTTATATAGGCGTCGTAAGGTGTTAGTCTATAAACCAGATTATAAATATGTTTATGAGTAGCACTGTAGCGAAGACGAAATAAAGAGGTTAAATCATTGATAGCAGATTTTGAAAGTTCCGATTCCATATTCTGTGGTTCATCCATTATCACAACAGGTAGTGTTTTCGCAACTAAGTTAAGTGGGCTTTCACCATTAAATCTGTCTGGTGTTTGACGCATAATATTACTGTCTTTATTGAAAGATTGAATAGTCATTATCATTATTTGAATATTTATTGATTGGGCAAATTCCCTTACCCGTGATAATTTTTTAGAGTCGTAAGCGAAGTATCCAAAATGAGTGTTGTATATTTCTCTAAAATGTTCTTTGGTCTGTTCAATTGTTTTTAAGACTCCTTCCCTTATGGCCACGCTTGGAACAAGAATGATAAATTTTTTTAAATTATATTTTTTGTTTAATTCTAATATTGTTCGCAGGTAGACATAGGTTTTTCCTGTACCAGTTTCCATTTCAACGGAAAAATCCATCGAGTCAAGTTTTTCAAGAACATCAATGTTATTTTGCTTCTGAATATTTTTTAGATTTTCAAAAATTCTTGTTTTATCTATTTCCAGTTCATTAGCAATAATAGGAGAGGATTGAAGTTCAAAAATTTCCTTATTATTTATTAGGTTTTTCCCTGTTTCAAAAATTTCTGTGACGGCATTGATCGCCTCGTTTTGATAATCTAAATTTTTGTTAAATTTGAATTTCATTGATAAGTATTTAAAGGAGAAATAACATTAGGAACAACCAAATTATTGCTGAAAAATATTACTTCACTACTTTTTTTTGCGTGGTGAGCAGAATGAAATAATTGATATTCTATTGCTTTGTAACCTTTATACATTTCCTTAATCTCTTTATGATTGTCATATGAAACAATCCATTTGCTGTTTTTAATTTTTTTTATTTCCTTACTTACTTCTATATGATTATCATGTTCATAAAAATTCATATATAAAGATTTTCCTTTCAGGTAATATGGTGGATCAAAATAAAATATAGTCGAAGTTTTTTTAGATTTTTTTTGGATTTTTTTAATAAGCACCAAAGCATCAAGCTGATAAATTTTAATGTTTTTTTTGTGCTCAGATATCAATCGTATTTTTTTAATTAATTCTTCCTTATCGAATCTACAATCAATTTTATATTTTCCCTTTTGACTTAGTCCTCCAATCATGCCACCATTTATTATTCCTGAATGATTTGTCCTATTTAAAAAAAGAGTAGAAAAACCCAAATCAATCAAAGTAGCATTTTGCTTGTTTAGTTGTATTTTTTTATACTTATACCAAGTGGCAAGGTTAATTTCAGTTTTACTTATTAATTTACACAATTCTTCAGTGTTATTTAAAACTGAAAACCAAAAAGCATAAAGCGATCGATCTTTATCGTTTATAGTAATTTTTGAAACATACCCTTCAAAAAGTAGATATAAGGCAACGGCCGCTCCGCCAGCATATGGCTCAACATAATGTCCATTAATATTATTTTCTTTACAAATTTTGGCTATAAGTTTTGATAATTTATTTTTTCCTCCAGGATATCTTAGTGGTGAATAAAATTTCATGCTTTTATTTTTGAAAATAATTTTTTATTAATATATTTCCATAGTATTTCAAAAAATTCTTGCAGGTTATCCCAGTTTAATTTAAGATCACTTGAACTCGGTTGAGTTTTATATGAATGAACATAATCATGAAAATTATCAATAGATAATAAACTAGTTTTTGCTATGGCAACTTTTCTTATATTGATCAATTGTTTTTTAGTTGCAATTTTAGAATTTTCCATATGTTCAGATATTTTTGTTATTTTCCCAGCGAGTTTAATATCATTTTTTAAGATAACCCCCTCTTTTTCTAAAAAGAAATCAATACTAATTTCCAGGAATACTCTAAACAAAACGCCCACAGCATTTGGAACGGCTTTATTTGTATCGTCAAGTAAAAGGTCATTTCTTAATTCACAGTAAATATTGTTAATTTTTGTTTCTTTAATATTTAAGACACAGGTTTTTGGAATTAGATAAATTCTTGTTGTCGATTTAGGGTTGCTTCTTATAGAATCTATTTTTGTAATTTGAATTGTCTCCTCTCCAAGAAGATTTGTAACTTTACTTTTACTAATTTCCTTTTCAGCCTTATTGAAATCATCATTTTTAATTGAATATATATATTTTTCTATTTCTTCATTTTTATTTAAAGTACGGGAATCAATTTTATTTCCATTAAAATCATGTTTTTTTAGAACATTTACAATTATTACTTCCAGTTTTTTATTAAAGTTTTTATCTTTTATTATTAAGCTCCCATCACTATTTATTTCTATCCCAAGAATTTTCCAAGCGGCTTTATTTTCAATAATTCTATAGAAGTTAGTCACATAACCATATCCTAAGACCTGTTCTTTTAGCTGTTCTGGAATATTTAAAGATTTAATAATTTTAGCTAATGCTATTTTAAATAATTCTTGTTTTTTTGCATTTCCTCTTCTCACGTTATAATGAGCACGCTCTGTATCTCCCCAATTAACTTGATTATTGCTCTGGAGGTGTTTTCTATCTATATATCTAAGCCCCTGATCTTTATTCTGTGTTACTAATGACTCTAAAACGTAGTCATCGGTAATATTGTTTTTAAGTCTGAGAGTTCTAAAAAAATCTTTTAATTTTTTATCATCCGTGAGCTCTGGGTCAATTATCAGTTTGTATACTATCAATCTTCTATTCCCTTCTAGGACAATCAATCTCTCATCATAATTGTAAACAACTATTTTTTCTAATTGAGGTAAATCTAAATCCTTAATAACTGCTTCCGCAAGTTCTTTAATTTTAAAATCTTTTTTAGATATAAAATACTCAATTAATTCTTTTTCAGTTTTATTAAAGTATTTATCTGGAAAACGAGCATTCTCATCCCACAAATACAAGTCCTTTATTTTTATTTTTTCATTTCTCCAATGATAATTATTTGATTTCATATTAAATCACCTTAACATTTAAATTCCTCCCAATATTTATTTTTGTTGTGTCGTCGAGGGCGGAGTCGAGGCAGACAAAAGTGTCTTCTTCGGTTAGTTTTAGGGATTCTACTTGGTCTTTTGTTATCTTATTCTCAAACGTTACCAATAATTTTTTATTATCATCAACCACTTGCCAATATTTTATATTGGCGCCTTTCTCTTGAGTTACTTTTGAATTAAGATCAAAACCTTCCTTAAGCAATATTTCATAAACTACTGTTTTTTCATCGTACCCATCAACTAACGGTTTTTCCAAAAACAGTTTCATTTGTTTTTTTAATTTTTGCTCATCGTCTTTATCAGTTAATAAATTCCACTGACGGTAGTTGGATTTTGAAAGAGCTAATGATTTAAAACCAGTATCTCCTTTACTTATTTTTTTTCCAGCTCGTTTTATTCTCTCTTTAGCAATTTCAGCAATATTTTTATAACCGGCTTTGTAAGCTTCACTGTCTTCATTAGTTGCCTCCGGCAACTGTACACAAATCCATTTTCTATTTCCTCCATCTTCGACATTTAATTCCATTACCGCTTGAGCTGTCGTCCCAGACCCGGCAAAGAAATCAATAACAATTTCATCCTTTTTGGTTGCCAGTTGAGCAAATCTTTTTATAAGTGAAACAGGTTTAGGATTAGTAAAATAATTACCGCCCAATAAATCATGTAGAGTTTGAGTTCCGTTTGTAGTTGTTTCAATATCATTCCAAAGAGTCGTGGTTACACGACCTCTTTCAATGGCTTCAGACAAAAATCTTTTTCTTTGCGGTCCGGCATCGCCTGTTGATCCAAAAACAATCCTATTATCACTCAATAATTCTTTAAATTTTTTATAATCGTTTTTCCAACTATTTCCAGAATTTGGTTTATAAATTTCTTCTGTTTTTGGATTTTTTATTTCGTATTGCTGATTAGGTCTCCACCCTCCAACCTGAAAAGGATCTGCTTTCCATGGGCCACGCGAGTCATTATCAGGATTAGAAAAGCCATTCCCGTTTTCTGGAAGTCTAAATTCTTGACGGTGCTCAACCCAATAATCAATATTCTTTGAATAAACTAAATTATGAGTATGAGCGACTGAAATGATAGCTGTATTTGTAACAGATTTTGTTGAATTCCAAATAATGTCACCAACAAAATTTTCTTCTCCAAAAATTTCATCCATTATTAATCTCAAGTTGGCGACTTCGTTGTCGTCGATGGAGATGAAGATAACGCCGTCTTCTTTGAGTAGATTTCTGGCGAGAAATAGGCGAGGATACATCATCGTTAACCAGTCACTATGATATCGTCCAGCCGATTCGGGGTTAGTGGTCATCTTGATCCCGTTTTTACTTTGTCCAGTCTTTTCATAATAATCAGAGATATTTTCCGTGTAGTTATCTTTATAAATAAAATCCTTACCGGTATTGTATGGTGGATCAATATAAATCATTTTGATTTTTTCACGATAATGTTTTTGCAAGAGTTTTAAGACTTCGAGATTATCTCCCTCGACAAAAAGATTCTCAGTTTTATCCCAATCTTTGCTTTCTTTTTCCTGTGGTGTCAAGGTTCCGACTGATGGAGTGCGGATAAGTTTAAATGCATTGCTTTTGCCTGCCCAGTTAAGTTCATATTTTTCTTCACCAGCAACAACCTTTTCGACTTCAAAAAACTTTTTTAAAGCATCAAAATCTATTTTATTTTCTTTGACAAAATTTGGGAAAACACGACGAAGTTTATCCAAATTCTCATTACCAGAATTCACGGAAGTATTCTTGACTTTATCCATAAGATACATTTTATCACTTTTATAAAATTTTATTCAAATTAAGGACTGTGGATATTTAAATAAGGAGTTTTTTTATTCCTTCTATATCACCCTGATAACTTTCTGTATTGACAGTACAAGCATAAAATGGAATTTTTGATGAATCTAATAAGCTTTTGATATATGTATCTCGTTCTTTTCTACTAGATAAAATATGAGTTTTATCATTAAGTTCTATAACCAACAAAGATTTTGTAGATTTTTTGTCACAAATAACAAAATCTAAATAAAATTTATTTATTATATTTCTCCTTTCAAATCTATCAAGCTGATTTTCTTTTATATTTATGATTGCAGCAAGACTTACTTGTGAAAAAATTAAATATTTTTCCTTAAAAACCTTTTGTATTTCTTCAAAAAATCGTTGTTCTGATGGAGTCATTAAATAAGTTTTTGCCTCTACTCTATCATTACCTGATATTATCCTTGCCATTTTCTCTTCAAGATTCTCCCTTTTTATTCTTTCTATTACCAACCAAGCAAATAAAAAAGCAATTATAGGAACTAAGACGAAAAGAAGATACTTTATATCTATCATTAAATTATTTTATCATTTTTCAAATAATAATATAATTCTATTGACGACTAAATATTTTTATATATAATGCTCTAATGGCAATTGTTGATCAGGGACAAACAAAGTCAATGATGGATCAATTTAAGTTTAGTAATTATCCAGATAAACAAACTGCTTTTTTGGCTGCTCAAGTTTGT
>Ga0172371_10014261_pt1 | contig 10259 bp, 12 predicted proteins | sample Lak12m_FD_114543 | JGI IMG/M metagenome (GOLD analysis project Ga0172371, IMG submission 114543) | Freshwater microbial communities from Kabuno Bay, South-Kivu, Congo - kab_022012_12m | ecosystem: Environmental > Aquatic > Freshwater > Lake | place: Democratic Republic of the Congo: South-Kivu... | reverse complement strand
CTTCGTTCCTTTGGAACCTCCTTTGTAATCATCTCCCACTCATGATCTGTCAGATCCGAGGGATAAGCAGTCATACTTACAGACTACCATATTTGAGCTTGACTTTTCAAACAAGCTCTTAAGATTCTCCTTTCAATCCTAAACTGTTGGACGCGCGCGAAACGCTCGACTTCATTGGTCAATCCTTCGTAAATGACGGCGCTGAATGCCACGCTGATCGACATAATAATCAATAAATACCAAGCAGTTAATTTCAATCGAGCCCTGTTAAACATATATAGGATCAACCATTCCCAATTTTATATCCAAACCCGCGCACGGTTTGAACTAATGGTTTTTTGTCGGGAAAAGGCAGGTCGATTTTCCCGCGTAATTTACGGATATATACCTCGACTGTGTTAGGAAGAATATCAGCGTCGTAATCCCAAACATGATTGATAATTCTCTCCTTCGACAATATGTGATTGACATTGCGCATTAAATATTCCAAGAGGACGAATTCTTTGTTGGAGAGTGAAACTCTATTTCCGGCGCGGTCGACCTGATAGAGTTTGGTGTTTAAGCGCAAATCTTCCACTTCCAAAATATCGTTGAGTGCCGTGCGAGGTCTGCGACAAAGAGCGCGGATTCGCGCCAATAACTCCTCAAAAGAAAACGGCTTGGTCAGATAATCGTCGGCGCCGGCGTCAAGACCGTTGATCTTATCTCCAACCTGTCCTTTTGCCGTGAGCATTAAAATCGGAGTGTGAATTTTATTGTTGCGTAAAGTCTTGGTTATGGCGACACCATCCATTCCCGGGAGCATCAAATCAAGAATAATCAAATCATAATCTTCAGTCGAGGCCAAATTAAATCCGTCATCACCCGTATAGGCGACATCCACAGCATATTTTTCCTGCTCCAACCCTTGTTTGATTGAGTTGGCAATTCTGTGTTCATCCTCGACAACAAGAATTCTCATAAGTAAAAATTAATTAATTATTATAGCTTTTATTTGCTGAAAATTTGCTGAATAAAAGAAGAAAAGATAGTAGTGTGTCAAATGGAAAAAAATAGTGTTATACTATAAAGTTTCGAAGTTTTTTTGTCCATGGGAAACATAATATATGCAATAAAAGTGAGAGATTTGACAAAGACGTTTGCCGGTCTACCAGCGGTGGATAAAATTAATTTTCAGGTGGAAAAAGGAAAAATTTTTGCTTTTCTAGGGCCAAATGGGGCTGGCAAATCAACTACAATTAAGATGTTGACGACACTACTCTTGCCAAGCGGCGGAACGGTACAAATCAACGGTTTTGATCCGGTTAACGATCAGGATATGGTGCGAAAATCATTCGGCATCGTATTTCAAGATTCAAGCTTGGATGATGAATTAAGCGCTTATGAGAATATGGATTTCCACGGTGTTTTATATCATGTTAACGTTCAGATCAGGAAAAAAAGAATCGAAGAATTGATGAAAATAGTTGAGTTGTGGGAACGACGCCATCATCTGGTAAAGACTTTTTCCGGCGGAATGAAACGGAGGTTAGAAATCGCTCGAGGATTACTTCATCACCCTAAAATATTATTTCTTGATGAACCGACGCTTGGACTTGATCCGCAAACCCGTAATCAAATTTGGAATTATATTCAGGGTTTAAACAAAAAAGAAGGGATTACGATTTTTTTTACAACCCATTATATGGAAGAAGCAGAAAAGATAGCGGATATGATCGCCATCATCGACCATGGCAGAATTATCGCTCAAGGCACACCCGATCAGTTAAAAAGTCAAACCCGATCCAGTTCGCTTGAAGAGGCATTTTTAAATTTGATCGGTTATGCCATCCGGGAAGAAGAAGCAAGCAGAATTGAGCATATGAGAATGCGGGCACAGATGTGGAAAAGAAGATGATAAATCTGACACTTTTTTATATATTATCATTAATCCAATGGACACTATTTATATTTTATGGTTGCGTCAACTGAAGCGCTATGTTCGTTCCCGCTCGCGGATCATTGGCTCATTGGGTCAGCCCATATTATTTTTGGTAGCTTTAGGATTTGGTTTTGGCCCGATTTTTAAAAAAGCCGGAGGAGGAAATTATCTTAATTTTTTAGCTCCGGGAATTATCGCTCAGGCAATCTTGTTTACGGCAGTTTTTTCGGGAATTGAAATGATTTGGGACCGCCAGTTTGGTTTTTTGAAAGAGACGCTGGTGGCACCGGTTCCGCGCCTGCATATCATGATCGGTAGGACGCTGGGCGGCGCGACAATTGCCTCCTGCCAAGGAGTTATTGTATTTCTACTGACTCTAATAATCGGGTTTAGACCGCAAAGTTTTATTATAATTCCGGTCAGTTTTTTAATGATGTTTTTGGTAGCCCTCTTTTTTACTGCGTTGGGAACGGCGATTGCTTCAACCATGGAAGATTTCCACGGATTCCAGATGATTATGAATTTTCTTGTGATGCCGTTATTCTTTCTTTCCGGCGCGCTTTTTCCTTTAGATGGATTGCCAATGTTAATTGATACCATTTCTCATCTTAATCCCCTGACCTATGGAGTAGATGGTTTGAGAGCAACTTTAATTAACGTTTCCCACTTTGGCGTTACGACCGATATGCTTGTTTTAAGCATTTTAAGCTTAATGATACTATCGCTTGGCAGCTACTTATTTTCCAGAATTCAGATTTAGCTTTTAGACAATCTAGGTATTGCAAATTAAGAAATATGATATAATAGGGTAACTGTATTGATAGAATCTGCGATGGTGTGATTGTTTACTTCCAGGCTCTATACTTTCAAGTTAATAATGAATATTAATCAATCTAAAAGGGGGTGAAAAATATAAATGGATAAAAAGAAACTATATGTGGGTAATTTGCCTTGGTCGCTGAACAATGATTCTTTAAAAGAATTGTTTGCTCAATTTGGAGAAATAACCGAGGCGGTGGTTATTATGGATCGCTATTCGGGCCGTTCAAAAGGTTTTGGGTTTGTTACCTTTGCCAATGAGGCCGATGCCGAGAAGGCGATCGCCGAGATGGCCGATAAAGAGGTTGAGGGAAGAAAAATTGTCGTTAATGTGGCCAAGCCTCGTGAGGATCGTGGTAATAGAAACGGCGCTTATCGCCGTGATTTTAACAAGAGCTATTAAGTCGATTCGAATTTCCAACAAAAATAGGGAGCTTTTCAATGCTCCCTATTTTTATTTATGCGGCTCTCCCTTGACTTTATTTAACAAAACTATTACTATATCGGTAATAGTAATATGCCAGCTTTATTACAATTATCCCTCGTTTTACTTCTTGTTGTTCTAAACGGAATATTTGTTTCGGTAGAGTTGGCTTTGGTTTCAATCAGAAAAACCCGGATTGAAGCCTTGATTCGGCAAAAAAGACATGGCGCAAAGCTGCTGAAGATTGCTCATAATAATCTTCAAAGCTATATCATTTTGACTCAACTGGGGAATACGGCGGCCAGTTTGGTTTTGGGATGGTACGGGGAGAGAATACTCAGTGAAACCATTGGCCGCCTTAAATTATTTAATCATCCCCTCAATTCATTTTTCCAGGTAGGAATGGTAACGGCGATCGCTTTGGCTGTTTTAACATTGACGCACTTAATTTTTGGAGAGTTGGTGCCAAAAAGCATTGCCTTTCAAAGACCCGAATCCCATAGTCTGTTTTTTATCAAACCCTTGACTCTGTTGATGAACATCTGCAAACCCGTGATTAAAGTGCTTGATCAAGCGGTCGAATATATCGCCCGATTCATCAATCGCCGCAGCGCAAAACAGGAGCAGCATTTATCCAGCGAAGAGATGGAGGCCATTTTTATTGAAAGCGTCCGTCAAGGAGTTATTAATCGCGGAGAGTATAATTTAATGAAAAGTGTCATAAAGTTAAAAAACCTTTCGCTCAAATCGATTATTATTCCCCGGAAGGCAATCGTGGGATTTGATTGTCATATGACATTAAGACAGATTAAAGAAGAGATATTTGCCAGAAGGCTATCATTCAACCGTTACCCGATCTTCCAAAGAAATTTGGATAAAATCATCGGTCATATTCACATTTCCGATATTATGAATGTTAACAACTGGCAGAAAAACTTAACAAAAATTGACAATAAAATTATCAAGCCCTGTTTGTCGTTTGATATCAATACCAAAACAGATCAAGTTTTAACAACCATGCAACAACGCCGTATTTACGCTGCGGTTGTCAAAAATCAAAAAGGTAAAGTGGTCGGTATGTTGATATTCGCCGATATCATTAATCAATGGCTGTCAAAAACCAACTGAAAGGAGTGGTATACTAACAATACCAATGTCCCAATACTATAAATCAAAACGCTTAAAAGGGCTATATGATCCTCATAGTAAGTTTCCCTACCGGATCAGCCGCAGCAAGATCGACCTCTTTTTAAACTGTCAGCGCTGTTTTTATTTGGATCGCCGTCTGGGCGTAAGCCAGCCGCCGGGGTTTCCTTTTTCTCTTAATAGCGCAGTCGATAAACTTCTAAAAAAGGAATTTGATACGCATCGTGCCAAAGGCGAACCGCACCCTCTGATGAAAAGCTATCATATCGACGCTGTCCCCTTGACGCATGAATTACTGAATAGATGGCGTGATTCGCTGCGGGGCGGAATAGAATATCTCCATAATGAAACGAATTTATTGATTACTGGAGGTGTAGATGATGTTTGGGTGAACCCACGAGGAGAGTTTATTATTGTTGATTATAAGGCGACGGCAAAAGATGCGGAAGTAAGTTTAGACGCAGATTGGCAAATTGGGTATAAAAGGCAAATGGAAATATATCAGTGGCTTTTTAGAAAAAATGGTTATCAAGTATCATCCACCGGTTATTTTGTCTATTGTAACGGCCGAACCGATAAAGAAGCATTTGACGGCAAACTTGAATTTGATATTAAGTTGATTCCCTATGTCGGCAACGACAGTTGGTTGGACGGGACGATCTTATCGTTAAGGCAAGTGCTGGATCAAAATACTATCCCTGCTCCCGGCCGCACCTGCGACTACTGCGCATACAACCAGTCGGTAAACGAAGTGGTTGCCGGCAGCAAAAGCGTAAATTTGCCTTTATTTTAATATTAATATGAAGTGGCTGATAGGCGCAACTTTCACGCTTTCGGCCGTTTTGTTAATTGTATTATCGTTTAGACAGTGCGGCTGTATTAGTCCGCTTGGGAAAACAGATGAGCCGAAAGATCTGCCGTTGACTCAATACTCATATTCGAGTCTCAGGCAAAAAGAGTTTGCCGGTAGTGCAATTCAGATCGATAAGACAATTAGTGAGGGTAACGGCTATCTGTCGCGTCTGTTTCATTTTCAGGTCAATGGCCGAAAGGTAAGCGGGTTGATTAATATTCCCGTCCGGTCTGGTTTAAGCCCCGTGATCGTCATGATCCGCGGTTATGTTGATCAAAAAGCCTACCAAACCGGTACCGGCACCCAACATGGCGGTGAGTTTTTAGCGCAGAACGGTTTTGTTACCTTGGCGCCGGATTTTTTTGGTTATGGACAGTCGGACATGCCCAATGTTGGTCCGCTTGAAGAAAGGTTTTTAACCTATGTCACTGTGTTACAGCTTTTGGCGTCTGTGAGAAACCTTAACTCGGCGTTCGAGAACAATAATCTTTCCGTACGCGCCGACGTCGATAAGATCGGCCTTTGGGGGCACAGCAACGGTGGTCAGATCGCCCTCTCGGTCTTGGAAATTTCCGGAAAAAACTATCCGACCGCACTATGGGCACCGGTTTCCAAGCCGTTTCCCTATTCGATCCTTTACTATACCGATGAGGTTGACGATCACGGAAGGGCGCTCCGCAAAGTGGTAGCCGATTTCGAAAAAGATTACGATAGCGAGCAGTATTCCTTGACTAATTATTTAGGTTGGATTAAAGCGCCCCTTCAGCTGCATCAAGGAACAGCCGACGAGGCCGTACCGATCGGCTGGTCCAATTTGTTAAATCAGTCATTGCAAGAGCAAAAAATCAAGGTGCAATATTTTACCTATCCCGGTGAAGACCATAATTTTGCCAACGGCAGCTGGCTAACGGTAATGCAAAGGACAACTGAATTTTACCGGAAAGAATTCAACCAATAAAAATATGGATTACCACGATTTTGTAAACAAATCATTGCAGGAGGCAGCGGCGATTGCGAAAATAAATTATGGAAAAGTCAAGAGTATCGCGAAGGGTATCGATGGGAACCAAATTTTAACGCAGACAGATCTGGACATCGGCCGATTATTAATCGACAGAGTAAAAAATAAATATCCGAGCCATAATATCATTGATGAAGAAACTGGCGTTTTCAATCGCAACTCAGATTATACTTGGGTGATTGATCCGATTGACGGAACGAGCAATTATGCCAATGGATTGCCGATGTATGGCATTATGATTGGTTTGTTGCAACAAAATATTCCAATTATTGGCGGGGTAATTCTGCCGGCCTTCAACGAACTGTATTACGCTGAAAAAGACGGAGGAGCTTTTTGCAACGACACAAAAATTACAGTAACTACGGAAACCGATTTACGTAAGCTGCTTATTGTTTATATGATTGACGGTCATCCAGAAAATCCAAGAGTAACGGAAACGGAATGCATCTTATTATCTGATATCATTTTACAAATTCGCAATCTTAGAGCGAGTAATTCTTGTTTTGATTTAATGATGGTAGCGCAAGGAAAATACGGAGCCAGTTTAAACAGAACTTGCAAAATATGGGATAACGTAGCGCCGCAAGTTATTATCGAAGAAGCTGGCGGCTTGTATACCGACTTTATCGGAAGACCGATGGATTATATTAATCCGACAGGGAAATCTTTAAAAAATTACACCGTTTGTGCAGCTGAACCGAAAATTCATCGATTAATCCAAAACATCGTTAAGAACTATAACTTCAAAGATTGATTTGGAGCTGTTACTCAGACTACACCGTTTTTTTCCCATCAATTGGCCGATGTAAGTAAGTGATGTAGTCAAAAAGTGATAATTATTAGCGGTTTACTAAATGGTCTGCTAAGTTGTTAAGGGATAAAAATTTGTTATGATTAATTCATATGAAAATCAAGCAAATTAAAGCTGAGGAAATTCTGGATAGCCGAGGTAATCCGACGATCGCAACAACAGTTATTCTTGAGGATAGTTCAATTGGTTGGGCGGCAGTGCCATCGGGCGCTTCCACCGGAAAATATGAGGCAGTGGAGCTTCGAGACAGCGATCCTAATCGTTATTTAGGGCAAGGAGTATTAAAAGCGGTCAGCAATGTCAATCAAAAAATTGCCCAAGCGCTAATCGGGATTGACTCAGAGGAACAAAATAAGATTGACCAAAGGATGATCGAGCTGGACGGAACGGAAAATAAATCAAATTTGGGAGCCAACGCAATTCTTTCTGTTTCAATGGCGACAGCTCGAGCCGCATCTGTTTCATCTCAACAACCCCTCTATCAATATTTAACAAAATTTAACCCTGACTTTACCGGCATATTTTTAATGCCTTTAACACAGTTAAATATTATGAACGGCGGGAAGCATGCCAATTGGGCGACCGATATTCAGGAATTTATTATTTTACCGGTTAGTGCAAGATCAACTTGCGAGTCAATCCGGATGGGAGTTGAGGTCTATCAAAGTTTGAAAAGACTGTTAAAAGAAAAAGGCTATTCGATTAATGTTGGCGATGAGGGAGGGTTTGCTCCCAGCATAAGAAACAATGAAGAACCGTTCATCTTAATTAGTGAAGCGATCAAAAAAGCCGGTTATCAACCAGGTAAAGATATCGTGATGGGAATCGATGGGGCGGCGTCGGAGTTTTTCCGCGGCGGCCCATATCTCTTAAAAAAAGAAAACAAAACACTAACTAATATGGAACTGGTCGATTTTTATCTTAATCTGATCAAAAAATATCCGATTCTTTCGCTTGAAGATGTATTTGATCAAGACGACTGGGAAGGATTTAAAGAAATGACAAAAATAACCAATGACAAATTACAAATCATCGGTGACGATCTGTATGTGACAAATATTAAAAGATTACAGCGGGGGATCGATGAAAAGACGACCAATTCGATTTTGATTAAATTAAATCAGATCGGGACATTAACGGAAACGGTCGAAGCCATCCTTCTGGCTAAAAAAAACGGGATGACCGCCGTTGTATCCCATCGCAGCGGCGAGACCGAAGACACGTTTATTGCCGACTTAGTGGCGGCGATGGGAACCGGTCAGATCAAGGCCGGAGCGCCTTGTCGAACTGAACGCGTTGCAAAATACAACCGGTTAATGGCGATTGAGCGAGAATTAGGCAAAAAAGCTGCTTTTGCTAAATTTCCATTTTAATTATGCTTTTTGTTAAACCTGTTTATGCCAACTGTCCGGTTTGTATTTTGACTGTCGGCGGGGGGTTGATTATCGCAAAAAAACTAGGGATTGATGATCTTTTGGTTTCCATCTGGATTTCCGGATTAAATACGGCCGTGGCTTTTTGGGCCGCCTCGATTATCAAGAAAAAGATTCTAAACAATCCAATATTGTGGTCATTGGTTTTTTTTACCATGACGTTATTGTATCTAAACTACACTAATCAGCTGGGTCATGCTAAAAACAAATTTTTGGGGCTAGACAAGGTATTTCTGGGAATGACGGTCGGTCTGTTGACATTTTGGGCAGCGGCATTTATTGATAGATTGATACGCTATAAAAATAAAGGTAAAGCACTTTTTAATTATCAAAAAGTGATTATTCCTTTTGTCTATCTGTTGTTGATTACAGTATTATTTAAATTTTTAATTTAATATCTATGGCTACAACAAATGAAATCACAGCTTTTATGGACCGTGTAAAAAAGATGGAAAAAGGAGAGAAGTTAGACCTTTCGTCAGATGAAGATTTATCAATCGCGGTGATGAATTTAATATCAATTGAAGAACACTTATTTTTTTCCGGCGGAAAAACCGGTAAGACTCGGTATTTTGAATTGTTACGGGAAGTCCGGGAGATGCGAAAACAGTTGTTAAAATTGCTCGTTGGTGATTATGAGGGAGAAGTTTGGTGTATCAGCAAACACTTGCTTGCCGCCTCCATGCGTTTAATGGAGGTGGGGACAAAGGCGCAGACTCAAGGAGAAACTGAAAAAGCCCAAGAATTTTTCCGAAAATCCTACGATCTTTATAATCTTTTTTGGGGACTAAACTTGAAAATGGTCAAACCGGAGGAGTTAAAAGATATGGATTTCCCTAAAAAAGAAAAACCTCTGCCACCATCAAGTTTGTTAGCGAAGGTAAGTGGGGTAATTGGAAAAATATTAGACTGTTGCAGAGAATAAGGACTTTATAGATTCTGACGCCTAATCTGTCATTCCGGACGAGCGATAGCCAGGTTACCATTTGGTACCTGGCGATAGCGAAGATCCGGAATCTATTAAATAGATTCCCGCTTTCGCGGGAATGACAAATATATGTGATTTTTATTGCTCTTATCTATGATGTTATTAAATCAGCTAATAAAAGACATACAAAAATTAGCCAATCCGGTCAAAGCAAAAAATCATCACCGGTTTTTTAAAACCGGTAAAGGTGAATACGGTGAGGGCGATAAGTTTTTTGGACTGGACTTACCGCAGCAAAGACTGTTGTCCAGAAAATATAAAAACCTGCCTCTTGAAGAAATCAAAAAACTGATCAACAGTTCATGGCACGAGCACCGATCGCTGGCCTTGATGATTTTGACTTTACAGTATCCTCAAGCTGATGAAAAAGGTAAAGAAACCATCTATGATTTTTATTTAAAACACGCTGAAAAAATCAACAACTGGGATCTGGTGGACATCTCCGCCCCAAAAATTCCGGGAGAATATTTGTTTGATAAAGACAAATCGATACTCTATCAGTTTGCCGTGTCAGATAATTTGTGGAAGCGAAGAATTGCCATCATGTCGACTTTTGGATTTTTAAGAAAAGGGCAGTTTAAAGATACTTTATCGATTGCTGAAATCTTGCTGCACGATAAGCACGATCTGGTTCACAAAGCGGTCGGCTGGATGTTGCGGGAAATCGGCAAGCGCGATCAAAACGTCGAGGAAAAATTCTTGCAGAAATATTATAAAATTAAGTTTAAGTGTCAATATGTGTGTTTAAAAACGAAAAATTTTGTTTTTTAATCTGTCCCATAATCTTCGTAAATCCTGCTTGTTTTTTACCCTCCGAAATGTCAGCAGCCAGAAAATGTAGAT
>Ga0172371_10014260_pt1 | contig 10260 bp, 18 predicted proteins | sample Lak12m_FD_114543 | JGI IMG/M metagenome (GOLD analysis project Ga0172371, IMG submission 114543) | Freshwater microbial communities from Kabuno Bay, South-Kivu, Congo - kab_022012_12m | ecosystem: Environmental > Aquatic > Freshwater > Lake | place: Democratic Republic of the Congo: South-Kivu... | reverse complement strand
CTGCACCCACGACAACCTGATTGTCCTTGACCGTGACGTTCACGAGGCTGACCTGCTGCGACAGCTTCTTCTTGCCGTCGGCAGATGCCACCGTCACGACGTCATCAGCGACTTCCACCTTCACCTTGGCAGGAATCGGTATCGGCTTCTTGCCTATCCTCGACATGACACTCCTCCCTCAATACACGGTGCAGAGGATCTCTCCGCCGACGTGCTCCTTGCGGCAATCGCGGTCGGAGAGGATTCCCCGGGACGTGGACACAATGGCCACTCCCATTCCACCAAGCACCACGGGCAGGTCGTCCGCGCCTGCATACTGGCGGCGCCCGGGACGCGACACGCGTTCCAGATGCTTGATGGCCGGAAGCTTGTCCACGTACTTCAGGTCGATGCGGATGAGCCCCTGCTTGCGGTCATCCAGCAACATGAAGTCCTCGATGAACCCCTCGGCCTTCAGGATCTTTGCGAGCTCGACCTTGTTCTTGGATGCCGGAATCTCCACAGCGGCATGCCGGGCCTGGAGCGCGTTGCGAATCCGCGTGAGGAAATCGGCAATCGGGTCTGAAAGTATCATGGCGCCACTCCTCCTCTACCAGCTTGCCTTGCGCACACCGGGGAGCTCTCCCTGCAGCGCCAGCATCCTGAGGCAGATCCTGCACATGTCGAACTGGCGATAGTAGCTCCTCGACCTCCCGCACAGCGGGCAACGGTTCCGGTATCTCACCTTGAACTTGGTCTTCTTGCCAATCTTCATCAAGTCGACTGTCTTGGCCACGTCCTTCCTCCTCTCACTTCCTGAACGGCATGCCCAGATGGGTCAGAAGGCTCCTTGCCTCGTCGTCCGTCCGTGCTGTGGTCACGATGGTGATGTTCATCCCCTTGATCTTCTCGACCTTGTCGTACTCGATCTCGGGGAAGACGATCTGCTCCTTGAGCCCCATGGTGAAGTTGCCCTTGCCGTCGAATCCCTTCCTCGGCACGCCTCGAAAGTCCCTCACCCGCGGGAGCGCCAGGTTGAGAAGCCTGTCGAGGAACTCCCAGGCCTTTTCGCGGCGCAGAGTGACGCTCACTCCCACCGGCATCCCGGAACGCAGCTTGAACGCCGAAATCGATTTTCGAGCCCTGTTCGTCACCGGCTTTTGTCCAGTGATCGCAGCAAGCTCCTTTGAGCACGATTCCAGCAGCTTGGGGTTCTGGATCGCTTCTCCAAGACCCATGTTGACCACCACCTTGGTCAGACGGGGAATCTCCATCGGGTTCCGGTACCCGAATTCCTTGACCATCAACGGGGTGATCTCCCGTTCGTACCTTTCCTTCAGCCGCGGTTGCATCTTCCTCTCCATCAATCCAAGGCTTCGTTGAGCTTGTGGGAATAGCGCACCTTGACTTTCTTTCCGCTGCGCTCTTCGATGCGGTAGTTGACCCGGACCGGCCGCCCGACCTTCGAGCTGACCAGCATCACGTTCGAGATGTGGATCGGGGCCTCCTTGTCGAGAATGCCGCCTTTGGGCTCCTTCTGGCTGGGCTTGGTGTGCCGACGCTTCACATTGAGCTTCTCGATCACCACGCGCTCGCCGTGGTCCTTGACCTTGAGCACCTTGCCGCGCTTGCCCTTGTCCTTCCCGGTGATCACGAAAACTTCGTCGCCCCTCTTGATCTTCATGGGAACCTCCTCAAAGCACTTCCGGCGCAAGGGAAGTGATGCGCGTCAGCTTCTTGGCCCTCAACTCTCGGGCCACAGGCCCGAAGATGCGGGTGCCGATGGGCTCTCCCTGAGCGTTGAGCAGCACCACTGCGTTGTCGTCGAATCGAATGTACGATCCGTCGGCTCGACGCACGTTGTTCTTCACTCTCACCACGACGGCCTTGTGCACCTCCCCCTTCTTGACCTTGCTGCGGGGAAGTGCTTCCTTGACGCTCACGACGATGATGTCTCCCAGCGTGGCTGTCCTGGCCCTGGTGGCACCCAGGACCTTGATGCACTGGAGCATCTTGGCGCCCGAGTTGTCTGCCGACTCCAGAAACGTCTCAACCTGAATCATGACAACCTCCTCACTCCCGGCGCTAGACGGCCTTCTCGACTATCTGGGTCAACCGCCACCGCTTGTTGCGGCTGAGCGGACGGCACTGAGTAATCTGCACCTTGTCCCCGGCCTTGCACTTGTTCTCTTCGTCGTGCGCCGTGAACACCTTCTTGCGCGTCACGACCTTCTTGTAGACCGGGTGCATGAACCGCCGATCCATGCGCACTCGGATCGTCTTGTTGGCAGCATTCGCAACCACGATGCCCAGGACGACCTTCCTGGCTCCCTTTTCCTGCTTCTCGCTCATTTCCTACCTCGCAACCCGAGCCCGGCGTTCGGTCAACACCCTGGCGAGATCCTTGCGGATCGTCTTCACCTGGGCCGTGTTGGTCAACTCTCCGGTATGCTTGCCGAACTTGGTTTTCTGGAGACTCTCCCTCAAGTTGCGCTCCTTGAGCTCCAGCTCCTGGTCGGTATAGCCCTTCACTTCCGACGGCTTGAGTCCTTTCATGGTATCACCGTTCCTCTCTTGACGATCTTGGTGGTCAGAGGCAGCTTGTGAGCTGCTCTCTTGAGAGCGTCGAGCGCCATTTCGTCGGGGCAGTCTGCGACTTCGTAGAGCATTCTTCCCTTTTTGATGACAGCTACCCAGACGTCCGGGGCTGCCTTGCCCTTGCCCATGCGGGTTTCAGCAGGCTTCTTTCCGATTGGCTTGTCCGGGAACATGCGGATCCACATGCGGCCGAACTTTCTTATCTTGCGCATGATTGCGATACGGCCGGCCTCGATCTGCCGGGCGGTGATCCAGCCGTCCGCGGTGGCGAGCAACCCGAAGTCGCCGAACGACACGTCGTTGCCCTTCTGGGCCTCGCCCCTGCGCCGCCCTTTCTGAACCTTGCGATGTACTACCTTCTTTGGCGCCAACATGACGGCCTCCCGAAAACTTTTCCGCCTAGAGGATGTCCCCTTTGTAAATCCAGCATTTTACGCCGATGACCCCGTAGGTCGTCTGAGCGATTGCATAACCATAATCGATGTCTGCGCGCAGCGTGTGCAGCGGGACACGGCCTTCACGGTACCATTCCCGCCGGGCCATTTCTGCCCCGCCGAGCCGGCCGGCGCAACGCACCTTCACGCCGAGCGCGCCCGACTTGAGCGCGGTCCCCACGGTCTTCTTCATCACTCTTCTGAACGACGCCCTGCGCTCCAGTTGGGCCGCGATGTTTTCCGCCACGAGCTGCGCGTCCAACTCCGCCTTCCGCACTTCCTGAATGTTCAGAAAGACTTCGCCATCGGTGAACTTCTGGATCTGGCCACGGACTTGGTCCGCCCTCTGACCCTTCTTTCCGATCACGATTCCGGGACGGGCGGTGAACACGTTCACCTTCACCCTGCTGGCAGCTCTCTCGATCACGACCCTGGAGATGCCTGCGTCGAACAGCTCCTTCTTGACCAGCTTCTTCACGCGAACATCGGCGTGCAGCCACTTGGCATAGCTGCGTTCGTGGAACCAGCGCGAGCTCCAGGTCTTGGTGACGCCTACTCTGAATCCTACCGGATTTGTCTTCTGACCCACTATATCCTCCTATTCCTCGGCCACGATCACGTTCAGGTGGCTCGTCCTGTGTTCGATGCGGGTTGCCCGTCCCTGTGCCCGCGGGATCCACCGCTTCAGCACCGGCCCCTTGTCCGCCCAGATCTCCTTGATATAGAGTACGTCCGGGTCGACTTCCCCTTCCCTCTTGACCTTCAGGTTGGCCATGGCCGAATCGACGACCTTCTTCCAGAAGCGGCTTCCCTTCTGGGGCACCATCTGGAGGATCTCGAAGGCCTGTCCCAGGTTCTTCCCGCGGATGATGTTGGCGATCATCCTGGCCCTTGTGGGCGTGATGCGGGCGTACTTCCAACGGGCTGTTGCTTCCATGATGCTTCCCCCTTACTTGGCAGCGGTGGCCCCGGCCTTCTTCTCGCCGGAGTGCCCGTAGAACTGGCGTGTCGGGGCGAACTCGCCCAGCTTGTGTCCGACCATGTTCTCGGTGACGAAGATCGGGATGAACTTCTTGCCGTTGTGCACCGTGATGGTCAGGCCGACCATTTCCGGCAGGATCGTGGAGCGCCGGGACCACGTCTTGATGATCTTCTTGGTGCTCGACTTCTGGCTGTCCACCACCTTTGCGAGGAGGTGGGAGTCAACGAACGGCCCTTTTCTGAGCGATCTGGCCACGATAGTCCCTCCTACTTCGTCCGTCTCGACACGATGAACCGGGTCGAGGGCTTCTTCCGTTTGCGGGTCTTCTTGCCCTTGGTGGGCACGCCCCAGGGAGTGCAGGGATGCCGCCCTCCGGAGCTCTTGCCTTCGCCGCCGCCCATGGGATGGTCCACGGGGTTCATGGCCACGCCTCGGGTGTGAGGACGCCAGCCCAGCCAGCGGCTGCGGCCGGCCTTGCCGACCGAGATGCCGGAGTGCTCGACGTTGCTGACCTGGCCGACCGTGGCCCTGCACGACGCCAGCACCCGGCGCAATTCGCCCGACGGGAGGCGCAGAAGCACGTACTTGCCTTCCTTGGCCATGAGCTGCGCCGAGGCACCGGCGGAACGTACGAGCTGGCCGCCACGCCCCTGCTTCAACTCGATGTTGTGGACCACGGTGCCCTGAGGCATGTACTGCATCGGCATCGTGTTTCCCGGCTTGATGTCCGCCTTCTGGCTGGACACCACCGTGGCTCCGACATTGAGCCCCACCGGCGCCAGGATGTACCGCTTTTCGCCATCGACATAGTGCAGAAGCGCGATACGGGCGGAACGGTTCGGGTCATACTCGATCGCAGCGACCCTCGCCGGGACACCCATCTTCTCACGTTTGAAGTCGATTTCCCGGAACATCCGCTTGTGACGCCCGCCGTGATGCCGGATCGTGACCCGACCGTACACGTTCCTGCCGCTCTTCTGGGGCAGCGGGGAGCACAACGATTTCTCCGGGACCGTCTTGGTGACGTCCTCGAACTCCGAAACCATCATGAACCGCATGCCCGGCGAGGTCGGCTTGTACTTTCTGATTCCCATTGCTCTTCCCCCCTCGCTCCCTATGCTCTCTCGAACAACTCGATGGTCTGGCCCGTCTTGAGCGTCACGTAGGCCTTCTTCCAGTTCCGCTTTTTGCCGAACGTCTTGCCCACACGCTTCAACTTGCCCCTCATGACCACCGTCCGGATCTGCGTGACGTCAACCTTGAACATCTGTTCGACGGCACTCTTGACCTCGAACTTGTTCGCATCCTTGTGGACCTCGAAGCAGTAGATGTTGTCTTCATCCCGCTGGAGGTCCGCCTTTTCCGAAATCACCGGCCGGAGGACAACGTCGTAGATGCTCTTCATGACTTCAGCCTCCCCTCGATCGCTGCCACTGCGGCCCGGGTCAGAACCAGCTTGTCGTGCTTGAGCACGTCGAACACGTTGAGCCCTGCAACATTGAGCACCTTCACCTGCGGAATGTTGCGGCCCGAAAGATAGAGCTGCTTGTTCTCCTGGTCCACGATCAGCGCGCTCTCGATCTCGAACTTCTTCAGGAAATCCGCCACACGGCGGGTCTTCACCTCGGCAAGTTCCATGCGGTCCACGACCACCAGCCCCTTCTCCTGGCAACGCCGGGAAAGGGCAGCGATCAGCGCGCTCTTGCGGACCTTCTTGGGCAGACTGAACGAGAAATCACGAGGATGCGGGCCGAATACGACGCCGCCACCCCGCAACAGCGGCGACTTGATGTCTCCCCGGCGAGCTCGGCCTGTCCCCTTCTGGCGGAACAGCTTGCGCGTGGCCCCGATAACCATCCCTCGGGTCTTCGTGTCGGCATTCCCGGCCCTCTGAGCCGCCTGCTGCCACTTCACAACCTCACGAAACAGGTGCTCTCGAACCGGAGCAAAGAAGACTTCGTCCGCAAGCTCCAGGTCCCCGACCTTCTCCCTGTCCATGTTGAATACGTCTACGCTCCCCATCGCAACCCCCTCTACGACTTGATCTCCACGTCCACACCCGCGGACAGATCCAGCTTCATCAGAGCGTCCAGCGTCTGCTGCGTGGGCTCCACGATGTCCAGAAGCCGCTTGTGCGTCCGGACCTCGAACTGCTCCCGGCTCTTCTTGTCCACGTGCGGCGATCGCAGCACCGTGAACCTGTTGATCCGAGTGGGCAGCGGTACGGGCCCTGCCAGCTTGGCGCCGGTCTTGCGCACGATGTCCACGATCTCAGCCACCGACTGGTCGAGCACCTTGTAGTCGTAGGCCTTCAGCCTGATTCTGATCTTGTCCATCGAATCTCCTCCCAACCAAACTCACCGGGGCACTGAGGGAAGATCCCTCGCCGCCCAGAGGGCGGCATACAACCCCACTACGAGTTTTCAAAAAGGCGCAGCTTCCTACCAGCGGTAGTGGGCAAACGCCTTGTTGGCTTCCGCCATTCTGTGCGTGTCGTCACGCTTCTTCACTGTGGCCCCACGGTTGTTGGCAGCATCCACCAACTCGTTGGCCAGCTTGTCCATCATGCTTTTCTCGCCACGGGTGCGCGCTGCGGAAAGCAGCCAGCGCATCGCCAGCGCCTGGGCCCGGCTGGGTCGCACCTCGACCGGCACCTGGTAGGTCGCGCCGCCGACTCGACGGGACTTGACCTCCAGGTGAGGCCGGGAGTTGTTCAGCGCCTGCTTGAACACCGACAGCGGTTCCTGCTTGGTGATCGCTTCGATGCGGTCCATCGCCTGGTAGAAGATGTGCTCTGCAACGGATCGCTTCCCGTGCATCATCAACTTGCCGATGAACCTGGCGACCTGCACGTCCCCGAACTTGGGATCCGGGTCAACCTTGCGTGCTTCGACTGTCTTTCGCCTTGGCATCTGCCAACCTCCGTTCCCTACTTCCCGCGTTCCGTGCCGTACTTCGATCTGCTGCGTTTCCTGTTGGCGACGCCTGCGGAATCGAGCTGGCCCCGAATGATATGATAACGCACGCCCGGGAGGTCTTTCACACGTCCGCCTCTGATGAGCACCAGGCTGTGCTCCTGCAGGTTATGCCCTTCCCCCGGGATGTACGCCGTGACTTCGATCCCGTTGGTCAGTCGCACGCGGGCCACCTTGCGCAGAGCGGAGTTGGGCTTCTTGGGAGTCGTCGTGTACACTCTCGTGCAGACTCCACGCTTCTGCGGGCACTCCTGGAGGGCTGGCGCCTTGTTCTTCCTGGACACCTGCCTCCGTCCTTTCCTCACAAGCTGATTTATCGTCGGCATCGCCCGTTTCTCCTTCACAACGCCACGTCGGACGCCAGACGTAGCAAGGGCGGGAGTATAGCGATCGAAAACTGCGTGTCAAGCAATTTTTCGGCGTGGCGCGCGAACCGACGAGGAGAGCCGGGACCGTTCCGTGCCGGAACGGTCCAGTAGGCAGTGGACAGTAAGCAGTAGACAGTGGGAAGTGCTGCAAGTCGGCCGTGTACTGAATGCCAAAGCGGATTGACGCGTCGGCAGTCGGGGCCCGCGTGACGTCGTCGACACCGTCTACTGTCCTCTGTCTACTGTCTACTGGAGAGCGTGCCGCTGGAAGCGGAACGCTCTCCCTGGCCTCGGTCTCGATCTCATCGAGACGGCGTTGACAAGCCCCGAGGTAGCTGGGGTCGAGCTTGCCGTCCGCCACCAGGTGGAGGATCGCAGTTTCGACGTCGGCCAGCAACTCGCGTATGTTCGCCAACTTCAAAGGCCGCGGGCATGTCGGCGACCGCGCCTGTAAATGCTCCCTTCTTGTGCCCGAAGAGCCGGGAGTCCGCCAACTCCTTTGAGAGGTTTGCTCAGACCTTGGAGAGCAGGTGGCCCATCTTGCGTTTCTTGGTGCGAAGGTAGTCGATGTTTTCTTCGAGGGGTTCGATCTCGATGGGGACTCTTTCGACGACTTCGAGGCCGAACCCGCCGATCCCGATTATCTTGCGCGGGTTGTTGGTGAGCAGCCGGATCCTGCGTACGCCGAGGTCTTTGAGCATCTGGGCGCCGATGCCGTAGTCCCGCAGGTCGGGCTTGAGTCCCAGCGCCAGGTTTGCTTCCACGGTGTCCTTCCCGTCGTCCTGCAGGTGGTAGGCCTTGATCTTGGCCGGGAGGCCGATACCGCGGCCTTCCTGTCTGAGATACAGCAGGACTCCTGCGCCCTCGGCCTCGATCATCTCGATGGACTTGTGTAGCTGGGGGCCGCAGTCGCATCGGGTGGAGCCGAATACGTCGCCGGTAAGGCATTCGGAGTGCACCCTCACGAGCACGGGTTTGTCTCCGGAGATCTCGCCCAGCACGAACGCCGGATGATGCGAGCCGTCGATCATGTTCTCGTACAGAGCGATGTGCCAGTCGGAGTGGTCCCGGGGCACTTTGGCGTCCGCAAGGCGCCTCACGAAGGACTCCCGCTCGAGACGATAGCGGATGAGATCCGCGACGGTCACGACACGAATGCCGTGCTTTTCGCCGAATTCCAGGAGTTGGGGAAGCCGGGCCATGGTGCCGTCTTCGTTCATCACTTCGCAGATCACTCCGGAGGGGTTGAGCCCGGCCAGCCGGGCCAGGTCGACTGAGCCCTCGGTCTGTCCCGACCTCACGAGGACCCCGCCTTCCCGCGCTCGGATGGGGAAGACATGCCCCGGCGACACGATGTCCCTGCCGGTCGCGTCGGGCCGTATCGCAGTTTGGATGGTCCTGGCTCTATCCGCTGCCGAGATCCCGGTCGTCACGCCTTCTCGGGCCTCGATGGAGACGGTGAACGCCGTGTTGAACGGGGACTCGTTTTTCGTGGTCATCAACGACAGGCCCAGCTTCTCCACCTGTGCAGCGGTGAGAGTGAGACATATGAGCCCTCGCCCGTTTCGTGCCATGAAGTTGATGGCTGAAGCGTCCACGAACTGCGCGGCTATGACGAGGTCACCTTCGTTCTCACGGTCCTCGTCGTCGACGAGAATCACCATCTTCCCGGCCCTGATATCCTCGATGGCTTCCTGGATTGTCGAAACCGTCATTTCCCTTCCCTCCGGAAACGCCGGCCGTAGTATAGTCAAATCCGCCCCGCTTTCCAGTTGAATCACCGGCCCCATTGTTCCGGGGCGTGCGATCCGGTAGAATGCGGCGTTTGAGTGGGTTTGAAGCATCTGGAGGAAGACCAATGCTCAAGCGGGGCCGCATCGTGATTTTCCTTGTGATCCTTGGGGCCGTGGGAACGATTCGCTGCGGAGGGCAGTCGACTCCCACGCCGGTCCTCGTGACCGGCGATGAGGGGATTCCGTTCGAGCCCGACAGTGAACAGTCGGGAGACGAGGGCGTTCCGGACGCGGGAGTCACCGAGGTACCGTTGACACCATGCGCGGGAGACGAGGACTGCCAGCCGTTTTTCTGCGACCAGGAATCGGGGCACTGCGTCGAGTGCCTCATCAACTCGCACTGCAAGCCCGCGTACAAGTGCGAGGAGCACAAGTGTGTCAAGAAGGGGAAGGGGTGCGAGACCGATGCTGAGTGCACGGCCATGGGGCTCGTCTGCGATGAGGCCAAGGGAGTTTGCGTGGAATGCCAGGAAGCCGCGGACTGTGCCGCCCAGAACTACTGCCTGGAAGGCAAGTGCTTCAACTGGGTCTGCACTCCCACCGCTGCCTGGTGCGTCGGCACCAAGGCCATGGAGTGCAACGAACAGGGAAGCTCGGTCGCCAAAGAGGAAGAGTGCGACGACTTCGACAAGTGCACCCAGGGGGACGGGTGCGTCAACGGCAAGTGCAAGGAGCCCAAGCCGACCGACTGCGGCGACGACAACGTCTGCACCGACGACTACTGCGATCCAGCCCTTGGCTGCTACACCAAGCTCAACGAGGCCGAGTGCGAGGACGGGACCGAGTGCACCGTAGGCGACGTCTGCAAGGGCGGAGTGTGCGTGCCCGGAGAACCGGTCTGCCAGTGCGATTCCACGTCGGACTGCAAGGCGCAGGAGGACGGGAATCTCTGCAACGGGACGCTCTATTGCGCCAACGGGTACTGCCTGGTAGACCCCACGACAGTCATCGAGTGTCCGGCTTCAGGCAACTCCTGCAAGGAGAACGCGTGCCAGGCGGAATGGGGCAAGTGTGCGCTCGTGCCGCTTCCCGACGGGGTGCCATGCGATGACGAAAGCGAATGCACGGTGGACGACTCGTGCGTCGAGGGAACGTGCAAGGGCGGCAAGGTGCTTTGCGACGACGGAAATG
>Ga0172371_10014259_pt1 | contig 10260 bp, 6 predicted proteins | sample Lak12m_FD_114543 | JGI IMG/M metagenome (GOLD analysis project Ga0172371, IMG submission 114543) | Freshwater microbial communities from Kabuno Bay, South-Kivu, Congo - kab_022012_12m | ecosystem: Environmental > Aquatic > Freshwater > Lake | place: Democratic Republic of the Congo: South-Kivu... | reverse complement strand
GAAGCTGTTGGAAAGCAAACCGCTTCGATAACCGGTAGAGAAAAGGTCACTGGGCGGGCCCGGTATGTTGACGACTTGCGCATTCCGGGGGCGCTGACCGGCAAGCTGCTCTACGCTCGCCTACCCAGCGCACGCATCCTGCGCCTGGATGTCGGCGCGGCGCGGGCGTTGGAGGGCGTGTACGCCGTTCTCACCCATGCAGACATTCCGGGGGAGAATAGCTATCTGTACACTGAGCCGCCCGACCAGCCACTGTTGGTTGCAGAGATTGTGCGCTATCAGGGGGACGCGCTGGCTGCCGTAGCCGCCCGAGATGAGGCAACCGCTCAAGCCGCGTTGGACGCGATTGTAGTGGAATACGAAGTTTTGCCGGGCGTATTTGACCCAGTTGAGGCGCTCAAGCCTGAGGCGCAGCGCGTTTGGCCGGATAAGAGTAACTTGTGCGATCAGCTTGTGATTGAATGCGGCGATATCCAGGCCGGCTTTGCCTCAGCGGAGATTATTATCGAGCATACCTACCAGACTCAGCTAGAGGAACACGCTTTTTTAGAAACCGAAGCCGCCCTGGCTTTGATGGAGAACGGGACGGTTGTCGTTTATACCTGTTCCCAGTCGCCGCATCGTGACCGTCGCCAGATTGCGCGTTCCCTGGGGCTGCCGGTCAACCGCGTGCGGGTGATTACCCCGCATATCGGCGGCGCATTTGGCGGGAAAGACGAGGCGCATGTCCAGATCCATGCCGCGCTCTTAGCCCAGGCGACCGGCAAGCCGGTGAAGATCGTGCGCAGCCGGGAAGAGTCGATCCTGACCCATGTCAAACGCCACCCGCTGCAAATCCGATACCGCAGCGGGGCAACGCGGGACGGCCGCCTGACCGCTGTGCATGTCGAAGCGCTGGGCGATACCGGCCCGTATGTGAATGCCGGCCGGGAAGTCATGAGCCTGGTAGCTGAAACAGCCTGTGGGCCATACCGGGCGGCGAATGCGCGCCTGGAGGCGCGCACGGTTTTTACGAATAATCCGATCTGCGGCGCGATGCGCGGTTTCGGCATCCCTCAGGCGGCTTTTGCCTGTGAAGCGCAAATGGACGCCCTGGCGCTGGCCTTGCAGATAGACCCACTCGAAATCCGCCTGCGGAATGGCCTGGAGACCGGCGCGGTCTTGCCCACCGGCGTGGCGTTGCGTGAAGGGCGTGGAATGAAGGCTTGCCTGCTCGAAGCGGCGAGGTTGGCGGACTGGGAGCGAAAAGACCAGCTTGAACGCGCGCCCGCGCCACACCTGCGGCGTGGCTGGGGGATGGCTTCAATTATATTTACGGTCGGGTTGGGGCGAAATGTACCCGATTATGCCTCTGCTGCCCTGGAAATGACCCCGGATGGTTCCGTGTTGCTCCGCACCGGCGCAGCAGATATGGGGCAGGGTATCCATACCGCCCTGGCGCAGATGGCTGCAGAAGCATTGGGGGTCGAAATCTGCTCTGTGCGGGTCATCCCTCCGGATACAGACCAGACCGCCGATGCGGGGCCATCGGTCGGCAGCCGCCAGACGTTTATTTCTGGCAACGCCGTCATCCGCGCCGCTCAACCGATTCGAACCGCGCTGCTAGAGGTCGCCAGCGAGGAGACTGGCCTGGCGCAAGAGCTGCTCAGCCTGAAGCAGGGCCGTTTGTATGCTGAAGACGAGCGGCTATCTCTTACGGCGGCGATGTTGGCGGCGAAGGCTATCGAACGGAACCACAGCCTGCACGCCGAGGGGTTTTATGCGATGGAATACCCTGAAAATTTCGCCTCGGATGTTTATCCCTACGCTCACGCCACCTTTACTTTTGGCACTCAGATCGCCAAAGTGTTGGTGGACATCGAAACCGGCCAGGCGACGGTGGAAGAACTGGTCGCGGTGCATGACGCCGGACGGATTGTGAACCCGCAAGGCGCGCTGGGTCAATTGGAGGGCGGCTGTATCATGGGCATCGGGTATACCCTGTTGGAGGAATTGCTGGTTGAGCAGGGTAGGACCCTCAACGCATCGCTGCAAAATTACCTGATCCCCACCGTCCTGGATGCGACAACGATCAAGGCTAAAATTGTAGAAATCGCTGAACCTTTCGGACCATACGGCGCAAAAGGCCTGGGCGAGTCGCCTATGACGCCGACTGCCGCGGCCATCCATAATGCCGTGCGCGACGCGCTGGGCGTCGCGCTGAACCGGTTGCCGCTTACCCCGGAACGGGTGCTTGCCGCCCTGAAGTCGGCAAACGGGAATCAATTACCCAATTAGCCACAACCCGCTTGGCGGGCGCGTGGGGTTGGGCGGTATTCAAAGACTCACGATGAGGATTCACGATGGATACACAATCGCAAAACTGGCTTATCCGCAACCTCCGGTTGGAAAATTCTGTTTCGCCGGTAGACGTGCATATACAGGAGGGCAAAATCGCCGCCATCGGCGCGGGCTTGCCGGCGCAGAACTGTCAGGAACTGGACGCGGCTGGGATGCTTGGCTCCCCGTTGTTTATTGATCCTCACCACCACCTGGATTGCGCCTTTTTGATTGAACCGACCAACCAATCTGGTACGCTGTTGGAAGCGATTGAAATCAACGCCCGCATCAAGGCCTCTCGCACACCAGAAGATATCTACGCCAAGGCTTGCCGAGCGTTGCAGTTGGCGGTGCAGAATGGCGCCGGCTGGGTGCGCAATCACGGCGATATTGACACCGTCTCCGGTTTGAAGCTGCTTTATCCGGCGTTGGAAGCCAGGGAAAAATTCCGTGATCTGGTAGAGATGCAAATTGTAGCTTTTCCACAACTGGGCTTGATAGCGGATCCTGGCAGCGACGAACTGATTCGAGAGGCGATGCGCAATGGCGCCCAGGTCGTCGGCGGTATGCCGCACGCTGAAGCCTCGCCCGCCGACGCCGCGTTGCAGATCGAGCAGCTATTTCAGATCGCCGAAGAATTTGACGCGGATATTGATATGCACGTGGACGAGACCGATGATCCGGATTCGCGCACGCTGGAGATGCTGGCGGACGCCACGCTGCGACACGCCTACCAGCGACGCGTGACCGCCAGCCACTGTTGCGCCCTGGCTGCCTATCCGGATGATTACGCTCAACGGGTGATCGAGAAAGTCGCCCTGGCGCAGATGAATGTAATTGTGAACCCGCTGGTGAACCTGTATTTGCAGGGGCGCGCCGACCGGCAGCCGGTGCGACGCGGCATCACGCGGGTGAAAGAATTGCTTCAAGCAGGCGTGAACGTTATCTGCGGCTCGGACGATATCGGTAATATATTCTTCCCATTCGGGCGGATGGATATGCTCGAAGTTGCCATGGCGACGGCCTTAACCGCCCACCTGACCCGCCCCGAGGAAATTCAGTTGGCATTCGAGATGCCTCGCCAGCGCGCCGCCCAGGCTCTGCGCCTGGAAGGGTATGGCCTGCAAGCCGGCAATGCGGCGAATATCGTGCTGCTCGCGGCGGAAAACGCCCTGGAAGCCTTGCGCGTGCAGCCGGTGGATCGGATCGTGTGGCGCAATGGCAGGCTGGTCTCGCGGCGCTGGCAGGAACAGCAATGGATGGGATGAAGGCAGATATTGACCGGTCGGGTAACTTGCGGTAAGATAATTTAGTTCGGTCAGTTAATTGAAAAATCTCAGATTGCAGAGTTGCGATGACTTACGATAAAAATGATCCGGCGGCTTCCATTCTGGAAGCCGCGATGGATACGATCTACACCGAGAAAATCAGCGGGGCCCGGCTGCGCCAGGTTGCAAAACGAGCTGGAATGAGCCAGGGTAACCTTCATTATTATTATCCGGCTAAGGATGACCTGTACCAGGCTTTATTAGATCACCTGCTGGAAACCTTCATCCAAGATCGAAAAGGCTGGTTGGAAGACCCGCGGATGTCTCCGCCGGAAAAACTGCGTGTATTTCTGAACCAGGAGCGAGAATTAATCTTGCGCGGCAAGGAGATTAAAGTCTTTTTCGATTTCTGGGTACAAGGCACGGGCGACCCGCGCATCCGGGCGAAGATCAGGGCGCTGTATGCCCGCTGGCGGGCGGATATCCAAACCGTGATTAACGAGGGGGTTCAGAGTGGAGTATTTGCGCCTGGCAAAGCCGGGTTAGCGCCGGTTGTGCTGGCCTCATTAATGGATGGGGCTGCGTTACAGTACTTGATGGATGACCAGGCATTCGACTTATCGGAATATTTCGCGACCGCTTACAACCTGGCATTGGGGTTGTTAACCCCATAACGGGTATTGCTGTGCTTATAAATGGATAGGATATTCAAACCGACTATGCAGCCAGGTACGCCTGAAACATCCGTTTCCCCAACCTTTATGGTAGATTTTGAGCCTGTCGGACGGCGCATTCGCATCCCCGGCCAGACCTCGTTGCTGGACGCGGCCCGTTCGGCCGGGATTGGTTTGACCTCGCTATGCGGCGGCGAGGGCTGGTGCGAGGGTTGCCGGGTGCGTCTGGAAAGCGGCCAGCTTACGCCGCCTACCCTGGACGAGCAGGCTAATTTCTCGGCGGCCGATCTGGCGGTTGGTTACCGGTTGGCCTGCCAATCGATTCCATTAAGCGATGTGAAGGTCTACTTGCCGGCTGAGTCGTTGACTGCCGCGCAAAGATTGCAAGTGGAAGGGAACGAGATAGCGCTTACGCCCGACCCGTTGATCGAAGTGGTTGACATTGAACTGACACCGCCCAGCCTGAGCGATCTCAACGCGGACGCCGACCGTTTGCAAGCTGACCTGGCGCAGCGGGGTTTCCCGGCAATCAGCTTTAATTTACCGGTATTGCGTATCCTGTCTGATCAACTGCGCGCCCAACAGTGGCGGGCGCGCCTGGCGTTGCGTAACAACGAGTTAACGGCCGTGCTGCCTGTTCAAGCGCCTGTGCTTGGGCTGGCGGTGGATATCGGCACCACCAAGCTGGCGGCCTATCTGTTGGATTTGGTCAGCGGCAAAACGCTTGCCAAACACGGCGCGATGAATCCCCAGATCGCTTATGGGGAGGACCTGGTCAGCCGCCTGGCTTATATCCAGGAACATCCGCAAGGGGAACAGACGCTGCAACAGGCTGTGGTTGGCGCGATCAATGGCCTGATTGTTGAACTGTGCCGTCAGGCGGCTGTTTCGGCCTCTCAAATCGTGCAGGCAGTGTTAGTGGGCAATACCGCCATGCATCATATCGTCGCCGGCTTGCCGGTGCGCCAGTTAGCCTTAGCGCCTTATGTGCCGGCCATCCGGGCGGCGCTGGAATTCACCGCGCAAAGCATTGGGTTGGAGCTGGCTGGCGGGGCGATGGTCAGTTTGCTGCCCAACATCGCCGGGTATGTCGGCGCGGACCATGTCGCGGTGATCCTGGCGACCGACCTGTGGCAGACCAGCCGGACCGTCATCGCGATTGATGTCGGCACCAATACCGAAATCACCCTGACGCATGCTGGGAAAATGTATTCCTGTTCCTGCGCATCTGGACCGGCTTTTGAAGGGGCGCATATTCAGGATGGCATGCGGGCTGCCCCAGGCGCAATCGAGCGCGTGCAAGTCATTCAGGATGAGATTTTCACTTATACCATCGAGGACCAGCCGCCCGTGGGGATCTGCGGCTCAGGCATCCTGGACGCGGTAGCTGAGTTGCGGCGGGCGCATATATTGAACCGCCAGGGAGCGATCCAGGAGGGGCATGCGTGCGTCCGGCGCACCGATCGAGGTCTGGAAGTCGTGCTGGCGCCAGCGGAGAAGACGGGTCATGGGCGGGACATATCTATCAGCCGCAAGGACATCAATGAGATTCAGTTGGCGAAAGCCGCGATCCGTTCCGGTTTGGATATTTTGTTTGAGAGAGCCGGCATCGGCGCTGAGCAGGTGGAAGATTTTATCATTGCTGGCGCTTTTGGTTCCTATCTCAGCCCACGCAGCGCGGTTCAGATCGGTATGCTCCCTGAGCTACCCCTGGAACGTTTCCGACAGGTAGGGAATGCAGCCGGGATGGGCGCAGTCCAATCCCTGGTTTCGCGCGCCCGGCTCAAGCTGACTCAAGATATTGCAGCCAGGTGCGAATATGTCGAATTGACCGTCTTTCCAGATTTCCAAAAAAAGTTTTTAGCTGCAATGTATCTCTAAACAAAACTTCCGAAATCTCAGGCAGATTTCGGAAGTCTCTCTTATGGATTGGGCGTGGATGTTAGCGCTTTAATTCGTCAGACCGAATTTCTCTTCCGCTTTACAGATCACTTTGTCAATGATTTGCAACGCCTGGTCAATCTCTGCTTTGGTAATCACTAACGGCGGGGCGAAGCACAGCCGGTTATACATATAGCCGGAGTGCATGCAGATCACGCCTTCTTTGACCAACTCGTTGACCATCCAGCCGGTCATATCGCCTGCCGGTTGCTTGGTCTTGCGATCCAGGACAAACTCGATGCTTATGTACAGTCCCAGGCCGTTGTAATGACCGATGGATTTGCGCCGTTGGCTCAGGTCTTCAATCCCGTTCAGGAAATACTCGCCTTTTTCAGCCGCTTGTTGCAAGATATGGTCGCGCTCAAAGATTTCGAATACTTTAACCCCGCCCGCGCAAGCGGTTGGGTAGCCGGTGAAGGTGGATGAATGAGCGCCCGGCCCCCACGAATCCATCACTTCTTGCCGCCCGGTCACCGCCGAAATCGGCAGGCCGTTACAGATACATTTCGCCATCGCCAGCAAATCGGGCGCGACTCCGGCGTGTTCGATTGCCCAGAGCTTGCCTGTCCGGCCCATGCCGTTTTGCACCTCGTCGCTAATAAACAGGAAATCGTATTTTTCGGCGATCTCTTTAATGCGCGTCAGGTAAGGCAGCGGCGCCATAATATAACCGGCTGAACTTTGGAATGGCTCGATCAGGATCGAAGAGACATTGGTGATGCCTGCTTTGGGATTATTTAGCCAGGTCTCTTTGCTCTCAAATAATCGCTCGAATTGCTCGGCGCAATGCAGATCGCAAGCGGGATATTCTTTTCCAAACGGACAGCGGTAGCAATACGGGTAGGGGATTTTTACAATTCCGGTGTCCATAGGCGGGATGGGGTAGCTATAAGCCATCATAAAGGCTTTACTGGTTAGCGCCATTGCCCCGGCGGTGCGTCCATGATAATCGCCCCAGTGGGTAATAATCAACGGTTTACCGGTGTACCAGCGCGCCAGTTTCATGCAGATTTCAATCGCCTCGCCGCCGGTGACAGCCCACATCACTTTTTTCTTGAAATCACCCGGGTGCTTTTCGGCCAGGATTTTTGCCAGGTTGGCGCGGCTTTCCATAGGCAACTCGGCAAAATGGTTCAGCTTGTCCATCTGGAGCTTCATCACATCGTTAACTTCGGTATTGCCATGTCCCAATACGTTAACAGTGAACCCGGCATGTAAATCAATATATTCGTTGCCATCTACATCATAGACTCGGGCGCCTTTGCCGTGATCTAACACGGGCGGGCAGGTGAACAGCGCAAAGTCCAGGTGACCGGTAGATTCGTAGGCGATTGTTTTTTCCAGGATAGCCCGGCTGCGCTCGCCGCGTGCGTTTTCCAGCACTCGTTTTGTCAACGCCTCTACATTCCCACGCAGTTTGGCGCGTTCGGTCAGGATGCGGTCTTCAAAAGATGTGGTCATTTATTTTCTCCTATTTTTTAGTCGTAGAGCCTGGCCCAAGCAAGTTTTGAAACTTGCTTGGGCTGGCGCATCATTTTCGGAATAGTTATTGGATCGCTTCCATGCGTTCAACCAGCGCTCGCCCGGCGTCAATGATATGTTGCCGGACGACCTGTTCGGCGATTTCAGGGTTGCCGTTCAGGATGGCGTCCAAAACGGCCTGGTGCGAAACATCGTCCTGTTGTTTGTCGGATTGATACAATTTGGTGCTTAGAATGAACATTAAAGTTAACGATTGCAGGTTCTCGATTACACCTAAGAGAAGCTCATGCTCGCAGCGTTGGCAGATCAACTGGTGGAATTGCATGTCCACCTCTACGCTACCCGCGTAACCAGTGGTTTCTTCCATCTCACCCAGTTGCTTGACCAGCGCTTTCATCTCAGTGAAATCCGCTTCAAGGTAAGATTGGCTTTCCAGCGCCAGCCGCACCGTGTAAGATTCGAGCAAAGCCCTCAGCGTGTAGATTTCAGTGACTTTTTTGGCGCTCAAGCGGGCGACAAAGGCCCCACGGTGGGGGAAAATAGCCACCAGCCCCTCGCTCTGCAACAGGCGGAAGGCTTCGCGCAGGGTGCCGCGCGAAATTTTCAGCACGTTGCTTAACTCCACCTCGTGCAATGGTTCGCCAGGCAGGAGCTCGCCGCGTAAAATACCATCCCGAATATTCTGGGCGGCGGCGGTTGCCAGGGTGGGGGCGCGCTCAACTTTTTTCATCAGTCGAATTATTCCTTAAAGTAGAACAATTAATTGTTCGACAATTTAAGTATAAACATGATTCGCCTGGGTGTCAAGCAACCATTGGCGCAACCGGTGGATGGCCTGGGAGAAATCCGCCGGGTACTCCGCGCAGAATAACAGTTCCTTTCCGCTTTCCGGATGGAATAGTTTCAATGTATAAGCGTGCAGCCCCAAGCGCGGCAGCTCGGGCAACTCTGCGCCGCCATAGAGCGCGTCCGAGACGATGGGGTGACCCAAGGCAGCTAGGTGGGCGCGAATCTGGTGGGTGCGTCCGGTGCGCGGGGTGGCTTGCAACAGAGAGTGATTCTCAAAGCGTTCTAGCGCCGCGAGATCGGTCTCGGCCTGTTTACCGCGTTGTGCATCCACCACAGTTCGGTGGCGGCGGTCGCCATTTGGGCGCAGCGGCAAGCGTACTGTCTGGCTTTCCCAGGCGGGCCGGCCATGCGCCAGCGCATGATAGGTTTTTACCGCCTGGCGTTTCTCGAACTGGCTGTTCAACGACCGGTGGGATTTGGCGGTGCGGGCAAAGACGATCACACCGCTGGTCTGACGGTCCAGGCGATGGACGATCCAGAGCGCCGGATAACGCTCTCGCAGAACGGCAAATAAATATGGCGCTTCGGGATGATAGCCATCTACTAATGTAGGCAAACCAGCCGGTTTGATGACCACCAGCAAGGATTCGTCTACAAAAAGCGTAGGAAGATCAACAGGAAGCGCCAGGTCGCTCAATGTGGATGCAACTATCCTGCCGGGGAGGTCTGGGCTTCCCCACGCCGCACGCCCAGCATCATCAGGAATGCTACGACCATAAAGATCGGCGCGAACAACATCGTGGCGTTGTAATTCAACCTGCTTAATTGGATCAGCCAGCCATTGATGTTCGGCCCGGCGATAGCAGCCAGCGTGGAGGCCAGATAGTACAGCCCGGTGAAGGTACCCAGGTGCGCGGCGTCGGTCATATCAACCACCATCGGCAGCGAGTTGATGTTAATCAGCGCCCAGGCGGCTCCCGCCAGCATCAGGCACACACCGATCACCGGCACCACGCCCAGGACGGGCAGTTTTGTCAGACGGATGGTCAGCGTGCTGATCGGCAGCAGATAAATCACCAGGATAATCAGCGCCATCAATGCGATACCAGTCAGGATGGTCTTGCGCCGGCCCAGCCGGGCGCCAACATATCCGGCCGGCAAAGCAAAGATCACAAAAATCAACGAAAGCTGGCCGAGCAAGCGGGCGCCATCCGCCTCGGGTAAGCCCAGGTGTTTCTGGGCGTAGAGTGTGAAAAAGGCCTCGACAGCGTTGTAACCCAGGAACCAGAAGAAGATCGCCAACAATAAACGCAATGCGCTTTTATCCGGGTCATGCAGCACGCCTTGCAGACTGAGCCACAGGCTAGATTTTTCTTCGCTGGATTCGTAGGTTTTCGGTTCTTTGATGAGGATGAATACCAACAGGCTAGCCAGGATCACCAGCGCCGAACCGAGCCAGAATGGGTAGGCATGGTTCATCTCGTACAGGCGGGCGCCGACTAGAAATGAAACGATCGCGCCGATCCCGCCCATGAAGTTAATCACGCCATTGGCCGGCGAGCGGAACTGGGAGGGCGTAATATCTGGCATGAGAGCGATGACCGGCGTGCGCCAGAAAGCCATGCTGAGCAGCAGGGTGCTGGTACAGGCGACGAATAACGGCAGCACGCTGGCGATGGGGATCAGACCAAAAGCCAGCGCCGCGACCGGCGCGCCGATCAAAATGAAGGGCATACGTCGCCCGATCGGAGTGCGCAGCCGGTCAGACCAGGCGCCGACTGGCGGCT
>Ga0172371_10014256_pt1 | contig 10261 bp, 7 predicted proteins | sample Lak12m_FD_114543 | JGI IMG/M metagenome (GOLD analysis project Ga0172371, IMG submission 114543) | Freshwater microbial communities from Kabuno Bay, South-Kivu, Congo - kab_022012_12m | ecosystem: Environmental > Aquatic > Freshwater > Lake | place: Democratic Republic of the Congo: South-Kivu... | reverse complement strand
TCTTTTTTTTATCCTCCAACTTTTTTTAAAACTTTTTTTTCAAACCCCTCGATTATCCTTCCTACCCTCTGTTTTACCCTCAATTGGGATGGCAAAAGTACTAACTATTTTTATTCACACAAGTGTTTGTACTAACTTTTTTTGAAGTTTTTCGCAATCCATTCATTACTACGTGTTTCAGATTGGAAATATTTTTATTTTTATGAATCACTACAGTAATAACCTCAAAAACCTCGCAAAAAAATGTCGTTGTCACAATACTTTTGCTGCAAAAAAATACGTTTTTAGTCTTTTAAAAAAGCGCGAATTGTTAATTTAGCTGTTTAATAACTGATATAAACCGGGTATGAAAGGCTTCATTGGTTCACTCTTTTTTGTATTGTTTACGTGCAATTATCTGCATGCCCAGTTGAATAATAATCAGCCAAAGGAGAGTTTTACCGACCGATTGGTGCATGGAGGCGGCCTTGGATTGCAGTTTGGCACGCTCACACTTATTGACGTATCGCCGCTGATTGGTTACAGGGTATCCGAAAAATTTGAAACCGGTATAGGGCTTACCTATAAATACTATCGCTACAGGGATTATTTTGTAGATTATAATACAGGTATAGCTTATGATTTGAAAAGTAATATTTGGGGTGGAAGCATTTATGCCCGCTATCATATTATTGAGAACATTTTTCTGCACACCGAATTCGAGCATCTCAGGTACAATTACGACGATTATTATTATACAAGCGGCGCAATTACGAAGGACAGACTGGCCGCCGATATCAACAGCCTCTTTGTGGGCGGAGGATACCGGCAGCGCATTGCCGGAAATTCTTACTTCTATATTATGGCACTCTGGAATCTGAATGAAACAGTCCTTTCGCCCTACTCTAATCCCGTAATCCGAATGGGCGTGATACTGGGCCGGTAAGCCGGCAATAAGGTTTTTATCAAAGTAAAAAGGGCCATATGGCCCTTTTTAAATTAAGTTGTTGATGCTTGTGTGTTATTCAGCTCAGGTATGTGCTTCAGGATATCGATGGTGAGATCCCAGAATTTCATCACAGTAGCAATATTCAGCCGCTCATCGGGTGAATGCGCTCCTTTAATGGTAGGTCCGTACGAAATCATGTCCATTCCCGGATACTTCTCACCGATAAGCCCGCACTCAAGGCCGGCATGAATTGCCAGTACTTTGGGCTGAGTACTGAAGAGCTTAATATAAGATTTGCGCGCCAATTCGAGCACTTCAGAGTTCGGGTTGGGAGTCCATCCGGGATAACCATCGGAATGTACCGATTTGCCGCCTGCCAGGTTAAAAACTGCCACTACCATATTGGCAATGCTGTCTTTGGCCGATTCAACCGAGCTGCGCTGGCTGGTTGATATCGTTATTTTGTTTTCGTCTGTTTTAACTGACGCCAGATTGGTAGATGTTTCAACAAAGTTTGGTATGTCGGCCGACATGGCCATTACCCCATGGGGACAAGCATATAAAGCATTAAGCAAGCGCTCCTGCGTGGCTACATCAAACAGGTAATCAGGCAGATCAGTGGACTTAATCTGAACCAGCATGCCGGGTTCAGTAGTTTTATACTCGTGTCGCACCGTTTGATTATAATCCAATGCATAGGTTTCAAAGGCAGTAGCCAGGCGTTTGGGCACCGTTATAACAGCAGTTGCTTCACGGGCAATGGCATTGCGCAAATTTCCACCATCGAAGCGCGACAGGCGAAGTTCGAACCGGCGATTGGCTTCCCAAAGCAAGCGGTTGAGTATTTTATTGGCATTGGCTAACCCCTTATTGATATCGTCGCCTGAATGCCCGCCCTTTAAACCGCTTACCTTAACAATATAGCCTGCCATTCCGGCACCAACCGGGACTTTTGAGTAGTTCATGGTAATCAGGGTATCTTTGCCACCGGCACAGCCGATAAAGATTTCGCCTTCGTCTTCGCTGTCGAGATTGAGTAATATGCTTCCCCTGAGCAAATCAGATTTAAGGCCAAATGCACCTGTGAGCCCGGTTTCTTCGTCAACGGTAAACAAACATTCTATCGGGCCATGGGCTATATCCGTAGCTTCAAGCAGGGCCAACTGCGCAGCCACACCTATACCATCATCGGCGCCAAGCGTGGTTCCACGGGCTTTTACCCATTCACCTTCGATATACGGCTGTATGGGATCTTTTTCAAAATCGTGCAGGGTGTCGCTGTTTTTTTCACACACCATATCGATGTGACTTTGCAACACGACCGTTTTACGGTTTTCATATCCGGGTGATGCAGGCTTACGTATCAACACATTACCTGTTTCATCAACAATGGTCTCAAGGCCGAGTTTTTCACCAAATGAAACGAGGTAGGCTGCAATTTTTTCTTCTTTTTTCGATGGACGCGGAATGCTGCAGATGTTACCGAAATAGTACCACAATCGTGCGGGCTGAAGTTTATCAAATTCGTGGGCCATAATACCAGATTTATTTAGCATTGGAAGGATTTGACAAATATAAAAGTTTTCTTTTTGCGACAGGTGTTACACTCAAATAATGCCCTTCTGGTTATGTATTTTCAGTACATCACGCAAAAAACTGCCTGCCTGATCAGCTGTTTTGCTGCGTATTTTCAAAAAAATCTGCCAGAACGCGGTATTGTAGCGGTTTTCATTACTTCTTCTCCTGTAATTGTCCGGTAATTCGGGCTAAAAGCCCTGTAAATACAGTGTATGGGTGCTACCTGTCCCGAACCAGACACGGACCAAACCCCTGCCAAACCCGGAAGGGAAGCCGACTTTAAACCGTAAAACAAAGCAAATTGAAGCGAAAAAAGTTTAGCGTGCAGTTTTGAGGGCGCTGATGTTGGCAGAAGCATTGGCCGAGCCAAAAACAGCATTACCGGCTACCAGAATATCGGCTCCGGCATCAAACAACCGGGCAGCATTGGAGGCATCTACCCCACCATCCACTTCGATAAGTGCGGATGGATTTTTGCGATGGCTGAGTTTTTTGAGGGTTATAATTTTTTCGTAGGTGCCTTCGATAAATTTCTGACCGCCAAAGCCCGGGTTTACCGACATGAGTAAAACAAAATCAACGTCGGCGATGGTATCTTCAAGCAGGGATACGGGCGTGTGCGGGTTTAACACTACTCCGGCCTTCATCCCCAGTTCTTTAATCTGGTGAACAGCTCTGTTTAAATGGGTAACGGCTTCGTAATGTATGCTAAGGTAATGAACACCCAAATCGTGGAAGGTTTCAAAATAGCGCTCGGGCTGCACGATCATCAGGTGGGCATCAAGCGGTTTTTTAGCGACCCTGGCAATCGACCTTATTACGGGCATGCCAAAGGAAATATTGGGCACAAAAACGCCGTCCATCACATCGAGATGAAACCAATCGGCTTCGCTTTGGTTTACCATTTCTATATCGCGGCCCAGATTGGCAAAATCGGCAGATAGCATCGAAGGGGCAATCAAACGCTTACTCATACAGTTAATTTTATGCGAAGGTAGGGATTAAATTTTGGATTGCGGATTTCGGATTGCGGATTGCGCCTGTCTCGTGAGCGCAGAGCGATAACGGGAGATTGCGGATTTAAAGACCTCACGCAAAGACGCTATGACGCAAAGTTTGTTTTAATTCCAATTTCTAAAATTGATTTTGAACAAGCTAAATTCCATTGGGAAGAATGACACATTACACACAACAAGGGATACTACCGAACTGATTAATGCCAGCAAGTAGAGCTGCATGCAGATAATATCAAAAAAAGAGCGGAGGTTAGTCCGCTCAGTTTCCTATCCCAGATACGTTTTCAGGATTTTGCTCCGTGAGGTATGTTTGAGCCGGCGGATGGCTTTTTCCTTGATTTGCCGTACACGCTCGCGGGTAAGATCGAAACGTTCGCCGATTTCCTCGAGGGTGAGTGGGTGTTCGCCGCCAAGTCCGAAGTACAACCGTATTACATCGGCTTCGCGCGGAGTAAGGGTTGATACAGCTCTTTCGATTTCCTTGCGGAGGGATTCGTACAGCAGTTCGGTTTCGGGCGTGGGGCCATCGTCGCTGCGCAGTACATCGTACATGTTGTTGTCTTCGTCCTGCACCAGCGGGGCATCCATAGAAACATGACGGCCTGAGTTGCGCATCGATTCCTTTACTTCGTTTTCGCTGATTTCGAGCAGGCCGGCAATTTCGTCAAAGTTAGGTTCGCGCTCGTATTCCTGTTCCAGCTTGGCGTAGGCCTTATTGATTTTGTTGATGGAACCAATTTTGTTGAGCGGCAGCCTTACAATACGCGATTGTTCGGCCAGAGCCTGAAGAATGGATTGGCGAATCCACCAAACGGCATACGAAATAAATTTAAATCCGCGGGTTTCGTCGAAACGCTGGGCTGCTTTAATCAAACCCAGATTGCCTTCGTTAATCAGGTCGGGAAGGCTGAGACCCTGATTCTGGTATTGTTTTGATACAGAAACCACAAACCTGAGGTTTGCTTTTGTAAGTTTTTCAAGAGCAGCCCTGTCTCCCTGTTTAATGCGCTGTGCAAGCGCTACTTCCTCATCGGCGGTAATCAGTTCTACTTTCCCGATCTCCTGCAGGTATTTGTCGAGTGATGCAGTTTCGCGGTTAGTAACCTGTTTGGTGATTTTTAGTTGCCTCATCTTCTCCTAATAAAATTAACAGTGAACCCTTTTACGAAAATTCCGGAATAATGTTACATTATTTGGTTTCCTGTTCCGGTTTTGGCAATAAAACTTTCCGTGAAAGTTTAAGCTTTCCGGTTTTAGGGTCAATTTCGATGAGTTTAACATCAATTTCATCGCCTACTTTCAGCACACTTTCCACATCTTTCAAGCGTTTCCAGTCTATTTCCGAAATATGTAACAGCCCGTCTTTACCCGGCAGTACCTCAACAAAGGCACCGAAAGTGGTGATGTTTTTAACCACACCATGATAAACGGTTCCAATTTCGGGAATGGCAACGATACGCTTGATTCTTTCTTTTACAGCATCGATTGAAGCTTTGTCGTTTGAAACGATATCAATAATTCCAAATTCGCCCACCTCTTCGATCACGATGGTTGAACCAGTTTCGCGCTGCATTTCCTGAATTACCTTGCCTCCGGGGCCAATAACGGCACCAATAAATTCTTTGGGGATGGTCATTTTAACGATACGCGGGACAAAAGGTTTGTAATCTTCGCGCGGGGTGGTAATACATTTGGCCATTTCGCCAAGTATGTGAAGGCGGCCGCGTTTGGCTTGTTCGAGTGCTTCGGCCAGTACCTCGTAAGGCATACCGTCAACTTTAATGTCCATTTGGCAGGCGGTAATTCCGTCAACCGTTCCGGTTACTTTAAAGTCCATATCGCCCAGGTGATCTTCGTCGCCCAAAATATCGCTGAGCACAGCAAACCTCTTGGTGGTAGTATCAGAAATCAGTCCCATGGCAATGCCCGAAACCGGTTTCTTAAGTTTAACTCCTGCATCCATCAGCGCCATGGTTCCGGCACATACGGTAGCCATTGATGATGAGCCGTTTGATTCAAGAATATCGCTCACTACGCGTACGGTGTATGGATTTTCTTCCCCTGTCGGGATCATGGGTTTGAGGGCGCGCATAGCCAGGTTACCGTGTCCGATTTCGCGGCGTCCGGTGCTGGTGATGCGTTTAACCTCGCCGGTTGAAAATGGCGGGAAATTGTAATGCAGTATAAAGTTGATTTTTTCTTCAATAACAGCACCGTCGATTACCTGTTCATCGAGTTTTGAACCCAGGGTAACAGTGGTAAGCGATTGTGTTTCGCCACGGGTAAATATAGCTGAACCGTGAACAGCCGGCAGGTAGTCAACTTCGCACCAGATGGGACGAATTTCATCGAGTTTACGACCATCAAGACGCTGACGCTTATCGAGAATAACATTACGTACGGCTTCTTTTTCTACGTCGTGATAATAGCGCGAAATCATAAAGGCCTTTTCAGCAGCCTCTTCAGGCTCAAGCGTTGCGATAAATTCTTCCTTTATTGCTTTGAAGGCATCGGTACGTTCCTGTTTGGCTGTAGCACGGCTGGCGATTTCAACAATACGGTTATAAGCAAATTCCCTGATTTTAACCTTTAGGTCGGCATCGTTGGTTTCATGGCAATACGCGAGTTTGGGATTGGCTTTTGCCACCATAGCTGCCAGTTCGAGCTGGGCCTGACACTGAATTTTGATGTGTTCGTGCGCGAATTTAAGTGCTTCTATCATATCGGCTTCCGACACTTCAAGCATTTCGCCTTCCACCATCATAATGTTATCGATAGAGGCGGCCACCATAATGTCGATATCGGCGTTGGCCATGGTATCGCGGGCAGGATTAACAACGAGTTTACCGTCGATGCGGGCTACGCGAACTTCTGAAATGGGTCCGTTAAACGGAATATCACTCACTGCCAGTGCTGACGAGGCAGCAAGGCCGGCAAGTGCATCAGGCAGAATGTTATCGTCAGACGAAATAAGGGTAATGATTACCTGTGTTTCAGCATGAAAATCATCGGGGAAGAGCGGCCTTAGGGCGCGGTCGACCAGTCGTGAAATGAGCACTTCGTAATCCGAAGGGCGGGCTTCACGTTTAAAAAATCCTCCGGGAAAACGGCCGGAAGAGGCATATTTTTCGCGGTATTCAACCGAAAGAGGCATAAAATCGACATTTTCACCGGCTTCTTTACGGGCTACAACAGTAGCCAGCAACATGGTGTTGCCCATTTTTACTACAACGGATCCATCGGCCTGCTTGGCCAGTTTTCCGGTTTCAATCGAGATGGTCCTTCCATCTCCAATGTCGAATGTTTTTACAATTCCTTGCATATACTATTTATCAAATTGAGATTAAGCCTGTTTCATCTTTTGGCAGGCGGTTGCAAAATTACTCATTAAATGAATTGGTTAAGAATAATCAGCATTTTATTTGGCAGGATACAAAAAGAGGCAATTGGGAAATTGCCTCTTTAATAATTATTCCGGATCAGGAATTACTTCCTGATGTTCAGTTTCTTGATGATATCCCTGTAACGCTGAATATCTTTCTCCTTCAGATAGTCGAGCAAACGGCGGCGTTTACCTACAAGCCTCACCAGCGAGCGTTCAGTAACTTTATCGTTACGGTTAATCTTGAGGTGCTCTGTAAGATGCTGAATCCTGAATGTAAACAATGCAATCTGTCCTTCGGCTGATCCGGTATCGGTTACTGTTTTACCATGTTCGCCGAAAATGTTGGACTTTACTTCTGAAGTTAAATACATATTAAAAAGTGTTTTGTGTTCTTTTGTAGCGGGCTGCAAAAATAGAACAATATTTTTATTTGCACAACCAAATTAAATAATTTTTATCCAATTTTGTCAGCTTAAGCTAGAAATCGGGCTATTATACTGCTTTTTAGCCGGTTAATCGGGTAAAAGTTTCCCACTCAGCCGCATAAGTTCAATTTCGAGCAGGCGTACTTCAAATCTGGTTGTGATATACCTGTCGTAAGATTGCAGCAATTTTGTTTGTGCCTCGCGGTACTCAAATCCCGATAATCCTCCCAAACGGTAGCGTTCAGCAGATATCTTGAAATTACGGCGTGCTGTTTCGAGGTTACTTTTTTCGAGTTGATAAGCCTGTGATTTATTTGAGTACGCATCAAAATTACTGATCAGTTCAGCATCAAGCGTTGCCCTGAAACTTGTATAGCGAAGCTGGGATGCATCGAGACTTGTGCGTGCATTGCTGATCTGCCGGTTAAGGTCGGATCCGTTAAACAGGCTGAGCGATGCACTTAGCCCATAATTTAGACCACTGCTTTTACTATATTTTAAAAATCCCGACTCACTCTCCAGTTTATTAAAAACATAGGCTGAATTAAGCCCGATAACCGGGTACCTCTTTCTCCGAAGATCCTTCAGACTCAGCTCAGCAAGTTCAATATCAGTTCTGCTCAGCAAAAGCGATGCATTTGAAGTATCCATGGCTGCGTACAACAAATCGAATGAGGGCGAAGGCATGAGTTCAATTGAATCAGCTGGCACCATCAACTCCCGGGCAGGAGCTGCCATGAGCAGATTAAGCTGTATAACTGCATCGTTCAATTGATTCTGAAAGCCAAGCAGCGCCGATTTATCGGTATTAAGATCAACGCGTGCCTGCAATACATCAAGTCCTGATCCGGCACCAAGCTGAAGTTTGTCAGAAGCAATTGCAACACGTTCTTCGTCAACTGCAACAGCATCCTGTATCCAAACCAGCCTTTGCCTCAGTTGAACGATATTGTAATAGGTTGCCAGAACTGAAGCGATGGTGTTTTCGACCTGAATTCGGGTTTCGAGCTGGCCGGCAGCAAGTTGTTTTTTGAGAATCCGCAGGGCATTAAACATTCTGCCGCCATCAAATAGTGTCCAGCTGGCCGTGGCTGAAACATTGGTCGAATGCGCTTTTGCACCGGTTTTCTCACTTATCTGCCCACTCAGATATTCCTGATTTGAATTGGTAATGCTGTTTGATTGAACCAGTCCGGCATTGGCTTCGGGCAGCAGACTTAATTTGCCGGCCTGCAGATTATTTGTCAGAATCTCTTCGTTCATGCGTGCCAGCTGAATGGAATAGTTCTTATCCAATGCCCTGCTCACAGCCTCTGATGCTGTTAAGGGCTGAGCAGCCATTTTACCCGTAAAAAGGGCAGCTGCAACTATCAATAAAATGGCAGTGAAGGAGGATATCTTAGCCATGAAGCTGGTTTTTTCAGGCATGTTCATCAGTTTTATCAGTGAGTTCATCAAGGTTTGAAACCGAACGGGTGCGTGACGAAATGTACTCGTACATAGCCGGAACAACATATAATGTAAGAAACGTTGAGAGTGTAAGCCCGCCAATGATGGCCGCCCCCATCGATACGCGGCTTTCTGATCCGGCACCCAGGGCAAGTGCAATAGGCAGTGCTCCAAGAATGGTTGAAAGGCTGGTCATAAGAATTGGCCTGAAACGGCTAACAGAGGCCTGCTCAATGGCTGAGCGGCGGTCGAGGCCGGCTGCTTTGCGCTGATTGGCAAATTCAACAATCAGAATTCCGTTTTTAGTTACAAGTCCGATAAGCATAATTACACCAATCTGGCTAAAGATATTCAGGGTGTAGCCCAGATACCACAACGTAACAACAGCACCTGCCAGCGCAAGCGGCACTGTAAACATAATAATGAAAGGATCGCGGAAACTTTCGAATTGAGCGGCCAGCACCAGATAAATAAGAATGAGTGCCAGCACAAATGCAAACAACAGGCTCGAGCTACTTTCGGCAAAGTCCTTCGAAGTACCCGCCAAGGCCGTTGAATAAGTTGGATCGAGCACATGTGAAGATATCAGATTCATTTCACTGATACCATCACCCACGGTTTTCCGTTGCGCCAGCGATGCTGAAACAGTTGCGGAAACAAACCTGTTATAACGGTACAATTGCGGAGGATTGATTCCTTCGTGTATGCTTACCAGATTATCCAGCTGAATCATGTTGCCACCGGCGCTACGTACATACAACGATTTTAGATCTACAGGTTTACTACGGTATGGGCGCTGAACCTGCCCTATTACCTGGTATTGCTTACCATCCATAATAAAGTAACCGAACCGTTGTCCGCTCAGGCCAAATTGCAGGGTTTGCGCTATATCAATAACCGAGATACCCAGTAAACGTGCTTTATCGCGGTTGATATCAACCTGCAATTCGGGTTTGTTGAACTTTAGATTCAGATCGGCAAATTCAAATACATCACTTTTGGCAACCTCAGCCACAAAGGCAGGAAGAATTTTTTTAAGCTTATCGAGATTCGGGGCCTGAATTACGTATTGCACCGGGAGTCCGCCACCACGTCCGCCAATCGATTGCTCCTGCACAATGTAACTTCGGGCACCAGTATACTGCGAAACATCTTTCATAAGGGCTGCTGCAATCTGCTGCTGACTGCGTTTACGCTGATCGGGATTTACCAGTTGCAGACGAATAAAGCCTGAATTTACTGAACTTGATGCCCCAAATCCGGGCGATGTAATGGTAATGAGTGCATCTGATTCAGGCACCTTTTTCCGAATCATTGAGGTAAGTTCGGTCATGTAGTTGTCCATATAGTCAAAGGTACTTCCTTCGGGTGCATTCGCAACCAGGCGCATTCCTGATCGATCCTCAACAGGAGCCAGTTCGGAGGGTAACAGCCGGCCCAAACCGAATATCAGGAGCACAGCTGCCAGACTGATAACCAG
>Ga0172371_10014254_pt1 | contig 10262 bp, 10 predicted proteins | sample Lak12m_FD_114543 | JGI IMG/M metagenome (GOLD analysis project Ga0172371, IMG submission 114543) | Freshwater microbial communities from Kabuno Bay, South-Kivu, Congo - kab_022012_12m | ecosystem: Environmental > Aquatic > Freshwater > Lake | place: Democratic Republic of the Congo: South-Kivu... | reverse complement strand
TTAACCGGGTAAGCTGGTAACCCTGGACGTTGGGGAAACCGCCCATAATCTTGCGGTTGTAGGGCGCGCCGCGTCCATCCATCCATGACAGGGCGTTCATTAGCGGCTGCCCCTGCTCGTCCACAGCCGTCGTTACCGACCACATACTGGTGACCGCAATGGCGATGACCTGGTCTGGCGCAACGCCCGCCTCCTGTAATACCTGGCGGGCGCAGGTCGTGATCGCCGCCCACCATTCCATTGGGTCATGTTCCGCGCCGCCGCCGGGCAGGAAAGTCACTTGCACCGGCGCAGAGCGGCTGCTGACTACTCGCGCTTCTTCATCCACCAGGCCGACTTTTGGCCCGCCGGTACCCAGGTCAATTGCCAGAACGGTTTTACCAATGCAGGTTGTTTCCGACATAGACAGGTTCTCCTGTATTTGATCAATGGGTGGATATCGAACTGCCTGGATATTATAAACCTATAATGTATATACGTAAATATGTTAACGATTAAACCCCGGCAATAAACCGGTAATGAGCGTTATTTCAGAAGCGTTCCAGCATCTATCGGATGACCTGCTCAGGCGGGCGGCTATCCTCTATGTGCGAGTCAGCTATGAAGAGTCGCTGCGGAAAAACCGGCGCCGCTTCAATCCGAATAAGCCGGATAGTATCCTGGAGCATGGCTTACCCGACGCCAAGCTGGAGCGGTTGTACCGCCTGGACGATTGGGATGATCTCATGCGCTCCGATCCGGAATTCCTGACCATTGGCGGCATTCGAGCGCCTTACGCCGTATTCGACAATGACGATGATGTGACCACCGGCAAACCCGAAAGATTGGCGGCTCGTTTAGAGACGGTATGCCAGAAGCTATGGCTGGCTCGAACAAAGGTAGTGCAGGCGCAAGATTTTTAGCTCGTCATACGAGATCGTCCCGCCCAATGCCTCGAAAACGGGCTTCAAGCGTTGCGCGCCCAGTTTCTCGAAAGCCTGGCCGACCGCGATTTGTTGGTCGGGTTGCAAGTGGGACATCTTCAAGAACTCATCGCTTTGGCGTAGCGGATGTCCATCCAGCGCGTAGTTGACCAAATGTTGCAGGATGGTATCGGGGGAAACTCCCCATTCAGTTGACAAATCGGCGACCGGCCGGCCAGCGCTAAACGCTTCACCGACCTGGAGCGACCGCGCGCTTATATCCGGACGCTTCGCCTGGCTGGTTTGACGTGCGGGCTGGCGGGATTTCTCCTCCAGGTTGCGTGGCTGGCAATATCCTCGGATGAGCTCCAGAAAGTCCTTCCCGTAACGGGCGAATTTTACCGCGCCGATCCCGCTGATGCCTTTCATGCCTGGCTCGGTCATCGGGTAATATACAGCCATCTCGGCCAGCGTGCGGTCTGAAAAGATCACATAAGGGGGAACCTGGGCGGCGTCCGCCAGTTCTTTCCGTTTCTTGCGTAGAATTTCAAATAACCCCTGATCGTATTCTATGCCGGATAATTTCCCGGGCGCTGGCGCGAGCGAATCTCCTGTCAGGGTTCCTAAAATCGGCGACTTGTTTTTCAGGGTTTCGTAGGCTTTTGCGGTCAACCTGTGCCGACCATATTTACCGCCCTCGCTTAACAGGCCTTTTTGAACCAACTGGCTGGCAATGGAGCGCCATTGATTTTGGGTAAGTTCTTTGCCGATGCCAAAGGTGGACAGGTTCTGGTGTTCGTGCTGGATCACCTTAGCAGTCCTTTTACCTGACAGGACATCCATCACATGCCTGGCGGGAAAACTTTCGCCGGTGCGTTTGACGCAGGAAAGAAACATTTGGGCGGGGATCGTAATATCATCTGTTTTTTGTTCGCTGGACCGGCAAGCGTCGCACATCCCGCAATTGGCTGTTGCGTAGCGCTCGCCGAAATATTCCAGTAAGGGTTTACGCCGGCAGGCGAGGCTTTCAGCAAACTGGATCATCGCCTGTAAGTGGTGTTCCGCCACCTTGCGTAACGGCTCTTCTTTCTGGTTGATAAAATAGCGCAATTTTTGAGCGTCGCTAAAGCTGTATAGCAAGAGACAATGCGCTTCCAATCCATCCCGTCCGGCGCGGCCGATCTCCTGGTAATAGCTCTCAATACTCTTAGGCAGATCATGGTGGATGACAAAGCGCACGTTGGATTTATTGATGCCCATCCCAAAGGCAATCGTCGCGACAATAATCTGGATGTCATCGCGGATGAATAATTCCTGGTTTATTTTGCGCTGCTCATCCTCCAGCCCGGCGTGATAGGGGCGAGCGGCATAGCCATGCTCCTGCAACGATTGGGCGAGCGTTTCCACCTGTTGGCGGGTGAAGCAATAGATGATCCCCGATTGGTTCTGAAAGCCCTCCAGGAATTTGAGGATTTGTTGGAGCGGATTGATCTTAGGGCGCACTTCGATCAGAAGATTCGGGCGGTTGAAACTGGCGACAAATTCGTTGGCGGTTTTAAAAGCCAGGCATTTCTGGATGTCCTGGCGCACACGCGGCGTGGCGGTGGCAGTCAACGCCAGGCACACTGCATTGGGAAAGTGCGGGCGAATATCCGCCAGTTGACGGTATTCCTGGCGAAAATCGTGTCCCCATTCAGAAATGCAATGCGCCTCATCAATGGTTAAGCAGTCGAGAGGCAGCGTGTGGAGAAGATTGTATATCCTGGTTGTCAGCAGGGTTTCGGGCGCGACATAGAGCAACTTGACGTTCCCGCTGCGCACCGCTTGCATATTAGCCTGGTAAGCTTTCGTTGAAAGCGAGCTGTTCAAGAAAAGCGCCGGGACGCCGAGTTCGTGAAGCTGTTCAACCTGGTCTTTCATCAGCGCGATCAATGGAGAGATCACGACGGTCAGCCCCGGAAAGATCAATGCGGGAATCTGATAGCATACCGACTTGCCGCCGCCGGTAGGCAGAATCGCCAGGGTGTCTCGTTTTTTCAGTACATTCTGGATGATCTCGGGTTGAAAAGGTTTAAAGGATGAATAGCCAAAAACAGACTTCAGGATAGAAAGAGGCTCTCCCACGGTCATTTCTCGTGGCTCATCACAGTCAACAACGCCTTTCCCAGGGGAGTGACTTGGAAAGAGACCAGCATCGGATATTCGTGAGCGCCAATTTTCTCCGATCCGTACAAGCATTCCAACACGCCAAATTGCGCCATTGGCTGGATGACCATTCTTTCTACGGCAGAACGTAAGATATCGCTCACCGACTCCAAATCCGGTTTTGACCAACCGAGCCTGCCGGTTTGGATCAACTGGTCGGCAAAGGGCTGAAACTGGACTGTAATTCCAACTGGCTGTTCCAAAAGCAGGCTAAGTGTGGCGCGTTGGAATTCGAATGGAAGAGAGTCGCCCATTCCCTGATAAGGGTAGGTGATGAGCCAGTTAACCTTATGCCAGTAGGCGTAGAGTAAAGCCCATACCTGAAGGATAGCTGGCTGGCTGATGAATTGCTCGCCCACTTTCGTCATTCGCCAGCGTTTGCTTTGGCCGCCGGACGCCAAACCGGCAGCCGACGCCAGGATATGGACAAAATATATCGGCCAAACCTCGAGTTCATTCTGGAAGCGGAAAGTATGAGTCCCGATAACGTTTTGTAAAATGGGCGGCTTGACAAAGCGCGCGGCAATCGCCTCGATTGCTTTGCGCGGTAAGTTACCGGTTGATTGCGTGCCAGTGACTTTATTGTCTCGCAGATAGGCGATGAAAGCCAGCGTATCCAGGCGAATAGCTACATTCGTGGCGTACGATTCGTTTACATCGGAGAGTAAATTTTTCAGGTCAGATGGAATAAATTGCTCTTGCCTGGGCGCGACCTGAACGGCTTCTTCCTCAAACAAGTCATCTTCGTCGAACCAGTCATCTTCTGTTTCGCGGCGGTTTTTAATCGTACGTTTCAATCTCCGGTTGATTGCTTCCAGGTCGAAGGCTTCGGGATCAAAATTGTCGCCCACCCATTCCAGGTATTCAGCATGCTCCGGGTTCTCAGGGTCTCGAAGCGCTGTCAGAAAATTCTGGTAGCCCCACACTCCACCCACATCTTCCGGAGGACAGGCGCGCTTGCCCGCCAGGCAAACAGGATAGTGGACGCCCCTTTCGGCGGGCAGCAACTTCTCGACTGCCAGGATATGTTCCCAACCGTCCCCAAAATCGTATTCATAGGTAAAACGAAACGGTATTCGGGCGATTAGCTTACTTAATTTGAATTTCGTCTCATCCCGCGTACCCAGATCATCGAATTCGTCGTCTGCTGGATCGCCGTATATATCTCCGTTAATGGTAAATTGATGCAAATGATAATCGTACCAGCCCATCGCGAATTGCAATGTGTGGTGGAGCTGGTAGAACGTATGGTTAGCCGGAACCAGAATGCGTCGCCAAATGGGAGGCTGACTGTCTTTCAAAGTGACTTTGATCTGATAAACGTAGCTGGTTTTGGTAGCCATTTAATTTCCTCCAGAAACATGAATCAAACGAAGCGGTTGTCGGATTTCACCTGTCCGATTTTTTCTTTAGCTTTCTCTAACCAACCGGTGCGAATCTCTGTCTGACGATCAAATTCGGGGATATAGGGCTTAATATCCAGCAAGGGCGTGCCATCCAGCGCGTCCAGATGTTCGACATACAGGATACCGGCCTCGATGCGGATAAGCTGGACGACCGACAAGCCAATGGCATTGGGGCGGGCGGGGGCGCGCGTAGCGAAAACGCCGTGCGATTGAGTATCCAGGAACGGGATCACTTCCAGTTTTGGCGGCCTGGCCTGGTGGAGATGAAACAGTAAAATGATGTGTGAAAAGCCCTCCAGGTCTTTCAAACCGGGGGTAAATTCAGGAAAAACCTCAACTGTGCCGGGCGCGGCTGAATCGCTGGCCGGTTGGATCGGCATCCCAGCCAGGTCTTTGAAGGGGCTATGGATGATCCCGATCGGATGAAAAAGAATGGGGGGATGGGTAATCATGTTCATCTGGATAGCCGAATCATACCACCAATAAACGCCCGAAATCCAGTAAAATTAAGCCGCTAACGCTGCAAACTCAATAAAATGATTGGAAGGATCAAAATCGAATGGGCTTACTCAAATTTCCAGATGGATTTACCTGGGGCGCTGCGACTGCCGCTTATCAGATCGAAGGCGCCTGGAATGAAGATGGCAAAGGCGAGGGGATATGGGATCGCTATTCGCACCGCCTCTCTGTCATCCGCAATGGCGATACAGGCGATGTAGCCTGCGACCACTATCACCGACTCGAAGAAGATGTCGCCATGATGAAAGACCTGGGCTTAAAGGCTTATCGCTTTTCAATTTCATGGCCGCGCGTTTTACCTGCCGGTTTTGGTTCAGTCAATCCCAAAGGACTGGATTTTTATAACCGGTTGGTGGATCTGCTGTTAGAAGCCGGGATCAAGCCGGCTGTCACTCTGTATCATTGGGATTTGCCTCAGGCGCTTCAGGATTTGGGCGGATGGGGAAACCGCCAGACGACGGATTGGTTCGGTGAATATGCTCACCTGATGTTTGATCGCCTGGGCGACCGGGTAAAACTGTGGGCGACCTTCAATGAGCCGTGGATCGCCGCTTTTCATGGGCATGCGATGGGCGTCCATGCTCCAGGCATGGCCGATTACGGCCTGGCATACCAGGTTATGCAGCATATGTTGTTGGCGCATGGCAAAGCGGTGAAAGTCTTCCGACAAGGCGCATATTCAGGCGAGATTGGCATCGTGATGGATATTGAAAACATCAGACCGGCGAGTGGGAGCGAGGCCGACCAGACGGCTTGCCAGCGTTACCGGGATCACCATGCCGCAGTGTGGCTGGAACCGCTGTTGGATGGGCGTTATCCACCGGCAGTAACCGACTGGTTGGGGAAATCTGCGCCGGTTATCCAGGATGGCGATTTGGGGCTGGTTTCTCAGCCGATCGATTTTCTCGGCTTGAATTATTACAACGCGGTCGAAATCGGGTTCGACCCAGGCGGCGGTTTGCTCAAATGTCGGACAACGCATCTTACCTCCCCAATGGCCGGTTATACTGAAATGGGTTGGGGCATTTATCCAGATGGCTTACTGCAAACGCTGAAGGAGATGGGAAAGCGGACCGGCGACTTAAAGCTATTCGTTACCGAGAATGGATGCGCCGCGGTTGATCAACCCGATGCGAAAGGCTTTGTAGTGGATCGGGAGCGAATTAATTATATCCGCTCCTACCTGATCGCAATTCACCAGGCAATCCAGGCTGGCGTTAACTTGCAGGGATATTTTTATTGGAGCTTGATGGATAATTTCGAGTGGGCTGAAGGTTATTCCAAGACTTTCGGGCTGGCGCGGATTGATGATAAAACTCAAGCCCGCCTGCCCAAACATAGCTACTTCTGGTATCATGATGTCATTGCCTCCAATGGCGTGATGGAGTGAGTGCCAGGCTGCTTTGGCTGCTGCCTTCGAGCATATCGAGCATGAAGAAACTGGCGAGGGGGTTCACGAAAAGTACCTGGCGCTGGCGGAGGCATTGGAGCGCGAGGTAAAGGCGTAAGGTAAAGTCTGGCTTCCAGACATCCGAAGTTTGCATAACTTCGGATGTCTGGGGCAAACCGAAGAAGGCGGAATGAATAATACGATCTGGCTTGTATTCATCATGGCGCTTGCGCTAACACTTTACACCGGGGCGCAGGCCGTCCCGTTGTTGGCGTTGCTCTATGCGCCGCGTGTCCTGAAATTTTGGTTTATATCTGGAGCGGAAAGCGAAAGTTGGATTACCGCCTCTCCTTTGGTGCAACAGAAGATTCAGCAATTGCGGGAGTTTGGTTTCGTCCAGTTGGGGATCAAAGGCGAAAAAATCTTGTGGCAAAAACCGGTCTATGAAGTATCGCTAACAAACCGGGAAAAAGGCATTTTTGCTGCAATCATGTTGACAGGCGGCCAATCAGCCGCCGGGGCAGACTTGTTTCGCGTGCTGGGCGTCTATTTCTATACGCCCTTGCAGGGTAAAGGGATTGTCTTTACGCGAGGCCGTTCCAGCATGTCCGAATTGGAATCGAAGGACGCTTCCGTAAAGAATTTTCCGGGCGGCGATATTAATGCCATGTTGGCGTCGCACAGCCAGCGGGTAGGGGCATTTAAAAAGAACGGTGTTGATCGGCTGCCGGTCACCGACCAGGCTGCTCGCATCGAGGCGACTTATATCTTTTACGAGTCGAAGTATATGCGGCGGGCGCGCCGGAATTTGCCGCGCATATTGCCGGCGATTAACTTCGCCCTGGCGCTTGTGTTGTTGATCGCCGTAACAATAACGGTTGCATTGCGCTTATCGGGCGGTTGAATCGCATTTGGCGGAAGATTGATATACGCGCGCGAAAACGAATAATTCATTCAGGAGCGTTTCTTTGACACCAAATCATCATCTATTTGCCTCTACCATTGAAACGATCGGCGATACGCCATTGGTTGAACTTTCGCGGATTACCCGGGGGAAGGATGGCCGGATCCTGGCAAAAATGGAATATCTCAACCCGGGCTTTTCCAAGAAAGATCGCATCGCCCGCCAGATTATTGAAGACGCCGAGGCGGATGGATCGTTGCAACCCGGCCAGACGGTTGTTTGAATTAGCTTGCAGGCCTTCCAACCACTCATGAATCGCCTCTTAGGAGTGACACTGGTCGTAATCTCAGCCGCCTCGTTTGGGACGCTGGCGATCTTTGGTTACTATGCTTATGCAGATGGGATTGACACCTTTACGCTTTTGTTCATGCGTTTCACATCGGCGGCGGTCTTGATGGGCGTTTTGCTGGCGCTTCGGGGGGAGCAGTTGCCGCGAGGTCGGACATTGGTCAGCTTGATCGGGATGGGCGGCCTGGGTTACGTCGGGCAATCCTTTTCATATTTGAGCGCGATCAAATACGCATCGGCTGGTTTGGTGGCGTTGCTGCTGTATCTTTATCCCACCTTTGTCGCCATCCTGGCGGTGGTCTTTCTGAAACGCAAGCTAACGCGCTTGAAAATCGGCGCTTTGTTGTTAGCTACCCTGGGGGTCGCGCTGACTGCTAATCCGCAAGGTGGGCAGTGGACTGGCATTATCCTGGCGCTGTGCGCGGCGGCGATCTATTCGGTCTACATTATCATCGGCACGGGAGTGATGCAACAGGTATCGGCTTTTCAATCTTCGACGGTGATCTTTGCTTCCGCCGGGTTTGTGTATGGCGTATTGGCGGCTGTCAACGGGCCACACTGGCCGGCTACCACCTCTGGCTGGAGCGCCGTGGCGGCGATGGCGTTGATCGCAACCGTCATCCCGGTCGCGACCTTTTTGGGCGGTTTGAAGCTGGTTGGCCCGACCGACGCTTCGATGCTCTCCACGCTGGAACCGGTGGTAACCGTACTGTTGGCTGCCTTATTATTCGGTGAACGCCTGCAAGCGCTTACCCTGGTCGGGGGTGGCTTGATCCTGGTTGCAGTCATCCTGTTGACCCGCAGTGAATTGTTGCGCGGAGCATAATAAGATGAAAGTTCAATTCGAAGAAATGTTTCCCTGGGAATTTGCCGAAGCGTTGGAGAAAGCGCCAATCTGCTTCCTGCCGCTTGGCACGCTGGAATGGCATGGCGAGCATAATGCCGTTGGCCTGGACGCGCTCAAAGCGCATGCTCTGTGCGTGCGCGCCGCGCAAATTTCGGGCGGCGTTGTACTCCCGGCTATTTATTGGTCGAGCGATACACGTGAGGAATTAGCGGATGGCAATTATTTGACCGGTGGCGTAGAGAGTGGAGAACGCTATCACGTCCCCGGGAATATGTTTTGGATTCGACCTCAAACTTTCCGTAATCTCTTGCTGGATATCTTTGAAGCCGCCAGACGACGCGGTTTTCGGGCAATCTTGATCCTCTCGGGACATTGGTCGCGGAACCTGCCGGTGATCCGGCGAAGCGGAAGACAGTTCCAGGAGAAACACCCCGATATGAAATGGCTGCTATTAACCGACCAGGAACTGGCCGGGGATCTGCATTACCCTGCCGAACACGCCGCCGGCGGAGAGACTTCGCTGTTAATGACCATCCGGCCCGATCTGGTGGATATCAGTAAAACGTTTGAGACCGACCGCTCGCTGCAGCGCTACTACCAGGCGCAACCGGCGCATCTAGAACGCCGGCGAGCGACCCCTCATAAATACATTGGGGTGCTTACTGCTGAAGAGAATAATACCAATGATCCTGAATTGACAGCCAGTGCATCGAGAGGGCAAATGCTGTTTGAGACGCTTGTATTGCGTATAGCCGAGAAAGCAAATTTCTTACTTGGTCAGAGTGGGTCGTGAGGAGGCTGATATGAACCATGAAAAAACACTCTCGGCCGCACACCTTAGCGACAATTTATACCTGGCGCGGCTTGAAAACCACGCTGGAAAAGGCGTATTGCTGATTCATGCCTGGTGGGGGTTAACCCCTTTCTTTAAACGCGTGTGCGACCGACTGGCTACCGAAGGATTCGTCGTGCTGGCGCCGGATTTTTACCACGGCAAGCAGGCTGCGACGATTGACGAAGCCAGGAAATTGCGCTCCAGGCTCAAGCAAGAGATCGTCGCTGAAGAAATATCTCAGGCGGCTGAAAAACTTCATCAGTTTTGTTGTCGAACCGGGGATGGTTTAGGTCTGATGGGTTTTTCTCTCGGCGGATACTGGGGTTTGTGGTTGGCGGAACATCGGCCCGACCTGGTGACCGCGGCCGTGGTATTCTACGGAACGCGGCATGGCGATTATGCGACCAGCCAATCCGCCTTCCAGTTTCACCTGGCAGAAACCGATGAATATGTCACAGCCTCCGGCGTCAAGAAGATGCAAAAAAGCCTGGCGGCAGCCGATAAAGTCGCCGCTTTCTACACTTATCCCGGAACCGGACATTGGTTTTTCGAGAGCGACCGACCGGAAGCCTACAATGAACCGGCCGCTCAATTAGCCTGGAACCGCTCGGTTGAATTCTTAAAGCTGTACATTTAGACAGGTTATCAGGAGGATTGCATGGATGAGATGCGAAAAGTCAGTCGGATTGTTCGCAGCCAGCCCACATTGGAGGGGGCTGGCGTTCATTTGAAACGAGTTTTCGGTTTTCGTGAGCCGAGAGATTTCGATCCGTTCCTGTTGCTCGATGATTTTCGCTCTGATACTCCAGCCTATTATTTGAAGGGATTCCCCTGGCATCCGCATCGCGGGATCGAGACGATTACGTATATTCTGGAAGGTCAGGTTGAACATAGCGACAGCCTGGG
>Ga0172371_10014252_pt1 | contig 10264 bp, 10 predicted proteins | sample Lak12m_FD_114543 | JGI IMG/M metagenome (GOLD analysis project Ga0172371, IMG submission 114543) | Freshwater microbial communities from Kabuno Bay, South-Kivu, Congo - kab_022012_12m | ecosystem: Environmental > Aquatic > Freshwater > Lake | place: Democratic Republic of the Congo: South-Kivu... | reverse complement strand
TGGCAATATCCTCGTTTCATTGATCACCCCTTGCGCGGTGGGCTTGCTCGATCTATTTTACCAGAAACTGGGACCTGTCTGTCACTGTGCGGATCAATCAGGAGAGAAATCAATGGCCGATTATTTTCTAGCGCGTCTACCCATGGGAGAAGACCTCTTGGCAGCCATAAAGACCGAATTTAAGAACCGGTCCATAGCGAAAGCCGGCTTTAGCGTCATCGGCGCTGTTACCCATGCCGTTATGGGGTTCTATGACCAGGTCGCCAGGCAGTACCGTCAGCGGGCCTTCGAAGGAGAGTTCGAAATAGTGGCCTGCGTGGGCAACGTTTCCCTAAAGGATGGAGAGACGTTCGTACATGCCCATATCGTGTTGTCGGGCCAGGACTATGCGTGCATTGGAGGCCATTTGATGGCGGGAACACGCATCTTCGCCGCGGAACTGTGCGGAAACCCTATACCGGGAGGGCCGCTTGTACGCCAGTTTGACGAGCCGACCGGACTGGCACTCTGGACTCCCGGTTCATCCGATTAGAAGAATTCGAGATTATTCGCGTTTATTCACTGCTATTTTGTTTGGGGAGGGAATCCTTCTGCCGCCACCTGCATCTGATCTAACAATGAATTCGTCGCGGGGAGCGTTTTTTTCCCGTGACCGTTTCGGGGAGGAGAAGGACCATGAATGCGAATAGATTTTTCCCAGGTATCGTTGTGGGATCAGCAGCGGCGATGTCCGTGTTGCTTTTCATGTCTCTGACAAACGCAGCCGCTCTCGGGCCGCTGTCCATCAACGCTACCCATGAGCTGAAGACCCCAGGAGAAGGGAGCCAGATCATCCTGGCACGCAAAATGGGAGGCGGTCTGGGCGGGTCGAGTACGGACTCTGAGCTGTTCCCAAGCGGAATTTCCGGAAAGAGCGGGTCTTCTAATGAGGGGGACACTGGCGGCAAATCCATGCGCTCGTTCCCAGTCGGAATTTCCGGAAAGGGCGGATCTTCCGGTGGAGGAGATACCTCTGGTATGACCGTCCCTTCGTTCCCCAAAAAGACGGGTGGCGGCTCCGTCGGTAACAAACCGCATTACGACAGCGGTGCCGGCCCGGGCCCGTTTGTGCCCGGCAAGACTTGGAAGAGCGGAGACGGCCGAAACTGCAAAACTACGAAAAGCGGGGACGGTAAGCAGTGGGTGATAACATGTTGCAAGCCGAAGTCAAATGATTGCATCGTCCAAACGTTTAGTACGGACGAGGGAAAACTGTAGACGAAGTGATGCAAGTGACTGCACGTAATTTTGGGTGCCCCTGCTTGTCGTCCCGGCGAACGGTGGATCGAGATCCGGACGATGAGCCAGGAACCGGAAGAAATCCGGTATCCTGAATTTCGGCTTGCGCCCTACGGACGCGGAAGTGATTGCAAAACCCCGATCTCCAGCCCAGGTCGAGTGAACGGCCGTCGGGAAATGCCCCGATGTCAGGCCGTCCACGAAGGTTGAGGTTTTGTAACCACTTCTCTATGGTGAAAGCCGCCAAGATTGGCGCTCGTCTTGCGGGGGCAGCATGCGCGCCGCTACCCCAAGCCATCGCGTGACGCGGATACAAATTCCAGCTACCGTAGCAACCTGGTGCACCTTCCATGAGACTGAATGATCTTGTCTTGTTCGCGGTGGTCTTCGGGTCGGCCGCTGCAGCCGTTTTCTTACCTGCTTTGGGTGAAGTGTTTCATCCGTATCTCCTGGTAGTGATGATGTGCCTGCTCTTCTTGAGTTTTATCAAGATAGATTTTCGCGCCCTGATGGATATCTCCCTGTCCGCGGTGGCGCCGTTGAGCGTGCTGGTCGCGGCAAAGCTGTTGGTTTTGCCGGCCCTTCTGTACTGGGGCACGGAGATGATACTGCCCGATTACGCAGTTCCGGTTCTCCTTTTGTCCGGAATCTCCACCGGTGTGGTTGCGCCTTTCATGGCTACTCTGGTAGCCGCGGATGTGACACCCGTGCTTCGCATGGTCATAGTTACATCAGTGCTTGTGCCCTTTTCTCTGCCTGCCATAGTGAAGGCGCTCGTGGGCGCAGAGATCGCAATTCCGCTCCTGGCGATGATCCGGATGCTGGCGACCGTGATTTTTCCTCCTTTGTTCGCCGTCGCGCTCATGAGAAGATATGCTCCGGGAGCACTTCGACGGATCGATGATCGCAGTTTTCCCGTTTCCATGGTTCTCTTCGGCATGGCGAATCTCGGAGTCTTTTGCAAGTACTCTCAATTCTTTTTCCAGAATCCGGGGCAGCTTTTCGTGTCGGTGGGGGTGGCGTACGCGCTCTCAGTGATTTATTATCTCTCCGGTTTCGTGTTGACTCCGGGGCGGGCGCCTCAGCAGAGGCTTTCGGCCGCGGTGAGTTTTGCGATAATGAACAACGTGCTCGTCATCGTCTTCGCGTCCAAGTTTTTCGGCCCTCTATCCCCTACCCTAGCGGCCATGTACATGTTTCCCTTTTTTACGATGATAGTCCCCGTGAATCTGATCGTGCATCGAACATCGGCGACAACGGGAAAGGCCATTAGCCAACCATGAAAGCTGCCAAGAAGATACGCGCCATGCTGGCGGCGTTTCTGCCGCTTCTCGTCTGGTCCTGCGGAAGCGGCCCGTCCGATGAGCTTTACAGGTCAACCCGGTTCCTCATGGGGACCCTCGTGGAAGTGACCGTGTCCGGACCCAAAGACAGAGCGAAGGCCGACAGCGAAGCCATTTTCAATGAAATGAAGCGCGTCGAGGATCTGGCGTCCTTTCACAAGCCTTCGGCGCTTGCCAAAGTGAACGCCTCCTCCGGGGGACCACCGGTAAAAACAGACCCGGAATTGCTCAAACTGATCCGAGAAGCTTTGAATATCGCGCGAGAGACAGGCGGAGCGTACGATCCCACGGTGGGTGCCGTGACGCGGCTGTGGAATTTCAGCGGGGGCGAGCCCCGCCTGCCGAGCCAGGTCGAGATTGACCAGGCACTGGCCAAGGTCGGTTGGGAGCGCGTCAAGATAGACGAGAGTGCGGGCACGGTGGAACTGCCCGCGGCTGGGATGGCATTGGATTTGGGCGGCATAGCAAAAGGATACTCCCTGGACCGTGCCAGAGAAGTGATCAAGAGCCTCGACATAAAGGCTGCGCTGGTCAATGCAGGTGGAGACATCGTCGCGGTAGGCGAAAAGGCACCGGGCAAGCCGTGGCGCGTCGGAGTGCAGGATCCGAGAAACCCTACCGGGATGATAGCCGTGGCCAATCTCAAGGACAAAGTGATAGTAACCTCCGGGGATTATGAACGCTGCTTCGTCCAAAATGGAAAGCGGTACCACCACATACTGGACCCGAAGAGCGGCTACCCTGCAACAGGGATGCAAAGCGTCACCATAGTCGGAAACAGCGGTGTTGAGTGCGAACCTCGCGGCACGAGCGCGTTTGTTCTTGGAGCGGAGAAGGGACTGAAGTACGTCGGGTCAATCCCGGGATTGGAGGCTCTCCTGATAGATGCACAGGGGCAGACCCACAAATCACCCGGGATTGACACGTACTTGGAGCATGTCAAGTAATCCAAATCATAAGTTCGGATGAAAATTGGGAAGGATGCCATGGGCGTAGCGAAGCGCATCGGTCTAGAAGAAACCTCGAACGATGCAGTGTCCGTTGCCCGGCGCATCCTACGGAACTACAGTGTTTGCCACAAATAATGTCCGGTAATGGCCATGCCCTGGGGGGGGCGAGCCGGGCTTGTGATGACATTCCCGAGCGAGGCCTCTCACCCTGATGTGAGGGCATGGTTCCTGGACTTCTTCTGCTACTTGTATAGTCGATCCAGATCTTCAGCCACATCCGCAGGCATGGGGTAACAGTGTTCCTTGGCCGGGAATGCGCCTTGGGCTACTTCTTTCTTGAAGTCTTCCAGCGCCTCGACGATCAGCGCGCCAACCTCACGATACTTCTTGACAAACTTCGGCACGTGGCGGTCGAACATGCCGATCATGTCGTGAATCACCAGGACTTGCCCATCGCAGTGGGGCCCTGCGCCTATTCCGAAAACCGGCACGGAAGACCGTCTGGTGATTACGGCGGCTACCTCAGAGGGGACCGCCTCCAAGAGCAGAGAGGAGACTCCAGCCTGCTCGAGGATAGCTGCATCCTCAACGAGCTTTTTCGCGGTCTTCAGGTCGCGGCCCTGAGCCTTGTACCCGCCAAGTTGCGCAACGGACTGCGGGGTCAAGCCTATGTGCCCCATCACTGGGATAGTTGCATCCACCATGGCCTTCACGGTTTCAGCAACCTCAGCGCCGCCCTCCATCTTGACCGCGTCGCAACTCCCCTCGGCCATGAAGCGCCCACCGTTCCGGATGGCTTCCGACTTGGACGCCTGATAGCTCATGTAAGGCATGTCACCCACAAGGTACACGTCGGGGGCTCCTAGACGTACCGCCTTGCAGTGGGGAATCATGAGGTCCATTGTCACCGGAAGCGTCGAGTCGTATCCGAAGACGACCATGCCCATGGAATCTCCGACAAGGATCACATCGATACCCGCCTTTTGCTCCAGAATGGCAAACGGGTAATCGTAACCCGTCAGAAAGGTCATCTTGTCGCCCTTGGCCTTTTTTTCTCTGAGAGTGTGAATGGTGACTTTTGGCATGCTAACTCCATAAAGTTTTTTTGCGGTCCCATCACCTTCAGACGCGGGGTCTTCCAACAAAAAAAGGCCTCCAGGTAGGAAGGCCTTAGACTCCCGCTAATGTGTGTCCTTCCGTCCCGGTCTCGAGGATCCAGGCGGTCCGATGTCAACAAGGTAACTGGGAGGCTTCCGGGTCGGAAACCGACTCCAGAGCCTGCAATCTACTATAACCAAAAAAGTGGCACGGTCAAGAACAAACAAGCAGCAAGAGGAAACCATTCCGTTACGCGGGGGAGCCCCGCCGACTCATGTCATTGCGAGGAGTGAAACGACGAAGCAATCTCCTTACCTTGAAAGGCGGGGGATTGCTTCGCTGCGCTCGCAATCACATGCTCGACCGGAGTCTCTCACCCCTTTGTAAGTACTAGGTTTATGAGAGTGGTGCACCGCATTCTCACAAACCGCACATGGACTGGGCCGCTTGCCCTGTCAGCCGAACAGTTTCTCCGGGACAAAGTCCGTGGGACGAACTTCAGTCATGCCGATGGCTTCGGTGGGGCACGTCACCTGGCACAATCCGCAGCCCATGCATTTGGACTGGTCCACAGTGGCCACTCCATCTTCAGGCACAGTAATTGCGCTGAAGTAACATCTGTCCAGGCAGGTGCCACAGGAGGAGCACAGTTCCGAATCGACCTGCGCGGCAAAACGGCTGGGTTCGATGACACTTATGTTGTGCTTGATCAAAATGGGCATGGTCTGGCAACAACAGGGGCAGCAGTTGCATATGAAGTGGTCCACGTTCTGTTTGTTCATCACTACGTGGATGAGGCCGTCTTCTTCGGCCTGACGCACGACATCAAGCGCCTCTTCCTTTGTCAAACGCCTGCCTGTGCCGCGAGCGATGTTATATTCCGCGGCCTTGTTGATCTGGAGGCAGGCCTCGAGCTTTCTGTCGCACTTGTGGGCGGTCAAGCGGCAAGTGCATTTGGTCAGCGAAATGGATCTCGCGTTGTCGATGATGCCCTGCACGTCCTCATAGGCCAACACGTGATGTTTTGCCGGCACGGTTATTCCGACAGGTATGACCCGTGTGAACGGCCTCGGCATGAGTTTGTTGTATGATTTGGCGACATCGGGCCATTCAGCCTCCATGAAGTCCTGCCAGAGGTCCAGAAATTCCCGGGACGCTTCGGTCCACAATATGGACGCATCGTGGAACTGGATGAGATCGCGACACATCTTGTATGAAGGCGGGTCTGTCTTTGAGGATGGGAACGCGACGCCTTTCACGAAGAGTTTCTGGAGCATTGCTCCGACTTCAGTTTCAGTCAACGACAGCTTGTCAGCCAGGGAGGGCGCGTTTCCGGGGAGCGCGAGAAGAAGCTCCGCTTCCGACGGGTCTGCAATGAGCTTGAAGAGTGCTGCAATCCGTTGCGAATTGCCCAGGCCGATTCTTGTGGCAAGCTCCGTATATCGGGCGTCCAACATATTTTCTCCTTTCAGTTGCAGGATGAGCGTGAGGCTACAGAAGATGGTATCCGGAATTGGACCACAAGGCAATGGTCGCGTCAAGTTGGTTGGGTGATTCAGTAATGCAGCGCCGGTCAGCAACGGGTTGTCAGTATCACGGAAGGGGGACGGCTTGTGACTGTGCGGGGTCCGAAGACCCCGCCATTGGACATCGAGGGGTTTTAGTGAAAGATCTGTTCGGGGACGGCCTTACCGGGCCCTAATCCTGACACTCCACCCGCCAGAGGCACCCATACTCGCCGCAGCTGTGGATACCTCTAAAGCATGGTGAATTGCCTTCCACCTCTTGGATGACCCGGATAAGGTTTTCTTTCCGGTAACGCGTGATGTTCTTGACGCCCAACTGCCGGGCTTTGTCTCGAATCTCTTTTATTGTCATGCTTTAACTCCTTTTTGCAAGTGCCTTTAATGAGTCATCATTCCCTTAGACACTTTATTAACCGGAACAGGCGGTTAAAATCAAGTATAAATATTTCTCTGTAAGATTCATTGGCTTAAAGAAGGCTCTCGGTGCATAATAATGGACCGGAGACTCATCTCCCCTCCACGCAACTTATACGTGAACCGCTCCATGGGTGCGTCCATGCACGGGTTTTCATATGAAGAGCGTTACAGGCAGTAAGACCCGTCAGTCGATACCGCGATTCCACCCGCTGGCTGTTTCGGCTCTTGTGCTGTCTTTGATAGGCATTCCCATTATGGGAGTGGTACTCGGCCCTATCGCGGCTTTGATGGCGTTGGTGGCGCTCGCTCAGATAGCGGGCAACGCTTCGTTTCGCGGGCAAGGACTGGCCGTCGCCGCAGTTTGGGTAGGGGTTCTCGAAACAGCTGCGTGGGTAGCTTTTCTGGGGCTTGTCGTGCCGCGAGTCGACGTCTTCGCGGCCAGACATGGGCCTGCCCTCGCTTACCCTTCCCCCCATTCGGTCGAGTCAGCGCAGACACACATAAGAAACGCTCTGGAAGCTAACGTATTCCTCCTGGTTCAAGAGAACGGGTGGCCGGCGTTCTTGAATTCCGAGCAGTTCACCGGTTCCGGTATCATAATCGGCAAGAGCGGCTCCGACCGGCTCATCCTCACAAGCCGCCACGTTGTGGATTCGTCTTTCGTCCTTGGCTTTTCAAGGTCTCATATTCCGCCGGCGAGCGTAACGGTTTTTTTCCACGACGGCCGCACCGACAAGGCCCGGGTGTGTTGGCTAGCACCAGACGGAATAGATCTGGCCCTGGTTGGAACCGGTCCGGACCCTCTCGGAATTCAAGTCGTAACACGGTATCCGCCGAGGGACCCAGAAATAGGAGACAGGACCTTTGTGGTGGGCAACCCGCACGATCTCAGGTGGACATATACGGAAGGGGTTGTGTCGGCAATCAGAGCCTTCGGTCGCAAGCCTGACCGGCTCAAGATCATTCAGACACAAGCCCCGATAAATCGGGGCAGTTCCGGTGGAGGCCTGTATCAATCTGACGGGACACTCATTGGGATAGTCTCCTGGACCGAAGATAAATCGCAAGCCGAAGGTATCGGATTCGCCATAGCGTACGAAAACTTTCTCAGGCTGTACGGATTGCGGAAGTCTGATGCCGACATACACGCCCTTCCGGGGCACAACGAACGATGAAAGTTCTCACCATAATAGACCCAGCCGCTACCGCGCCAGGACCTATCAACGCAGGCAAAGTAATCGGATCAAATCTCGCAAGTTTTCCAGGTCGTCCGGCGAAATCTTCGTGATCTGGAAGCCCGTGAGCCACTGCTCGCGCACCCTCTTGGCTTCCACCCACCGGCATTCCGCTTCGAACCAGATGCTGTCGACTTTCAGGAATTGCCGGCACGGGAGCACAAAGGACTTGACCTCGCCGATCCTCGATTCGATACCTATTATTCCTACCCCTCTCTCGGTAATGTCCCTGAGTCTCCCCTTTTTTTCCGGATAAGCTGGCTCGTATATGGTTACCGCAATGGTCAGGTAATGTCTTGGTAGAGATCGCATGTCGTCGATTACAACAGTGTCAAGCCCTGACCTGCGCTGACCGTAGACTTCTTCCACCGTCAAAATTCGATTGTTGATCAATTTGCTGAAAGCACTCTCAAGACCTTTTGAGGAGAGTCCGTACTTCTTCATCAGGTCCGCGTCGCCCAATCCCGAGCGAATGTCCATTACAATATCTCTGGCATGTATAATCTGTTTGGCTGACAACCCGCCTCCGCGCCGGCACAATTTATTGCGAAACGAGATCTACGCGCCGCTACGGCCGAATAATTTCTGCAGAGCCACCTTCCACCGTTGGGACTGATGCCCAAATCAAGGAACGGCCTCACCGGTTGGCGCCAAAAAAGGCTAAGGCATCCCTCCCGCGCCTGTCAATCGCACCTCAGCGCTTGACCGGACGTGGCCTCTATGGTCAAGGTAGAATATAGAAAACGCCCGGGGGGCCGTTGCCACACATCCGAGCGTCATCAGGATTCGGTCTGATATAAATATAAACGATTCGCAACCCGCCGTCAACAACAAAATTGTGACCGCGCGATCGCCCTCCTTCTTGGCCGCATTCCATCAAAAGATCTTGGACATGTCTCTCCCTCGCTCGGTGAGGAAGCGACGGCCCAGTTCAGATTGCGTTTCAGGGATGTCCTCCTCGCTATCGCTGCGTCGCACGAGCCTCAGGCTCTGGGTGGGGCATTTGTGCGCACAGACGCCGCATCCGATGCATTGATCGGGACTGTACGCCACTTCCTTCAGGTCTTTGGGTTTGAGTCTCTCGCCTTCCGTATGCTGTGGCATGTCCTGTTTGTCTCTCATCTGGATCGCTTTCACGGGGCAGCGTTGTGCGCAGAGTCCGCACGCTTTGCACGTGTCGTGGTTATGCTCGATTTTGTAATCGGACCGCTGGTGCCTGGCCTGCGTCCACGTGAGCATCTTGACAGGTTCCAGGAACAGGCAGCAACAGGAGCAACAGTTGCAGAGCGTGTCGATGCGCTTCTTGAAATTTGAGATTCCGTGAACGAGCCCCGCATCGGCCGCGTTCTCCAGTATTTCGAGTGTCTCTTCGCAGCTGATCTGTCTGGCCATGCGGTGCTGAACCGTGTAATGAGCTAGTGGTCCGAAGTGAAGGCAAGTATCGAGAGCATGTTTGCAAGAGACCGCATCGGGATCGATGTTGTGGCGGTGCCGGCAGGCACATGGGGAGACCGCGTGGTAATCTTCCATGGCAACGTATTCCAGTACATCCTCGTACGGCAATATCTGCCTGGTATCCTTGATCGTACGGGCCACCGGAATTGCCCGCAGGCCTTTGGAAGGATGCTCAGCAAGATCCGCACCGAGGTGGTTCACGTAGTACTTGTTGGCCAACGGGAGGATTTGTCGGTTCCAGTCGTCATCTTCCCCTTTCCATCCCGGCATCCGATAGAGGAAGAACACTTGATTGGTGAATGAATACCTGGTCCCGCCCTTGTCTTCCAAAGCGCATATGAGTCCTTTCTCGATCATTGGCTGCATCGCTGCTGCAAGGTGTTCCGCGGGTAGCCCCAGCTTCTTGGTGAGCTGTTCCACTGTGGACGGCATAAACGGAAAGCCGCATAGGAATTCTGCTTCGGCAGGCGAAAACCGAAGTTCGAGCATCTGCATCAGGAATGGAGCATCCGGAAGATTGAACACCCAGCTGCGGAGCCTTTCAATCAACCTCTCATATACTTTCTCGCCAGGCATTTTCTCCTCCTGCGTCAGGGAACAACCTCATTGTCAGGCAGCCGGCACAATCAGACCCGATGAGGCTTGGAACCGTGGTTTCGTCCACATCGCCCCGTCTTTACCGATCTGCCGGGACTTCGCCGCGTCCTTGGCTCAGATTGTTCGGGCACACCTTGAGGCAGGTGTTGCACGCGAGCCAGTAGTTGTGTCCCGCTGTGTTGACGACCCTCTCGATATGCTTCACCCCTTCCGGCGTCTGAAAGGCAATCGGATAAATCGCGTGTTTGATAGTTTTGGCGAGGCAGGTCATCTTCTGGAAGGACCCATCCTCACCGAACGCCTTGTTCGGACACGCCTTGATGCAAGCGTAGCACTTGTCCGGGCAGGGTGACTCGGTGATTGCC
>Ga0172371_10014251_pt1 | contig 10264 bp, 8 predicted proteins | sample Lak12m_FD_114543 | JGI IMG/M metagenome (GOLD analysis project Ga0172371, IMG submission 114543) | Freshwater microbial communities from Kabuno Bay, South-Kivu, Congo - kab_022012_12m | ecosystem: Environmental > Aquatic > Freshwater > Lake | place: Democratic Republic of the Congo: South-Kivu... | reverse complement strand
TGTTGTAGACCAGCTCGCCGAAATCGCTGGTCGAGTAAATCCCCCAGCTGTTCAACACCCATTTGGCCATGAAGCCGTACTGGTCCTGGGCGAACTGCCGCAGCGCCTCGGACAATTGCTGGCCGGTCAAGTGCGCCTCGGGCGACGGTTTCTGGCCGCGCCGCAGCGGTCGGCCCTCACCCATCCCCAGGACCCGCTGAGCGTAATCCAGCCCCTCGCGCACGAATTGATACGCCTCCAGGCGATAACGATGATCCCGCTTGAGCAGTTGCACCAGAGGATGTTCTTCTGCTGGCATAGGTCCCACCGTCACTTGCTGCCCTTGCCCTTTCCGCCGCGCCGGCTGACCGACTCGACCTCCGCCGCTTCGACCAGGGTCCGCCGATTGTCTTCGAACTCGACGAGCAACTGCTGGGCGAGGATCTCTTGACCGATGACCCGCGCTTTGCCCTTTTCGAGCATCACTTCGGAACCGACCGGGGGCAATTGGCGTTGCAGTTCCACATAGGTATCGTACTCGTAACGCAAACAACACTTGAGCCGTCCGCAGCGGCCCGAGATCTTGGTCGGATCCAAGGTCGCCTTCTGCATCTTCGCCATTTTCATCGACACCGGCGGCATTTCGATCAGATGCGTGTTGCAGCATACCGACTTGCCGCAGTCGCCATAGTCCGCCAACAGCTTGGCCTCGTCGCGCACGCCGATCTGCCGCATCTCGATGCGCGTCTGGAACTCGCCCGCCAGTCGTTTGACCAACTCGCGGAAATCGATGCGGCCTTCCGCCAGATAGTAGACGATGATGCGTTCGCCTCCGAACAGATGCTCGAGGTCAACCAGTTGCATCTGCAGGGACAGCTGTTCAACGTGCTTTCGGCAGGTCTCGAACTCCTGCTTGGCCGAGGTCTGGAGATGCGCGTGCTCGTTCGCGTCCTCGCCGGTCATCTCGCGGAGGATCTGACCTTCGGATGACACGTCGGTATCTTCCAGCTTTCCCCGGCTCGCTTCGCACAGGATCTCCCCCACTTCCAGGCCGCGGTTGGTGCGGGCAATGACCCTGGTTCCCCGCGCGAGCGTCGTCGCACCGCGACTGGACAGCACCGCCAAGTACCGCATGACTCCGTAGCGCACAATGTATTTGGCCATTGGTTCCCGACGCGAGCTAGGACGACACGGAAGATGATCTGTCAGCGCCCCTGGGGCAGACGAGTTTCCAACCCAGTATACTCACCGAAACGCCTCGGACCAAGCAAGGGCGGCCGAGGTCCTGGCTAGACAAATGGTATTTACTGAGCCCAATATCAGAATTTACTGTGCAAAACCATCCTTGCACATCCTTTTCCGGAACTTCGTGTTAATTGTCTCCGGCCGGACTCTTCTGTTGTAGCAGTGATGCCGGTTGCGGAGCTGAACATCCAAATTCTGGACGGACGTTTGACGGACTGCCGATCAACCGCAGTGGCTGGCCCAAGGCTCCTCGCAGCCACTCCCCTGGCTCGGCAGCCCAACTTGGCCGGCATACCATGGAGGGAACAAGCCATGAAGTGCCCAAGATGCGGATCGACGAAGCTGCGGAAGAGCCAGGATGACGACAGCCGAATTGCCCTGATCATTCGGCCGTTTCTGATTCGCATCCGCTGTTACGTGTGCGGGCACGATTTTCTGCGTCCAACGGCCTGGACGGACACGCTGCCGTCCGCCCCCAAATACCGTGCAACCCGGCGCGCGGCCTGAGGATCAACCAATTCAGTCGACTTTGCAGCCGACCCGAACGGTCACCTGATACTGCTTGACCTTCCCATCGGCGATCGCCCCCCGCTGCTCGACGACCTCGAACCAACTCGTCCCGGACGACATTTCCGCCGCCTTGGCCACCGCATTCACCGTGGCTTCCTCAAACGAGGTAGCGGACGTGCCCACGATCTCGATCTTCTTGAAAACGGAATCTGCCATTCGTGTTACCTCTTTTCCCTAGGAATCGGCCAGAAGCCAACAAAAGTTGTCGGTTCAGTGTAGTTCGTTCGATCGCATTGGCAAAGGGGGGCGTTCGGTCCGAATGGCGACCAGTACCGTGCGGCTCGAACCATCGGCTGCCTGCCATGGATCGGGCGATCTGGGAAATCTGTATCGCCGAAAGGCAGGCTTGCCAGCCAACCGGCGGCTCGTCCTGTCGCGACCTGACACAGAATTCTGGAAAGCTGTCCAGATCAAGCCCAATGTTTCCGATGTAAAAATTTGCGGCCTGTGAGGCAGTCCAAGGCAAGTGAAATGCGCACGGCAAGGAGGCGACGCAGTCGGGCGGTGAGGTTTTCTTCATCGTCGTTTTCGTTACAAACGGATCGCCTTCGCCAGACGCTTGCGCAGACGGATTTCATTGTTTCGTCATGTTGTTAATGACGATGTATATATCGCATAGAACGCATCTTAACTGGCTGTCATGCGCGCTGCATTTTGCCTGAGCCGACCAACCGTTGGGCAAAATGGCACGGAAGGCGAGCGAGAGGACCACTGTCGAAAGCGGACTCCGCGGATTCGGTGGAACACGCAACACGGACGGGGCGGCCGGAGCGATGCATCCCTTAGCAGGAATGCAATCTGACCAGACCTGAGAACCCGTTCAAGCTTGCCAAGCAAGGAGATTTCGCGATGAAGACCATGTATGGCGTAGCGGCGGCAGCCGTGCTGATCGTCGCCGCTTATACGAACACGGCGAGTGCCGGCTACCTGGGCGCCGCCTGTTATCAAAAGGCCGGGTGCGGCGTCGAGGTGGCGGACACCTGCTGCCAGAAACCGCAGACCTACACGGTCATGAAGACCTGCCGCAAGGTGGTCTACGAGAAACAGCAGTACACCTGTTACCGCACCGTCCGCGAGACGGTGTGCGAGACCCAGACGATCAACTGCGTCAAGTACGTTCCGGAGACGTGCTACCGGGAATGCACTTACACGGTCTGCCGGCCGGTGTACGAGACCTGCTACCGGACGGTGAACTACACCGTCTGTAAGCCCGTCTGGGAAACCCGCCAGAAGGAAATCTGCTACACGGTCTGTCGCCCGGTATACGAGACCTGCTACCGGACGGTGAACTACACGGTCTGCAAGCCGGTCTGGGAAACCCGCCAGAAGGAAGTCTGCTACACGGTCTGCAAGCCGGTGTACGAGACCTGCTACCGGACGGTGAACTACACGGTCTGCAAGCCGGTCTGGGAAACCCGGACCAAGGAAATCTGCTACAACGTCTGCAAGCCGGTCTACGAGACCTGCATGAAGGAAGTCTGCGAAGTGGTCTGCCGGCCGGTTTGCTACCAGAAGACGATCCGGGTCTGCGGCGGCCGCTGGGAAACCCAGATGATCGAGGATCCGTGCGGCGCGACGCAAAAGGGCTGTGGCTGCGAGCAGAAGTGCGGCTGTGCCCCGCGGATGATCTGCAAGCGAGTGTGGGTGCCGGAAGTCTGCGAAAAGACCATCGACTGCGTCCGCTACGAGCGGTGCGTGGTGAAGAAACAGGTGCCGGTCACCGTCTGCCGCTGGGTCAGCGAACCGCGGACCAAGGTCTGCACGTACCAGGTCTGCCGCATGGAGCGCGAATGCTGCACCAAGCAGGTCCCGTACACGGTCTGCCGCATGGTGCCGGAAACCCGCACCCAGGTCTGCACCTATCGCGTCTGCCGGATGGTGCAAGAGTGCTGCACCAAGCAGGTGCCCTATACGGTCTGCCGCATGGAACAAGAAACCCGCACCAAGGTCTGTACGTACCGCGTCTGCCGGATGGTGCAAGAGTGCCACACCAAGCAGGTCCCGTACACGGTCTGCCGCATGGTGCCGGAAACCCGCACCAAGGTCTGCACGTACCGCGTCTGCCGGATGGTGCAAGAGTGCTGCAGCAAGCAGGTCCCGTACACGGTCTGCCGCATGGTGCCGGAATGCCGCACCAAGGTGGTCCCGTACACGGTCTGCAAGCCGGTGACGTACTGCAAGACGATCCAAGTGCCGAGGACCGTCTGCCGCCAGGTGCCCTACACGGTCACGCGGTGCGTGCCGAAGGTCATCTGCGAGCAGGTCCCCGTGACCGTCTGCTGCCCGACGCCCTGCTGCCCGCCGAAACGCTGCCTCGGCAAGTGCATCTGATGGCGTGCTGAGTTGCGACGGCGAGCATCGGTCTGGTCAAACTGAAAGGCGTCCCATGCCTGGCAAGGGGACGCCTTTTTTTCGTTACGGGGTGTGTACCCCGCGGGCGCCCTCACTTCCTGATTGAGCAAAGTGAGCCTGCGGCGGCGCGGATTCCTTACTCCCCACCGGCACGGGCGGGGCGATGGCTCGACGGCTTGACGGAGCTCCGCCACTTCGGGCAAGCGAACCGGCCCAGGTGCCTCGGCTGCCTAGCCAAAGGCGCGCGAACCGAGTCTAATCTGCTGGCGAGCACGCGGCACGTTCGTTTGCGGGGAACGGCGCCCGCGATCGGTTCATCGTCGCGCTGGTCGCTGCGGAAACGGAGGCGGAAGAATGAGGACAATGATTGCTTTCGCAGGTTGGCTCTTGGTCGGCCTCATAGGGGTTCCTGACATGGGCGCCGAGACTTCCCGCGCGGACCTGCTCCAAGCAGCGGAGCCACGGATTCGAGCTATCTACGAACGGGACGAGTTTCGAGGCCGGCGATTCCAGGCCGAGTGGCTGCCGGACAGTGCAGGATACACGGTTCGGGAACCGGCTGCCGAAGGCCACGAGCCGGTGCTGGTGCGATACGAGGTGGCCAGCGGCCAACGAACGGTGCTGGATTCACCGCGGCAGGGAAATCCCGACAGATCCGGCAGCGTTTCCCCGGATGGCCGGAGTGTCCTGGTCTCCGAACAGGGAGATCTGTACGTCTGCGATCGGAACAGCGATCGGAAGATTCGCCTCACCAACGGTGCCGCCGACGGTTCCGTCTCGAACGAGCGAGCCGTCTGGAGTCCCGATGGACGATGGATCGCCTTCGTGCAGTCGGACGAGTCCGAAGTGAGACTCAGACCGGTTCTTGTTCCAGGCGACCCGACGTATCCCCAAGTCAAAGAGGTCCGCTTTGCCCGTGTGGGCGGGGTCATCCCGACGCTGCGCATCGGCGTCGTCGATGCCGGGGGCCAGGCGACACGCTGGATTTCCGTTCCCATCCCGGCCGAAGGTTATTACTTGGGCCAGGTCGAGTGGGCCGGTAACTCGCAGGAACTGGTGATCGAAAAGCTGAGCCGATTCCGAGACGAGCGTGAGTTCCTGTTAGCCGACGTCGGCAGCGGCGCCATTCGGCGCATCTTCCACGAGTCCGATCCCGCTTGGGTGGACGGCAGCTACGGCACGAATGCCGGCCTGACGTGGCTTCGCGCTGGGCAGGCCTTCCTGATCCTGAGCGAAAAGGACGGTTGGCGGCACGCCTACGTCTACTCGCGAGATGGTCAGGAACTGGCTCTCCTGACGCCAGGGGCTTACGACATCATCGAACGTGCGGTGGTGGATGAGGCCGGAGGCTGGTTCTACTTCTACGCGTCACCGGACAACGCCACGCAGAAGTATCTCTACCGAGTCCGCTTGGATGCCCAGGCGGAGGCCGAACGAGTCACGCCCGCAGACCAGCCCGGCACGCACGACTACGACTTCTCGCCGGATGCCAAGTGGGCGTTTCATACCTACTCGACGTTCGACGCGCCCCCGGTGACGGAACTGGTGCAATGGCCGGAGCACCGCGTCGTGCGGGTGCTGGAGGACAACCAGGAATTGCGCGTCAGGATGGCGGCGATGATCGCTCGGCCCACCGAGTTCTTTCAACTGGAGATCGGCGCGGGCGTGGTCATGGATGCGTGGATGATCAAGCCCCGCGACTTTGACCCCTCCCGGAAATACCCGGTCTTGGTCTACGTGTACGGCGAGCCGCATGCCCAAACGGTCCTGGACGCCTGGGGAAAAGTCCATGCCGACTACCACCGCTTGATCGCCGACCTGGGTTATCTGGTCGTCTCGATGGACAACCGGGGCACGCCGGCGCCGAAGGGGGCCGCCTGGCGGCGGGCCGTCTTCGGCAGCCTCGGTCCGCTGTCCACCGAGGAGCAGGCGGCGGGCGTGAAAGAACTCGGCCGCACCCGGCCTTACGTGGACTTGTCTCGGGTCGGCATCTGGGGGTGGAGTGGCGGTGGCTCGAACACCCTGAACGCCATGTTTCGCAAGCCGGATCTGTACCGCGTGGGGATTGCCGTCGCGCCCAAGCCGCAGCCGCAGCTGTACAACGCGTGGTTCCAGGAGATCTACATGGAGACCCCGGAGACGAATCCAGAGGGCTACCGCCGCTCCGCGCCGATCAACTTTGCCGAAGGCCTGGCGGGCGACCTGTTGATCGTCCACGGCACCGGCGAGACGAACACCCACCTGCAGATCACCGAAGGGCTGGTGGATCGCCTGATCGAGTTGGGCAAGTCGTTCGACTACATGGCGTATCCCCAACGCGACCATGGGCTCCGCGAAGGCCTCGGCACGGCGGTGCATCTGCGCATGCTGATGACGCGGTATCTCGTCGATCACCTTCCGCCGGGGCCGCGATAGCGCCTCCTGCTTGTCGCCTCCTGCTTGTCGGCTTGCAACCTCCGCCCAGACCGCTATCATTTGGTCGGATGGTCGGCACGCAAAGATTCCGCCTCGGCGACGCAAGCGTGAAATGCCGGCGTCGGCTGAAAAACGCGGGCATGTCTCTTGTCTTTCGGAGTTTGCACACGCATGAAACTGGGCCTGATCAATTCCGCCTGGGTGCAGACCGGCCAAGCGACTTCCTACGGGCTGCGAAAGACGAAGGAACTGGGCTTCGACAGCGTCGATATTTTCGTCGATCCCTTGGACGTGGACGTCAAAGAGCGGCGGTTGATCAAGGACGAGTGTGATCGGCTGGGCTTGCCGATCGTCTCGATCTGCTGCGTGGCGACCGGCTTGATCGATTTCAACCCGAGCGTGCAGCGGTTTCACGTCGATCGCGTTAAGGCTTACCTGGATTTAGCTTACGAGTACCAAGCCCAGAACGTCTTGCTGGTGCTGGGCGAGTATGTCTGGAATCGGGAAGTCATTTCTCCGGAAGAACAATGGCGGACGGGCGTACGGAATTGCCAGCGGTTGGGAGACCACGCGGCGAATTTAGGTTTGAAGGTCGCTTTGGAAATGGAGCCCTTCAAGCTGTCGCTGTTGAATTCGGTGGACAATATGGTCCACTTCATCGATGACTGCGACCATGACGCGATTCGAGCCAACATCGACGTGTCCCACTTGGTGCTGGCAGGCGAGCCGCCGGAAGCCATCCGGCGGCTGCGAGACAAGGCGATTCACGTCCACATCTCCGATTGCGATGGCCGAGTGCACGGCGACCTGCCGCCGGGGCGGGGCGTGGTGCGATTCGAGCCGTACTTGCAGGAGATCAAGGCATTGGCGATGGACGGCTCGATCTCGATCGAGTTGGAATACTCGCCCGAACCGGACAGGATTGTGGAGTGGGTGACCGAGGCTTACCAAGCGACCGATCGGCTGCTGCAAGCCGCAGGTCTGCGAGATCAGAAGTGAGCGGGTGACGATGACAGACGTCAAGCGAGAGAAGCGGTTGGCGGCGGAGCGCAGCCTGCAATACGTCCACGATGACATGTGCTTGGGGCTAGGTTCCGGCTCGACCGCGGCGATCATGTTGGAGCTGTTGGGCCAACGAGTCCGCGATGGACTGCGCGTGCGCGGCGTGCCCACGTCGGAATCGAGTCGCAAATTGGCCTTGCGCGAGGGGATCCCCCTTATCGGCTTTGACCAGGTGTCGCAACTGGACCTGACGATCGACGGCGCGGACGAGGTCGATCCGCAGCTGAACGTCATCAAAGGGGGCGGCGGCGCCCTGTTGCGCGAAAAGATCGTCGCCTCGCTCAGCCGCCACGTGGTGATCATCGTCGATTCGCACAAGCAGGTCTCGCAGTTGGGCGCCTTTCCGCTGCCGGTGGAAGTCGTGCAGTTCGCCTGGAAGCCCTTGGCCGAGCGCCTGGCCGGTCTGGGCGCCCAGACCGTCTTGCGGTCGGGCTCGGACGGTCGTCCCTACGTGACCGACGAAGAGAACTTCATCTTAGACTGTGCGTTCAGCCGGATCGACGATCCCGTAGCGCTGGCCGTCCGCTTGGACGCCATGCCCGGGGTCGTGGATCATGGACTGTTCGTCGGCTTGGCGCATACCGTGATCGTAGGCTGCGGCGACGAGACGCTGGTGATCAACCGCTAGTGCCAACGTCGTGGTGGAAACTCAGCAAACCTGCATCCCTGGGAGGAGCGATTGATGACTTCGGCCAAGCCCCTGACCGACGCCCAGTACGCGGCGTTTCACCGCGACGGCTACCTGTTCCTCGAGCAGTTTCTGGACGCCGACGAGACCCGTCTGTTGCAGGAAGCCTGCCGGGCGGACAGCGTGCTGCAGACGCATGCGATGGCCGTCAAGGACGCCTCGGGGCGGCGAACCAACTTGTCGCTCTGGAATCACCCCGGCAACGACATCTACGGCATGATCGCCCGCAGCGAGCGGATGGTGAACGCCGTCGAACAATTGTTGGACGACGAGGTGTACCACTATCACTCGAAGCTGAGCGCCAAGCAGCCGCGGGTCGGCGGGGCTTGGGAATGGCACCAGGACTACGGCTACTGGTACAAGAACGGCTGCCTGTTCCCGGACATGCTCAGCGTGTTCATCGCCGTGGATCGGTGCACCAAGGAAAACGGCTGCATGCAAGTCCTGCGCGGCTCGCACCTGCTGGGCCGCATCGAACACGGATTTGCCGGCGAGCAGACGGGCGCGGATCTGGAGCGCGTCGAGGAAGCCAAGAAGCGGCTGGACCTGGTGTATTGCGAGATGGAACCGGGCACCGCCCTGTTCTTCCACGGCAACACGCTGCACACCTCCGAAGCGAACCTGAGCGACCAGCCGCGGTGGGGCCTGATCTGCTGCTACAACACCAAGCACAACGATCCCTACAAGGAGCATCATCATCCGCGTTACACGCCGTTGACCAAGGTCCCGGACGCGGCCATCAAGGCGATCGGCGCCAAGCCCACCGAGGCGGCGCAGAAGTTCCTGAAGCAGGACGAGGACGACACCACGCGAAGGCTCGAAGTCGGAGCCGCGAAAACCCCATGAACCACGCCGGCATCTCGCTTGACCTGGATTATCTGCCCCGCTTGCCGCGCCGCAAGGACACGCCGATCGGCTGCATCGGGGCGGGGTTCATCGTCGCCGACTGCCACCTGGTCGCGTACCGCCGCGCGGGGTTCCACCCCGTCGCGATCGCCTCGCGCTCGCCCGATCGCGCGCGGCAAGTCGCCCAGCAGCACGGCTTGCAGGCCCACGGCGACTATCGGGCCCTGCTGGCCGATCGCAGCATCGAAGTCGTCGACGTGGGCGTGCCGCCCGACGTCCAGCTGGAGGTCATCCGCGAGATCGTCCAGCACCGCGATCATATCCGCGGCGTGCTGGCGCAGAAGCCGCTGGGGGCGAACTACGCCGAGGCGGTCGAGGCGGTGCGGCTGTGCGCACAGGCGGGCATCACGCTGGCCGTCAACCAGAACATGCGCTACGACCAGTCGGTGCGAGCTTGCAAGTGCCTGCTGGACCGCGGCTACCTGGGCCCGCCCGTCCTGGGCACGATCGACATGCGAGCCATCCCGCACTGGATGCCCTGGCAACAGCGGCAGGGCTGGGTCACGCTCCGGATCATGTCCATTCACCACCTGGACACCTTCCGCTATTGGTTCGGCGATCCGGTGCGGGTGTTCGCCAGCGTCCGCGAGGATCCGCGCACGGCCCGCAAGTTCGCCCACGAAGACGGAATCTGCTTATACATTCTGGAGTACGAAAACGGCGTGCGGGCGGCGTCCTGGGACGACGTCTGGACGGGCCCGGCGCTGGAGGGAGCCCAGAAAGACATCGGGATTCGCTGGCGAGTCGAAGGATTGGACGGCCTGGCCCGGGGCACGATCGGCTGGCCCGAGTACCCCAACCCCACGCCCAGCACGCTGGATTTCACGACCACGCGCCAGCCCGGCTATTGGCTGCAGCCGCGGTGGCCCGAGGTCTGGTTTCCCGACGCCTTCGTAGGCACGATGGCCCAACTGCTGTGTGCGCTCGAGGACGATGCCGAGCCGGAGATCAGCGGCCGGGACAACCTGAAGACGATGGCCCTGGTCGAAGCCTGCTATGTCTCCGCGCGCGAGCACCGGGCGGTCGAGATCGCGGAGATCGAGACGG
>Ga0172371_10014249_pt1 | contig 10265 bp, 10 predicted proteins | sample Lak12m_FD_114543 | JGI IMG/M metagenome (GOLD analysis project Ga0172371, IMG submission 114543) | Freshwater microbial communities from Kabuno Bay, South-Kivu, Congo - kab_022012_12m | ecosystem: Environmental > Aquatic > Freshwater > Lake | place: Democratic Republic of the Congo: South-Kivu... | reverse complement strand
GAAGAAGCCAAGGAAACCGCCGAGGAAGAGGGCGCGGCTGCCGAACAGCCGAAGAAACGCGGCCGACCGAAAAAAGCCGAATTGGAATCAAAAAGCGAATAATAAATAATAAACATTTAATACAATTACACATTGACGGTCTTCAACAATTAATCGCTAAAAAGAAAATTGTTTGAAAATTGGAAATTGAGAATTGGAAATTGATTTTATGCGCCATAACAGAAAAGGAAAAGTTCTAGGTCGGACCAAAGCGCCTCGAGAGGCCCTGATGAGATCTCTCGCGACCAGCTTTATTATTTACGAAAAAATCAAGACCACGACCGCCAAAGCCAAGGCCTTAAGGCCGATTGTCGAGAAATACATCACTCTGGGAAAAACCGACACTTTGCATAATCGCCGGCAGGCCTTGAAATACCTTTACACCGAAGGCGCGGTCAAAAAACTATTCGAGGTCTGGGGCCCGCGTTATCAGGATCGGAAAGGCGGCTACACCAGGATTATCAAATTGACGCCGCGGCAGAATGACGGCGCCGAAGTGTCTGTCATTGAAGCAGTCAAGTAAGTTTTTAAAGCTAAATAATTTTTGGAAATTATAAAATTGTCATAGACATACTTATGGAAAAGATCGAAAGAAAAATTCATCAGTTTGACGCTGCCGGCAGGCCCTTGGGGCGTTTGGCCAGCAGCATCGCCGTTATCTTGCGCGGCAAGAACAAGGCGACTTTTAATCCCGCCAAAGACGAGGGTGACTTTGTCGAAGTCAAAAATTGCCAAGCCATCAAATTCACCGGCAAAAAACTTGATCAAAAAGAATATAAATGGCATACGACCCATCCCGGCGGCTTGAGAACCAAGAAAGTTAAGGATGTTTTCGCCAAGAATCCCGGTGAAGTCCTGCGAACGGCCGTCTGGGGGATGCTGCCGAAAAATAAACTGCGCGACCAGATGATCAAACGGCTGAAGATCGTCAAATAGCCATTCCAAATAATTCGATATAATTCGATATTCATCTAACTATGGATAGCAAGAAAACCGCTGCCAAAACGGCAGTTGACAAAGAAAAATACTTTTACGGACGGGGCGGGCGCAAAACAGCGACTGCCAGAGTTCGCTTATTCCTTAAGGGCAAAGGCGAAATAACGGTTAATAATCTGCCTTTTACCGAATATTTTCCGACCAAAGACATGCGGGATGCAGTCATGCAGCCGTTAATTTTAACCGGCCATGAGAAAAACACTAATTTAATCATCCGAGTCGTCGGCAGCGGTAAAATCGCTCAGAGCATCGCCGTCAGGCATGGCGTAGCCAGGGCCTTATTGATTTTAAATCCCGAGTTGCGGCCGGCGCTTAAGCCGAAGGCTGCCTGACTCGCGACCCTCGAGTCAAAGAAAGGAAGAAGCCGGGTTTGAAACGCGCCAGACGAGCGCCGCAGTGGGCTAAACGTTAAAACCGAGGAATCATTTAGTCCCGAAAACATTAAAATAAAATACAACGGAATCGTCCCGGCATTAAGCTGGGGCGATTTTGTTTTTTAGCTTATTTATGTTATGATTTACTATATTCGTCATCTGTTATGAGCGAAAGAACGCTGGCAAAAAACACCGCTTTTTATAGCACCGCCCTGGCTTTGCAAAAAGTCCTGTCATTCGGTTTCTTTATAATTCTGGCGCGCGGACTGGGCGTAGCCGGACAGGGGCGATTCACCTTTGCCTTGAGCTTTACCGCGCTATTTTCGATTTTTATCGACCTCGGCTTATCGCAGATTCTGATCCGCGAAACAGCCCGCGATCAAGCCAAAGCCCGGCAATACCTTTTAAGTATTCTGGGTTTTAAATTAATCATCGCGGCTGTGATTTATCTGCTGATTATCGCAGCTGTGAATCTGATGGGTTATCCGGCCGCCACCAGGGGACTGGTCTATGTTTCCGGCTTGGTCATGCTGCTCGACTCGATGACGCTCAATATTTATAGCGTCATCCGCGGCCGGCAGAATCTCGGCTATGAATCGATCGGCACTATCGGCAATCAATTGATCGTCCTTTTAATCGGTGGGGGACTCTTGCTAGCCAAAACCGATCCAATCTTGGTGATGGGTGTTTATCTGATTGCCAGTTTGGCCAATCTGATCTGGGCGGCTTTCAATTTGAATCGAATTTTTAAAATCAAGGCCGGAATAGCTTTCGATTGGCCGCTCATTAAGACGCTGCTGGCCTGGTCGTTGCCATTCGCGCTGGCCGGCATCTTCTCGAGGATTTTTTCCTCGGCTGACGTGGTAATTTTATCCAAGCTGTCGGGCGATCACGCCGTTGGCATTTATTCGGCGGCCTTTAAAGTCGCTTTCGCCTTGCAATTCGTGGCCTTGGCTTTCTCCGCCTCTCTTTATCCGGCTTTCTCAGCTTATTGGACGCAGTCAAAGGAGAATTTATCGCAGCTTTTCACCAAATCGATGTTTTGGCTGATGTTTCTGGCCGGACCGATCGTCTTCGGCGTCATTGCCGTCGCCAATCCGGCTATTCCGATGGTTTTCGGTTCCGCTTATTCCGCCTCAATTATGCCTTTGCAAATCTTGATTGCCTCGATGTTTTTTGTTTTTTTATGCTTTCCGATCGGCGCCCTGCTCAACGCCTGCGACCGGCAGAAACGGCATACGATCAATTTAGGCGTAACGGCTTTGGCCAGCGTTATTTTGAATATCGGCTTAATCCCGATTTTAAGCTACAACGGCGCGGCCGTCGCTAATCTGCTCAGTTATGTCATCCTGTTCTTTTTAGGGCTGGCCGTGGTTGATAAGATCATTGACTATGATAAAAAATTCTTGCTTTGGTCCGGCCTGAAAATCATTTCGGCTTGCGCGACAATGCTTGCCGCCGCCTGGCTGGTTAAAAAGCAAGTTAATTTCATCGCAGCCATCGCCATCGGCGGCCTCGTTTATCTGACTTTGGCTTATCTGCTGGGATTATTTTCCTGGACGGCGGCTAAAAACTTTCTCAAAAATCTGGGCAAAAAAACAGCTGAAAAAATTCCGCCGGCAGAAATAGAAATCTTATGAAAAAAACCCTGCTGATAACCAATTTTTTCCCGCCGGCGATCGGCGGCATCGAGAATTATTTTTATAATTTCTGCCGCTTAATGCCGCCAGAGGATATTTCGGTTTTAACGGCGATCAAATGGCCGAGCGACGATTTCGACCGGCAGCAGCCATACCGGATCCGACGCGTTGATTTCTTTTCCGGCCGGCTCCCGCCCCGCTGGCGGCCGCTTAAAAAAATCATCAAAGAAATCATCCGAACGGAAAACATCCAACAGATCATTTTCGGCCACTTCCATCCTTATTGCCTCTTGGCCGGCAAATTCGGCTTGCCCTTTTACATTTTCGGCCATGGCACCGATATCCGCCAGATCAAGGGTAGCCGGCGGCAAACCTGGGCGTTCAAACGGGCTTATCGCCAGCGTAATTTTCAGAAATTCATCGCTAACAGCCGGTTTATCGCCGCTGAAGCCGAACAGCTAGTCAAAGATAAATCAAAAATAGAGGTGGTTTATCCCGGAATCGACTACGCCGGACTGACCAATCCGATCGATGACTTTAACAGTAAGAAAAAACTTCTGGGTTTGGATGAAAACGACGTGATCATGGTCTCGATCGGCCGGATTGAGCCGGAAAAAAATTACGCTGCCGTAATCAAGTTGATGCCGGAAATGCTCAGCCGCCTGCCGCAACTCAAATATATCATCGTCGGCGACGGCTCCGACCTCCAGTATCTGAAAGATCTAGTGGAAAAGTATAATCTCAAATACCAAGTGATTTTTACCGGCGCCATCGGCCAAGCCGCCGCCGCCAAATCATTCTATTATCAGTTAGGCCATATTTTCATCACCGTCTCATTGCAACCGGAGGGTTTCGGCATCAGTTATTTGGAATCAGCAGCCGCCAAGACGGCCGTCATCGCTTCTAAATTCGGCGGCAGCGCCGAAGCGGTCATCGATAATGAGACGGGGATTTTAGTTGATCCCGAGTCGCCGGAACAAATCCGCGAAGCCGTTCTTAAGCTGGCAACAGATCGGGAGTTGTGGGACAAAATGGCTTCAGCCGGCCAAACTCGGGCGAAGGAGTTCGATTGGAGCAATCAAATGGAAAAATTAAGAAAAATCATTCAATAAAATTGCGATTTCAATCTTATGATTTCGATAATAATTCCCGCTTATAACGCCACGGAAACCATCCAACATTGCTTGGACGGGGTCTTTAACCAAACCAATCAGGATTTTGAGGTGATCATCGTCAATGACGGCTCGACCGATGATTTGCTTTTGGCCCTGTCCAATTGCCGAAGAAAACTGACTATTCTCAACCAGGAAAATAAGGGCGCGCCGGCCGCGAGGAATTACGGCTTTAAATTCAGTTGCGGCGACTACGTCTTATTCCTCGATGCCGACATTGTGATGAAACCAATGATGCTGGAAAAGATGCTGGCCGCTTTGGCTGCCGATAAATCGGCCGATTTCGCTTATTCGTCTTTCCGCTGGGGCTGGAAAAAGTTCAAGTTGTGGCCATTTGATCCGCTTCGGCTTAAGCAAGAGCCCTATATCCACACCTCGTCGCTAATCCGCCGCCGGGCCTTCCCCGATTTTGACGAGAAACTCAAAAAATTCCAGGATTGGGATTTATTCCTGACTATCACTGAAAAAGGCGGCCGAGGAATATACATCCCCGAGATTCTTTTCAAGGTGACGACCGGCGGAACAATGAGCAGCTGGCTGCCAAAATTCATCTACAAATTGCCTTGGTTGAAATTAAGAAGCAAGGATCGCTATGAACAAACGGCCGCGATTATCAGGAAAAAACATAATCTAATGCCATGCGATTGAATAAATTCATCGCTCAAGCCGGGATCTGCTCGCGCCGCCAGGCCGACGAGCTGATTGCCAGCGGCCGGATCAGAGTTAATGGCCAAATCATTGAAGAACTTGGCACAATTATTAATGAAAAAAAAGATGAGGTTTTATTCGGCCGGAAAAAACTGAGCTTAACGCCAAACAAATCATACTACGCCTTGAATAAGCCGGTCGGCTACATTACCAGCGCCACCAGCGCCCAGGGCAAATCCATCGTGGAGTTAGTGAAGGGAATTAAGAATCGAATTTATCCGGTCGGCCGGCTGGATAAGGACTCGCGCGGCTTGATTATCCTGACCAACGACGGCGACTTTGCCTATCGACTGACACAGGCCAAATTCGGCTGCGAAAAAGAATATGAAGTGACGCTGAATCGGCCGCTAGCCGCCAAAGACAAAAAGGCCTTCGAGCGCGGCCCGACGCTAGAAGGGAAACAACTGCAACCTGTCAGAGTTGCCAGACAGCATGGCGCCAAAGCCAACCTGATTCTTAAAGAAGGCATCAATCGCCAGATCCGCCGACTGGCTGAAAGGCAGGGTTATGAAGTTTTGGATTTAAAACGGATCAGGATTGGCAAATTGAATTTGGGCAATTTAAAAGAGGGCGAATACAGAAGCATCAACCCTCCGGATGTCATTTGATATTTTGCCGGCCGGCCAAGGCGTTGGCCAGCGTGACTTCATCGGCATATTCCAGGTCAGCGCCCATGGGCAAGCCCCTCGCCAAACGGGTCACCTTCAAGCCGGTAAATTGCTTTAGAACCTTAGTGAGATACAAAGTGGCGGTCTCACCCTCCATGTCCGGATTAAGGGCTAGGATAATCTCTGACGAACCGTCTGACTTGATTTTAGCGACTAATTCATCGATACCCAAGCCATTAAGGTCTTGACCCTGCAAAGGATTGAAATTATTTATCAAGACATAGTACAGGCCGGAATAAACACCGGTTTTTTCGATTGTGACGATATCTTGCGGTTTGGCCACCACGCACAAAATTTTACGATCGCGGCGCGGATCGGAGCAGATTTCGCAAGGATCGGAGACGGCAAAATTATGGCACAGCCGGCAGCTGGTGATGCTGTTTTTCAAATCAATTATGGCCTCAGCCAGAGCCGAAAGATTCTCCGGCTTTGATTTCAATAAATAAAAAACCAACCGTTCAGCGGTTTTCGGCCCGACTGACGGCAGTTTGGCCAATTTATCAACCAAGTTTTGGATGCTTTTAGGATGCATGATAAAGATCAAAATATTGCCTGATTTTGAATATTTTTTTAATTGCCCTGACTATTTTGACAAAATATTGCGAAAAACGTAAAATGGTGGTTATTAAGTTCTTTACAACTAACCCAAGCAAGCATTGATTAAGCCATACCTAATGGGAGGGAAACCATGAAGACAAGTTTCAATTGCAATGGATTAATTATTACTCTGGAAAAATTGGAGGAAATCATGCTCACCACCCCGGCGGGCGAAGAGAAAATGATCCGACTTCATATCAGAGAGAGTGATGGAATGTTAGAAATAACTGATAATGCCGAATTGATTAAAAAATCAGAGTAACGGAGTACAACAGAGGAGGGAGCACAGCCATGAAAATGAAAAATTGGCGTCGCCAATGCCAATGGTGTAAGTGTGGACATTATGGTGGGAAGAATGGCCGATCAAAATTGATGCAGCGGTCTGAGCATTCACCAATGGAAAGATTTTTTGCTTGTGATGTTTGCGGCATACTCCAAGATGATCGTGGCCGATCACCCCATATCCACGAGTTGGGGAATGCCCATTTGGATGAAAATAAAAATATTTACTGGGAATAATAATGGGATTTTTTGCTCTGTTATTCATATACCGTTTCGCTGACAATCGCCCGAAACGGTATTTTTTTTCTAAAATTTTGATGACTTTCTTTAGCTCGGGGACCTGGAATCGAACCAAGATTCACGGCTTCAAAGGCCGCTGTCCTACCATTAGACGATCCCCGAATGACAAACGCGCCGAAGCGCGTCTGATTACTTGTCTTTATTGTAAGGCCGCTTGGTAATAATCGCCTCGTTTCTTTTCTTTCTGGCGCTTTTCTGCTTTTCAATTCTGACTAATCGCGGCACCTTGATCCGCGGATCTTTTTTTCTTTTGGCCATAATGATTTTGATACTATTAATAGATTAAGTCGGCTGATTCACCTGGAATGATCATAACACGGATTTTGCCGTTTGGCAAGCTTTTCAAGCTTTCATTATTGCCGGTATTTATGTTAGAATACTTCCATATGCCGGATTTGCTGACCAACCTGAATGAAGCCCAAAAAAAAGCCGTAACCCATGACCAGGGTCCGCTTTTAATCGTGGCCGGCGCCGGCACCGGCAAAACGACCGTCATCACCAACAAAATCGCCTGGCTGATTATGGAACAGGGGGTTAAGCCGGAAGACATCCTGGCGCTGACTTTCACTGAAAAAGCAGCGTCAGAAATGGAAGAACGGGTCGATCGATTATTGCCTTTGGGCTACGCGGATCTCTGGATCTCAACCTTCCACTCATTTGCCGAAAGGATCCTGAAAGAACACGCGTTGGAAATCGGCCTGCCTCAGAATTACAGGCTGCTGAATACAACCGCGCAATGGCTGCTCGTCAAAAAGAATCTGAATCGCTTTAATCTCGATTATTATCAGCCGCTCGGCAATCCGACTAAATTCATCCACGCTTTGCTTAAATTATTCTCGCGCGCCAAAGATGAGAATATATCGGCCGCCGAATATCTGGAGTATGCCGAGGGCCTGAAGCTCAACGCCGATTCGGCTGATTTCATCTCCGATACGCTCGATGAAGCAACCAGAAAAAAACTGACTAAACAACAACGCCAAGAGCTGGCCGCCGAAGAAATCAAGAAACAGCAGGAAATCGCCAACGCTTTCCATGTCTATCAGCAGCTGCTCTTGGAAAACGACGCTTTGGATTTCGGCGACTTGATTAATTATGTCCTTAAATTATTCCAAACTCGTAAGAATTTGTTAGTCAAATACCAGAATCAATTCAAGCATATCCTGGTCGATGAATTCCAAGACACCAATTACGCCCAATATGAACTCATCAGATTGCTGGCCGGCGCCGGCAGTAATCTGACGGTCGTCGGCGACGATGACCAGGCAATCTATAAATTTAGGGGCGCCTCCATTTCCAATATCCTGCAATTCAAAGAGGATTATCCAAAGGCAGCCGAAATCTATCTGACTGATAATTATCGCAGCAGCCAATCCATTCTGGATTTATCTTACCGATTCATCCAGCGCAATAACCCCGACCGGCTCGAAGTCAGATTGAAAAGCGCCGATAAATTGTCAAAAAAACTAAACAGCCGGAGCGGACAACCTGGCGAAATCAAGCATCTGCACGGCCGAACGATCAATGATGAGGTGGAATTGACCGTGAACACAATTATTGAACAATATAATGCCAACTCGGGAAACAACTGGTCGGACTTTGCGATCTTGGTGCGCGCCAACGCGGCCGCCGACGATTTCTGCCGGGCCTTGGATTTAGCCAAAGTGCCGTATGTTTTTCTGGCCTCGCGCGGCCTGTATCAAAAGCCGATTATCTTGAATATCCTGAATTGGTTCCGTGTCTTGGATGATTACCACGAAAACGCCGCGTTTTTCCGCGTCTTGAATTTTCCCGGCTGGCGCCTGGACGAAAAGGACATTATCAATCTTAATTATTGGTCTTACCGCAAGGGTTGGTCGCTTTTTGAAACCGCCAGGCAAAACGCGCTTTTTCCCAATCTCTCCGACATGGCGAGAGAACGATTAAAGGATATCTTGGCTTTGATCGAAATCCAAGCCAAAGCGGCCCAAGCCGGCGTCAAACCGACGCAATTACTGACGGAATTCTTGAACAAATCCGGCTACCTTAGCCGTTTGGTCGGCGTCGATTCGCTAGCCAATCGCGATAAGCTTAATTGCCTGAATCAATTCTATCGCAAGATCGGCGAGTTCGAAAAAGAAACCGCTCAGCCAGATCTATCCAATTTGATGGATTTATTAAATTTGGAATTGGAAGCCGGGGAGTCCGGCGCGCTGGCCGCCAATCCGGAGGACTCGGGGCCGGACACGGTCAAAATCATGACCGTCCACGGTTCGAAAGGGCTGGAATTCAAATATGTGTTTATCTCCAATCTGGTCGACAAGAAATTCCCCTCCATCGGCAAATCCGATCCGATCGAATTGCCGGCGGCCTTAGTCAAAGAAACCATACCCGAAGGCGACATTCATTTGGCGGAAGAACGCCGCTTGTTTTACGTCGCCATGACCAGGGCCAAAGAAGGCTTGTATTTCTCTTCAGCGGAGGACTACGGCGGCGCCCGCCTCAAAAAACTTTCCCGTTTCCTAATCGAGCTGGCCGAAGACGGCTTCCAACTGGCCGAAAACGCCTTGGCCCAGCCCCAGCCGTTTTTAAAAGCCAACCCGGCGGCCGGCAGCCTTAAAGCTAAAGCCAATCTAACCGAAAACCGGCAGCCGGCAACGCCCGATCGCTTTTCTTTCACCCAGCTTAAGGCCTACGAGAATTGCCCGTACCAATACCGCTTCGCCCACATCCTGAGGATTCCGCTGGCCGGCAAACCGCAATTCTCTTTCGGCAAATCGATGCATTCGACGATGCAAAAATTTTTCCTGCTGGCCAATTCGCGCCAAGCGTTGAAGCAAGCGGATTTATTCAGCCAAGCCGGATCGCCGCTTCAAATCGCCTGGGCGGACGTTAAAGATATTTACGACGAATCATTCATCGATGATTGGTATCCTGATCGAAAAACTAGGGATGACTACTATAAACGCGGACTAATTTCACTCAAAAAATTCTTGGCTGATTGGCAGCAAAACAAAACACTAGCTGAACATGTCGAATATGGCTTCACCTTCAAATTGAACCGCGATTGCATCTTGCGCGGCGCCATTGATCGCATCGATCAGACCGCCGACGGCTTGAAGCTGGTGGATTATAAAACCGGCTCACCCAAAGAAAAACTCATCGCTGAAGACAAGGAACAGCTCCTGATCTATCAAATGGCGGCGCAGGAAATATTAAAAACCAAAGTCGCCCGGCTGTCTTTTTATTATTTCGATAACAATACCGAGGTCTCTTTCCTGGGCCGAGACGAAGAAATTGAAAAATTAAAAGAAAGCATTCTTGCGACCGTGGCTAAAATAAAAACCGGCCGATTCGAAGCCAAGCCGGAAAGGGAAAAATGCCGCTGGTGCGATTTTAAAAGCATCTGCGACTTCGCCGCTTAACTGTCAATTTATAAAATATGCTAATCTTAAATATTGCCGCCAAAGCGCTGCTCAATAACAAAACTCGGACCGCGCTCACCATCCTCGG
>Ga0172371_10014248_pt1 | contig 10265 bp, 11 predicted proteins | sample Lak12m_FD_114543 | JGI IMG/M metagenome (GOLD analysis project Ga0172371, IMG submission 114543) | Freshwater microbial communities from Kabuno Bay, South-Kivu, Congo - kab_022012_12m | ecosystem: Environmental > Aquatic > Freshwater > Lake | place: Democratic Republic of the Congo: South-Kivu... | reverse complement strand
GATAAATTTATATCTGATAAAAGCAAAGGCCAGCATCCCAACAAAAATTAACACCCCGATCGGAGCATAGAGAAAAACTTTATCTGCCCAAGAATAATTTCGCGTTAAAGCGAAATTATTAATGACTGACAAACCCACAAACCAAATCGCCGCTAAAGCTGACGCGAAAATTATTATTCTGACTTGCTGCCGAATAATCTGCGTGCTTTTTTTATCCAAAAGGATTGAAATTAAATTTCGAATAGAAAAACCGGTATAAATTAGCGCTACTACATAAAGATACCCATAATAGAAAACTCCTCCTTGTGTTTCACAAGTGCTCGCATCCGTGAGGTATGAATTATAATCAGTAAAAGCAAAAATAATTAAGGGTATAAAGGGCAAGAACAAAATAATTTTTTTCTTCATCCCCAATTCTTTTCCACTAAAATAGTAGGAAAAATAGAGGAGGAAGAGAGTGATCAGGGAAAAAAGCGCTTCGATACGCGCCAGGAAAAGATTGGCTTTGATGTTTGTCACTGTGTAACCCAGGAAACCAACCAAACTCCAATAGCAACAAAAAAGCACGACCCAAAATAAATTTCGGTTAATGGGATTTTTGAAATTAGAAAAAAGGATCGCAAAAGCAAAAGCTAAAATCGCAATGAAAATGGGAATATAAATATGAAATAAGAGGCCCGATGAAATCAACTCACACATAGAAAATGTTACAGATGATGAAAATGTTAAACGTGTAATTTTTCTGCTTTTATTATACCAAAAAAAGCCGCTTCGCGCGACTTTTCAAAAATACGAATCCACTAAGCAAAAACCTTTCTTTTCCGAAAAGACTTCTCGATGATTTTTATCCTTTCCCAAAGAGAATTAAGCCTCATAATGTCTTCTTCGTCCTTTAATAACTTTCGCAACTTTTTTATTTCACTCTTAATTTCTTCTATTTCCTTTTTTATTTCTTTATCATTCATATTTAAAAATTCAATTTTAATTCCAATTTTTTTAGTCTTTTTTCTAAGTCTCTAAATTCAAAACGATACGGAACATTATCCTGACGCAACTTTATATCTTCTTGACCTCGTTCAAGCACATCAAATCGTTTATCCATTTTTTCAAATCTTTCATCAATTTTTTCAAACCTATCATTAACAGTAATAAATTCTTTCTGCACCATTATTGCCAAATTTTCAATATCACTTTTAATATCTTTGACATCGTCTTTGGTGATAAAAATTTTCTTTTGTTCCTTTATTAAATTTTGAATATCATCTTTTGTTAACATAAAATTATTATACACCCAGCAAAATTTATCGTCAAAATCCGTCGCTCGACAAGTCAAAACCCGCTAAAAAGCACTTGGAAACGAAATCTCCAAAAAAGTGCTTCGACTTACAACATTCCATTGCTTTTAGTATTATCTTTTCCTTTTCTCCCCACTTTTCAAAAGCCTTTTTACTTCTTGATCAAAATCAGAAATATAATTTCTATCCTGTTTCACTCGATATTTTTCATATTCTTCCAAAGCCAAACTTTCAGCCACTTCGTGGCTAATCTTTCCGGCATTAGTCAAAATCTCATATTCACTAAATTTAAGAAAAGCGTTCAATTTTTTTATCCAATCTTTCATTGCCATCGCTCTTCCTCGCGCCGCCTGCATTTCCGCATAATCCAAATACATATTCCCAATCCGATTCAGATGCTCCAATTCTTTTGAGTCTAAATAGTTTTTAGCAATTACAGCATCACTGGGCATAATTTTTCCTTGCGGAGAACGTCGCCAAGAAGTCAGACCCAATTTTTCTTTTTTACTACTTACTCGATTAACAATAATTTCCGCGGCTGTTTTTCCAGTAATGGCAAAATGAAGTTTATTTTGCACGGTGGCAAAAAATTCCTTACTTTCAAATGCTTTCGGAGAATAATCTATTGCCGTAGCGTAGATATCAGTTATCTTTTGATAAATCATTCGCTCGCTAGTGCGAATATCTTTTATCTCTTCATACAATTCATCAAAATATCTAGCGCTAAATCGCGAACCATATTTCATTCGATAATCATCCAAAACATAACCCTTATAAATATAGCTCTTCAATATCTCAGTTGCCCACTGACGAAACTGAATACCTCTTTCGGAATTAACACGATAACCAACAGCAATAATAACCTCCAGAGAATACATTTTGGATTTCCTTTTAATATCCCTTCCTCCTTCATTTTGAACTTGTAAGAAATCCTTACAGGTTGACGCTTTATCAGCTTCTTTATCTTTATAAATATGTTTCAGGTGCTGAGTGATATTTTGCGGAGTGGTGCTAAAAAGCTCAGCTATTTTCTTTTGAGTGAGCCAAATATTTTCTTCGGCATACAAAACTTCAATATTTATTGATCCATTTGGCCCTTGATAAAAAACAATTTGATTATCTGGTATTTTTTTCATAAATTTATGTTTAATTTTTTTAATAACCCATACTGATATTATATCACTAAAAATACTTTACGCAATAACCAAAAAACTTGGACACTGAGTGTCCAAGTAATCTAAAAACCAAAATCAAATTCTAAAAACTAAAAACTCTCAACTAGAAACTTCACCCTATTGAATAAATTCGCTATAGCGAATTATTTTTTCAGAGAAAAAATTACTCTATAGGGTAAAACTAACTCCACTTTTTAATAATCTCCGGACTTGCCCCGTAGCGAGCTGTGCTCTGCTACTGGGGTCTTGCTCATTTAACTCCATTTTTTTATTATCTCTTCTGATTGTTCTACAGGTATCTCAACAATAAAACGCGAACCTTTGCCTTCTCCGTCCGATTCCGCCCAAATGCGCGATCCATTCGCTTCGACAATCGCCTTGCCGACATAAAGTCCCAATCCCGTTCCGCCGGTATTCAAACGTGAAATATCTTTTCCTCGCGAAAATTTCGCAAACAAATATGGCAATTCAGTTTGCGGAATTCCAATTCCCGTATCAGAAATCGTCACTCGCACCACTTTCTTTTCCGAAGTTTGCGGCTCCGAACCAAAGCGGCCGGCTTTCGGCGTATTTTGCATCACAAATTGGGAACTAATGCCAGAGTCAACTCGCAGTGTCACTCCCCCTTTTGGACAATATTTAATCGCATTATCAACAAGATTGAAAATGACTTCCCGCATTTTAATTCCATCAATGGTCACCATTGGCAATTCATCCGCGGTCGGCTTATATTCCAAATACAATCCCATTTCTTTGGCGCGAACATAGAATGTGTCCATCACTTCTTTGCAAACCGCTTTCAAATCAGTCGGCTCAAGCTTAAATTCCATTCTCCCGGATTCCATGCGAGAAACATTCAAAAGATCTTCCACCAAATGAATCAAGCGGTCATTACTGGTATACACTTTATTCAAAACATCTTGTTGTTTTGGATCGACCTTTCCATATGAACCCTCAAGTAGCAAAGAAACAAAACCTTTCACGGCGGTCAAAGGCGTACGCAGTTGATGCGAAGCGATGGAAATAAATTCTGATTTCGCATTATCCAATTTGCGCAATTGATCATTGGCTTGCGAAAGCTTATTGGACATTTCCTGCAATTCCTCTTTTCTTTTTACCTCTTGCTTAACCGAGCGAACCAGATAGATTCCCATAAAAGTCGCAATCAAAATTGTCGCGCCCAAAACAATAACCACCTTAATATCATCAATTCCGACCAAGAAAAATAAGAAAAATACTGCACCAATCAAGGCGATCACCAACGCCTGCACCCCCAAAAGCTTAATGTCAAAGGCTTTAAATTTAACGATCATATACGCAAGCACGCCTATGAAAAAAGTTGCACTAAACAATCCATACTGTTCCAGTTCAAAGTTATCAATCAGACTTGCAACATATCCGGTTGCAAAAAAAGACAGAAGAAAAAATCCGATACCTATTGTTAATAATAAAATTTGTTTTTTAAATTCCCTTTCTGCTTTAAAATATTTAACTAAAGAAAAAATTAGTATTAAAAGAAAAATTGCAACTCCAAAAAAATGATAATAGTTTAAATAATTAAATGATTCTATGGCTTCACAATTAGGGATATCAAAAGTGCTTAAATTATATTTTGTGGAAGAAAGCAAAATAACTGGAATAAAAAATAAAATCAAAATGATTTTCCATAAAAAAGACATATCTCTCTTTTCAACAAAGACATAAACAAAATAAAAACTCAAAATATAAATCAAGCCATACAGCACCCCATACAAAGACCAAAAAAACATTATTACTCTGCTATCTGGATTTGTCCACAACAATAAACCCAAGAAAACCCAAAATGAAAAGATGCCTGTAATTAAAAATAAAATTTTACTAACCAAATTTTTGTTTCTTAACAAAACAAAAGATCCAAAAAACAATGAAATAATTGCCGTTGGTATATGAGAATAATAAAGTAATTGCGGAATATGACTAGTGAACAGAAGGAATTTTAAATCTGGCCATGCATCACAAAACATAATTTATTTTTTTATTATTGAATAGCTAAAATTATTAAAACCAGCACACATTTCATAGGTTATATTAATTATAAATTCATCTCCCTCATTAACTTCTAGATTATTAATTGGAATAATTATTGGATAACTATAGGCAAAAGAAAAATCAAATGATGATCCGTCAAAAAAAATAGACTTACTGCTAATCCTTATTCCGTTTATTTTTCCACTTTTAACAATTTTTAAATTTATATTTTTATTTATATTATTATTTTCATTTATAATAGAAAAATCCACGCTTGAATACATTTTTTTTTCAGAAAATGATTCCGATTCTCCTTCTTTCCAATCAGAATATTCATATCTTAAAATATCAAATTTTTTACCATAAAATAAATTATTATTGAAAACTAAATCTACATAATTTTCAAATTTATTTAAAACTACCCGAACATTTTCTTGTGAATTTCTTAAAATATTATTCATGGCAGGAATTTGAAGCTCTTCGATAAGACCGGTTGCGATCATTTCTCCAATAATAACATCTACTTTTTCTGGTAAAATTATTTTCGTAACATCCCCATCTACAACTTCAATTATTTTTTCATATCCATTTTCCTTAAAAACATCTTTTAATGTTTTAATGTTTTTTTTATCAATTTCAATCGCATAAACTTTTCTAGCTCCAGCATCAGCAGCAAACATAGCTAAAACACCAGATCCAGTTCCCATATCAGCAACAATATCTCCATTCTTAACGGTATTGTCTATGGCTTTTTTAAAGGCTTCCGTTCTATTCTTATCAATTAAGCAATTAAATACACCCTCTGTCATTGACCAATAATTTTTATTTACTTCCATAAATAATTTTATCTTTTTAACTGATTTCTAATTAGCCCTCGCTTCATCCAAAGAATAATAAATTTTTTCTTGTTCCGCCATTTTGGTTAGATATTCATATTTACATATTTACATTCATATTTTACCACAAAAACAAAAAACCAGCCATCAGGGCTGACTTTTTAAGATTTATTTTTCTTTATTGTTTCTACTTCTGCAAAAATATCGCCGATCAACAAATCCGCATTAATTTTCTCATTTTTATGATATTTTTTACTTATTTTTTCCACTATTTTTTTATGATGTGAATAGCCCATACTCTTTAGACCAAATACTTTTTTCCACTTGGGCGAATTTTGCACAACTTCATTAAAAATTTCCGAAATATTCCAAACTAAAAAATTATATTTATCTTTTTTATACTTAGGATATTTTTTATACAGATACTCATAGAAAATAAAATGAAGCATCTCATGAGCAATAACTACATTTACATATTTTTCTTTTTTATAGGCATATGGGACTTGAAAAGTTTTATCCTCCAAAAATCTTGGAAACATTGACCAGATGGTCGGATAAGCAATATATTTTCCTTTTGGCCAACTTTGATCAATAAATAAAGCATCGGTTAAATCAAAGAAACTATTTTCTACTTTTTTCCAATTAGCTTGGTATATTTTAATATTTTTCTGAATAATTTTTTCTTCTTTTTTGTATTTTTCCTTTACAAATTCAGCAATTTTTTGAAAATCTTTTATCTTATTTTCCTTAAAATATTCTTTTAGATTTGGATAATTTTTAAAAATTGCCCATTGTAAATTTTGCCCACCATCAAATTGGGCATCGTTCACAAATGCCTCGAGCGTTCTGATATCTTTATTAATATCAATTTTAAATTTAATTTTTGGATACATAATAAATTTAACAATCTTAACCAATCTTATCATAAATAACAAGAACGAAAAAATAGCCCACTTTGGGACTGTTTCTATTTATTATAAAACTGTATTATTCGATAACCACAGAAAAGCTTTTTTCTTCCGTATTAATATTGGCTTTGGTGCCGATTGGAAGCGGATAGAAATCATTGATATCATGTCCGAAATATTCAACCTTGATGATTGGAAAATCAAAACCATTTGTCCTTTCAAGAACGATTTCTTCGATTGGACGATTATCATTTGGATACTTTTTATCCGTGCAATCTGAAAGATGCCCAACAATCATTCCGCTAATTTTTTCAAATACTCCAGCAAGACGCAAGGCTTGCAAATCAAAATCTATCGCCGCCGGAAAAGAATTCACATCCTCCCAAAAAAGAATAGCACCATCCATCTTTGGTGAATACTCTGTTCCTACAAGACTCTCCACTCTTGATAATATTCCTCCAACCAACTTACCAGATGCTATACCTCCACGTATGACCTTTCCTTCTTGAGGATACTCAAATGTGCCAGAACCTTTCTCCAACATCTGAAAAAGAAAATTTCTTGCGTCTGGAGTGAGCATCGACATTTCGTAAACTGTTGGTCCATAAAAAACTGGCGTGTCGCTTTTTTCATACATCGAAAGAAGTAAGACTGTAATATCACTATAACCCAAAAATATTTTGGGATTGTTTTTAATCAAATCAAAATTGATCAACTCAAGTAATTGATTAGCACTTGATCCACCTGTGGCACAAATAATGGCTTTCACTTCTGGATCAACAAACATTTCATGCAAATCAGAAACACGCTCCTCTGGCGTGCCAGCCGAATAATACAAATGACTTTCCAGATGTGCGCCTCTTTTGACTTTGAATCCCATTTGCTCCAACGCTAAAATTCCCGCCTCAACCTCTTTTTTTATATTGTGAATAGGCCGAGATGGAGCAATCACGCCAATAGTGCCACCTAGAGAAAGTAAATCAAATTGCATAAATTAAATTTTAAGATTATAAACTTCTTGAGCATTTTCCGAAAAAATTTTATTTTCCACTTCTTTGCTTAGTTCCAAAGATTTTACCAATTTAAGATGTTTCTCTATTTTACACATCGGCCAATCGGTGCCAAAAATTACTTTATCTGGTCGGTCAGTAATTGTTTTTCGTAAAATTTCTTGCATCTTCTCCATTCCCCCACTTTTTTCCAAAACTTCCTCATCCGCCAAAGTCGATAAATCAAAACAGATATTGGGTACATCTTTTGTTATTTCATAACAATAATCTAATTTTGGCCAAAAATAATGGGCAATGATGATTTTGAGCTGAGGAAATTTTTTGGCTACTTCCACAATATATTTTGGATCATTCCATTTAGCGCATTCACTATCTCCAGAATTTTCTCCCGTATGAATGAGAACTGGCACATTCATTTTTTCGCATAATTCATAATAAGGCAAACATCTTTCGTCTGTCGGATAATATGGATCATGCCCTGGAAAAAACTTAAGACCTTTAATTTTTCCCGAGAGCAAAAGCTTTTCATATTTTTCCAATTCACTATTTCCTCTTTGAATGATTTGCGGACTGCCTAATAAAAATAAATTTTTTCTTTCCCCAATCAACTCGACCGCTTTTTCCAAATCGGCAATACCAACACTGCCTTCAATATTATCGGGAATAATAATTGCAGCGTATATTTTATTTTTCTCTAGCTCTTGCAAAAATAAAGCAAACGCGCCTTCCAAGGAATTGGCGTTTTTATTATAAATAGAAATATGAACATGAGAGTCGATAACCATATAATCAATCCTAACAAAACACAGACACCTTCTGAACCTAAATCCATCCCCATTTTTCCAATTTACCTTTTTCCTCTTCAATAAATTTCAACCCTATATCATTTCGATAAAACATTTTTGGAATGACAATTTTTTCAATTAACTTGTATATTTTTTCTCGAGCCCCCTCCACAGTTTCTCCAAATCCGGAAACATGGAGAACATATCCGTTTTTTCCAGAGACATAATAACCTTTTTCATCTCTTGAAACTTCCTGAAAATGAATATGAGCCAATTCTTCCTCACTTAAATTTTCTTTAAAAAATATTCGCAAATTATCAGGCGAGTATTTTTCATTTTCAATCTGATACGGAAACGGCGGAATCGCCACCAGGGCGATAACCCCGAAACCTTTTTTGAATTTAAAATCAATCTGTTCACCCTTGGCCACCGCTTGCAAAAATTCTCCCCAAGAAGTTTCATGAATTTCATTTTGCAGTTCCACTGCCGGAAAACCGAAACGGGCCGTGATCTCCAAAGGAAAAATTCCCTCTTCATTCACCATTGAATTTATTTCAAAATCGCCATGAAATTTTATTTTTTCCAAATAGGGTTTAACTTGATTCAAAATTTTGAATAATGGGTTGTTTTCATCATCCGTATACCACATCAAGGTTCCCATTTCATAGGTTTTTGGACCAATATTTCCCGAGAAGAGACTCTTATGTTCTTGATTTATTTCAATTGGACCAATCCAATCTTTTCCATTGAAATATCTACCGACTCCAATCTCCACACCAAAAATTCTTTTTTGAATATCAATGGAATTGCATTCTTCTTTATTATTCTTGCAATAATTTTCCAAAAGACTGATAGCGTCTTCATTATTCTCTAACTCTCCAACATAATTAAAAGCCTTATCCACATGACCATTTTGCTTGATAACCCAAGGACCAGTGTGTTCTTTCAAAAATTCAATAGCTTTTTCTGCGCTTAAAAAATTAATTGAAGGCACGATTTTAATTCCGCAAGAAGAAAGAATTTTTTGCCCATATTGTCGATCGTGTTCAAGCCGATCTCCCATTTCGCACCCACCAACCACCAAATATCCATCTGCCCTTAATTCATCTTGAGTTTTGCCATAACCGATACTGTCAAAAATAACTATACCCTCTTTGCCAACCCAAGAAAGCTCTTTTTTCCAATCCGCAACTTTTTCAATCATCCCTTCCAAGTTTACTCTTTCATTTTCCTCATCCACAAAAAGACGAACTTCATGTCCTTCTCTTTTTAGAATATTGGCAAAACCACAAATAGTCGCGTCTTTAGAAACGCAAAGTATTTTCATATGGTCTTATCCTAGCATAAAAAACGTTTTTTAGCAACAAAAAAGGCTTGGAAGTTCAGTTGAACAACCAAGCCTAGAAGAGATTAATAACCCATTTGATCAAAGCCCACCCACTGTCGATACCCAGCGAATAAAGCTTGGTCCACAGAATCGCCTGAAACAGTGAGAAGAGAATGAGAATTAACATTTCCTCTCTTTTGCTCGGCAATTCTTTTTTGAAGAACAACGCCACTCTTTCTGGACCATCCCAGAAAGTGAAGCGAATAAGAATCAGAAGGATTAAAGTGTAAGCGATAAGTTTGCTTTCCTTCTTCATCTCATCAATTGCCCGACGCAATGCATCCGTGAGAGTTAAATCTTCCACAAATGCATCATTCCACTTCACCAGATAGTGAGCACAAATTAAATCAAAAGCCCACAATACAAGTGTCGTGATTCCATCGGTCAACTTCATCCATTTGCAAAATCCAACAATGGTCGGACTAAGCAAAGTAAGTGCCCAGTCAATAGCGCTGTAAGCCGCACCCTTCGATGCAGTCTGCGCTACTTTGACGGCGATTTCTTTTTTACTATCGCCGTCATCGATATTCCAAAAAACTAAGAAAGCTTTTTTAGAAACTTTTGCCAATGCCACGATTCTCGTGGCCAGTTTTTTTAGCCACTCCATCGCGCACCTTTATCCCGCCAAGGCGGGATCCTTTCATATAATAGATTTTTAAAGTTCTTTTTTTTATCATAGCACCCCATTGGCACTATAACTTCTAATTATACTCCTTTTTCAGCCTTTTGTCAACCCAGCCGTAATAGCCCAATAGCTTGGAAACGATTTCTAGTTTAAGATGACTAGTTAACAACTAACGTTTCCAATATGTATACAACTAATCCAAGGATGCCTAAATTAAGAGCTAGAGCGGTTGAGATG
>Ga0172371_10014246_pt1 | contig 10267 bp, 6 predicted proteins | sample Lak12m_FD_114543 | JGI IMG/M metagenome (GOLD analysis project Ga0172371, IMG submission 114543) | Freshwater microbial communities from Kabuno Bay, South-Kivu, Congo - kab_022012_12m | ecosystem: Environmental > Aquatic > Freshwater > Lake | place: Democratic Republic of the Congo: South-Kivu... | reverse complement strand
TTATACGGGTCACATTGTTTATACTGCTTTTCAAGCTGGGCGACCTGTCCCTGGGACCAATGGTCCGTCCGTTCTGGCTCGCCCGAGGGCTGACCACGACGGAGATCGGCCTGATCACAGGGTCGCTGGGCATAGTGGCCTCCATAGCCGGTGGCCTGGCCGGCGGGGTTTTCGTAATGCGCTTCGGGATCTTCCACGGGCTCTGGTTCCTGGGGCTGTGGCAATCCGTGAGCAACCTTTGTTACGCCTGGGTAGCTTCTGATCCCGAAATGGGCCATGTGGGAATCTATGTGGCATCGGCTGCAGAATCGTTTTGCGGAGGCCTGGGCACAGCGGCTTTTCTGGCCTTTCTGATGAGCATATGCGAAAAGGAGTTTTCCGCCACCCAGTATGCAATACTTTCCGCACTCTTCCGCATCCCCGGAATAATGGCGGCGTCCCTCAGCGGATGGGCGACCGAGCACATGGGGTACGCTTCATATTTCGCTCTGACCTTCTTGCTGTCGCTTCCCGCATTCGCGTTCATTTTCAAGGTACGCGCCTGGCTCCCGTCTGAGGAGGCAACTGGTTGACGAGGGCTGCTGAGTCTGTGATGGGCTTCGAGTCGCACGCATCAACCATCTCACCCTTCTCGTAAGCCTTCACTTTCGAGGGAGAGCGACTTCTCTGAGGCATGTCATTGCGATGGCACAAGCCCGGAGCAATGGCAACGGCCTACGAAACTGCTCCCGTGTAACCGAATGGTTACGCCTCATACACTCTCAAACTTCCTTCCATGACCCTGCTCTGGTATAAGGGGGCAACAGGGACAATACAGGGCTTCTTGCGGATTCCTGTCCGCCTTAGTAGGTAAACGACCATGGTGCATGAAAGATTTTCGGCAGCGACGGTTCTTGTAAAGGCGATTGCAGCAATAAACTTTTTTGGGCATGCCTTTGGAGCCGCGGTGACGCTTGTTCTATTCGGGATACTGGAGCCCCGTCTTGCTCAGGGTGATGCCCTGGACGGGATGTGGAATCGCACTACATTCTTTGTTGCTGTTGCGGCTTTGGCTGTAGCCGTCATCGCCCCGTTCAACGCAAGGCTGGTCCTGCCGCTGTATAGGAAAGTCAAGAGGACGATGGATACCGAGCCCGATTCATCCAACAGGCCGCCCGATCTGGAATCGATACGCGAATTGGCGGGTGATCTTTTCCGGCTTCCCGTCAAACTCGCGGCGACGTCTTTTCTGGGCTGGGTCATCGCTGCCGCGGTCGTAACGGCGCTTCCGCACATTGCGCCCGACCTGTTCCCGTGGCCTGTGTACGTATCTCACAGCATTTCCAGCTGGCTAGTGTTTGTCGCTGCTCCGATTACAGTAAGTTGGGCCTATTTCGCGCAAGAACGATGGCTCAGATTGCAGATGCCGAAGCTCCTTCCGACTGAGGCGTTGCTGAGCACGTCCCCTGCCTTTACTATTAACGTGCTTCCCAAGTTGCTGGTCGTGTGCATCCTGATTGCAACCGTGCCCGGCGCTGTGATCAGCTACGTAACACTTCATCAGATCCGAGACATCCAGGCGGGCACCCAACTGGTGGAAAACTTCCTCCATGGCATGCCCGCGATGATAGTGTTCCTACTCGGGATTTTCACCATTCTAGGAGCCGGCCTGTCCATGTATCTGGCCAAGAGTGTTTCGGAACCCCTGAAAGATGTCGAATCAGCCATGGAAGCCGTCAGGACGGGGAACCTCGACATAAGCGTACCCGTGGTCTCAAACGACGAGATCGGCCGTATGACAGACGGCTTCAACAAGATGATACACGATCACAAGCAACTGGACTCCATAAGGGACACCTTCGGCCGTTACGTGAGTGAAGACGTGGTGGCTGAAATCCTCAAATCGCCCGGCGGCATGGAGCTCACGGGGGAAATGAGGAACATGACCATTCTGGTGTCTGACCTAAGAGGCTTTACCCAGGTGACGGAGTCATTGGAGCCGCACAGCGTCCTGGAACTTATCAATCGATACCTGGAACGGATGACCGACATCATCCTGAAGCATCACGGAACAATAGACGAATTCACCGGCGACGGAATCCTGGTGTTTTTCGGTGCGCCCCGCGCGCTTCCGGATCACAGCCAAAAAGCCTTGAGATGCGCTCTGGAGATGCAACAGAGTATGCAAGACCTCAACAGAGAGAACGTTCGCAGAGGCCTTCCCGAGATCTGTATGGGTATCGGCATAAATTCCGGCGACCTGATCGTCGGCAACATAGGCTCAGAAAAAAGAAAGAAATATGGTGCGATGGGCAGTCCCATCAACGTCGCTTTCCGAATTCAGGCACTGGCCGAAGGAGGCGAGATCCTGGTTTCACCGTCGGTTCGGGACAATGCGGATGGGGAAATAGCTTTTCAGCGGTACATGGACGTACATCTAAAGGGCCTTCAAAACGCGATGGCACTTTATCGCGTGCCTGGAACCGGCGAAAACAGCGACGCTCCCGCGGAAGATCGGCAAGTCCGAACTGAAGGATAAAGCTCCAAGCACTCTGTCGCGTCGGCAGTATTCTCACCCGATATGTCTGAGACCTTCTGCTATTCCCATACGGCTCACCCTCAGGGACGGAGGTATTGCCGCGACCAGGCCCACCAGGAGTGAGACAACCAGAATAACAACTATGGTGGAACCGGTCACCTCGAAGACCGGTAGAAATGACTCCAGCTGGCCCTGAAAGATCGTGCCTCCGGGAAAGCTCAGGATTGCTCCGGCTATTCCGCCGATCAGGCCAATGGAGACCGACTCCCCCGCAATGAGAGCGAAGAGGAACCACGGGCCAAATCCGAGAGTCTTTAACACCGCATATTCGCTGGAGCGCTCGCGTGCGGTCATAGCCATGGTGTTGGCCAGGACGATCAATATGATAGCGATCACCATGACGGATATCACCTGAATCACGGCGACAATGGCATCGGTCATCGCCACGAATCCCATCTGAAAGGCCTTCTCGGTTTCGGTCAGGGTTTCGGCCAGCGAACTTTGGAATAGTGCATCGATCTCTTGCGAAATCTCCGCGGCCCGTGCAGGCTCGTCGATGCGAACAAGATACCAACCGCACTTGTCGGCTCTATCGGGGAAAGTCTTCTTTATCAGTTCGTTGAGGTACTCATAGTGAAAGAAGAATACGGTCTCGTCGACGTTCTTGCGAGCTCCCTTGTAGATACCTCTTATTACAAGTTCAATATTGCCCGGATAGATCGTTCCCTGCAACGGAACGACGTCCCCGATCTTCCATCCGAAGCGTTCTGCCACTTTCCGGCCTGCTATGGCCGCCTTGCGTTCCCGGGCGAATGCCTGCCTCTGAGCCTCCGGGAAGACGAATTCGGGGTAGAGATCGAGGTAATCCAATCCGCTAATGGCCAACTGTGCAAAGAAGTTCTTCTTATCCTTGTAGATGCCCGCGTACCAGACCCCGTGGCCAATACCCGTAACCCCCCCGACTTGAAGGATCTTGTTCCTGTAAGCCAGCGGAAGCGAATAGACCAGCGAGATCTTATTCCTTGTAACCAGCCGATTTGCCGAGGAGGACTCCACCCCGATGTACCACGCGCCTACCAGCGTCCTCAGAATTCCGAATGCCAGCATGGCTATGGCGACTCCAAGAACAGTCAGGACCGACCTGAGCCTGTGGCGAAAAACGTTTCTCAGAATTAGCTTCAGTAGCTCCATGGAAAATCGGTCTCAAGGTCCGGAGGCATCCCGGTATCCGGCTTGGGTGTGCAGAAACCGGGAATGGATGCGTTCAAATTGTCTCAGGCTCGCCTCCATGGTGGCCAACACTCTGTTTCTGCTCGCCTTGATCTCGTCCATGGCCGCATCCAGGCCGGTCTCCAGGTCGCTGATCGCGGTGCGGGCCAAAGCCTGGCATTGCCCTTCGATCTTCCTGATCCTTCTCGATGCCAGAAAATAGACCAGAATAGCCTCGAAAACCAGGAGCACCAGCAGCCCTGTTAATCCCTCCGAGCTGAACAGCCCCGTAAGGACGCTTACGACCAACTTCCCAAGCCCCCAAGGGCTTGGATGATCAAGCCAAGTTTCGAGACGCTGTTCTCCACATAGCCTCAGCACGAAAACCACCCACGGCAGAGACAGGATAGCCTTCTGCCATACCCGCCGCCACTTGGAAAAGCCCCCGCTCAGAGCTTTCTCCTTGCTTTCCACTGCGGCTGCCAGAGACGCCGAGGCCTGGTCTATGGCCTGCGAGACCGGATCGCCAGCATGACGGGCGGCTACGGCAGCCTCATTACCCCGCAAGCCGAGAAGCAATTCGGATTTGACGCGCGCCGACACGCTCTCGAGGCGAGCGCGCCTTTCCGCGGCAAGCCTTTCTGCGGCCAGAGCGAACGTCTCTTCCACACTGTTGGCTGAGCCTCTGTTCGCGGCGGTCCAGCGGGCGGTCAGCACGCGCATTATGGACTTGACGGGTACAACCGATGCGTCCGCCCTTAAAAGGCGCGGCTTGACTGCGTCGGCAACGACCTTAACCTGGTCCAGTCGCTGCAGGTCAAATCTTTTGTCAGTGCCGTTGGGCTCGGTGTCTATCGTTGCCACGGCACGCAGGGCTTCAGAAGTCTCTGCAGGCCGGATCTCACTGTCCAGGTCGCTCATAAGGCGGCTCACCTTCTCCTTGAGGTTGGCCGTCTTGATGGAGGCTATTTCTTTTGTCTCGCGGCGTGCCATCAGGAAATCCCTAAATCTACTAAATTCACTCGCCAAGACCGGATCGCCATTTCGCCCCAGAAATTGGTCCTCCGCGGAGAGAGTAAAGATCCGCGGCTCATCCACTCCGGCCTCGTGCTTAAGCCTGAAAGTCAAATCTCCAAGGATCTCCTTTATTCGGTCGTGAGGGCCGGCACGGCCAGTTTCCATCAGTTCGTCGGCTTTGTTGAAGACAAAGACGAAATTCTCTTTGCGCAGTGCGGCGGTTCTCACCATATGGTAAAACGCCTCGTCCGCGTACTTTTCAGGACTCACCACCCAGACAATGGAATCGAGAAAATTGATAATCTCCAGTACGGCCAGTCGATTGCTCTCGGCCGCGCTGTCGAAATCGGGCAGATCCAGAAGGATCAGATCCCTGATAACAGGCACATCGTGAAGCGCATCCCGTTCCCTGAGGAGGCCGGCGACCTTTTCCAGACCTCGCGGTGTGTCCCGGTGGCGATAGACCACAGCGCGATCGGTAAAAGGCCGTCTATCCGCCACGTCAGATATCTTTTCGCTCGCCAGCGCGTTGATCAGAGTTGATTTGCCGACCCCTGTACCACCCAGAATACCCACGTAGAGGACTTCTCCGGGTTGACGCGCCTTGTCAAGGAGGTCCCGGGTCCGCTGAGCAAAGCGTTGCAGCGACTCGCGGGGGATGAGAGGGGCAGAGTCATTCGTCAGGAATTCCAGAAGGTTTTCCAGTGCAAGGGCTATGGAGGTACGATTCACTACGCTGCAAAATTTCGATGGGAGCTCCGCGATCTTGCTCGCTTTAAGGCACGCCGCAGGTGCCGGGTTCCGCGCACTCGGCATCCAGCGGTCTCAGCCAGGGGAACCAGACGGGAACCGGTTTCAGGGAAAGACAAGGAACCGGCAGGCACACCGACTTGCCGCCGGGAAAGCAAATGTTGGCTCGGCCCAATGAAACCCACGGCAGTATGTGGAACTCTGTACGGATCAGAGTCGGCCAGATCGGCACGTCAAACGGGATGCCCATTGAACCTGCAGTTTCCGGCGGAAGGGGACGGTCCGGGATGCAGGGGTTCGGACCGCAGGGCCCGCCAGCACTAATTGAAGGTACCATCAATAAGGCCACGAGAATAGTCAAAAGGGCCGCCACGCTTGAAGACTTCATAGCCATCCCTCGTAACTTGCAACACGGTCCGATTGCAAGAGATATAACCAAAATTATGTCGGCATGTTATCAGCCGACCAGTTAGCATGTCAACCTTTATCGACTGGTGGAGAAAACCCTCCGCTTGCAAGGGAAGTTACCTAAAGGCGCATTGCCGCCCCGGCCTCAATTACAACGACTTGTCGTAGCTCGCTGCCATCATTGCTGCGTGGGCAGCCGCAAGTCGCGCAATGGGGACCCTGGGCGCGGAGCACGAGACATAGTCCAACCCCACCTGGTGGCAGAACCGGATGGAAGCCGGATGTCCGCCGTGCTCGCCGCATATGCCGATCTTCAAGCCCGGCCGAGCTTTGCGTCCCGCTTCCACAGCCATCTCCATCAGCGGTCCCACTCCTTCCACATCCAACGACTCGAAAGGATTCTCGGGTATGATTCCCTTTTCCTGGTAGAAGGGGAGGAACTTGTTTTCGGCATCTTCACGGCTGAACGAAAATGTGGCCTGGGTGAGGTCGTTGGTCCCGAAGGAAAAGAACTCCGCTTCTTTCGCCAATTTGCCAGCGGTCACGCAGGCCCGGACTACTTCGATCATGGTGCCGAACTTGAAGTCCAACCATAGTCCGTAAGTGTCTTCCACCTCTTGCCGAACCTTGTCCACATATTTCCTGACAGCCCTGAGCTCGGACTCGGAACACACCTGAGGCACCATGATTTCAGGGTGCACCTCGATGCCCTCCCTCTGGCATTCGGAGGCGGCCTCAAGGATCGCACGAATTTGCATAGCATAGATCTCGGGATGAGTGAGTCCCAGGCGCACGCCTCTGTGCCCGAGCATAGGATTGACCTCCCGCAGGTTTCGGGCTCTCTGGAGCATCAATCCCTTCTTGCTGATGGCCGCCTCGACCGTCGCGGGGTCCAGTGCGGCGAAGTTTACCGGCAGCTGCGCCAGACTGTCCAGGAAACCCGCGTGAATATCTGTGTCAATCTGCTTCACAGCGTCCAGGAGCTCGCCCGCATAACGTACCGTGGTTCGCAACCGTTTCAAATCTTCCAGCTGCTTAACCAGCTCGTGCTCAAAGGGGAGAAACTCGTGGATAGGCGGATCCAGCAGGCGGATAGTCACCGGGTAGGGTGCCATGGCCTTGAAAATCCCTTTGAAGTCCACACGCTGGAACTGCCGCAGGCGATCCAGGTGCACCTGACGGTCTTCAGCTGTGTTTGCCAGGATCATCTCCACGACTATGGGAAGCCTGTCGGGTGCATTGAACATGCGCTCGGTTCGGGTGAGGCCTATGCCGACTGCTCCATAAATTCTGGCCCTTTCGGAGTCCTCAGGGGTGTCTGCATTGGCTCTGACGCCCAACCGGGCGATCTCATCAGACCAGTCCAACAGAACATGAAGATCCTCGCTGAACACGGGCTCTACAGTGGGGATTTCACCAAGGTAAACGTACCCCGTGGCACCGTCGATGGTGATCAGGTCGCCTTCATGAATTATCCTGTCGCCTACTTGGGCTTGCCTGTGCTCGGTGTCCACGCTTATGCCCTCGGCGCCCGCAACGCAAGGCTTCCCCATTCCGCGGGCCACAACCGCGGCGTGCGAAGTCTTGCCGCCCCGGCTGGTCAAAATCCCCTGGGAAGCAAAAAAACCATGAATGTCTTCAGGCTTGGTTTCTTCCCGAACCAGGATCACCCTCTGTCCGGCCCGCCCTTCGGCTTCGGCCCGGTCCGCATCGAATATGCAGTGGCCGGATGCAGCGCCCGGTGACGCGGGGAGTCCCTGAGCAATGGGCTCGGCTTCAAAGTGTGGATCCAAACCTGGATAAAGCAGCTGTTCCAGGTGTTCGGGGTCAATTCGCAACAGCGACTCTTCTCTGGTAAGCAGGCCGTCCCGTACCATCTCAACAGAGGTCCTTACCATTGCTGCGGCTGTCATCTTGCCGTTGCGGGTCTGCAAAGAGTACAGAATCCCCTTTTCTATCGTGAACTCGAAGTCTTGAACCTCGCGGTAATGTTTTTCCAGCTTGTCGCGCAGGTCTTCCAGCTGACGGTAGAGACTCGGCATTTCTTCCGCCATGGCCTGGATGGGCTTGGGGGTCCGGATTCCGGCAACCACGTCTTCGCCCTGAGCGTTGACCAGGTATTCCCCGAACATCTTATTTTCGCCCGTGGCCGGGTCACGGGTGAACCCGACGCCGGTGCCGCTGTCATTCCCCATATTCCCGAAAACCATGGCCACCACGCTCACAGCTGTTCCGTTGGCCATATCGGCTGTGATGTTGAATTCTCTGCGGTAGTCCACCGCCCTCTTGCCCATCCAAGAATTGAATACTGCCTTGATCGCAATAACGAGCTGCTGATATACGTCTTCAGGGAAGGGCCTGAAGGTCTGTTCCTCGACCACATGCAGGAACAGTTCACTGATCTCCTTCAGGTCCTCAACCGTCAAATCCACATCCGAGATGGCGCCCGACTTGACTTTGATGGCCTCCAACGTCTCGTCGAAGAACTTGTCGGGAACGCCCATTGCCACTTTGCCGAAAAGCTGGATGAATCGGCGATACGCATCGTACACGAATCGTTCATTATTGGTCTGCTTGATCAGGCCAGGGAGTGTTTGAGCGTTCAGTCCCAAATTGAGAATAGTGTCCATCATGCCGGGCATTGACAGGGCAGATCCTGAGCGCACCGAGACCAGAAGTGGATTCTCAGGATCGCCGAAGATCTTTCCCGTGGCTTGCTCGAGATCCCTTATGTGTGACTCTACCGCATCCATGAGGCCTTTAGGCAAATCACCGGTCTCCGACTCCAAATAGGCCAGACACGCATCTGTGCTGATTACGAATCCCGGCGGAACGTTAATCCCGATCTGAGTCATCTCGCAAAGGCCGGCACCTTTACCGCCCAGGAGTTTCTTGTTTTTTCCATCCCCTTCGTGAAATGAGAAAATGAATTTCTTGCTCATAGCACTCTCCGTTAACTATTTGATATCAATGAACTTAATATAACTGCTCTTCGATGGTCCAATTGTTGACGCGGTTCAATACCCGGGATGACCGTCAAGAGTGCATCACTCTTGCCTGAAGAGATTGTCTCAAAACTGGTTAATAGGGCAGGATCGGCGCGCGGCAGCACTGTTACGCAGGAGCTATCCTCCTCACCCAGCCATCTCCAGGAGGAGCAGTCTCAATCCAAATCGTGCGTCTGGTGCGACTCCTTATAAGAGAGTGACATGTTGAGAAGAAAACCGCGTTACGATTATCAGCCCTCGGCATTCCAAGACGGTTTCCTTTATGAGGCCCCTTATCGGACCGGATAGCGGCCTTCTCTCGGAAAGCCGTTGTCCTCGAGGAGAACCAGCCGCAGCGCTCTGCGTGATTCAGAAAGCGGCGGAGGTGCTCGTCCACGGAGCTTGTTATCAGACCAACCTATTGGTGAATTCTGACGCAACAATTAATGTTATCAGAAGCAATGCGCGAAGTGCAACAGAATCATTCGAATGAATGCAGGCACTCAGGTGTACGGGGGCCGGTTCGCCGACGCCTTTCGTTGCGAGGATTAAAACGACGAAGCAATCTCCTGACGTCAAAGGGCGGGAAAATGCTTCGCTGCGCTGGAAATGACATGCCCGACCGGAGCCTCACGCTCCCGTAAATGAATCATTACGGTTGCGCCTACAATTTTCATGGAAATATGCGCGCTATAATGTACCATAGCGGTTCTGTGTGATAACGGGGGTCAGACCATGCAACGTCGCGAAATAGCCCATGAGCGGCTGGAGTACATAAAAAGGGATTATGAGCGAGGGTTCATCAAATTTTGCAAGTTCCGGGCTGTCTCTGCCCAATGGGGCAAGTTTCAGTCCCGTGTCGATATAGACGAGGATCACCGGCAGCAGGACGGATTTATTCATGCCGGGGTGATGGCTACAATGGCCGATCACACTGCGGGATATTCCGCTTTCACCACTGTTCCGGAAGGTGTGCAGATTCTAACCATAGAATTCAAAATCAACTTTCTGCGGCCGGCTTTCGGGGAGGCTCTGACGTGCGATTCCAGGGTGATCAGAGAAGGTCGTAAAATAATAGTGGCAGAATCCGAGGTCTTCGATGTCAGAAACGGTAGCCGGATTCCAGTGGCAAAGGCCATGGTAACCCTCATGGCAGTGCCTCGGGCGGAACTGGCCAGATCAGCGGCCGGGAACGAGTCCTAATACCAACTCCCATGCCCCTCGGGGGCACAACGAATCATGAAGGTCCTCGGCTTCGGGCAACACTCCGTGGCTTCGCCCCGGAGATGGGTAGGAAGAGCGCACGCTGCGCCATCCTGTGGAGGGGAGACGGTGCGAAGGAATCTCCGAGAGTGCCCAACACCTCTGTGCGTGCCCC
>Ga0172371_10014244_pt1 | contig 10268 bp, 4 predicted proteins | sample Lak12m_FD_114543 | JGI IMG/M metagenome (GOLD analysis project Ga0172371, IMG submission 114543) | Freshwater microbial communities from Kabuno Bay, South-Kivu, Congo - kab_022012_12m | ecosystem: Environmental > Aquatic > Freshwater > Lake | place: Democratic Republic of the Congo: South-Kivu... | reverse complement strand
GTCCGGGTTATAGACGACCTTCGCCCAATCGTCCCCCGCGCCGGGATTCACCTGGTCCGGGGTCAAGCCCTGTTCCCGCAAATACGCGACGAAGCCTTCGGCGGCATTCGCGTCCACATCGGGCAGGCCGATCTCGTCGCCCAGGCTTTCCACCTGGTAAACCGGATTGTTCAGGTTGTATATCGGTTCCAGATCTTTGAGGATGCCCGAGTTTGCCATGACCAGCGTCTGCGTTGGGGTCCGACCCTGCATGGGGATGGCCTTCAGGTAAGCAACCAGTTCGTTTACGCCTTCGCGCTGCGTTCTCACCAGGCGGCGATAGCGCATATCAGCGAGCCCGATCAGCTCCAGCTTGCCTTTTTCCGGCAGGTTGATGGAGCGGATAACGTCGATTCGCCCCGCGGCATTGCGCGCGCCGATTTCCAGCTTGCACGGGCCGTCGGCTTCGAAGGTCCACAGCCCGTCGTTAAGGGAGTCCATGCCACCGCCGGCATCCGTCCACTCGCTGGTCTTTCCGGGCTCCACCTCGACGACCGGCATCTTCCAGTTGCGGATGTGAACCCAGTAGGGGGAGTGCTCCTGCCAGCCGGACTGCTTCACTGTTGCCTTTACCGCCCCGGTATTGGTCGCGCGGATGAATACGTCGCCGGCCTGGGTGAGCCAGCCGTCCAGCGGCAGGTAGTTTTCCTTTTCAATCCGGTCCGCGACCTGCGCTTCGTCGGTGGTGAGCATCACCAGGTCGATATTGCGCTTTGCCGCCGGCTCCGGCTGGGCGCCGGCGATGAGGGTGATGGTGGCCCTGCCCGGTTGCAAACTGGCATAGGTGTTCTTACCCTCACCCAGGTAGCCTTCCCACACGACGTTTTCCACCGCGCCCCACGACCAGCCGATTTCCTTTTGCAGCTTCTGGCGGAAGGCCCAGATTTTTGTGTTGCTGCGCGCGCCATAGGGGCGGTAGAAGACCGTCTTGCCGTTCTGCACGACCTTCACGGTGAAACGCGTCTCGAAACGGTAACAGGCCTCGTAGCGCACCATCACCAGGTATTTGCCCGCTTTCTTGATGTCTGCGTCGATTTTGGCAACTGTATCCTGTTTGCACTGCTCGGGCGCGCCCAGGAATGCCTTGCGGGAGAGGAAACAGTTGGCGAAGGTGGCGGCGTAATAGTTCTCGCCCCATGGCTTCGCCGCCCAGCCGGGCGCTTTACCGGGCCGAATATTGAATTCCTCCGCCTCGCAGAAATAGGTTCCGTCCGGCGCCGGCGTCACCGCCTGGCCGTTGGCGCGGTAGGTTTGCGCGGCCTTCACCGCCTGGTAGGCGGCAGGATCCAGGGCATGCGCCAGCGCGCCCAGCAGCCCGAGGGTCAACAGGCACAGCAGCAATCGGGAATAAGTCTTCATGCTTTCTCCTTTCAGGTCATTTGCACGGTTTCCGCGCACGATGAGGTTTCCGTCGGCCCGGATCATCCCTTTCGCAGGACCTGCCCAATCTGCCGCAGCACCGCCTGCTCTTCCGGGTGGATGTCGCCCCACGGGCGGGGGCCGACGTTCAACATGAATACGGTCTGCATCGCCCGCGCGCGACGGTAGACGGCCAGAATCTCCTCCGCCGGCTTCACCGCATGGTTCCACGGCTGGTACGACCAACCGGCGTTCAGGTTCCACCAGCAGGCGGTGGGCTTGTCGCCGATCTCGGTGGTGTTGAAACCGATGGTATTTTCGCCGGGCAGGTCCAACTCCCAGAGCTGGTAGTCCTCCCCCGGCAACGGCAGCACGTGCGTATTATTGGTAATGACGGCGTCGGGCTGCAACTCGTGGATCAAGTCGTAAGCGGCCGCCAGCTCCCACGGACCGCAGGGGGCGAAATAATCTAACTCGATCCCCTCGAAAGTCGTGCGCGGCCAGTAACCGTCGAAGAGGATGCCGCCGATGGGGCCGTAATTCGTGCACAGCTCGCGTAGTTGGCCGTGATAATACGCCACGTAGCGCGGCCAGTCGCCGCGGTAAGCGGGGTGGGTCCAATCGACCAGCGAATAATAGAAGTGCAGTCCCAGCCCGCGCGCGCGCAGCGCGGCGGCCAATTCGGCGAGGATGTCCCGCCCGAACGGGGTATTGGCCACCTTGAAATCGGTGAGCGCCGTGTCCCACAGGCAGAATCCGTCGTGGTGCTTGCTGGTGATGCACAGCGTCTTCATGCCGGCCTCCACCATCAAGTCGGCCCACTCCTCGTCATTGAAGCGCGTCGGATTGAAGCGCTGCATCCGCTGCCGGTAGACATCATAGGGGATCAGGTCCTGGTAGTAAATCCACTCGGAGCCGTGGACGCTCAACGCATAGAGTCCCCAATGCATGGACAAGCCGTATGGGGCTTCCTGAAACTGCCGCATCCCTTCCGGGCTGGCCTGCAGGCGGGCAGCACTGGTGTCTTCGAGATTCGTATAATCGCCGAATTGCATGGGGGTATCCTCCTGGGGCAGGTTAACGACGCGACTCCGCTCTGCCGCATAGCTTGCTGCAAACAACCCTACATCCAAACGCTTATTGCTAAAAAAGGCCCTCCCCCGCTCCGGAGAGCGGGGGAGGGTCGGATTCAACGGAGGATGATGGTGTCCGCCACATCCAGGTCCAGGGTGAAGACGGGCTTGCCGTTCACCGTCTCCATCGTCACCGGTTTGCCGGTAGACAGGGAGACGTTTTTCAGCGGAACCGGGATATTGATTGTTACCTTCAGGCCTTTTGCCGGGGTGGTGGTCCAGTTGGTCAGCGTGATGGCGGTGCCGGCCTTCGACTCGATGACGGTGGCTTCTACCGATGAGGCGCTAATCGTCACCGGGCGCAGTCCGGCAGGCAAGAACGTGCCGATCAGCGACCCGATGCGCTGGTCGAAGTTCACCGGCAGGAAATGCGCCATGGCGTCCGGCGTGGTGCCGCGGTCGAGTGGCTTGCGCGGGATAGCCGGCTTGAAGTAGCTTAGCCCAGGCAGGAAGGCGCAGGCGATAATACCACCTTTGCCAACTTGTCTCACCGTCAGAGCCGGTGATCCGTCATTGAACTTGCCAGTTATACCTACGCCGGCGTTTGCTTTTACGCGGCTGATGGCGCCGTAGACCGGAAAGACAGTGCCATCCTGCCCATTCACCGTCTCGACCGGCTGCACGAAGTTCAAGTCCTGCTTGATAAAGCCGACGAGCGCCTCTTTCGGGGCGACCCAGGCCGTCTCGTTGACACCGATGAGGTCACGCAGTACGGTGTTGGGCAGGTTGTTCTCGTCATACTGACCGGCGCCGGCGGTGGTGAAGAGAGTGCCGCCGTTCCGCACCCAGGCGGCGATCTTCTCAGACGACGCCTTGCTCACATGGCGGTCGGTCAGGTAGAGCACCTTATACTGGTTCAGCGTGCCGTCCGCGGCATCCTGATCGACGATGAAGTCGAGGGGAAGCTGCTGGTTCAGGATGGCGATATACAACGCGCGCTTGGCGGCGCCGCCGGAATTCTCATAATCGTTATTTTTATCCGCCGTAGCGCTGAACCACAGGCCGACCTGCGACTGGCGCACCTGACCGCTCTGTATGATATCTTCGAAGGTGCCATACTCGCGCATGGTCTTCAGCACCATGCCATACATCTCCTTGCCGGTGCAGTGGTTCTCCGTATAGGCGATCCACACCGGCTCGAACTCGAACAGGTTGAAGAGCTTCGCGCCGTGGCCCATGGCGCTGTACCACATGCGCCGCCACATCTCGGGGATGTTGCCGGGCATGTGCGGCATCACGTAATACATAATTTTATCGTCCGGCTTGCCGCGGATGCCGGCGCGGAAAAGGTCCAGGTTGATGCTGTTCATTTGCGGCGTGCCCATCGGGAGCTGCCAGATGTAATCCTCGGCCCACGGCAGGGTCAGCACGTCGTCGCGGAAGGCGTTCACCCAGTGATCCACGCCGCCCAGGAAGGCGTGGGTGGCGCCGCCGTGCGGGGAGAAGTTGGCGCCAATGCCGGCGTTGGGCAGGTACTTGCGCAGGACGTCGGTCTTCGGCTTCAAGCCCTCGGTGGAGCCGATCTCGTCGCCCATACTGATGTAGAGATAATCGGTACCGATGGGTACCCGGCCTTCAGCGGGGGAATTCACCAGGTATTTTTCGAGCTTCGGCTGCTTGGTGACGGGATCGATCTCGACGGGATTCTTCGCCCATGCCTCCGTCTGCTCCAAATTCAGACTGCGGACATCGTAGCCCAGCTTGGCGCCGTTAATGTAGCGGCCATTGGTGCCGAACAGATCATCCAGCCCGGGGACATTGTGCCCGGCGGCGATCATGGTCTGGGTGGGCGTCTTACCCTGCATGGGGATAGCCTTCAGGTAGTCCATCAGGTCAGCGATGCCTTCCTGCTGGGTGCGGATGAGGTGAGAATAGCGCACGTCGGCGTAGGCAATCAGCTTCAGCGAGCCTTTTAGCTTCCCGTTATCATTCTTATCGGGGGCGACGTTAACGGTGTATTCCTTGATCTTCGCGATGCCGCCGTCGGCATTGCGGACACCGTATTCCACCTTGCATTGCGCGCCTTCGGCGGCAACGCCCCACTGGCCGTCATTGAGGGTATCCATGGTGCCGCCGATATCCGTCCAGCCGGAGGTTTGGCCGGGCTCCACGGTCAGGTTGACCGAGGTCCAGTTTCGCTGGTGCACCCAGTAAGGGGAATGCTGGGTCTGCGGATCCACCTTCACCGCGGCATCGACCTGGCCGAGGTTGGTGGCGCGGATAAACACATCGCCCGCCTGCGTCAGCCAGCCGTCCAGCGGCAGGTAGCCTTCCGTCGCGACGCGGTTTTTGACCTGCGCCTCATCGGTAGTGAGCATGATGAGGTCCACGTTGCGCCTGGCGGCGTCGCCCTGCTGCTTGCCGGCAATGAGGGTGATCGTCGCCTTGCCGGGCTGCAGGTCGGCGTAGGTGTTGTTCGCGCCCTCGCCCAGGTAGCCTTCCCACACCACGTTCTCCACCGCGCCCCACGACCAGGCAATTTCTTTGGTGTATTTCTGGCCGAACGCCCAGATTTTCATGTTGTCGCGCGCGCCATAAAGCTTGTTGAACACCGTGCGGCCATTCTGCTCGATCTTAATGGTGAACTGTGTCTCGAAGCGATAACAGGCCTCGTAGCGGGCCATCACCAGGTACTTGCCCGCCTGTTTGACATCCACGGTCTGCGTCGCAACCGTGTCGTCGCACTGCTCCGGCGCACCGAGGAATGCCTTGCGGGAGAGGAAACAGTTGGCGAAGGTGGCGGCGTAATAGTTCTCGCCCCACGGTTTGGCTTCCCAGCCCGGCTCAGTCACTTTAAATTCTTCTGCCTCGCAGAAATAAGTTCCATCCGGCGCCGGCGTCACCGCCTCGCTGTTGACGCGGAAGGCTTGCGCCGCCTTCACCGCCTGATACGCTTCGGCATCGATCGCCAGCGCGGCGGGCGCGGCAAGCGCGAGGATGATCAGCGCTTTGATGAGATGATTGGACATCAATTCCCCCTTTACCGCCCGCGGCCGGCGCGCGCGCCGGGGATACGGGCATGCTGTGATACTTCCCCATCACCGGACGAACCTCCTGCCGGGGTAATCACCGATTAGACGTAGACCCGCAGATCCCCGGAATTTGGGGGGATGAGTGGATGGGAGGATGGGTGCACAAACTGTAAACGTCGTGATGGCCTGACAGGAAGTCTAGCGCTTCCGGGTAAATAAGGGACATAGGTGAGTCCACATTATCCCAACAGCTTCCAGAATACCAGATCGATCTTCGGGTTATAGGTGTTTATCTTTCCCTTCTTTGCCTAATGCCGTGATTTCATCGAGGGTCATTCCGGTTGCTTGAGCGATCATATCGGCAGGTATACCCGCGCGCAGGAAATTGAGCGCGGTTTCTCGCAATGCTTCGGTTCGGCCTTTTTCAATACCGATAACCTCACCTTCCGTGCGGCCTTTCTCAATACCGATAGCCTCGCCTTCCGTGCGGCCTTTCTCAATACCGATAGCCTCGCCTTCCGTGCGGCCTTTCGCTTCAGCGGTCCTCAACTCTTCCAAATCATCCAGGCGCGCCTTCAACTCGGCAGCATAAATCTCCCGTTCCTGCTCGTTGAACGAGATTTGATTCAGTGTTTCCACCGCTTTCACTAATGCCGGTTCGTCGCGCACTGCCGGCGGAAGGGCGTTCTTTTCCAGCTCGTGGGCTTTATTCAAAAAGGCGATCCAGCGGTCCAGCAGGGTGCGCAATTCGCTCCAGTCCTTGTTGAACTTGCGCATTTCGATGAAATAGAGCTGCTGGTAACTCAAATGTTCCAGGTACTCATCCGTCTCCATATCTTTGAAGACGAAGTGACGCCGGTAGCGGTCATCGTCGAAGTAGTTGAAGTCGAGCAGGTGAATGCCGATGGTTTTATGGAGGTCTGCATAGGTGGCACCTTCGACCAGTTGATCGACGTACATGCGCGACAGATAATAAAGGGCGCGTTTCCCGTAATACCCGTGCTCGCCGATCTGCACTTCGATATCATACCAGGTGTTCTGATCATCCACCGCTTTGATATCGAGAATGCTCATCTTTCCGCCGACATAGGTTGCCAGATTATAAGGATTTTTGATGGTGAGAGCGGTGAGCCGAGGGTGGCAATCCAGTATGCCGTTAACCAGCGACAGGAGCAAATCCGCGTTCTCCTCACTGCCAAACAGTTTTCGGAAGACCAGATCGATCTTTGGATTATAGGTGCTCATCACATCGCCTTTTCGGTTTATCTGCCTGATGGTTCCATTGTATGGATAGGGCGGAGAGACGTCAACTATGTAATCCGCGTAATCTGGTATTGGGAACATCACACCACTTTTCTCTTCGCGAACACAGAAAGCGGTGTGTTGTCCCCGAATGCTACTAGTACCGCGTTAACTTTATCTTGTTATAGTAAAGTGTTGGAAGAATGGAAGATTGGAAGGATGGAAGACTGCATCTGCTATTCACATGTGCGCAGTCTAATCTTCCAGCCTTCCAACCTTCAATTCTTCCAATCTTCCTTCAATAATAAGTTAACACGGTACTAACTACTCCACTTCATTTACGGTTGAGGCATCGTCACCTCTATGTTCGTGCCCACGGCGAAGAGGGAGTCGCCGAGGGGGACGACACGGTCGTATTTGGGCGGGACCAGCTCCTTGCCGGTTTCGTCGATCAGGCCCCATTTACCGCCGAGGAGCATGGGGGTGCGGCCTACCGGAGTCTCCCAGGCGCCGCCGGCGTAGACGAGGGCTTTACCTTTGTTGAAGGCGAGCACGAAGGTATACTTCGGCGGCACGATCTCCTTGCCGGCCTTGTCGGTGAAACCCCAGCGGTTGCCGCGCACGACTTTGAAGAAGCCGTCGCCGCCGGGAGCGGAGTAGTCGTATTCCGCTGCCGGAACCTCGGCGCCGGCTTTATCGATGAAGAGCCGCTTCCCGTCGCGCTTCACCGCCGCGTTGCCGCCCTGGAAGGGGAGCGCCTCGTCGTAAAGCGCCGGGATGATCTCCTTGCCTTCGAAGTCAAGGTATCCCCACTTCCCGTCGCGCTTCATGGCCACCATGCCTTCGGACGGATTCCGCATGTCCTCATATTGCGGGGCGATGATCTCCTTGCCGGTCTTCATGTTGATGGCGCCCCATTTGCCGTCCGCCTTCACTCCCAGCACGGACTCGCCATAACGGCCCAGCTCGTCATATTTGGGAGGGATCAGCTCTTCACCTTTGCGATCGACGGCGCCCCACTTGCCGTTCTTCATGATGATCAATGTGATGCCATCCGAGCCGGCGAAACGATCATAGGTGGGCGGCACGACTACTTTTCCTTCCCGATCCACCAGCCCCCACTTGTCGCCCTGCTGGATAACGCCGAATTCATCCTCGCCCCATGCGCCCCAGATCGTATCGTATTCCGCCGGCAGCACCTCCTCGCCGGTTTTGCTGATCACGCCAAACTTGCCTGATGATTTGACCACCACTTTGTCCTGCGTGAAGATGTCCATACTATCGTAGCGCGGGGAGATGAGCTCCTTGCCCGACTTATCGATCAAGCCCCATTTTCCACCCTGATTCGTCATGATGAACTCGGGTGCCGGTTGCCACCAAGGCGCGGCTTCGATACCGTCGTATTCCAGCGGCAGGACGACTTTGCCGGTTTTGTCGATCAGCCCGGTCTTGCCGCCGGAGCTGACCTTCGCCACACTGCCGTCGCCGGAGAACGGATCGGCCTTCTCATAGGCCGGGGGGATGACTTCTGCTCCTTTTGCGTCGATATAGCCCCATTTGCCGTCGCGGCGCACGGGAGCCAGCCCGTTCTCCATCGAGCCCACTTCATCATATCGGGCAGGCGCCGTTTCCATCCCGACCGCATCGACCAAACCCCATTTGCGCACGGCATCGAGACCATCCGAACCGCCGCCGTATATTTGCTCCGCCATGCGCTGGCAGAACTCGGGCGGCAGCACGACCGGCGCCTGCGGCGGAACCTTCACCTTGCGCAGGCGCGCCGCCGTTTCGTCGTCGAGCATGCGCAGCAGCAGCGTCACATCGATGCCGCTCACCGGGGCCATAAAGTTCGGGAAGACGGGGATGGGCACCTCGGCGTCCGGCAGCTTCCAGCTCTGGTCGATATGCGCCAGCGTGGGCGGCGGATCTTTCGCATACACCGGATCGGGGGCGTAACAGGTGATCAGGTCCACCTTCGCGTCGGCGATATTCTTTGCATAATCTTCGTAGATGGAGTTCATGCCGTTGTAGGACATCCACACCAGCAGCTCTCCCGGCTGCAGGTAGGCCTTGATAGCCATGTCCGAGATGCCCACCGCGCGGAAACCGAGCCAGGGAGTTTTATTCTCGATCTTCACTTCTTCGAGGATGATGTGGCCCATGCCGACCATGCCAACGCGGCCTCCCTTCGCCAGGCGGCCCGCGATGACATCGGCAGCCTGGCCCACCTGCGCCTGGACGTGGTCCGACTTCATATCCCCGATCATCGTCTCGACCCGCTTGAGGTAAATCTCCGACAGCTCACCGGCGGGGATGGCCTCCGGGCAATCCACCACGCTTCGCCGGCCCGCCGGAGTCTGCACCTTCGCGTCATAATCCTCACCACCTTCGATGCAGATACTCTGCAGGATGGCGGGGAATTTCCCCTTCCGCGACATGGCGGCGGCATATTCGCAGCACCACATCCAGCCGAGGGTGATATTGGCCAGCGCATTGATGCGCCCGTGCACCGCCTTGCCGGAAGGCGCGCCGTTGTCGATGAAGAAATCGGCGCCTACATCTTTCGGTCTGCCGGCCCTGGAGCCGATGACGGTAACCGTCCATCCCTTTTCATGATATTCCTTCACCCGCTTGAGCATGAGAGCGGACTGGTCCTCCCAGGAACGCACGGTAAGCAGCACCACGTCGTATTTCGTCGAGACCCTTCCCCATCCATCGATGGGATAGGCATGCGCCAGCCCGCCGGAGCGATTGACCAGCTCCTGGTTAAATCCCAACTGCTCGTAGGAGGGAATGCTGAGATTGGCCTCCGGATGGGCGAGCATGGTCTCCGCCGCCCCTTCCGCCGATTTGATGACGGCGGGAACCTGTGCCTTGAAGGCGCCCATGCGCGCGTTGTAGTCCTTCAGCGCCGGCTGCACCGCGGCCAGCAGCGCCGTTTGCAACAGGGCAATGGCCAGCAGCAGCAATATCCGCGCCGGCAGATGATTCGAGAGGCGGGTTGTACTCATGACAGACATCCTTTCATTAAGCAGATGCAAAAGCAGGGCGAAACTTACGCTCCAGGCGAAACGATTTTATCATTCCCGACCTGGGAAAGGTTATCCTGCCGAGCAGAACTATCAAGGCTTACCATTATCTTCGTCAACTTTATCGCGGCGTGAGGGCGGTTTGCAAAGGAGTTATTTCGACGGGCTTACAGTCCCGCAAAAAGCCAGGGGTAGCGCAAAAGTGCGTATCACGGTTACAATACGAGCATGAAATCGTCTTCCCTTCTCACGGCACATCCCTTCGGCGAGCGCAGCGGCTTCGCCATTCCTTTTGCGAACATCGGCGCCATGCGGCTGCCGGAGGACATGGATGCGGCGGTGGCGCTGATCCGGCATGCCATCGATTCGGGCATGAAATATATCGACACCGCGCGGCGATACGGCGACTCGGAGATCAAGGTCGGCGAAGCGCTGAAGGACGGGTACCAGGAGAAGGTGATCCTCTCCAGCAAATGGGCGCCGTGGGTGATGCG
>Ga0172371_10014243_pt1 | contig 10269 bp, 9 predicted proteins | sample Lak12m_FD_114543 | JGI IMG/M metagenome (GOLD analysis project Ga0172371, IMG submission 114543) | Freshwater microbial communities from Kabuno Bay, South-Kivu, Congo - kab_022012_12m | ecosystem: Environmental > Aquatic > Freshwater > Lake | place: Democratic Republic of the Congo: South-Kivu... | reverse complement strand
ATCTTTTTCTGACGGATCAGGACCGTGATGGTATAGGAAAATGTGTAAACGATCACGATGATCAGGATGATAGAGATCAAGAGCATCCCCCATAATTCGGTCAGGAGAAACTGTTTCTCATAAGGAAAAAAAACAAGCAGGTATTCAGGGGTGGTAAACAGGTCGTAGGAGAAAAGCGGGTAAGCGTATCCCTTCTGGATCATCTGTTTCCGGAATTCACTTGATTTTTCCATGATGAACAGGTCGTTCTCCGGCTTGTAGATTCCAAACAGGTAACGCGTATCCACTCCACGGATGTTCAGCTCAAGAGAAATCAGCGAATCCATTTCAAAAGGCGTAATGAAAAGGGAATAATCGATGTGTTTGTTAAATCCCAGCATGATCGGAAACGGATTGATTTCGGCAGCTCTTTGTTTCTCAAGCCGTTCCAGTTTGTACACCACTTTTGCCATGGCCTCGTTAACACTTCGCCTGAAACTGGACTCTTTCACGGATGAGGCACTATGGATCCAATAAAGTTGAATTCCAAGCAAACCGATCAGGGCAATGGTCATGATAACAATGATTCCAACAATTGTCTTCCGGTTCATACATACAAAAGTAAGTGAATTTATGAAACAGGGTTTTTTAACATTTTTTAACGATTCTTAATATTCATTAACACTTATCTCCGTCATTCCGGGTTACTTTTGTCAGCGGGCAATAACTCCTTTTCATCTGAATTTGTTTATTGATTTTTTCTCGTGGAGCCGCAATTAATTGCGGCTCTACTATTTTAAGGAATCTCCTATCTTTACGTTTTCAAATTCACCACCATGCACATTTCTGTTGATATCAGTCAGGCGCTTCCGTTTCTGCCTGAGGGCTCCCTGGAGCGAATTTGTCCGGTAACTGATACGGCCTGGGAAACCCTTGTGTCAGGAAGAGGGGCCGGGAATGATTTTCTGGGCTGGATCAGGCTTCCTTCTCAAACCAATCCGGAATTGCTCAAAAGGATCCGGCAAAACGCTGAAAGGATCCGGCAGATCGCAGATGTATTTGTTGTTATTGGTATCGGGGGCTCGTACCTTGGGGCCAGGGCTGTCATTGAAGCGCTATCTTCTTCGTTTCCATCTCTTCTGCGGTCGCAGAACATCCCGGTAATCCTTTATGCTGGTGAAAACCTGAGCGAAGATTACCATTCTGATCTCCTCACCGTGATGGATCAGTACTCCTGTGCCGTCGCAGTGATCTCCAAGTCGGGGACCACAACAGAGCCGGCTGTGGCTTTCAGGCTGATCAAACAGCATCTGGAGAAAAAATATGGGAAAGAAGGTGCACGGCAAAGGATCATAGCCATTACAGATGCATCCAGGGGGGCATTGAAAACGATTGCCAGCAAGGAGGGGTATGACACTTTTGTCATTCCCGATGATGTTGGAGGCCGCTATTCGGTCCTTACGCCGGTAGGATTGCTTCCCATTGCCGTGGCCGGACTGGATATTGAAAAACTGGTTGAAGGGGCTGTCACAATGGAAAAAGCGGCTTTGAAATCGCCGGATTTCCAAACCAATCCGGCCACCCTCTATGCCGCCATCCGTAACCTGCTCTATAACCAGGGAAAAACGACCGAGATCATGGTCACTTACCAGCCACACCTTGTGATGCTGACGGAGTGGTGGAAGCAGCTTTTCGGAGAGAGTGAAGGAAAAGAACTGAAAGGTATTTTTCCTGCCGGCGTAACTTTCACCTCCGATCTCCATTCAATGGGTCAGTTCATTCAGGAGGGAACCCGAAACCTCTTCGAAACGGTTCTCTCCGTCGAGATACCTTCTAAGAAACTGGTCGTGCCGATGGATCCGGAGAACAGCGACGGGCTCAATTTTCTGGCAGGCAAAAGGCTTTCTGAAGTGAACCTGAAGGCTGAGGAGGGAACCCGTATAGCCCATGTCGAAGGAGGCGTCCCCAACATCAGGGTCTCCATCCCATGCCTGGACGCACATCATCTCGGACAGCTGATCTATTTCTATGAATTTGCGTGTGGTGTGAGTGGTTATACCCTCGGGGTAAATCCATTCAACCAGCCCGGTGTGGAAGCCTATAAACGGAAGATGTTTGAATTGCTGGGTAAACCAGGATTTTAGGTTCGAACTAACTTCGTTGCCAATTGCCCCCTGAGCCCTTTCCCCTGCGTAATGCCAATCCCCTCATCCCTTCATCTCCTTATCCCTTCATCACTTTCTCGATAGTCTCCGGATAATGCCGGTATTCCAGCTCATGAACCTTTTTGGCCAGCGTATCTGGAGTGTCTCCCGGGATAACCGGACAGGTTGCCTGGAAAATGACCTGTCCGTCGTCATACTGCTCATTGACATAATGGACGGATATTCCTGATACAGGGTCTCCTGACCTGATCACCGCTTCATGGACCCTCATCCCGTACATCCCTTTCCCCCCGTATTTCGGGAGCAGTGCAGGATGAATGTTGATGATCCTAGAAGGATAGGCTTTCAGCAGGTAATCGGGCACCAGCCACAAAAATCCGGCCAGCACAATGAAATCGATGCACTGGACCGAAAGGATATCCAGCAGATGATTCGAATGGTAAAGATCATTCCGGGTAAAAGCGACGGAAGGGACGTGTAGTTTTTGAGCCCTTTCCAGGACATATGCGGTGGAATTGTTGCTGAGGACAAGGGTCACACGGATATTCGGATGGCCTTGAAAATACTCTATGATCCGCTGGGCGTTGGTTCCGTTTCCGGAAGCAAAAATGGCAATTCGTTGCATAGGAATGGGTGTTCTTTACAGTACAAAAATACGAAACGATCCGGACGAACGCGAATTATTATAACTATCATGTAATCAGCAGTATAACAAACAACTCAACGAATTCACGAAATGTTAAAAATCGTTAAAATCTATTGTGTGGTAACAATATTATTCATTTCTTTGCACACCAATTAACCAAAAAAGGAGAAATATGTCTGACATTGCCGCAAAAGTTAAAGCTATCATTGTTGATAAGCTTGGCGTTGATGAAAGTGAAGTGACGCCTGAAGCCAGCTTCACAAATGATTTAGGTGCTGACTCTCTGGATACCGTTGAACTTATCATGGAGTTCGAAAAAGAATTTGATATTGCCATTCCCGATGATCAGGCTGAAAAGATCAGCACAGTAGGAGAAGCCACTACATACATCGAGAATAACACGAAATAAGGAACCTTTCAAGTGGATTTAAGACGGGTTGTTGTAACTGGCCTCGGGGCCATTACACCTATTGGTAAGAATGCCAGGGAATACTGGCAAGGGCTGATCAATGGTGTTAGTGGTGCAGCTCCCATCGTTAAATTCGATGCCTCCAAATTTAAGACCAGGTTTGCCTGCGAAGTGAAAGACTTCAATACGGAGGATTATTTCGACCGCAAAGAGGCCCGCAAGTACGATATTTACACGCATTACGGACTTGTTTCCAGTGATGAGGCGATACGGGATGCAGGGATTGGAGAGGAAGGAGCTGTTGACAAGACCCGTGTTGGTGTCATCTGGGCTTCAGGCATCGGAGGACTCGATACATTGATCTATGAGGTTTCGGGGTACCTTAACGGGGATGGAGTTCCCCGGTATAATCCGTTCTTTATCCCAAAAATGATTGCAGACATTACAGCCGGGCATATTTCCATCCGGTATGGTTTTATGGGGCCTAATTTCGCTACAGTGTCAGCTTGTGCCTCTTCAGCCAACGCTCTTGCAGATGCCTTTATGTACATTCGCATGGGAAAGGCTGACCTGTTCGTGACCGGTGGATCTGAAGCTGCGATCAACCCTGCAGGCGTTGGTGGGTTTAACGCCATGCATGCCATCTCCACCAGGAATGATGACCCGAAAACAGCATCCCGGCCTTTTGACAAGGACCGCGACGGGTTTGTGATGGGTGAAGGAGGCGGGGCCCTTGTGTTTGAAGAGCTTCAACATGCCCTGAAACGGGGGGCAAAGATCTATGCAGAAGTAGCAGGGGCAGGCCTTTCGGGGGACGCACATCATATGACGGCGCCGCATCCTGACGGGCTGGGAGCGATATTAAGCATGAAAGCGGCTATTGAAGATTCGGGATTGAAAAAAGTGGCCATCGATCATATCAACACGCATGGTACATCCACTCCGGCGGGAGATATAGCTGAGCCAAAAGCGATCCTCGCTTTCTTTGGCGATCACGCTTACAACATCAATATCAACTCTACAAAATCGATGACCGGTCACCTTCTTGGGGCAGCTGGAGCAGTGGAGGCGATTGCCTGCATCCTCGCGGTGAAAAATAATGTTGTACCTCCCACGATCAACCACTTCACGGATGATCCTGACATTGACAACAGGCTCAATTTTACCTTCAACAAAGCCCAGGAGCGAACCGTGAATGTGGCCCTGACAAATACGTTCGGATTTGGCGGTCACAATGCCAGCCTGATCTTCAAGAAGTACCAACCATAATCATTTTCAGGCAAGGATTGTCCAGATTCATCAAGTCTTCCCCCGACAGGAAATTATCCGCTTCCATTAAAAATATTTTAGGGTTTAAACCCGGAAATATTGCTCTTTACAAACTGGCATTCCTCCACCGGTCGGCCGGCCAGGAACTTATCAAAGGGATCAGAATCAACAATGAACGCCTGGAATTTCTGGGAGATGCGATCCTGGATGCCATCACTGCCGATTACCTGTTTAAAACATATCCTACCCAGGACGAAGGATTCCTCACTGAGATGCGGTCAAAGATCGTGAGCCGTACACAATTGAACAAACTTTCTCATAAACTGGGGCTGGACCAACTGATCAGGCTGGATGGTTCCAATGGTGTTTACAGATCCTATATGGGAGATGCGTTTGAAGCCCTGATCGGCGCCATATACCTGGACAAAGGGTACATGTTCACACGGAAAATACTGCTCGAAAGGATCATCAAACACTATTTCGATCTCGATGAACTGGTAAACCAGGAGTTGAATTTCAAAAGCAAAATCATAGAATGGGCACAGAAAGCGAAGAAAGATGTCCAGTACACCGTAGTGAACGAAGTGGGAACCGGCTATAAAAAACAGTATATCGTTGAAGTCGTGGTTGATGGCTCTCCCATGGCCCAAAGTCAGCATTACTCCATTAAAGGAGCTGAACAGCTTGCATCCGAAAAAGCCTGGTCTCGAATTTCCTCAGAACATATTGACTAAAGCCTGATTTTTTATTACCTTTGTGAAAAAGGGAAATAAGGAAACAATGGCTAAACGTCTGTTTTTGGAGATACGGTCCGGGTCAGGCTACTACACCCTCGTTGGCCTTTCGACCCAGTTGAAAGACTATCGCCTCTCATTCCTTCTGAACAAGCTGCCCGGATTCCGTTTTTCCCGGATTGATGACCTGATGGTTACTGTGCCGGACGAAGACGAACAGATACCGTTTTCCCTTTACACCAGTCAGGATGAAGAAAACTTCAATAACTATACGCTGCTCTCAAACCGTAGCACCGATCATTTTCTTGTTCCATCCGTCAGGCAGACGGATTATCTCCTGATAGTGGAAGGGCCATTCAAGAAACAGCAAAAGGATGAACTCCTTAATGAGCTCAGGACAGTGCCAAACATGTTGCTTGCAGCGGAGATAAACACTTCATCAATCAAGCAGTTTGAGAGTTTGTTATCCGACCTTGAACTGCATATCATGAATCACGAAAAAAAAATAACAAATTATTAAAAACAGGAGGTACCTATGTTTGAGAACCTGAAAGAGACGTTGGATAAAGGGATCGAGTATGCCTTTATGACCAGCGAAAAAATCGCCAAGGCTGCAAAAGAGATGGCGAAGGAAAACAACCTTACAAAAGAGGAGGCAAAGAAGCTTCTTGACTACCTGCAAAGGAAATCGGAGGAGACAAGGCAGAACATGGAAAAAACAATGCAGGATTTCCTGAAAGCAAGCCTGAAAAAGATGGATATCCCTACCAAAGAGGATATTAAAAAACTGGAAGACCGGATCAGGAAACTTGAAGCTAAGAAAAAGCCGGCGGCAAAGAAGAAGGTTGTTTCCAAAACAAAACCCGGAGCAAAAAAGTAATTTGATTGCCAACCAGCGACCATGCTTAACTTATTTAACATAGGGACCACTGTCAATGAGATCGGACGGGCCAGGGAGATCATCGGGATCATTGTGAAATATGGTTTCAATGATTGGATTAGCAAGAATGGTTTAGGGAAATACCTCGTTACTAAAAAACGTTTGACCCGGATCAGCAAGTACACAACGTGGGAACGGGTACGTATGGCTCTGGATGAGATGGGCCCTACGTTCATAAAATTTGGCCAGATCCTTGCTGACAGGCCTGATATCATTCCTGAGCCCCTGAGGGTGGAGCTTTCCAAACTTCAGGATAAAGCCGTCCCGATGCCGGATGACGTGGCTATAAAAGCAATTGAGAAAGAGCTGAAAACTCCGTTGATACAGATTTTTAGTGACTTTGACTGCATGTGTATAGCTTCAGCCAGCATCGCCCAGGTTTATAGGGCAAGGCTTCAGACAGGCGAAGAGGTTTGCGTAAAAATCCAGCGGCCCGATATTGATCATAAGATCGAATTGGATCTGAACCTGATGCAGTATTTCGCAGGCAGGATGCAGAAGCACAATCCCGAGATGGATGCAATTGATGTGCTGGGTATTGTGGAGGAATTTGGGAAGACCATCCGGAAAGAGCTGGACTTCAGGCATGAGGCTGCCAATATGATCAGGTTTCAGCACAACTTTGATGGAGTCCCGGATGTATATGTTCCCAGAGTTTATATGGAATATACCACTGAAAAATTGATCGTGGAGGAATACATTACCGGAATCAAGATCAGTGATACGGATGCCTTGATACAGGCCGGGAACGACCCTGTTGTGCTGGCAAAAAAAGCGGTGAGGACGATCTTTGACATGATCTTCAACCATGGCTTTTTCCATGCTGATCCCCACCCTGGGAATATTTTTGTGCTGGATCACAATGTGATCACCTTCGTGGATTTCGGGATGATGGGATCACTTAGGGAGGAACAGTTGTTCTTTCTCGGGAAATATGCTCTTGGGTATATCAACCGGGATGCCCACAGCATGACCGAATCCCTTCTGCTGGTTTCAGGGAAGCGTCACTTCAGCCAGAAAAGGGAGCTGGAATTCCAGATTGGCGAGATGATGGCCCATTACCGGTTTTTGCCCATCGAAGAAATGGATTTCGGGAAAGTCCTGCAGGAGTCGATCGATATCATTGTGAAGTTCGGGTTAAAGATCCCTCCCAGCATCTATCTCCTTGTCAAATGCCTGGCCACGATTGAGCGGGTATCGGTCACCCTTTATCCCGGGATCGATTTTGTGGATGAAATGCAACCGTATGCCCTCGACCTGTATGCCCGCCAGTTTGATCCCAAGACGATAGCCCGGGAAGTTTTCGACTCCCTGAAGGAATATTACAAGCTCATTACAGAGCTTCCTTCCGAACTCAATGAGATCATTTACAAGATCAAGGAGGGGAGGTTTAAAACCCTGATCGAGATCAAGGGATTTGAACCTCTTGTTGAGGAGATCGAACAAACAAGCAACCGTGTATCCATTGCCATCGTACTGGCTGCCCTGATTATCGGGGGATCTATCATTTCCCAGCAGGAAGAGATCCGCTGGATCGGAACCGCAATATTCATCCTTGCGGGTATCTTCGGGTTCTGGCTATTGATCAAGCTCCTGAGGAGGGGGAAATACTGACCCTATCTGTTTATCGATGGGAGGATAAAAGATCGAGGTTGCTTCAACTTCGCCTTCCGGTTACCGTGTCATTGCGACGACCCCGGGTTCCCGGGGGAGGAAGCAACCTCCATCCGCCTGGTATCACTCCACCACCACCTTCTCAACCCCAATCACCCTTTCTCTATCCGTAACCTTAAGCAGATAGATTCCCGGCTTCAGGGAGGAGACGTCGACCAATGTTTTATCATTGCCGGTTGTGATTCGTTTGGTAAGTTGCAGGCGCCCGGTGAGGTCATAAAGTTGCAGTTCTGAGGATGTTGAATGCCTACCCCATGTTACGTTCAGTTGATCAGATACCGGATTTGGATAACTGATAAGGCTTTTTTCCCGCGATCGGGGAGGAGAAATTCCGGTATAGGTACTGTCAATTTCATGATAATAAATTGTATACGTTTGTCCGTAATCAGCGCTGTAATGAATTTCTATACAATTATGAAGAGGGATTGAGGAACATAAACCTGTTTTCAATATGTAAAAAGTTCCTGGAGCACGACCTGCTACAAATGAGAAATCATACCAGTCGCTGATTGGAGGTGTCATATATTGCAATGAAAATGTATGTCCGTAATCCATCGAATGTAATATTTTATATTGGTTAGTCTGACCAATCGCTGCAATATACAGTTCTCCGGTATCCGGGCCATGGGCAAGGGTGTGTTTATAAAGGTATGAAACAATCGAGGTATCAATATAATTTATGGTGAAAGTTTGCCCGTAATCAATACTCAAGGCTAATCCCAGGGTATCGCTATATGGACCATAATAGGGCCATTGAATAGCATATAATTCACCGGGTAATGAACCTGCTTCAGTACAACTAAGGGAATCCATTTCCGTATTCATCAAAAACAAACTGTCGCCAAAATATAATCCATGAAATAAAGCGTTGTATGCAGAAGAAACAACGCCAGCAAGATAGACCTCCCCTTTAAAACATCCTCCTGTTCCTTCAAAGTAATTGGTTATTGGTGTCGGTTTATACACCCAGGTCTGGCCAAAATCATGGCTAACATAAGGCCCCGGCATAAGATACGCAGTCCCTGAGAGAGAATCTCCGAAAATTTCACCATGAACGAAACTGGTTAACCAATTGTTTTTGTACTGTACAGAGAGCGTTTTACCATTGTCAATCGAATGAAACACGCCTCCCCATTTGATATCGTTGTCATCGTACCAGTAACAGTTAATGTAGATTTCGGAGGTATCAGCCCCGGCCGCAATGCGGCGAAATTCAAATACCTGGGAGCTTGTATATACTGGATAAGCAAAGGAAAACACAAAAAAGAGAAGCCCAGAAAGGATTATAAACGAGGTTGGTCTTTTTGCTTTTCCGTGATTGATGTATATGTAACTCTTCATATTCAGGTTGATTTGAACCCGGGGATTTTTTAACTGTCAAATCCCCAGGTTAAAATTACTAATTAGTTCGACTTCAACGCTTTGATTTTGCCAATTTCTTTTTGGTTTTCATAGATTGAAATGAAATAGATACCATCAGGTTTCCCGGTTAAGTCAACAGTCACGGTATATTGTCCTTCTTTTGGATAAAATCGTTCGAAGGCTTGAATGACCTGACCTAAAAGATTGGTTATGAAGATGGATACTGTACTGCTTTCCAAAATAGTAAAAGAAACATCCGTTGAAGCGGAGAATGGGTTGGGAAAATTTTGCTGCACCATGTTTGTTTCACTTAAAACTCCAGGTTGGAGGTCATCCGGAATAAGGATATCGTCATTAAAAAGCATATTGATCCATTCCTTCCGCCTAATTGTATACTCTTCCCTGTTTTTAGGTTTGTACTGAGTCAAACCCCCGGTGTAACCGGATAATGAGGACTCCAGATTCGAATCGGCTTCCATCAGCATATAGGTGTCGCTGAGGTCAATTAAGGAGAACAACGAATCCTGCTCTGATGCAGGAGACAGGATGTCAATTTCAAACCACGTTATTGCATCCACGTAATTCTCCATCTCAACATCACATGTATTCTTTAACCTGTAAACAAGATGATCTGTCAATGAGTCTTCATGAAGCGCTGAGGTTGTATCAAAATATAGCTTCAATCCGCTGAAATCCTGATCCGATAGTTTTTTCAACGGAATCAACTTTTTGGCAGACTCTTTGGCAAAGGATGATCCGGGATAGCTTTCAATTACTGTCTTGAACTGACCTTCAGCAGTTGAGAAATCTTCAGCCTCCATACTGGTCATTGCAGCATCAAATTCACCACCTCCCTGACCATCATATTGACAAGATGCCGGCGGACACCATGTTGACCAGGAGTACCAGCCTAATGGATATAGTTGAGAGTAAGGATAAGAATTATCGAAGCAGTTGCATTTCACATTGAACGGATTTACAATTGGAGGAGAATCCGGAAAGACGGGATCATAGTAAACAAGATAGGTGCTGCCAGAAGGAGAATTCTGAACGATGTTGTAATGAAAATAGAACGGAAAACTATTATCTGT
>Ga0172371_10014241_pt1 | contig 10269 bp, 25 predicted proteins | sample Lak12m_FD_114543 | JGI IMG/M metagenome (GOLD analysis project Ga0172371, IMG submission 114543) | Freshwater microbial communities from Kabuno Bay, South-Kivu, Congo - kab_022012_12m | ecosystem: Environmental > Aquatic > Freshwater > Lake | place: Democratic Republic of the Congo: South-Kivu... | reverse complement strand
GTGTGGCTGTTTATGTAGGATTAGATTCTAAAACTGGGTATAAAGATGAGTTTGAAGTTAAAAGTATATCTGCAACAGATTCTAGTAGTAATGTTTCATTTACGGACACTTCATCTTATAAGGATATTTTAATAACTAATTTAGGTACATCAGAAGTTTATATTGTAGTAGGTGCAACTGCAACCACAGCTGGATTCAGATTAGAACCAAGAGAATCAATTACACTAATGAGTAATAAATATCAGTTTTCTGCCATATTTGATACTGTAAAGACTGCAACAGTTAGAATTTTAGTGGTGTATTAGGATGATTACCTATAAACCAATTTCAAGATTGGGTACTTTAAATGAAGAATTATTTACATCTGACCCTACGACTAGAGGTTGGACGGTTAGTGGAACACTATATAGTTTTGATGCAACAGGATGTAAATTAACTTTATATACTTTAAATGTTGGAGGTAGTGCAACATTAACTCTAAACACAAAATTACAACAATATATTTCTTTTTCATTAAATGGGATATATAGTACGTATCCTATCGTAAACCCAAAAGTAGAAGTTTATTTTAACGGAAACTTAGTGGATACCTTTACTATTACTGCTGGAGATACAAATGGGGGAGAATATCACGGGGTATATACGTTGTTTAAAAATAAAGATTCAGATTGGCGCTCAGTATATGCATTACATTGGAATGATAGTAGTGGTGGTGATATTAGTTATAACAATAGTTCTATTAATATAGGATTAAATTCAGTTAGTGAACTTAAACTAGTGTTATCTGGTTCAGCTGATAACCACACACAATCAGGAAGAACACTAAGTTTGACAAATGTAAGGTGGGTGTAAAGTATGAATTTATTAGATTTAATTTGTGGTAATAAGGACAAACAAGTTCAAGATTTAAAGTACAAGTATAATTTAGAAATAATAAATAAAGACAGAACAATACAATTACTAGAGTCTAATATTACTGAATTAACTAATAACTATTTAAACTCTGCAAATATGGTTAAAGCCCTAACAATAGAAAGAGATAACCAAGCACTGATAATTAAGCAACTCCAAAAACCAGTAGAGATTAAGGTTAATCCTCCAGATATTTTCTTGAATGGAAATTCAAAACAAATACCTTACTTTGCTAAATGGTTGGTTTACTATTTTGATGGAAAAGGCATATCTGCAAAAAGAATAGAATTAACCCCATCCAAACTATACAAAATTTGGTCAGATGCTATGTATGAATACTTTAATAATTCAATAAGGGATTGCAAAACATTTGATGAGAAAGTAATTAAACTAAGAGATATAGTCGTGGATATAGTAGATTATAAATTAGATGTTGGACCGGATGGCAAGCAATCAGAAAACTGGAGAACGCCTTTAGAGACTTACTATTCAGGGATAGGGGATTGTGATGATTCAACAATCCTATGGGTTACAGCTTGTAATATGTGTGGATTACCAAAGGACAGATACTTTAATGCCACAGGTATTTATAATCAATTAGGTAAAGATGTTGGGCATAGTTTTGGGATAGCAAGATTCGATTCAGGAGATTGGAAAGTAATAGAAACAACTTCAAAAGCAACAATTAAGAAACTAAAAGGTTCAGATTATCATATTACTGGGCTACTTGCAGGAATAACAAATGATGAGTTTTATGGACAACCAATTTCTGAACAATTTTAGGGGACATAAATATGTTTAACAAAATTAAAACTTGGTGTAAAAACAATATGTGTTTGTATGATTGGGTATTCTTAGGAATAACTTTATTAATTCTTATATTGTTAATTGTACTTAGATTAGTTATTGATTAATGGATTGTATTATTATGTACGAACTATTTACCTTACAAATTATGATATGCACAATGATTAATTCCAACTATTCAATATTCGACACTTGTGGGAATGGAATGTGTGAGTACTGGAATAAAGAAAATATATTATCTTGTCCAGAAGATTGCCACCCAACTAATGGGATATATAAAATTAAGGAATATAATTTAAACTATTGTTACGGAGGTAATTTATATGGATGATAGGCCAGATTGTGGAAATGATGATTGTGCACTAAACTTCGATGGTAAATGTGACGCTGTTTGGTCAGATGACCACGAGTGTGCAGATAAAATAGAAATTGATAGTCCTAATGATACAGGCCCAACAGATAATGGTTGGGATTAAAATAAGGAGATGATTTTATGCAAATAAAACTAAATGAGAATTTTAAATGGTCGATTAATGCAAAAAAGGTATTGACTTATGGATTAGCAGGTTTAGGTGTAGCATACGTTATTCTTGGTTCACTACCAGCATCAGGAAAGATTGCTGTTGTAATGGGTGTTGTTGCAGGATTGATTAACTTAATTAAGCAAACAAACATAATTAAGCCAGAAGAAACCCCAATTAGTACAGAAGCTAAGATAGTTAAATTAAAAGCAAAAAGAAAGTAATTATGCCCAACTATAATTACAGAAACGGACGTACTTATGAATATTCTATAATGAAACGAATAGAATGTCAGAAGTACATCTGTCTTCGTTCTGCAGGTTCGCACGGAATATTTGATATAACCTGTATACCTTTAGAATCGTTTAAACCAATTCTATTCATACAAGCTAAAAAAAGCAAGATAGGTATACAAAATATAGACGGTTATTTTAAAGATGATATAGAAAAGATACGCCAACTACCAAATTTAACTAACACCATATACTATTTATTCCTTAAGGTTGATAACGAGGATGAATCTATATTTAGAATAAATAAAGAAAATATAGAAAAAGTAGAAAATATTTATTCTTTAACTAATTACTAAAATATATTTATATATATACTACTACATACATATACATTTACATATATACATATACATATAAACACATTTGCACTACTATTTTTTTTTCAACCAAATTAATAATTAATTAATTATTTATTTAATTAACTACTTTTAAAGGTAATTTAATAATAAATACAATAAATAAATAACTAATAAATGCATTTATAAACCATTTGTATCATATAATTAATATAAATTAAGTAAATACAATAAATAAATAACTAATTACAATAGGAGATGTGTTATGGGACGACCAAATAAATATGGGGGAAGAACAATTGTGAGCTCTATAAGTTTACCAGATTACATAGTTGATTGGATTGAAAAAACAGCAAAAGAAAAGGGGGTTACTAAATCTGGATTTATTATTGCTTGTGTTCTAAAAGGATATGAAAATACAGAAGAAGTTGCAAGATTAGTAGATAAATTTAATCAAATATCATTAGTTAATAAAACAAATACAGAGAATAATGACTACGAGATTAAAAATAAATATATACTTAAAGCAATTTACCAAGTATTTAATGAACCTAATAAAGATAATTTATTAGTTAAGGATAGAATGATAAAGTCATATAAATTAAATAGTACCGTTGAATACGATATATTTGTTACTGCATTAATAGATAATGTAAAAAATAAGATTGTATCTTATAATATAAATATTGATTTAGAAGCAAATGACAAACTTATAAAATCAATATTAGAAACAGAACTAAGAAAAATAAAGGTGGAATAAATATAGATGTAAGAAAAAGAAATCTAAATAATAAAGGAGTTGAGAATGATGACGAAATTGGACGGAATGGCACTATTTCTTAAGGATTTAGTAGTAAATAAGAATAAGCAAGTATTTACAGTAGATGAACTAACTGATGAGATAATGAAATACTTTAAACTACGAAATATTAACACTGCATCAGGATACATACAAATAATGGCTGAAACACTAAAGTATATAGAATGGGTACCCAGAAACTCATTCAGAGTTATTTATTGTGATAATTATGTTCCTGAAATAATACATAAAGAAAAGAAGAGCTACACTATTGAAGAACTAGAAGAACAAAACTACCAGATTTATAAAGAACTAAAATCATCCTTATCTAGTGTATTTACACCTGAATTATTAGAACAAAATTCATCAGACTGGTACAATCTAATTAAGCAATACACAAATAATCAAAGAAAGATACAAGACAAAAAGGAGTTGAAACAATGATATCTAAAGAAAAACCAATGTATCATAATAGAGAAGAAAGACAATTAATCTTAAAACTTTTTTATCAAGCAAGAGAACAATACATAAACCAAGAATTACTAAAACACCCAGATAAAATATTAGTTGATTATATGGGTACTGAACCTTATCACACAATAAATAAGATTTATAATAAGTATAGATTAAGAGAGGAACTTGATGTTATAGAAGATAAATCTAAAGAGATGAAATGATATGCCTAATAAATACAGAACCGAAAAAGAAGTAATCACAGAAGCACAAATACGCAAAGCCAAGTATTATCAAGAACTATTAAATCAAGATAAATGTCTTACCGAAGAAAATGAACCATTACTTAATATGTTTGAAGAAATGCTTGATAAAGATTCTATAAAATACACTAATCAAAAACGTGTTAGCCATAAAGTATATTATCACGAACACAAAAAAAAATGCGATTTATTACATATGCATTGGTTAAGAAGAAACAAAACAAAATGGAATGCTTACTTAAAGGATTATAAAAAAAAGAAGAAGTTGAATAAAAATGAGCGATTATGAATTATTAACTAGACCAGATATTCAAAAAAGAAGAAATCAAACTAAAGAAGGTTATACACTAGATAATAATGTAAAAGCAGTAATAGATAACTTCAAACTAAATGAACCAATCCCAGATTATAAAACTAAGATTGTGAAGAATGTTATTTATCATTATAAGAATGGAGAAATAATTGGTATGGAGAAGAAATAATATGGTTGAAATAATTGGAGAAATAAAAGGGTATACAGATGGTTTTGCAATATTAGATACATTTAGTTATAGTTATTACATCGATGCAAATTTATTACCAAATATGGAAGGAAAAACAGTTAGAATAAAAATTACAATGGTTAAAACCTAAAATAACAAAAAAGGAGCATTTAAAAACCCTATGTATCATATATTTAATATAAATTTAGTAAAAATTTATTAAGTTTATAAAAATAAGGAGTTGAAGTATTATGAGTTTAAGAGAAGAAATAAACAAAGTAGAAAAAAAGAAAAAAGCAGAAGTTAATCAAGAAGGTTATGATTCATCTGCTTCTGATTGTGGATTATTTGATGTTACAGTAAGAGAAGCACCAAGAAAAGATTATCACTCAAAAATAGAAAGCGATGGGAGAGTGGTATTTTATGAGTGATTTTGATGATTTTTTTAAAGCTGAGTATAGTGAAGAGCTAAGAGAAGACGAAGAAAGATATCAATATGAAAAAGCAAATGGAATAAAGCATATAATTCATATAGAAGGAGATGGAGAACAGGATGAAGATATGCCTGAAATGGAGGTTGGTGAGGGTGATGATTATGAGTAAAGATATACAAGTAAGTTATATCAAGCTACCTCACGACGAATATATGCGTAGAAAAAGCTACCTTACGACGGGTATATGCGTAGAAAGTCACAACACGAAGATTATAGTTATCAAATAACCTCAAGTATTGCAAAAGAAAAAACGGAGGGAGTTAAGTCAATTTCTCCCTCTAATATTGAAATAAGAAAAGGAGCTGATAAATAATGAATAGTATACATATTAGATTAATGAAGAATCGTATTAATGAAAGTTTGCTTGATGCTTATGAGGCAGGATTAAACAAATTAGAATTAAACAAGGATTATAATCCAAAGAAAGAAGCAGAAAAGGTAGTTAATAATATACTAAAGTTTATGGGGGAATAAATATGAATACAATAGTTGGGAAAATAACAGTAAAAGAAGAAAAAGCCACACAAGATGATAAACCTTATCAAAAATATAAAGTTGAGGTTAATGGTAAAGAATTATCTATAAGCGATTGGAAAGCAAATAATCTTAAGTTAAACAAAACTTATGAGTTAAATGTTGAAGAAAAAGACGGAGAATATCAGGGGCAACCAATAACTTATAGAAATTTAATTACATCTAAATTATTAGAAGATGGTATTGCAAAGATACACGATGAATTTCAACAAGCAAACCAAGTTAAAAAAGAACCAATTAGTAATAATACATCGATAGTTAGACAATCAAGTTTAAAAGTGGCTATTGAAATTATTAAACTAAGATATCAAAATAAGCTAGTTGAAAACCAAGACACAACCCAAGAAACATTAGAAGAGGCAGAAATATTTGAAAAATGGTGTAATAGATAAATAAAATTAAAAAGAGGAGTTGAAAAAATATGAGTAAGAACAGTAGAATAGATATAACTAAAAAAGTAACAATTAAGATAGATAGTAGCAATTATTTAAGTGTATATTTAGAAGATATGTGTATTGGTATGATTACACTTGAAAATGGGGGCAATAACTTTAATGATGATTGTGCAGATGAGTTATTTCAAGAAAAATATCCTGCTAAAGAAATCTATTTTGATTATGATGCCAGTTCTGGATTGAAGATACTATTAATGTCCGAAAAAGAAAAAGACGCATTATGTAAAATTAGAAAAATTATGCTTGATAATAAACTAAATATAGACGACATAACAGGTGATTATTTTTATGAGTGAAGAAGATTTAAAGGTTTATGAAAGTAAAGAACAATTAAAGTTAATAGAATATACCACTAAATACGAAGAGTCAATCAAGCAATTAAAATACGATGATTACAAGCCAGAAAACCTAACAATAGATGTGTTAGGTAACTTATTAATAGAGCTACCATATAAGATTTATGCAAGAAGTCTAGAATCATTAGAGATAATGGACGAAATACCTACTATTGTTAGAACAATAGAGATTATAGAAGATAATACAAGTATGTCTGTTAATCAGATTGAAGAACTTAAGAACCAAGCACAAAGGGACGCTTCAAAGAGAATGATGCTATTAGATAATAACAATTATAATTTACTCAAGAAACAATTAGCAATTTTAAACAAACACAAAAGTTTACTGAACTTTCAAAAAGAATATTTTGATAACCTATTTACAGGGGTTAAAATCAGATACAGACAAATGTGCCAAGTGGTTTTAAACGATAAGGAGTTGAAAGACCTATGAATAAAACTGAGTTTATGAGAGGGATTAGAAAAGTAAACTTAACCAGAGAAAAATATTTTTATAAAAGAACAATAAATATTTATTCATTTAGTAAAGACCAATCACATATAGGTAGAAAATTAGCAAAAGAAAATCTATATACCTATTATCTTAAACTACTACAATTGGAAGGTATCGCAATACCAATTAAAGAGAGTTCAAGAAAAATTACTAAAAAGGAGTCGGATATTTATGAATCAAGAAACAACATATAATATTAAGGAGGTAAAAGAAGTCAAAGAAGTTTGCTTAAAACTAATGGCTATTGATGAAAGATGTAGAAATGATGATTTATGGTTAATGCTTCAAGGATATAGAGAATTAGGTTTTAATATATACATAGATTATCACCAATTAGAGAAGATGCCAAGACCAGAAACATTCAAGAGAATGAGAGCAATCATACAAAACAAGGACAAAATGTTTCCACCAACCAGTTTAGATGTAATAAGACGCAGAAAGAAAAGACAAAAAGTAATGGAACAGTTAAAATAGGAGTGATGAAAAATGAAAAATGAAAAAATGGCTAAAACATATATTGAAAAGTTGGGTTTTAAGGATGATGATTTATATGAAAAAAATCACGATGAATTAATGAATTTTTTAGTAATTAATAAATCAATATTTAGTTTATACCTAATTAAGAAATACTACTTTGAATCAGGACATTTTATAGAACCAATTGGCATAGTTGATTATTTAGATAATTATAGGACTGGAAAGGGTTTAGTTATGGATGTAAATTTTCAATATACTTTACCTAATATTAATGATATTAATACAAAATTAGACCTAGAATATTGCGTTAGTAATACTAATTATTCTCGCAATGTTTTTGTAAATGGATTTTTAGATGCTAAACTAAATATAAAATGTCATATTTATAAAATATATGATGAGATTCAAATAGATAATATTTACAATAACTTAAAAAATGAAATTTCAAAATATCATATGTGTTTATTATTTCCAGATATATTAAAAAATAAGATGGACCCCAAATGGGAATCAGAATATGAGGAAAAATTTAGAGCATCACGGATTTGGATTTTTAATTCGCAAATTGATGTAGATACAGATTATATAATTGAAATTAAAACAAAGATAGAAAGTTTTGGTGCTGTATTAAGAGAGTTAAAATATTATGAAAAAACTAGTGGTATTAAAAAAATAGTACTATTTTCTAATGATGATAAATATAGGCAATTATTTGAAGAAAATGGCATTATTTTTATAACCGAAAAAGATATTAATAATTTAAAGAATGAATTACAGTTATAAGAAATTATAACCTTGCATAGTTTGATTCAACTCCTTCTATGCAAGTATAACAATAAAAGTGATTAAATATGAAAATACAATTAGAACAAAGAAGCAAGATGCTAAGTACTTGGATAACCGAGAACCAATACAATAAGTTTATTCATAAGTGCCAAAAAGAGCAAACCAGACCATCAACAAGATTGAGAGAATTAATCTTAAAGGACGTGAATAAATGATTAAAGTAAAATGTGTCCCTATTATTAAAGTAAATTATGATGTTCCTAATGAAACTATTTTGGTAACCCCAGACGATACTTTTTCTTTAGATAAAAAATTAAACATAAGTTACGGAGATAAAAAATTATTGGTGTGGGGTTTAATATTAATTAAAGATAATATGAATAAAGAATTGATTTCAGAAATATTAAGTAAAAGGGAGAAGTATGAATCTAAAGCGGAACATAGTAAATAGAATGAGAGTATTATCAATGCTTGACTCGTGTAGGAATAAGGACGTGGACTGTCTTAAGGGTTCAGGAATACCTGCAGAATCAGATGCACATTACCTACAAAAAGCCAAGATTTGTAAGAATCTATTAAACGAAAAGCACTCGTTTGTAACCGAAGCAGTCTTCTCAAAAGGACTTGGCAGAGCAGACATAATTGATATAACAAATGGAATTATTTACGAGGTCGTAGAATCTGAAAAAGAAGAGAGTATAATTAGAAAAAAAGCTAAATATCCTTTAGATTTAGTAGTAGTAAAGACAAATAAAGAATTTGATAGGAAGTGATTAAATTGCAATTAAAAATAGACATCGGAAACCAAGATGAGCTTTCAAAAGAAATAAGAGAATTAGCAAAAAATTATATAAAAAGTGAATTAAGACAAGAAATAAGTGAATTAATACATACAGAAATACAAAATAAATTATCACAAATAGATAGGGAAGATATATTAGAAACAATAAGAAAAGAAGTATATACTAAAGATTATCGCTATGAAAGAAACAATATGGTAGATGCAGTAATAGAGAAAATGTTAATACATAGTGATTCTGATGATAGTCTATTATCAAGGATAGTAGATAAAAGAGTTAAATATTATTTAGATAATAACTTTACAAGTAATATGAAACAAGAAATATTAAAAATAATTAAGGAAAAGTTATAAATGGAGTTGACTTTGAAGTTAAGGTTGAAGGGATAACACAATGGGGATGGGTAATCCTTTGCAAGATACCTTGCTGAACCCAAATGCCTAACCCTGTTTGATTCAGGGCAACTCCTTAACGATTATAAATAAAGAGAGGTTGTATAAATGGAAAAAGAAATAGAAATAAACGGAATAAAATACATACCAAAGGATAGTGCAAATTATAAAATGGTAGAAAAAAACAAAAAAGGATTGACCTATTCTATAATTAGAACCTATTCAGCAGGAGTTTTTGCAGGTTGGATTGATAGAAAAGTTAAAGGTAAAGAAAACACAATCTATGATTCAAGAAGAATATGGTATTGGGATGGGGCATCGAGTTTAAGTCAAATGGCTGTTGACGGAGTTTCCAAACCAGAGAGTTGTAAGTTCTCTAAATTAGTTCCTGAAATTGATTTAAAAGAAATAATTGAAGTATTGCCCTGCACAGAAAAAGCAAGAAAGAATATAGGAGATGTTCCTATATGGCAAAACTAAATAATAAAAACTCTGGCTATGGCTCTGGCTATGGCTCTGGCTATGGCTCTGGCTCTGGCTATGGCTCTGGCTCTGGCTTTGGCTCTGGCTTTGGCTCTGGCTATGGCTCTGGCTATGGCTCTGGCTCTGGCTATGGCTCTGGCTTTGGCTCTGGTTTTGGCTCTGGCTCTGGCTTT
>Ga0172371_10014240_pt1 | contig 10270 bp, 6 predicted proteins | sample Lak12m_FD_114543 | JGI IMG/M metagenome (GOLD analysis project Ga0172371, IMG submission 114543) | Freshwater microbial communities from Kabuno Bay, South-Kivu, Congo - kab_022012_12m | ecosystem: Environmental > Aquatic > Freshwater > Lake | place: Democratic Republic of the Congo: South-Kivu... | reverse complement strand
CACCACAGGTGGCACGGGCCGGGCCCTGACTGGGATGGGGCACGTGCTGCTGAGGTCGGAATCCCGGTAGAGCAGTTCCAGGTTCCCGAAGGCGTCGACGAGATACAGGCCGCTGGCATTGACCGGGTTCTGTTCGGTGTTGTCCACGCGGCTGTGGGGCGGCAGGCGCCGGTCGCTCCAGGCGGCGAGGGCGTACTCCTCGGAGAGGGGGAAGGGGTTGGCGTAGTAGCAGTCCACCCAGGCTTCCGTCTCGGGGAAGGGGACCTCGGGGGTGAGGCGCGTGAGGGGCTCGTCGCCTTCGGTGCCGCGGCTACGGTCGATGAGGATCAGCGAGCCGCCGGTGATGGAGTGATGGGCCCCGGCGGTGGCCATCAGGCGGGTCGAGCCGGGGATCGGGCGGGCTTCGAGCACGACCTGGGGTCTGGCCGTGAAGTTGCCGTAGAGCAGTTGCGGGTTGGCGCCGCTGGGGTTCGCGGACCAGAGGCTGAAGAAGTGCCCGTTGAAGCGGTCGATGTAGTCCCAGCGGGTGTAGAGCAGCCGGCCATCCTTGGCCACGGCGGGGGTCCACTCGAAATTCTCGAAGGCGGAGATGGCGTGCAAGTCGGTGCCGTCGGCCGCCATGGTATGGAGGGTGAACACGGGCACGGGCCGGTAGGTGTCGCCGCCGCAGCGCACGTAGCTGTCGGGGAGGTCGGCGCTGGCGGTGGCCTCGGCGCTGGCCTTGCCGCACTGGAGGGAGGTGCCCTTGCGGGTGGAGATGAAGACGATCCGGCCATCGGGGAGGTAGCGGGCGTCGACATCGTCGTAGCGGCCATGGGTGAGCTGGCGCAAGCCGGTGCCGTCGAGGGCCATCTCGAAGACGTGGTAGAAGGCCTCCTCGGGCACATTGGCCTTGGTGGCCTTGTCCTTCAGGTCGGCCAGGTCGGGGTGGTACCGGCAGTAGGAGAACAGGACGCGTGTGCCATCATAGGAAAGGTCCGGGCGGATGAAGCTGCCCGGGGGCCAGGTGGCGGTCAGGCAGCGCACCTCGGGCTGCTCGCCGGCAAACCCCCGCAGCAGACAGACGCCACCCCCGGGCCTCGACCACCAGCCGTAATACTGGTCGGACATGTGCGGGAAGCGGGTTGGGGCGCCCTTGACAAAGAGAACGGTGTCGAAGGCCAGCAGCGGGTTGCGCAGGGCCATCCGACGCAGCTCCTGCCGGGCCTCCAGGTAGAGCGCCTGGCGGGCCGGCAGGGGCGCCTCGGGAGGGAGTGCCGCGGCCTGCGCCGCCATCTGCTGGAGGCGGGTGTTTCCGGCCTGGACGTCGGCCCCCAGCCTGGCCAGGCTGGCGGCCAGCCTCTGGCCGCGCTGGGCGGCCTGGGCCACGTCGCCGGCGGGCTCGGGCTCACCCGGGCGGCGGTGGGCGACAGACCAGGTGCTGACACTGCTCTGGCTGGCATTGCGGCCCAAGGCCAGGTTCTTCGGGTTGCCGGGGCCGTAGACCTCGATCTCGTCGAAGTGCAGGTAGGACTTCCCCGCGATCTGCAGGCGCAGGTAACGCCCCTTGAGCCCGGCCAATGGCACCCCCAGCGGTTTCTGGTCCGAGTGACCGAAGAAGGGCGTCCCGTCATGCTGGTAGGCCAGCGTGAAGGCGGCGCCGTCGTCCGACAGCAGCACCCGGATATACCGGTTGCGGTCGCCGCAGGCATCGCAGCGGTTATAGAGCACGGCCCGTTCGAGGGCCTGGGGTTGTCCGAGGTCTACCTGCCACCAGGGGTTGTCCTCGTTCTCGGTGTGGAAGCCCCACTGGCCTGTCCTGAGGCCATCGCAACCGCCGATGGCATCCTGCTCGGGGGTCACGCGCGCCGCGCCCGGGATGCGGGCCTGCCGGGCGGCTTCCAGACGCCGGGCGTCGGTGTGCTGCCAGTCGGCGGCGATGGCCTCGGGCGCGCGCACGAGGGCGATCCACGGTCCCGGTCGCGCCTCCGGGGGCACCGGCAGATCGGCGCCGCGCAGAGGACAGGTCACCAGTATGCCCAGCAGGGCCGTCAGGGCAGATCTCATGGCATGGGCTACCTTCTGCCGGAATCGTGCGCGTCGTTGTTGTACAGTACAGGCCGCCAGGCCAGACTGAAAGTGCGCCGGAACGTCAGCCACTGCGGGCCGCGTCCGTGGCCGCTGACCGAGGAGACCCAGGCATGAGCTCCGCACGAGACGTGGTGGATGGGCTGTTGCGTAAGAAGACCCCGGTGCGCGTTGGCTTCATGGACAGCCCATGGGCAGACACGCTGCGGGCCTGGGTCCAGCAGGGCTATCCTGCCGACGACAAAGGGAACCCCGTGGCTCCTGTCGAGCACTTCAACTTCGATCTGGCCGGCTGCGGTGGCTGGTTCGACTGGCAGCCGCTGATGGGGGTGAGCGAGCTGGTCGAAGAGACCGACGAATGGGCCGTGCGGCGCAATGGCGCCGGGGCGGCGCTGAAGTACTGGAAGGCCAAGTCCGGGACCCCCGAGCACATCGACTTCCGCATGAGCAGTCGGGAGGTCTGGGAACGCGACTACCGGCCGCACCTGGTGGGTTCGGCGGCAGCCCGTGTCACGGACCAGGTCCTCGAGAACACCCGCAAGGCCTTGGAGCACCACCGTGGCAAGGGGCGGTGGTCGCACTACGGCCACATGTTCATCTGGGAGTGCATGCGGGCCAGCCTCGGCGACGTGTGCCTGTACGAGAGCATGCTGGTGGACCCCGGCTGGGTCCGCGACTACTGCCGGGTCTACACGGACCTGTTCACGGAGTGCTTCCGGCGACTGATCGAGGTCGCGGGAAAGCCGGATGGCATCTGGCTTTACGAGGATATGGGGTACCGCGACCGTACCTTCTGCTCGCCCGCAGTCTACCGCGACGTGATCTTCCCGTTTTACGCCGAGATGGTGGCGATGTTCCACGGCTACGATCTGCCGGTGGTGCTGCACACGTGTGGGTTTACCGAGTCGATTCTCGACCTGATTGTCGAGGCGGGCTTCGACGGTCTGAACCCGATGGAAGTGAAGGCGGGCAACCGGCCGCTATGGATTGCCGAGCACTATGGTGATCGGCTCTGCCTGATCGGCGGCCTCGACGAACGCATCCTCGAGACGGGGGACCGGGACGTGATCCGCAGGGGGGTCACGGAGATCGTCGAAGGCATGAAGGCCCGTGGGGCGCGCTACGTCTACGCCTCGGATCATTCCATCTCGACCAACGTCACCTACGACAGCTTCCGCTTTGCGGTCGACGTCTACCGCGAGCACATGGCGTACTGAGGGGAACCCCTCGCCCCACCCGCTCGGCCGGTGGACGCCCTCAGGGTCCACCGTTCGGGCGAGGGGGAGCGACGAGACCGGTTGGCCTGGGTGGCGCGACGCGGGGCTTCACAGCCCTGCCGGCACGGCGTCGGCCAGCCCTGGATCCCGGCGACCCGGGTTTGCGTTCAGTGACGTGCATGGCCATACTAGTACCCGCCGGCGGGTGCGACCTTGTCCCATGGGCGCGGCGTTCCCCGCTCGGGGCCGGACGCACGCCACCGGGCCACCGGGTCTGTCGGCAAGGAGCCCTTTGGCGGCGCGCTGGCGAGCCCATGGCGGGCGTACCGGCTCCAGGGAGGCTCAGGCGTCAGCTCGCGGCGGCAGCCCCCTGAGATGGGTCAGGAGGGATGGCTAACGTCCACGGGGCCCGCCACCGTGACGTACGGGTGTCATGAACGGGGCCTGCACTGGCCCCCTGGCAAAGGTGACGGTGATGTCTTCGCTGACGGACCAGCTCGAGAGCGCAGTAGCGGGGCGCAGCCCACTGATCTACCTGCTCACCACCGAGGAAGAGCGCTTGATGAAGGGCCTGCGGGAGGTCGCGGCCGGGCAGGGGGGAGTGCCGGTCTTCACCTGGACCTGCGTGCAGGGGCTGGAGGGCGCGGACGCTACCGAGACACAGGACCCGGTCCGGGCCGTGGCCGCCGTCGCTCAGCGCACCGGTCCGGGCTATTTCGTGTTCAAGGACCTGGCCCCGTTCCTTAGCCGGCCCGAGCTGGCCCGGGCGTTGCGGGACCTCTACTACCGCAGTCTGGACCTGGAGCACCGGCACGTGTTCATCGTCTCCCCGGAACTGGTCCTGCCCGAGACCTTGCGCAAGGAGTGCTACCTGGTGGAGATCTCCCTGCCTACGGAGGACGAGATCGCCGAGCAGCTTGCCCGGGTCCAGGCGGACCACCCCGAGTACACCTTGCCCGAGGACGCCGTGGGGGAGGTAGTCCTGGCTCTCAAGGGTCTGACCGAGACCGAGATTCGGCAGATCGTCCATCGCGTCGGCCGGCGCGGGCATACCGACAAGGACCGCCTGCTGGACGAGATCTTCGCCGAGAAACGCAATATCGTGAAGAAGTCCGGCTACCTGGAGTTCTCCCCCCCCCGCTACGACATCGGCAGTATGGGCGGCCTCGACAACCTGAAGGAGTGGCTGATCAAACGCCGCAAGCTCTTCAGCCGGGAGGCGCTGAGCGCTGGGGTGCCGGTCCCCAAGGGCCTCCTGATGATGGGGGTGAGCGGCTGCGGCAAGAGCCTGGCCGTGAAGGTGATCAGTTCACTGTGGCAGGTGCCGCTGTTCCGGCTGGACATGAACCTGGTGTTCTCGGGGATGTACGGCACGCCCGAGGAGGCCTTCCACAAGGCCCTGCGCACCATCGAGTCGGTGGCGCCCGCGATTCTCTGGCTGGACGAGATCGAGAATGCCCTGGGGATGGAGGAGAGCGGCATCAAGATTGACTCGCACATCTTCTCGGCCTTCCTGACCTGGATGCAGGAGAAGCCGCCGCTGATCTTCATCGCGGCCACCGCCAACCGCATCAACGCCCTGCCGGCGGAGATCATCCGCAAGGGTCGTTTCGACCAGGTGTTCTTCTGCGATCTGCCGGTGGACGAAGAGCGCAACGAGATCTTCCACATCCACCTGAAGCGTAACGGGGCGACCCCCGAGGAGTTCGACTTCAAGATGCTGGCGGTCATGACGCAAGGCTGGAACGGGGCCGAAATCGAGCAGGCCGTCATCAGCGCGCGCACCGAGGCCTACTACGAGGGGCGCCTGTTCGGCCAGCGGGACCTCTCGGCGGCCATCAGCAAGATCGTGCCCCTCTCCGAGACCATGGAACAGCAGATCAAGGCCATCCGGAGCTGGGCCTTCTCCCGGGCTACATCCGCCTCCAAGTACGGTCGGCGGCGGGTGGGTTGAACCGGGACGGCAGCGGCGCGTGACGGGACTCCCCTGGCGGGGGCCGCCGTGACGCGGCCAAGGCGGTGTCATGGCGACCCTCTACCTGGTAGCGACTCCCATCGGCAACCTCGAGGACATGACCCTTCGGGGGCTTCGCGTCCTCGGGAGCGTGTCGGTCCTGGCCTGTGAGGATACCCGCCGCACGGCCGTGCTGCTGCAACGGCACGGCCTCCCCCGGCCCCAGACGGTGTTCAGCCACCATGAGCACAACGAGGACCGGGCCGCCGCCCAGATCCTCTCTCACCTGGATGCCGGCCGGGACGTGGCCATCTGCAGCAACGCCGGGTATCCTGGCATCAGCGACCCTGGCTTCACGGCCGTGACTCTGGCGGTGGCGGCCGGTCACCGGGTCGAGGTGGTGCCGGGTGCCAGCGCGGTCCCGGTGGCCCTCCTGGTCTCGGGGCTGCCGCCCTCGAGCTACACCTTCAAGGGGTTTCCGCCCCGGCGGCCGGGCCGACGGCGCGCCTTTCTGAAGCAGGAGGAGTCCCTGCCGCACACGCTGGTACTCTACGAGTCGCCTTTCCGCCTGGCGTCGTTGCTGGGGGATGCCCTGGCGGTCCTGGGTGACCGGCGGGCCGCCGTGTGCCTGGAGCTGACCAAGCAGTTCGAGCGCGTGCAGCGCGGCTGGCTCTCGGAACTGGCGGTCGCCTTCGATGGGGTCCGGGTCAGGGGCGAGGCGGTCGTGGTGATCGCCGGCAGACACCCGAAGTTCTGCCGGGATGCCACCGGCCAGCCCCCGATCGACATCGGGGTGGGCGACGAGGACGACGACCTGGATGAGGAGGCCCCACCGGCCAGCCCCGAAGAGGGCCCGCCGGCACCGGGGGGCGGCTGAGGATCAGGCCGTGCCCCAGGCCCTCGGATCGGGCCTCTGCCGGGGGGTGTCAGCCGGCGCCTGCGGGGTGAACGTCGGCAGCCCGGGTGCCCGGTGCCCGCCCGGCCATGGAGGGACCGGCGATGCGTGAATCCTATAGGGCACTTGTCGATGGCCTCTCACGGTCGGCCGTCTGCCAGAGCGCCGGGACTGAGCCGGGCGCCGTAGCCTGCACCGTCTGTCCACACCACTGTTACCTCACCAACGGCCGCCGTGGCGTCTGCGGCGTGCGGTTCTGCCGGGATGGTCAGCTCTTCGCGCCTTGGGGGTACACCTCCGGGGTCGCTGTGGACCCCTTGGAGAAGAAGCCCCTGTACCATGTCTGCCCCGGGTCTGGCGTGCTGAGCTTCGGCATGGTCGGCTGCAATCTGCGCTGCCGGTTCTGCCAGAACTGGCACATCTCGCAGGCGGGGCGGGACGAGGATGCCGAACCGCTGCCGCACCGGGCCACGCCGGAAGACCTCGTGGAGGCGGCCCTCCGAGCCCGCTGCGGCTGGATCGCGGCCACCTACAACGAGCCGCTGGTGACCGCCGAGTGGGTGGTCAGCATCTTCCAGGCCGCCCGGGCCCGGGGACTGCGCACGGTCATCGTCTCGAACGGCTTTGCCCGCCCCGAGACGGTGGCCTGGATGGCCCCCTGGATCGATGCGGCCAACGTGGACCTGAAGTGCTTCACGGAGGCGGGCTACCGTTGGCTTGGCGGGGCGCTGCAGCCTGTTCTCGACACCATCCGGGCCTTGTGGCAGAGCGGCACCTGGGTCGAGGTAACGACGCTGGCGGTCCCTGAGTTCAACGACTCGGCAGAGGAGCTCGGGGCCACGGCCGCGTGGCTGGCCGCCCTGAGTGTCGACACCCCCTGGCACGTGTCGGCCTACCACCCGGACTACCTCATGTCGGAGGCCACCGGCCCGACGCCGGCGGCGACCGTGGCCCGCGCCTGCGAGATCGGCCACGCCCACGGGCTGCACTACGTCTATGCGGGCAACGTGCGCGGCCCGGGCGGGACCGAGGGCACGCGCTGTCCCGGCTGCCAGGCCTCTCTGGTGGCCCGCCGAGGCTTTGCTGTACTGCACTCGCACGTGAGCGAGGCCGGTGAGTGCCCCCATTGTCGACGGCCTATCGCCGGTATTTGGCGTTGACGAGAGGGTTTCCGCAGTGTAGCGTGCAGGCGCTTGTGCGGCCCGCCAGATCTCGGCGCGAGGGCGCCTGCGTCCAGGCGCGGCTCCGGGGGTGCCCTGTCGCCGGCGACGTTGGTGCTGGCATTCGGTTGCCTGTGGTCGTATGTATATAGGCGAGGGCAGTGTCGTGTACCGCGTGCCACGGGGCGTGGCTGGTCGGCGTGGTGGAGTCGGGCGGTCGCCCAGGAGAGTGGCGAGATGATCCTCTTCCGTTGTCCTGCCTGCGGAACGGCCCACCGCGCCGACCCTCAGTACGCCGGCGGCACGATGCCCTGCCGTCGTTGCGGCACTCAGGTCCCGATTCCCCGCCAGTCGGACCCGGCCTGCGTCCTGGTGTATAAAGCCGGTGACGCCGAGGAGGGGGTCCCCATGACGGCGGACGAGGTGCGCCTGAAACTCGTCTCCGGCGAGCTGGCTGAGACCGACCTGCTCTGGGATAGCAACACCTGGAAGCCCCTGAGCCAGGTATTCGGGGGGGTCCGGCAGGGGGAGACGGAGGGGCTCCGGCTCAAGCGCCGCGATGAGCCGGACAAACAGGGCCCCACCAAGAGCACTGGCGAACTCGACACGTCACCGCGGCCCAGCGGTGCGGTCCAGACCGTGGATATGAGCGAGGTGGAGGCCGAGAGGAAGACCGAGACCCAGCGCAAACGGCTGGGACTGCTGCGCCGCGGCGAGGCCAAGGGTGAGGCGCCGGCGCAGTCCCCCTCGGTGCCGCCGGGAGCGGCCGCCGCGGGCGGGGTCGCCGGAGCCCCGCAGGCCGCCACGGCCCAAGCCGCGCCGGCGGCTGCCCGCAGCCGCCATGGGCGGCCCTTCTACATCATCCAGAGCGCGTTGCTCATCTTCGCCCTGGTTGCCGGCTACAAGTTCGGCGTGGGGCCCCTCATTAGCCAGTACCGCGATACCCCGACCTACATCGTCGTGCATAACCACGAGGATGTGCAGTACACCGCTACCCTCGGCTGGCGGCGACTCAAAGAGGACATCGGTGCGAACACCTTCGTGAACTACGAGGTGTGGGTCGGCATGCCTGAACGTCACACCCTCAGGATCGTGCCCACGACACCCGGCGCCGGCGCCGCCTACTCCCTGCAGGTCCCCGTGCGCCCCGGAGGCGCGACCCTGGTGAACCTGAAGCAGAAGGGCGAGTACGGGGTCTACGAGCTCAAGGACCTGGCCGGCAAGGCGCTTGACTCGCCGGAAGTCCGAGCCCTGGCGACCGAGGTGGGCTCGAACCGTGCCCCCGACTCGGCCCTGAAGGTGAGCCGGCAGATCCGGGACTTCGTCGGCCCGGCGTTCAAGGGCACTCGCCAGGACCTCTTCTTCCGCAGTTCCACCTACGAGATCGACAAGACCATGCTCTACAAGCTGCGGGACCACGAAATCGCCCGCAACAAGAGGCTGACCGCGAAGGGCAAGGAGCCCCCGCCAGAGCCCCCGGCACCGGCGGTGTCCAAGCCCATGGTCACTTTCCCCGCGGCTCGGAACGTGGCTTTCGCCAACGGCTCCGGTCTGCACGACCCGGATAACAAGGAAAAGGTCGACCGGACCATTGCCTTGCCCCTGACCGCCATCACCCTGAGCAGCGGCAACACGTCCCGTATCCTCAAGGTTGGGTCCCCGCGTCTGACGATGGGCGGCGACGACAAGGCCCTGCGCCTGGCGATCCAGTTACCCAACATGCCCGTCAGCGATGCTGGCAAGAACTTCGTCGGGCCTTGGGAATACCGGGCCGAGTGCCCGCTGGAGGGTAGGGACGCCAACCGCTGGCGCTGGAACTGGGTTTACAAAGGCACCGGGGAGAGTTCCGGCCGGCGCTATGGCCTGGACATCAAGGTCGAGATGGACGGTAAGGAGTCCCGCAGCATCAGGCCGCTGTGAGGGGGAGCGCCGCCGCCCGCAGGACTCCGCCTCGCCGGGGGTGGTGCCGGCCTTGGGGCCGCGGTCGCCGGCCCCGATGGTGATGTCCAGGGCGGGCGTGTTCCAGGCAAACGGTGGTCGGGGTGGGATGGCAAGTTGGCCGAAGGGTCTGGACCATGGCTGGAACCGTCGGGAACCCAGGACCCGCCATAGGGCGCTGCCTCCTGGCACGGGCGTGGTTCCTCCTTCTGGTGTGTTACCTGGCCTCCGCGCAGGCCTATGCCCCGTATGCCGTTGTCGAAGCTGGGGAGAGAGTCTCCTTCAAGGAGATAGGCAAGGAGCACCTCGGACGGCTCTGCTCCGTGTTCCACACGCCCGGCAGACCAACTGGTGTGACTGCGGTTGGGCGAGCGGACCCAAGGGGCATGGTCACACAACGCGGAGATGTCCGTATAGTCACCGGCGAGCTTCACGCCATCGGGATGGATCACATCCAAATCATCGGCTTCTACGGTGCAGACCGGGAGCGGGGCGGGAGCAGGTGGCACCACATCAGGGCAGACGATATCGACTACGTGGTCTTCAGGGAAGCCGGACCGGGCCAACCGCCGGCTGGTGCCGATCCCGCGAAGAGCGGTCCAGCACAGCCTTGACGTCGGGGCGGCTTGGGGCCATGGGGGTGACAGGCCTGGCAGGGGACGGGAAGCAACCATGCTCCGGGCGGGACCGGGCCGCAAGCCTGGCTGGATGGCCACCCTGGGGCCCGCTGGCAGTCGGTCGGATCTTCCTTCACTGGCCGTCGTCTGCCAGTGACGGAGGCTCCGATAAACGGGAGACTTACGGCTTCGCGGCAGCGCTCCCGTTGGGGTCTACGTAAGGTCCGCGCCCGCGGCCTGTGCGCCGACGGTCCCTGGAGGCCGGGATCTCCGCATCCCGGCCCCGCGGCATACGGAGATGCCGCTGCCGAGCCTTGGCGTCGGACGGGAGCCAGTGCATGACGAAGCCCCTGCCCTTGAGCATCTGCGTCGCGTTGGCTGCGGCAGCATGCCGCTATCCAAACGAGTTCAGGAACACGCCT
>Ga0172371_10014239_pt1 | contig 10270 bp, 9 predicted proteins | sample Lak12m_FD_114543 | JGI IMG/M metagenome (GOLD analysis project Ga0172371, IMG submission 114543) | Freshwater microbial communities from Kabuno Bay, South-Kivu, Congo - kab_022012_12m | ecosystem: Environmental > Aquatic > Freshwater > Lake | place: Democratic Republic of the Congo: South-Kivu... | reverse complement strand
CGCGGTGAACGTAGGGCTGCCCGCGGTGGCAGCCCTAGCGTCGCTGGCGTTTAACGATAGACGTGTCCGAGCAGGCATGGTTTCCCTGACCTCTCTTATTTTGATAGCTTCATCCATCCTCCTCTACGTGGGGGGTGGGGTGGAGTTCTCGCCGGCCCCCGTATACGAGACGGCGGTCCTTGCGATGGACTTCGCGCTTCTAGGCTACTTCGTGTACGTGGGCTACAGGTCGCGGAGCCCCCTAGTGCTGGGCCTTGCCCTAATGCAGCTGGCACCTGTGGCCTACTTCGAGTTCATACTTAGAGGTGCCCATGTTGAGCACATCATGGTCGTGGACAACCTCTCTGCGCTTCTCACCCTCATAATCAACATAGTGGGCAGCGTCGTCCTCATCTACGGCCTCGGCTACATGGACGAGCACGAGCGCCACCTTCACCTCGAGAGGAGCAGGCAGGGCCGGTTCTTCTTCTACATGGTGCTTCTGCTGGGGGCCATGAACGGCCTCGTCTACAGCAACAGCCTCTACTGGCTCTACTTCTTCTGGGAGGTGACCACCCTGTGCTGCTACGCGCTCATCAGGCACGACGGCACCAAGGAGGCTGAGCGGAACGCCGTCACGGCCCTCTGGATGGGCCTCGTCGGAGGCGTTGGCTTCGTCTCCTCTATGTTCGCAGGCTACTACGCTGTCCACAGCATCGCTCTCACGGAGATGATGGCCGCGCCCATGAGCCAGCTCCTTCTGCTGGGTTTCGCCATGATGGCGCTGGCCGCGTTCACCAAGTCGGCGCAGTTCCCGTTCCACGGCTGGCTCTTGGGAGCCATGGTGGCGCCCACACCCGTCTCGGCGCTGCTCCACAGCAGCACCATGGTTAACGCGGGCGTTTACATGCTGCTACGGGTGGCACCCGCCGTACAGGGGACATCGCTGACCTACGTCATAGCCCTCGGCGGCGCGGTCACATTCGTGGTGACCAGTTTCCTGGCCATCAGGCAGAGCGTCTCAAAGAGGGTGCTGGCCTACAGCACCATAGGCAACCTTGGCCTCATAATACTGTGCATCGGCCTGAACACGGGGCTCAGCTACACGGCGGCCCTCACGCTGCTCTTCTTCCACAGCGTCGCCAAGGGGCTCCTCTTCATGGGGGCCGGCGTCGTAGAGAACAAGGTGGGCAGCAGGGACATCGAGGACTGGGAGGGCCTCCTGGGGAGGATGCCGGTCACCAGCATGATCATGATCGTGGGGATGGTGAGCATGTTCTTGCCTCCCTTCGGTATGCTCATCGGCAAGTGGGTGGCCGTGGACGCCGTGGCCTCAACGCCCCTCCTCATCGGGCTGCCCCTGGTGGTTATGGTGGCCCTGGGGAGCGCGGCCACCACCTTCTACTACGCCAAGTGGCTGGGATTCCTCACGGTGCTGCCTAACAGCCTGGAGAGGAGGAGGGAGGAGAACTTGGAGATGCCCTACAAGCTGTCACTGTACACGCTGCTGGGCCTCAACATTCTCGTGGGCATCGGTGCTGCCCTGGTGGTCGACGACGTTGTCAACCCCATACTCTCGGCGGCTTACCCACAAGCGGTGACCACTCCCGGCTACAGCATAGACCTGGGGTTCACGGCCTTCCCGGTTTGGCCCCTCTGGGCCGCCATAGCCGCCGTGGCCCTTATCGGGGCCACGTTGGCCCGCAGCAAGGGAGGATCCTTGTCTCCGCCCTACCTGGGCGGTGAGAACGTGGCTGACAAGCCTGTGACCTTCAGGACAACGGCCGACTCCGAGGTGGCGGCAGAGGTATCGGGCGTCTACCTGGTGTCAGAGATAGACGAGGTCCGCATCGACAGGCTGGCCGTGGGGGCGGGTATCCTTATAATGGCCCTCCTGTTTGTGGTGGTGATGGTTTGATGGATGCAGCCTCAACTCTAATCAGCATCGGGCTAGCCCTGGCCACCCCGCTCATCGGCGGAGTCCTCTCAGGGATCGACAGTAAGCTGACAGCCCGTATGCAGGAGCGCGTGGGGCCGCCGCTTCTCCAGCCCTTCTACGACGTTATCAAGCTGTGGGCCAAGAAGCCCATGATCGCGAATAGAATCCAGCCGGTGCTGGCCTTCGGGTACCTGGGCTTCGCCTTGGTAGCTGCTGGCCTTGTCACCTTCAGGCAGGACCTGCTGCTGGTGCTCTTCGTGACGGCTCTAGCGGACGTGTGCCTCACCGTGGCAGCGCTGAGCGCAAAGAGCCCCTACAGCTACCTGGGCGCCAGGCGCGAGTTCCTCAGCATGCTGAGCTACGAGCCCGTGATGCTCCTCGCTTATGTAGCTATATTCCTTGTGACTGGCAGCTTCACGGTTCAAGGCGTCCTGGATTATGGCAGGCCCTTGCTCCTGGTCATCCCCGCGGCACTGGTGGCGCTCCAGCTGGTGCTGGTGGTGGAGATGAAGAAGAGCCCGTTCGACGTAAGCGGTAGCGGCCACGCCCACCAGGAGCTTGTCCGAGGCGTGTACACGGAGCTGAGCGGCTACACCATGGCCCTTGTCGAGGTGGGCCACTGGGCCAAGGTGGCCACAACCCTAATGATCCTGAGCCTGTTCTGGGCGCCTAACCAGCTGGTAGGGGCGGCCATCGCCCTAGCCATGTTCCTGGTATCCCTGGTGGCGGACAACAGCTATCCCAGGCTTACTTGGCAGCGGATGCTCAAGACCACCTGGGCTCTAGGCTTCATCTTGATATTGCTTAATATCGCTGCTCTGGCCGTGGGAGGGGTGGTCTGATGTCGCTGGTGCAGAAGGCGCGGCTCAAGAGCCTCTGGGTTCTCCACTTCGACTGCGGCAGCTGCAACGGCTGCGACATCGAGGTCCTAGCGGCTCTGACACCCAAGTTCGATGTTGAGCGCTTCGGCATAGTCAACATAGGCGACCCAAAGCAGGCCGATGTCCTAGTCGTCACCGGGCCCGCTAATAGGCGTAACCAGAGGGTCCTCAGGAACCTTTACGAGCAGATGCCCGAGCCCAAGCTGGTTATAGCCGTAGGCACCTGCGCCTCCACGGGCGGCGTCTTCCACAACTGCCCCAATGTGCTGGGCGGCGTGGACAAGGTGGTCCCGGTGGACGTCTACGTTCCCGGGTGCGCTGTACGCCCCGAGCAGATCATAGACGCCGTGGTGCTGGCCCTGGATAAGCTGGCCGGGAAGGCGCCCAAGGAGGAGGCGTGATGCAGGACGCAGTCATAGGAGCAGCCCACGAGCACGCGGTGCAGATGGGTAGCCTCCTAGACGAGGTCAGGGGGCTGAAGCGGAGGGGGGCCAGGTTCATAACCACGACCCTCAGGGACCAGGGAGAGACCTTCGAGGTCATCTACCACTTCGAGGTGGATGGAGGCGTAGTGAACGTACACGTCGAGGCGACCAAGGGCGAGCCCATACAGAGCATAACCCCCGAGTACCCGGTAGCCTTCATAGCAGAGAACGAGGCCCGCGACCTGTTCCAGGCCGAGTTCAAGGACCTGGTCCTGGACCTAGGCGGGAAGATGCTCAAGGTCGCCACCAGCCCTTCGACGCTTCTGAAGCCGGCGGATGGTCCCAAGCCCCCCATGATGAGGAAGCTGGGCCCGTGCAGGGAGGAGTGCCCCGCCATGGTGGACATCCCCCGCTACATTCGGCAGGTGGAGGCCGGAGAGTACGAGGCCGCCTACAACACCGTCACCGACAGGGCGCCCATACCGGCCATCCTGGGACGCGTCTGCTTCGCGCCCTGCCAGGAGGGGTGCAGACAGGTCTTCGAGGTCAAGCCCATCCAGATCAGGCTCCTGAAGAGGGTCGCCGCCGACGGCTTCAAGGAGCATAACGGCAGCTTGGTGCGCAACGTCAAGCGGAAGTCCTCAACTGGTAAACGAGTGGCCATCATAGGCGGGGGCCCCGCGGGCGTATCCGCCGCCTACTATCTGGGCATGCTGGGCCACGGCGTCACCCTCTACGAGAGGAGCAGCATCCTGGGCGGGGCCATGGCGTGGGGGATACCCAAGTACAGGCTCCCCAAGGACATCATGGTCGAGGAGCTGGAAGCGCGACTCAAGGAGGCAGCCGCAGAAGTCAGGCTCAACACAGAGGTAGCGGACCTGGACGGCCTCATGAAGGAGGGCTACGACGCCGCCTTCATCGCCACGGGCGCAGACAAGTGCAACGACCTCAGGTGCGAGGGAGAGGACAGCGGGGGCGTCATCACCTTCGTCGAACTGCTCACAGCCGTCAACATCAGGAACGAGACCCCGGACCTGGGCAGACGCGTCGCCATCATAGGCGGGGGCAACAGCGCCATGGACGCGGCCAGGACCGCCAGACGCCTGGGGGCCGAGGAGGTCACAGTCTACTACAGGCGCCAGGAGGAGGAGATGCCTGCGGGGCTCCACGAGCTGCGCGGAGCCATAGAGGAGGGCGTCAACTTCGACTTCCTGAGCAGCCAGATCACCATCCACCCCGGGAAGCCGCTGAGAATAGAGTTCCAGCCCATGGTGCCAGGCGAGCCGGATGAGTCCGGCAGGCGCAGGCCCGTGCCCCTCGCCGGCCTCAGCCACGTGGTCGAGGTGGACACCATCGTCTCGGCCATAGGCTCCTACTGCGCGGTGCCCCCAGGGTTCAAGGTGGGGGTGAGCCGCCAGGGCAACATCGTCGTCGACGAGAACATGAAGACCAGCAGGGAGGGCGTCTACGCCGGGGGCGACATAGCCTACGGCACGTCTAACGTAATATCCTCCCTCAGGGATGGGAGGCGCGCAGCCTCCTCCATCGACAGGTTCCTGGGAGGAGAGGGCCTCGACGAGCCTGAGCCGGACATGAGTGAGTTCGTGGCCAGGCAGGCCGACATGGACGAGGTCAGGGCCCGCAGCCAGGCCTCCATCCCCGAGATGGGGCCCGACGAGCGGCTCAAGAGCTTCGCCGAGATGGAGCTGCCCCTGGAGAGGTGCGCGGCTGATTGCGAGGCCGGCAGATGCTGGAGGTGCGACTGGAATGAGTGACAGGCAGAACCTGACCGTTATACCCTTCGGGCCGCAGCACCCCGTGCTGCCTGAACCCGTTCAACTGCGGTTCTACGTGGACGAGGAGCGCATCGTGGACGTGCTCCCCAACATAGGGTACGTCCACAGGGGCATAGAGCGAGCCATAGAGCTCAACGACTACAGGCGCAACCTGTACCTCTGCGAGCGCATCTGCGGGATCTGCAACATCATCCACGGACAGACCTACGCGGGCCTCATCGAGAAGATGACCGACACAGAGGTACCAATCAGAGCCAAGTACCTTCGCACCATATGGGCCGAGGTGGCTAGGCTCCAGAGCCACCTATTGTGCCTCGGCCTGTACGCCGACTGCATAGGCTTCGAGAGCCTCTTCATGAAGGTATGGCGCGACAGGGAGATCATCCTGGAGCTCACGGAGGCCACCAACGGCCACAGGATACACCTGGGAACGACGGCCATCGGCGGCGTCATCAAGGACATGGACGAGAAGCTCAGAGACAGGTACCTGGCAGACATGAGCCGCCTGGAGAAGGAGGTGAACGACTGGAGCCACGTCTTCTACAAGGACGCTGCCTTCAAGGAGAGGACCGTGGGCAAGGGCATACTGCCCAAAGTGGACGCGGTCCACCTTGGGGCAGTGGGCCCCGTGATCCGCGGCAGCGGCATCCCCAACGACATCAGGACCACGGCGTATGAGGCGTACGGCGAGCTGGACTTCAAGCCCGTAACCTACGATGGCTGTGACAGCTACTCAAGGACCCTTGTGAAGGTGGATGAGGTCTACCAGAGCATAGGCCTCATCAGGCAGGCAATAAAGCAGCTCCCCGAGGGGCCCATACTCGTGAAGCACGAAGGGTTCCCCGATGGCGAAGCCATACACCGCTCAGAGCAGCCCAGGGGCGAGGTCTTCTACTACGGGAAGGGCGACGGCACCATCCACCTGGAGAGGTGCAGGATCAGGACCCCCACGATACCCAACATACCGCCGCTCCTCAGGATGCTAATAGGCCACGAGGTGGCTGATATACCGACGATAGTCCACAGCATCGACCCGTGCATCAGCTGCACTGAGCGCATCACACAGGTGAGGGAGGCGGCGTAGATGCCCAGGTTCCTAGGGAATCTCATCGAGAACCTTCTCAGGAAGCCGGCGACGGTCCTATACCCCTTCGAGAAGCCGCCCCTACCCGAAGGCACCAGGGGCGAGCTAAACTTCAACATGATGAAGTGCGACCAGTGCCAGGACTGCGAGAGAACCTGCCCCTCAGCCGCCATCACGGTGCACGTGGAGGAGAAGACCATCGACTGGGAGCCCTTCAAATGCATCTACTGCCACGCCTGCGTCCGCGCCTGCATGCACAAGGCCATCGAGCCCAAGGCCAACGTCTCGAGCCCCGGCTACAAGGTCGGGAAGAAGACGTTCAAGGCCTAGCCCCGGTTTTCGTAGAACCTTTTCACCATCCTGCAGATTTCCAGGGTCAGCCACAGCCCCCGTTCGCGGGTCACAGGCGTATCCTTCTCAGCGTCGCCCGCCTTGTAGCTGGTGTTCCAAAGGCCGTCGGGTCTTTGGTTCTCCACGAGCCAGTCCAGCCCCTTCCTGACGTCGGGGTCGTCCCCCCTGAACCCCATCCTCGATAGGCTGTCAAGGCCAGTCACGAGGTTGGGCCACCAGAACAGGAACCTGACCCAGTACCCGGGGTCCCGGTACGAGCTATAAGCATCAGGCTTGAAGAACTGGCTCTTAAGCAGCCTCGCAGCGTGGAGCGCCTCCTCCCTGAAGCGTTGCTCGGGGTGGACGGCGAAGGCGCGGAGCGCCATGTCGGTCCAGTTGTGGCTTGAGGGCTTGGAGCGGTCCGGCTCGAGAGTCTCCCAGGGCTCCGAGACGGCCCTAAGCCACGTGGAGCGGTCCAGCCTGTGGGTCAGCATGGGTATCGTCCAGCCGCCGTCATCCTGCCTCATGGAGAGGAGCCAACTGAAGCCCCGGTGGATTCGCGGGTCGTCGCCGTAGCCGCAGAGAACGAGAAGGGCGATGATCTCGCCTGTGTAGTAGGTTGCGTACTGGTCGCCGATGAAGCCCCTGAAGTCGCCGCCGAGGGCCTGCCAGCCGAACAGGTACTCCGCTGCCCTGGCTGCGGCCTCATGATCCCTGGTGAGCCGGTACAGCCTGACCAGCGTCCTGAAGGCCTTGAAGGTCTCAAGAAGCGTCTTGTGCCCCGGTGGATACCCGCTTGCCCCTCCCTGCGGACCCCACGAGCCGTCGGCCCTCTGCTTCCTGAGAACCCTCTTCACCTCGGGCAGGTCCCACACCTCCTCCACGGGACCCGTGGCCTCGCCGAGGAGCTCGCGCCTAGTGAAGTAGGCCACAGGCTTGTTACCGGACGCCGTCAAGGCTTCTACCGGGCTGTACCTTAATTCATCGAGCCACGAAGCCAAGGCTGTCCCCAACGTCTCCGCCTTCAAATGGGCTCCGCGGCGATATGAACCCGGCGGCCTGCTACTTGAACTGCTCCTTGTAGGAGGTCTCCTCAAGCATGTCCAGCCGCGCCTCCAACCGGGCCAGGCTCATCTCTATCTTCATCAGGCCGTCCCTGAGGCCGTCCGCTATCTCCATGAGGGCCACACTCATCTCCAGGGGAAGGTCCTCCTTCACCTTGTAGAGCTCGCTCTGGCTCTTCTTGATGAGTATCACGTTGCTTATCCTGTGGATTCCCTCGATCTGGGCGTCGAAGCTCTGGAGCTGCTTCTTCGCCTCGTCCAGCAGCGCCCTGTAGTCGCTGAGTTTGAGGTCCTCCCAGGGGGTGTCCGACAATTTGTTCCACAAGAACTCGGTTTCGCGCCTTTTTTAAGGATTCCCCGGTAAAAGAGGCTTGATATAGCTTTTTTTTCACATTTTTCAGTTGAAAATGCCAAGTCTGCACAGCCGCCTCGCCATGGGTTTTAGGTAAAATAGAAGTGCCCGAGTGTTCTCGTCGAGGAGACGAAGGTTTTCATCGAGCCAAAGCCCGTTGATCCCCTCTGAAGCCCGTCTCCCGTCCTCGGCGGCTCTCCGGCCTTCCGCTTCTCTGGCCGTCGTCCGCTTCCACTCGGGCAAACTATACTGATCGACGATCAAATATAGATGTGACGTTGAGCGCCGACCATAAGTAGGCCCAGTGTTGCCGCCTCTAAACCCCTCTTTTTGCGTCAAACATGTCAACAACATCTCATGTATCTAGGACAATCGATTCTTTAACTGCCTGGGCGCAAACTGCGGCAGGGCCGGGGCTCGAGTTGTAACGCTCATACATTATTCAGCGGTGACTAATCCTGGGGGTGCGCGGGCTTGGGCAACCTTTTCAACCCGGCGGCCTCCAACTTACCATATGGAGCGCCTCACCAGGGCCAGGCTCACCAACCTGGACAAGGTCCTATACCCGGAGCTGAGCGTCACCAAGGCCCAGGTTGTGGAGTACTACGTGAGGGTGGCCACCCGTATGCTGCCCTTCCTCGCTGACAGGGCCTTGGTTATGACTCGGTACCCGGACGGCTTCGGCGGAGAGGGGTTCTACGAGAAGGACGCCCCCAGGGGGGCACCCGAGTGGGTGCGGACCTTCACCAAGTTCAGCGAGAGCGTGGGCCGGGACACCAGCTACGTGGTCTGCGGGGACTTGGACACCCTGGTGTGGCTGGCCAACCTGGCCGCACTGGAGCTCCACATCCCCCTGTCCCGGGTGCCAAAGACCGGCACGCCGGACCTGGTCCTCCTAGACCTGGACCCGGAGCCACCCGCCGGGCTCCGAGAGGCAGTACAGGCCGCGTTCCTGGCGAGGGAGGCTCTGGAAGACCTGGGCCTAAGGCCCTACGTGAAGACCTCGGGGAAGAAGGGGGTCCACGTCGTCATGGCCGTGGAGCCCCTGTACGGCTTCCAGGAGACCAGCGGCTTCGTCCACAGGATCGGGGCGAGGCTGGCTGAGCGGAATCCGCTCATAGTCTCAGAGAGGAGCCAGACGAAAGAGCCCGGCAAGGTGCTTGTGGACTACCCGCAGAACAGCGAGAGGGGCACCATGGTGGCGCCTTACAGCCTGAGAGCGGTCAGGGAGGCCACGGTGAGTGCGCCCCTGGAGTGGAGCGAGCTCGCTTCGATACGCCCCTTCGATCACAACGTCTTCAACGTGCCCGACAGGCGGGGCGATCCCTGGGAGAAGCTGTTAGCTGAGCCCTTCAGGCTTCCAAGCTTTTAAGCCGCGCTAAGCAGAGGGCCCGTGACGGGGAGCAGCAGCCTGTACAGGGTGAAGGTGACTAGGGCAGTGGCCCCCACGGACATGACCCAGCTCAGCATCAGGGTGCCCACAGTCCTCTTGTTGATGCCCGTCGAGCCGTAGCTTGAGAAGCCCACCCCCACCAGGGCGCCTATGTTGGCGAGGCTCGTTGATATGGGCAGGCCGTAGCCCATCACCAGGTAGGGGACCGTGACGAAGAGGTGCACCACCATGGCGTTGGTCAGCTCCGCGGCCGTGGCGCTGGCCACGTTGAGCCTGATGATGTTGAAGGCAACGGTCTCGATGACCTTGGGGCCCAGCCAGAAGCCCCCTATGATGACCCCGATGCTGCCGAAGACGGCGAGGATGAACATGACCCTTCCCTCGGGCGGGGCCCCCATGACCATGTGCGTCACGGTTACGTAGACCCCCGTGGCGTTGGCTATGTCGTTGGCGCCGAAGGCGTAGGCCGAGTAGCAGAGGGCCAGCTTCAACACTGTGCTCATCGACCTCTCCCACGACTCGTAGCGACCACTCATTTTGACCAGGAACCTGTGGAATGCGAAGGCGACTATGGCGGCGAGGACCGGTGACGTGAACCAGCTTAGCACCACCGTCTGCACCATGCCCCACTTGACACCGCTGACGCTGTACGCGGCCACCCCGTAGCCGATGATGCTGCCCACCACGGTGTGTGTGACGGATATCTCCAGGCCCCTGTAGTTGCATATCATGATCCAGGTGAAGGCCGTGAGCACTATGATCATGGCCCCCAGCAGGTCTATGCTGGGCACTATGCCTGTGCCCACGGTCTTCATGTTCATGTAGCCCTGGGACAGGGCGCCCACGGTGGCGAACACTGTGAAGAGGACTACGGACTGCTTCACGGAGAGCACCCTGGCGCCCACGACGTTGGCCGTGGGGGAGGCCGCGTCGTTGCCGCCCAGGGCTATGGCCATGAGGAAGGAGAGGGCGAACCCTACCAGCAGGGCGGCCTCGGAGACGTTCAACGGGGTTTCACCGGCGACGG
>Ga0172371_10014237_pt1 | contig 10270 bp, 11 predicted proteins | sample Lak12m_FD_114543 | JGI IMG/M metagenome (GOLD analysis project Ga0172371, IMG submission 114543) | Freshwater microbial communities from Kabuno Bay, South-Kivu, Congo - kab_022012_12m | ecosystem: Environmental > Aquatic > Freshwater > Lake | place: Democratic Republic of the Congo: South-Kivu... | reverse complement strand
TCATCAAGAACGATAATTATTTTTCCGTTTTTAAGGGCCTGAACCGCATCCTCAATTTTATCAAAATGAGTCATATAAAAATTGCTAGATACAGATTATGCCACTAAACAGCAAAACGCACAAATGTCTTTATAGTTGCACCAGCATCCTTTAATAATTGTTCAATAGTCTGATCTGGATTTTTAACAAAAGCTTGCTTGACCAAAGCATTTTCTTCTCTAAACTTTTTCTCTTTTCCAATCATAATTTTTTCCACAATATCAGCCGGCTTTCCTTCAGCCTTCAACTGTTCAGACCAAATTGATTTTTCATGAACAACTAAGTCTGCTGAAATTTCTTCAGGAGACACAACGGCTGGATTTGTCGCAGCAACATGCATCGCAACATCACGAGCCAACTCCACAGTTCCTCCAATCAAAGAAACCAAAACACCAATTTTTTTATTTGAATGAACATAATCACCAATCACATCACCCTCCACTAAAGCCATATTTGATACTTGAATATTTTCACCCAATTTCAAAACCGCATCCTTCACTTCAGATATTTCACGATCCTCGGTCTTCACGGACCCATTAACCAATTTTTCAACAATAGCATTGCCCAAAGCGATATAATCATCTCCACGAGCCACAAAATCAGTCTCACATCCAAGTAAAAGCATGCCTGCCTTCTTTCCGTCAACCTTAACAAAAACAGCACCTTGAGACGTACCTCTGGCAGCACGATCAATAGCTTTCGCTTCACCTTTTTTTCTCAAAACATCAATTGCAGCCTCAAAATCACTATTTGATTCTTCCAAAGCAGCCTTACAAGCAGTCATAGAAACACCGGTAGCTTCACGCAATTTCTTAATCAATTCAATCGAAATAGCCATAAATTTTAAAATTTAAAAATTAATTAGGATTTTGGAGTCTGAGAAGTAGATTTATCCACTGATTTTCCAGTCAACATTTTAAAAATATAATCATCAGGAATTTTATTGGCAAATCCAGCAATAATAGGGATTTCAGTCATCTTCATTCCGTAGGCAATCACCATCCCGGAAACATGCAATAAAAGCACCACTCCCCAAAGCATCAAGCTTAAAATAGGACTAAAAACAGCCACTACAATAGTCAAAAACCAAAGTAGGAACAAAACAAAACCTTGTTTAGCATGAAACATACAGAACTTGCTATTCACCATTCTTATAGATGACAATACGCAAGTTACTATATTAAAAACCGGAATATAACAACTCATCGCCCAGCCTTTTTCGCCTTTCAAGGCAATAATCTTTGCCTCAAGATCGGCAACAGGATTTTGATTTAGTGCATCAGCCATTACTATTTTGTTTTAGCCTTTTTGAATACGCCTTTAACTGTATCAAGGAAGTATGTCAAAGATTTAATAGCATCATCATTACCCGGGATTGGATAAGTAAGATTTGTAGGATCAGTATTAGTATCCACAATACCAACTACAGGTATTTTCATTCTCTTTGCCTCCTTGACAACGATTTTATCCCTCAAAGCATCAACAACAAACACCACATCAGGTCTTGCCGTCATATTTTGCACACCACCTAAAGCAATTTGCAATTTATCAACAACCTTCTTTAACTTTGAAATTTCTTTCTTAGTATATTTATTAATTTCACCAGTCTCTTCTTGACGCTTCAAATCGGCAAGATATTTAATTCTAGACTTAACAGTTGAAAAATTTGTCAATAAACCTGGAATCCATTTTGAAACTACGTAAGGCATATGACATTCTTTAGCCAATTCTTCAATCAATTTAACAGATTGAGGTTTAGTACTAACGAAAAGTACTGTCTTGCCCTCAGAAACTGCTTTTGACAAAAAGTTCAAAGCTTTTTCCAACATTTCATAAGTCTTCTCGAGGTTAATGATATGAATACCATTACGCTCACCGTAAATATACCTCTTCATGCGAGGATTCCATTTCTGTGTGCGATGTCCGATATGCACTGCATTATCAAACATCTTTTTGATTTCATCTTTTTGCATAATCCTTGTGGTTTACGCCAGTAATTCATTAATTTGTGTCTTGCCCCGTAAGGGGAGGATTCCACAAGCTGAAATACCGACTTGATATAAAAAAATAACAGCGTTAATCTAATGAAAAGAAAGCTTAATTGCAAGCCAAAAATAACAAAATATGAACAATTTAGAAAAAATTCGCCAACAATTAGACATTATTGATGACAATATCATCAAAGACCTCAAAAAAAGAGCCAAATTGATAATAAAAATCCGCAAGATTAAAATTCAAAATAAAATTAAAACGAAGGATCCAAAAAGAGAAAAATTCATTCTAAACAAAACAAAAAGTCCTTTTGAAAGAAAAATATTCAAAAAGATACTTACTGAGTCTAGAAAACTTCAGAAAGCACCCTTGCAAAAACAAGGTAAAATGTGATATAATAAACAAAGTTAAAAACAAAAAATGAACCTCAATTCAAATCAAAATACAGATACGAAAATCTCAATCACATTGCCTACCAATGCGTATTTTATGTCGGGCATTAGAGATTTTACGTTAAACATGATTAAAAACACCACCAACTTCAACGAACAGTGGGCTTTTAGATTTCAATCTGTAGTAGACGAGCTATGTAATAATGCCATTGAATATGGTTCACAAGCAGGCAGCGAAATTGGTATTACTTTCATATACGTAAAAGACAACTACCTCGATATTGTCGTAGAAGATACAGGCACAGGAAAAAATAAAATTAAAGCGCAGGATTTACAAAAACTTTACAATTCAAGAAAAGAAGTTGGCTATGTATTCAGCGGAATTAGAGGTAGAGGACTTGTGAAAATCGTAGGGGAATGGAGCGATGAATTAATTTTTGAGGATAGACCAGAAGGAGGTCTTTCAGTGAAAGTTAGAAAATATCTCAAGAATGTAAGACAACCAACAGCAGGTTCACCAATATCAAATGCTGCAAATACATTAATTCTTAACTCGTAAAAAATGACAGAAGCAAATATTGTAATTGAAGACATAACAGGATTAAACAAGATTGTAAAAAATATTCATATTTCAGGACAACTGGACGAAAGCAACGTGGATGAAAAAATTCAATCAATCTACAAAATTTTTGAAACAACTCCAAAAGGAGTAAACATCATTTTCGATCTCGAGAATTTGGACTACATGAATAGCAAATCGATTGGCTATCTCACTGATTTATACGGCAAAGTAACAGAAAATGGCGGCTCAGTAGCTATTGCTAAACCGAAACCAAATATTACAGACATTCTACAGGTCGTTGGACTTACACAATTAATCAAAATTTTTGATTCACTCGAAGAAGCAAAAAAGTTCATTACTGAAAGCGGGACAGTAGCGGCAGCAGTTCCAACTCCAACCACTCCGACACCTCCACCTCAAACAGCCGTTTAGAGCTTAACATTGACCTAATGAGCCACAAATGTTTGATAACCCAAAAATACTTCTAGGTCTAGCAACGCTTTTAGCCGCAATTCCAATCGCGGTCTGGCTCTACATAACAATAAAACAAGACAAAAACACTAAAAAGATTACTTTCTTGGTATTTGGACTTGGCTGTCTTACGGCACCTGCATTACTTGGATTACAAGTATTTTGGCAAAAATACCCCCAATTTGATTTAGTAGCAGCAATAGAAAGGACTTCATTCTCAACCGATGTAATAACCATTCTTACGCTATTACTTTTCGCCGCGATGGAAGAGAACATCAAGCTTTACGTAATGCGGACAATAGATAGAAAAACACTTTTTATTTCTAAAATTAATGATGCAATCAGATACAGCATCATTGCCGCGCTCGGATTTTCATTTGCGGAAAACATTTATTATTTATACACCTGGTGGCCGGTCATCAGCACCGGAGAATTAGCTGGAATGTATTTTTTCCGCTCAATTTTCACAACAGCGGCACACATGACTTACTCGGGAATTTTTGGATATTTTTACGGCATAGGAAAATTTTCAATGGTCATTAATCAAACCAATATAATTGAAGGCAAAAAAGACAAAACCTCGGAAATAATTGCAAAAATTTTCAACCTTCCTCCAAGTGAAGGATACAGACAAAAAATGGTTCTAAAAGGATTATTTATTGCCATGGGAATGCACTTTACAATCAATTACATGCTGCAATTACAACAAGAAAAAGGCATCCAAATACTATTCCCAATAGTTATCCTCACAAATATTGCCATGTACGTATTCCTTCAACATCTACTAAATCGCAAAGCTGGGCACTTGATTCTCCTCACAGATCCTACAACAAAAAAGACCTCCACAATGGGCAAAAAAGACGAAGACGTAGTAATAGAATTAATGACGATGTGGTTAAAAGATCAAAGGTATGTAGATGTCATTCATATCTGTGAAAGATTATTAGAAAGAGACCCCGACAACAATGTCGTAAAAATGTTTAAAGCAAAAGCCATGGACGAAATGGACGAAAAAAATATTTATAAAAAAGTACTGGGAACAATTATAAAAACTGACGACGATTTATCTTCAAATGATAAAAGCATAATAAATAAATACGTCTCAGAAAAAGACACTCAAAAGAAAATTCAAAAAACACAAAACATTCAAAAAACAACACAAACTCCAATCAGTAAACCACCGGAAGCACCCAAAAAAAACATTCTGGAAAACTACACCGGAGAAGGAACTTTCAAATTATAGGGAAATAGGGTAAACTCGGAGCAACCAAATTCCCATGAGTTTTAGAAAAGCAAAAATCGCCCTGGTTTTCGATTGGATGACAAACAATGGTGGAGCAGAAAGAGTAAATCTTCTTTTACACAAAATGTTCCCCCAAGCACCAATCTACACTTCAATCTTCAATCATGAAATCATAAAAGGATTCGAAAAGGCAGCCATTACGACATCTTTCATCCAAAATCTTCCATTTGCCCAAAGAAAACACCAGCTATATTTAAAATTGATGCCGTATGCTTATGAACTTTTTGACCTAAGTAATTACGATATCGTCATTTCAAGTTCTCACGCCTGCGCGAAAGGCGTCATTACCAAGCCTGAAACCATGCATTTATGTTATTGTCATACGCCAATGAGATATGCCTGGGACAATTGGCACAGCTATATTCGTGAATATAAAATGAATTCAATTTTGAAATATTTTGCAAAAAAGAGTCTTCATAAAATCAGAATGTGGGATCGCTTATCAGCAGATAGGGTAGACCATTTTATCGCCAATTCCGAAACGACAAAACAAAGAATCAATAAATATTACAAAAGAGATTCAGAAATAATACATCCGATGATAGATATTAATAGATTCGAAATTGCAAAAGAAACAAAAGGATACTTTCTGGCAGTTGGCAGACTCATACCTTACAAGAAATTTGATTTGATTATCGAAGCATTCAATCAAATCGGACTACCCCTGAAAATAGTAGGAGAGGGAATTATTGAAAATGAATTAAAAAATAAAGCCAAAGGCAATATAGAGTTTTTAGGTAATATTGACGATAAAACCTTACAAAAAGTTTATAGCGAATGCGAAGCTTTAATCTTCCCACAAGTAGAAGATTTTGGCATAACCTCATTGGAAGCAATGGCTTCAGGCAGACCGGTAATCGCCTTTAATCAAGGCGGAGCAATTGATACGATTATAGACTATAAAACAGGTATATTTTTCAATAAACAAACTCCAGAACATTTGATAGGTGCTATCGAAAATTACCAGAAAAATAAAAAGAAATTCATCTCCCAAGATATTCGTAAACACGCCCAGAAATTCGATCAGGAAGAATTTCAAAATAAACTGATAGATTTCATAGAAATACAATGGAACCAATGGCAAAAATCAGCCGGTCACTAAAGCAATTATAATATTTACAAAGGCCCAAGCCACCAAGGTCAGAACCATTCCAATAACTCCATATTGAATAGCCTTTTTTCCCTGATCTTTTTCGTTTGAAACACCGGCAAAAAGGTATAAATAACCACCATACACAATCCCACCTATTGAAGCCAATCCGGACATCCCAATAATAAACTGTAAAATATAACGGATGTAGTAAGGAATCATCCAAAGATGGATAGTCCCAGTCTTGATTCCGCAAGCGAGAATTTCAGCGTAACTAACTGCATTAGCAGAATCCCCAGATGCAATATTCGGCTGAACACCAGAAGGAGAACAATCTGTCCCAGACTTAAAAATATTCTTTTTTACCCAACAACCATTTTTAGATACCTCATTCATCAAAGTTTTACAATCCGCAACAGAAGTAGCAGTTCCCGGCAAAACAGTGCCACTCTTACTTGTATCTACTGGAGGAGAAGTGGAATCACCCGCAAAAACCACGCCAGAAAACTGCAAAAAACTAATGAGTAAGACAAGAACCCAGGTTGAAGCTTTATTAAACAATTTCATCTAATTTAGAATATCACACTTGCTCTTTTAATTCCAATAGCTACAATGTATCAGATATTTCAAACTAAAATGACCGAAAAATCAACTGCCACCATAGCAATCATAGGACGTCCAAACGTCGGCAAATCATCTCTATTTAACAGATTGATAGGAAAAAAATACGCCGTAACTTCAGACGTCGCCGGAACCACCAGAGATAGACTTTTTCATAGCTATCAATGCGAGGACTACAACACTATTTTAGTTGATACCGGTGGCTTGGAATACGATAAAAAAGAAAATATTGAAGCAGATGTTCAGTCACAAGCAAAAATAGCTATAAATGAAGCAGATTTGGTGATTTTTGTGGTGAACAACATGGAAGAACTTACCAAAAACGACCATCTCGCAGCCGATATTCTAAGAAAGTCGAAGAAGGAGATAATTTTAGTGGCCAATAAATGTGAAAACATCGGAGTTAAAGATGAGACATATCAATACTATGAATTAGGTTTTGATAAGGCCGTTTTAGTCTCTGCAATCCACAATAAGGGCATCAAAGACCTGGAAACCGAAATTGCAAAAAAACTTAAGAAGTTAAAAATTAGTAAGAAAAAGCTCAAAACAAACGAAAACCTCTGCAATATCTGTATTATAGGAAAACCAAATGCGGGAAAATCCTCATTAGTGAATGCGCTATTCGGTGCTGAAAAGATCATAGTTTCAGACGTAGCCGGGACAACTCGAGACACTATCGATACAGAAATCACCTACAAAGACAAACAATTTAATATTATCGATACCGCCGGATTGCGTCGACCTGGAAAAATAGAAAAAGGTATAGAAAAATTCAGCAGTTTAAGAGGACTTAGCGCCATTGAAAGATCAGACATCGTAGTGCTACTCATTGACGGCACCAGCGGAATAACAAAAGGGGATTGCCACATCGCAGAATATGCATTGGAAGCTCAAAAAGGATTAATTCTTGCAATAAATAAAACGGATCTATTCAAACAAGCCGACGAGAAAAAAGGAGAATTAATTTGGCATCTAAAACAAAAATTTGCCTTTGTACCTTGGGCACCAATCGTTTTCATCTCCACAAAAGACAAGAAAAACATTTACGAAATCTTAAACCTATCGGAACAAATAATTGAAGAAAGAAAAAAACGCATACCTACACCGGAACTCAACAAATTTTTTCAAAGAATAATGATGAGACACAAACCAGCCAGCTCCAGTATAAAGAAGCCTAAATTTATGTACGCAAGTCAGGTAGATATCAATCCGCCAAAATTTCTCCTGTTTTTCAAAAACGCAAATTCATTGCACTTTTCATATCCACGTTATCTTGAAAACGAAATCCGCAAAGAATATGGATTTAATGGAACCTCAATCGAAATGAAATTCAAAAATCAAACTTCCAAATTCTCCTGATTTTTTGAAAAATTCAATTCTCTGAATTTTTCCACAGATAACAAAGAATTTCCAAACTTTTTTCGCCATAAATTACGATATTCACGACGACGATCAAAGTTATGAAATTTCAAAACATGTTCATTGATAATCAAATTTGAAGAATCCGGTAGAAGAGAGGCCTTTTGTCTGGCTCTTTTCAATTGCCAAGTCATTAAAAATCTCTCTACCAAATCACCAAGCAATCCATTAAACATCCAATCAAGAAAATTCCTAAAGTAGTTTCTTTCATTTAAGACAATGCTTTTCTTTAAGAGAGTAGATTGCTCAAATCCATGGTTAATCCAAAGATTTTTCTGCATAAATTCATCATAAACACCATCATTAATGACAGGAATTAAAGTTTTTATCCAAACTTGCAAATACACGTCATCATCAATGGCAACAGAAGACAAATCTAAAAAGCCATCATCCACAAAAAAACTCAAACAAAATCTACCCGCCACCTTATCACCATGTCTTCTCACTCCAAGTAAATGAAAAATTCCAGTAATCAAAGTCCTCACAAAAAACAATCGTCCCTTTTTGGTCACAATAAAAAGATCTATATCACTATTTTCATTCAAAGATGAGAAGGCAAGATTATTACAGATAGCTACCATCCTCAAAAACGGAATAAATTTCAATAATTTCATGTACTTATTTATCCTTTGCCACATTTGTTTTTCTTGCATCTCCATATTTAAGGTATAATTCAGCCATATGATGACAGAAAAAACGAATTTGCAAAAGATTTTAAAGGATTTACCTAAATCCGCCGGCATTTACAAAATGATAGACAAAGAAGGCCGAGTCATTTATGTAGGCAAAGCAAAAGATCTGAGCAAAAGAGTGAAACAATATTTTAAAAAAGATTATCAACATTCCACCCGAACCAGAAAACTAATGGAAACCGTTGAAGACATCGAAACAATCGCCGTAGATAGTGAACTCGAAGCGATGATTCTTGAGCATAATTTAATCAAACAACTCCAACCAAAGTACAACGTCATCATGAAAGATGACAAAAATTATGTGTATATAAAAATAACCAAAGAAGATTTTCCCAGAATCCAATTAGTGAGAAAAATCGAAAAAGACAACGCCAAATATATAGGACCAAAAACCGCAGCTCATAAAGTAAAAGAGACATTTAAGATTTTAAAAAAAATCTTTCCATTCAGGCATTGCAGCCTGGATATAAAACAACTTCCAGACAATCAAGTAGAAGTTACTCGTAAAACGATAAAATATCCATGTCTAGATTATTACATAAAACGTTGCGCAGCACCCTGCATTGCCAAATGCAACATTGAAGAATATCGAGAAATTATCAAAAATGTTGAGAATTTTTTAGAAGGTAAAAGTGACAATATTTTAAACAACTTAAAACAAAAAATGCAGGAATTTGCTCAGAAAAAGGAATTCGAAAAAGCTGTAAGAATAAGAGATAAAATAAAAAAAATAGAGTCAATTCTCGAAACTCAAAAAGTCCAAGATCCTAATCAGACAGACAAAGACGTTATCAATTACTGTATCACTCAACATCGGGCATATTTCAATTTATTTCAAATCAGAGATGGCAAATTGATTGATCAGGAAAATTTTACTCTCAGTGCTCATGACATTCAGGACCAACAAGATAGCGAAGTATTAAGCGCTTTCTTAAAGCAATACTACGAGATTGCCACTGATATTCCAAAGGAAATTTATATTCCTCATGAACCACAAGAAATTAGAGAAATAGAATTATTAATTGCCAATCAAACAGATAAAAAAGTGAATATTATTGTGCCAAAAATAGGCATCAAAAACAAACTTTTGGAAATGTCACTAAATAATGCTCGCATTTTTGCCGATAGAAATAAACCCAGCTGGAAAAACGAAAGCGAATCTACGGAAAAGGCCTGCAAACGTTTACAAGAAATTCTCAAAATAGAAAAACCCCTAAAGCGTATCGAATGCTACGACATCTCTCATTTAAGCGGTACAGACACTGTCGGATCAATGATAGTTTTCGAGAATGGCGCGCCAAAAAACAATCTCTACAGAAAATTCAAAATTCGCACGGTAAATAATAAACCTGATGATTTCAAATCCATGGAAGAAGTCTTAACACGACGTTTTTCAAAAATTGCCTTAAAATATCTACATCAAGAATATCAATTGAAGAAAGCTACAAAAAAAGACAAGAATTTCATTGAAAGCAATAACAATGTTGATTTCGACAAAGAAGATAGAACCTTTTACATACTCAAAAAACAAAAAGAAAATGTCGGCTTTATTTCAGTTAAAATATACAACGACAAAATAAGTGAATTAAGAAATTTGTGGGTCAAAAAAGAAGAAAGAGGAAATAAAATAGGCTATAAACTTCTTCAAGACGTAATAAAAAAGAATAAATTAAAGAGAACCTATAT
>Ga0172371_10014235_pt1 | contig 10271 bp, 7 predicted proteins | sample Lak12m_FD_114543 | JGI IMG/M metagenome (GOLD analysis project Ga0172371, IMG submission 114543) | Freshwater microbial communities from Kabuno Bay, South-Kivu, Congo - kab_022012_12m | ecosystem: Environmental > Aquatic > Freshwater > Lake | place: Democratic Republic of the Congo: South-Kivu... | reverse complement strand
CTCAATGCCTTCCTGGCCGGTAACGACTTGCTCTATATCGCGGATTTCTCCTCGGCCAACGACTCCGATTCTTACAGCGCGGCGGTGCATACGCTGGCCTTCTTCGCCCAAAAATATCGCGAAGACACTGCCTTTGCTCAACGGGTGGATGAATCAGTCAAACGCATCCTCACCCTAAAATACCGTCTCTACCCCTCTTTTTCTCTGGCGAACATCCTGCCTGAAACAGACCCGTTGAATGATTTGGGACAGGCCAGTGCAGTCAGTTTTGGGGTAGCGCGCACAGCAGCCACTTTGCTCAGCCCATCCCAGGCTGAACTAGATACTACCATTCCAGACCCGCCGAACCAGAATGATCGGATTGTTTTCATCAGCGATACGCGGACTGCCCAACAATGCGCCAACTGCACAGCATTTTCACAGCTTGGCCCAAAATCGCTCCAGGAAGCGGTGCTGAGGCTGTACGGCCCGCAAGCTGGTGGGCTGGTGACGCCCAACAATTTATCGTCTTACACATTCGATGATCTTTCGGCCATGCTCAACCTCAGCCAGGCGGACCTGCTGTTAGAGAGGGATTTAAGCCGTTCGCATTGGATTGTGATGGTGCTGTTGGGCGATGGCGGCGATGGTTCATCCTTGCAGGTTTTAAAACGCTTTCTAAGCGCCCGGCCAGACCTGTTCCAGCAAAAGCGCCTGATCTTGTTCGCTCTGACAGCTCCATACTATCTGGACGCCACGAATATCTCCAAGCTGACCGCTTACTTTTGCCTGTATAGCCAGATAACACCCTTCATTGATACGGCGGCTTACCTGCTATTCGGTGAATTGCGCGCTTCTGGCGCCGCTCCTGTTTCCGTGGCAGGCATCGGCTATAACTTGAACGAAGCCATGTTCCCCGATCCAAACATCCCAATTCCGCTCGAACTGGACTTGCCGCCTGCGCAACCAGTTACCACAGCCACGACCACAGCCACATTGGAACCCACGCCGCCGCCCGAATTTCACATCGGTGATGTTGTTTCATTGAGGACTGGGATTATATTGGATCATAATGGGAATCCTGTGCCTGATGGCACGCCGGTGGATTTCTTGTTCACTTATGGCAGCGAAATCAACAGCGCCCGTCAATCAGCCTTTACCCTGAAAGGTATGGCGCGGATTACCTACTCGGTCAGTAGTTCCGGAATGCTGGAAATCCTGGCTCAGAGTGAGAACGCCCGCTCAGCGCCGTTGAAATTCGACATTCCTTCGCCAACGGGTGAAATCATCACCCCTTCCCCAACACCGCTGCCGACCCAGACCGTTACTCCTGCACCGCCCACACCTACCCCGCAGCCAGTTATCACCCCCACGCCCGGCGAGCCAAAGCCTGCCCCTGGCATCGGAGATTGGTTCATTGCCGTGCTGTTCACTTTTGGAATGGCCTTCAGCCTCTACCGTCTGGCCGCCTGGCGCGGGTTCGTCCGCTGGGGCATACGCGCCAGTTTCTGTTCATTAATCGGCGGGTTAATCGCTTACACGTACCTGGCGATGCAAATGCCAGGCAGCGCAGCGCTGCTCAAATTATCCATTTCGGGGAGCGTGCTCATTGTCTGTTCGCTCGGCGCGGGGCTGGGATTGGGATCTACACTTCTCTGGCGCGCTGTTGTCGAAGCCGCGAAGCGTCATCCATAAAAGCGCGGCGACATCCAGCGTTTCCCGATTTAGCTTTAATGCATCAACGTCACAGCCAGGCTGACCAGCAGTAAAGCCACCGTAACCCAGATCAACGATTGTTCCAGAGGCGAAGAAACCAGATCTGCCAGACTGGGGGTCGGCAGGGCCGCGCGGGGTTTAATCACCGGATCCCATTCTCCCAGCAAGGATTTACGGAAAGACTCCACGTCCTGCGGACGCTCATCGGGATGCAGACGCATCGCCCATAATACCGCCCGCTCGGTGCGTTGGCTGATGTCTGGGTTGAAATGCCGCAGCGGCGGTAAGGCGTCAGGGTTGAGAAACAGCTCTCTGGCTTCTACAGGAGGCTGATTGGTGAGAAGGTGATAGAGTGTTGCTCCAAAGGCGTACAGGTCGCTGCGCCCATCGGTATGCCCGGTATCGCCGCCATACTGTTCGAGCGGTGTGTAGAGTGCGGTGCCTCTGCCCTGTAGGACAGTAATGGTAACTTCGTCCGAAGCCAGAATTTTTACCAGGCCAAAATCTACCAGTTTAACCAGGCCGCTGGGCGTAAGCTTCAGGTTACTGGGCTTGATATCACGATGTAAGATAGGCGGGTTCTGGCTGTGCAGGTAGATCAAGGCGTCGGCGATCTGGCTGGCCCAGTTCAAGACATCTCTTTCGGGCAGGAAACCCCCTTTTTGGCGGGCTTCATTGATCAAAGTGCGCAGGTCTTTACCCGGCACAAAATCCATCACCAGGTAATCGCGCCCGCCGACCGAAAAGAAGTCCGATACTTTGGGCAGGTTGGGATGGTCCAGGCGGGCCAATACGGTCGCCTCGCGTTGAAATTGCTCGCGTGCCTGCTTCAGTAAATCTGCCGGCAAGCTACGATCATGCTCGACCTCTTTAAGCGCGCATTGGCGCCCTTCCAGGCGCAAATCATCCGCCAGGTAAATGCTCCCCATTCCTCCCTGGCCGATGATTTTGACAATACGATAACGGCCGCGTAAGATTTCGTCGGCTTTTAGCGGCGTAGGCATATGTATTTCTTGAAGGGCCTTCTCTCTTACTTAATAATCTATTGCGAAAATAGAATAAGCGGCGGCTCATCCGCAAAGATTTATGATATTATACCCGTGGAGACGATGCAATGGAGAAATATACCGACGAAGTTCCGTTATTGGTAGCCCAAACCGGGCCGCTTAACGGTCAACGTTGGGCTTTACGCAAGACTTTCATCTTAGGCCGCGAACCGGGTTGCGATATTGTCATTGCAGATCGTCAAGTTTCGCGCCAGCATGCGCGCATCACACTCAGCCCACGCGGTATTCTGCTGGAAGACCTGGGCAGTAAAAATGGCACACACCATAACGGGAAATCTGTCCAGGATACAGCCCTGCTGGCAGATGGCGATGTGATCCAGATTGCTCTGGCCCAACAATTCGTGTATCTAAGCTCCGACTCAACTGTTCCATTAGAAAATCAACCCGCCGAGAATCTGGATTTGCAGTCCACGGCAGATTCAGTGGCTGTCGGGGGTAAGCTACGCCTGGAGAAACGCTCGCGGCGCGTGTGGGTGCGCCTCTCTGTTGCCGAGGAGCCGCTTAAAGAACTGGAAATCACGCCGCCGCTCTCAATCTCTCAATTTCGACTGCTCGAAATCCTGTATGAGAATCAGGGCAAGGTGATCACCCGTCCCGATCTGGTGACAGCAGTGTGGGGCGATAGTCAAGCGTTTGATATATCCGAACAGGCGCTGGACGCGCTGGTGCGCCGGCTGCGCGACCGCATAGCCAGCGTTGATCCAGCGCACGAATATATTGTGACCGTGCGCGGTCACGGCCTGCGCCTGGAAAATCCTGGCTAAGCCAACCAATCAACAGAAACGATCCAGACGCCAGTTAACTGGTCTTCATATTCCGCCGCATCACAAAGCGAATCGCCTGGCGGTTCGCCGCTATCACGCGCTCGGCCAGTTGTCTATCCTGAGCGGATTGGGTTTGGACAGCCAGGTTCGCCAGCAATTCCATAAAGCCCTCGGTCACCTGATCCTGGTGTTCCTGCAGGAATTTTTGACGATCTTCATCCTCGCTCAGATCCAGGTAATCTTCCACCAGTTCCATTTCCGGCGGTGGGGCGCTGGCCGTCTGGATGATCTCGATAATTTTCTGTAATTTACCAGACCGGTCAAGGTCGCCCTGTGTACGGGCTTCCTGTAACATACTCTCAAGTTCCTGCTCAAACACCTCGTCCAGGGCAGGCAACGCCTTCGATAACGCCTGCTCCAAATCCGGCGCCTTTAGGATCGCTTCAATCAACTGGTGGATTTGCTTGCGTTGTGTCTCGACTTGCTTGTCAATCTCCTGGGTCATTTCCAGCAACTGCGCACGCAGTTCCACCAAGCGAGTACGCCCATCGCCACGCGCCCGGTCAATCCGCTCGCTCAACAGTTGGAAGAACTGGTAATCCAGCGCTGGACGGGCCAGGCCAACCAGCGCGCTCAGGCGCGTCTCGTTAGGCGCCTGGGTCACCAGTTCTAACATCTTTTCACGGGTTAAATCCTTCCCGGCCTTTTGCAGGTCGGCTAAGGCAGCCTCGATCTCCTTCGATTGCTCTTGCAACTGGCGACCATAGCTACTGTTAGCCAGCAAGTTCTTCTGCAAAGCGATTAGCTGTTGCGCCGATTCGCGATCACCGCCCTGCATGGCAGCCTCTCCCAACCGGTTGAGCAACATGAAGAATTCCGCGTCAAGCAGCGCGTCTTCCTGTTTAATAACCTCAATCCGGGCGTTCTCATCGGCGATGCTCGCCAGGCGCTGCAACAGATTGAGCCGCTGTTGTTGCGCCTGGATCATTTCACGCGTGATACCGTCGGATTCTAAAACTCGCTCGACCAATCCTTGTAACGTTAAAGTGGTCTGGGGATTCAGCAGATAACCTTTTCGCTTCTCTTGAGGCAGCTTATTAATCGCCTGGTTGATCAGGCTGCCAATTACCCGCTCTTGTTCATTGCGCGGCAAACCGACTTCAGGCGGGACGAAGGTCAGTAACAGTTCTTTCTCCGGATCATGATAGACCAGGATGGTCGAAAGATTGCCCTGATAACCACATGTTTTGCATTGAATCAGGTTGAACGCGCCGGAAAGCAACCGCTGTTTAGCAGCAGGATCGGCGTTGACATCGAAAAGCTGTTCGATATCCGCCACAACGGGCTGGCGACAATTGGGACAACTTACTTGGGTTTTCGTCATGCGTTTGACTCCACAAAAAATGAGATTAGATAATTGCTAAAATTCAAACCATCGAGCCGCTACGTTCACGCGGCAAGGAGAAACAAATTCGTGCGCCGGCGCCAGGCTTCGGGTCAACCCAAATCCGCCCGCCATGCGCCTCAACCACCGCGCGCGCCAGATAAAGACCCAGGCCGGCGCCTTTAGTCGTCCGAGAGGCATCCGTCGCGCGGTAGAAGCGGTCAAAGACATACGGTATATCGCCCAAAGCGATGCCGGGGCCCTGGTCGCTAACACAAACGACCACCTGTTGCGGCAAAGCCTGGCCGCTGATGCGAATCTCGCCGCCAGTGGGTGAATATTTTATCGCATTCGAGATCAAATTAGCAAACACCTGCCCCAAACGGTCATCGTCGCCCAGGATAATCGGGAAATTGGCCGCAAAATCAACAACGATATGGTGGCGATTGGATTGGATCTGAAAACGCTCGGCAATCCGCCGGGCCAGGGCAGCCAGGTCTACATCAGACGAATTGATCGCCAATACCCCGGCTTGCAAACGGCTGGCGTCCAGCAGGTTCTCGATTAATTCGGTCAAATGATCCGCTTCTTCCTCAATGACCGCCAGACTATCGGCGATGACTTCACGGTCCCAACTGGCATCTTCCCGGCGCAGGGTGCTAACATAACCTTTGATCAAGGCCACGGGCGTCTTCAGCTCATGGCTGATAACCGAGACAAAGGTGCTTTTCAGTTCTTCGGCCTCGCGGAAGCGGGTGATATCGCGAACAGAAGCGATAATGTTTAGCAGGACGCCATCCGGCGAGAGCAAGGGGGCGTAAGTAATACCGACAGGTAAAGAGGCTTTTCCGGCGCGCTGCAAGTCGCCTTCCACGTACAGGGTGGCATACGGCGTAAGCGGCCAACCGCCCATTTCAGCCTGTTCCAGGCTCATGCCGTCTTTTTGTTTTGCCCAATGGATGACCGTCTCATGTTTGGCGCCCAAGATTTCCTCTGCCGGTCGGCCCAGCAGGCGCGTTAGAGCCGGATTACAATGCTCAATGGTATGGTCAGAGGCGAGAATCAGAATGCCATCGGCTAACGAATCCAACAGCGCTGCCACACGTTGTTCTTCGTCCCGGATTTGGGTATATAATTGCGCGTTTTGTACCGCAATCGCCGCCTGATCGGCAAAACTCTGCAACAGAGCCTTATCATTCGATGAAAAGACGCCCAAATAATTGCGAAAAATAAACAACAGACCGATTACTTTGTTGCGCGCGATCAGCGGTAAGGCAACCCCGGCCAAGAGACCCAGGCTAGCAGCGCGGGTTAAATTCTGAAGCAACCGGTTAATTTCCGGCAATTCATGCAGAGACGGCTCTTCATGCTCCGGGACGTCGCCCAGCAAAGGCTCAAGTTGGCGCAAAAAGGCAGGTGGGATGCCCTGCGTTACTGCTACACGCCATCCCACCTGCCGCTCGCGCAATGCAATCAAGCCAGCCTGTCCCGCCAGCATCTCAATCGAGATATTGAGAATCCGCGCCAGAACCGAACTCAGCTCCAATTCCTGAGTAATAGAACGCGAAATCTCAAGCAGGTAATCGCGCTGGCGAACTCGAAGATCAGGAAGCAACGCTTTGAACCTCAATCGAGGGCGGGTCAATGCCCACTTCGCTCAGATGGATGGATTCCTCAAAGATTTCCATCGCTTCGTCCACTTCATTTTTCGTCACGCTCAAAGGCGGCGCCAGGCGAATGGTGCTTGAACCACATCCTAACAGCAACAGGCCACGCACGAAGGCATTATCCACAATTTCATCGCGTAACCTGGCGTCCGGATCTTTGGCGACGCGGTCTTTGACAAATTCAACCCCAATCATCAAGCCCTTGCCGCGCACACAACCAACCGATGGGTGGCGAGCCATGATTTCTTCCAGAATATCCATAATGTAATCGCCCATCTCGGCTGCGTTTTGCATGTATTCGGTTTCAATCAACTCTAAAGTCGCCAATGCAGCCGCGCAAGCCAATGGATTGCCTCCATAGGTGTTTCCATGCGCGCCTTTGGGCCAGGTAACCAAATCTTCTTTCGCAAACATCACCCCACGCGGCACCCCCGAAGCGATGCCCTTGGCGGCGCAAACAATATCCGGCTCGACGCCAAAATGCTCAATCGCCCACCACTTGCCAGTACGGCCAACGCCAGATTGGACTTCGTCCACAATTAGTAAAATTTTATGCCGGTCGCACAGTTCGCGCAACGCCGGGAAGAAACCAGGCGCCGGTATCACATATCCGCCCTCGCCCTGGATCGGCTCCACTAAAATTCCAGCTACGTCCTCTGGGGGGAGCAAATGCCCCAGGATTTGCTCTTCGATATAGCGGACAACCGTCGCGCCATAATCTTCGCCCGGTTTCGATTCGAGGATTGGACGATAGGGATCGGGAAACGGCACATGCACCACGCCGCTCATCAGGGGATAGAAATCCTGGTGATAAAGCGGCTTGCTGGCGGTGAAGGAAACAGCGCCCATTGTCCGGCCATGGAAGCCCCCCAGAAAGCCGATAAATTCAGTCGCTTGGGTGTAGTGGCGCGCCAGCTTAATCGCGGCTTCAACGCTTTCAGTGCCTGAATTGGTCATGAATGAGACTGCGTTATCCAGGAAAGGCGCAATCTCATTAATCTTCTCGCCCAATTCAATCCATTTGGCGTGATAAAAATCCGAAGAAATGTGAATAAATTTTTCGGCTTGCTCCTGGATCGCTTTGACGACCCTCGGATGACTATGACCGGTGGAGGTGACAGCAATACCAGCCGCAAAATCCAGGAAGCGGTTGCCATCTACATCCCAAACTTCCGTCCCTTTACCAAAATCCATCACGAAGGGGTAGCCGCGTGGATAGGAAGGGGAAATCACATCGTGATCTCGTTTAACGAGCGCCCGCGCCTTCGGGCCAGGTAAATTCATTACATTCATACGCATCTCTCCTGAAATTGAACCAAAAAGTGTCCCCAAAAACATGGAACTATAATTATGGAGACAGACCAGCCTGAGAATTATACCGCACCTTACGGTTTCACCGCTACTCACGCTTCGCTATCGTGACGTATGGCAGGAGGTTATGTGATATTCAGCAGGAGCATGGCATCAGGGTCGCCTTTACAAATGCCACTGCGCAGCTCGGGTCTATTTGAAGGTATAATCTTACCCATCCCATCCACCGACTATTCGATAGCATCCAAAATGGAAATTACAAGTCACCCACCAATACCTGGAGAAACCTTTTCGTTCACGCTGACCGCCCGGCAAGGCAGAGCCAGGGCCGGCGTCTTTCACACCCCGCATGGGGATTTACTCACCCCGGTTTTTGCCCCGGTCGGCACGCAAGCCACTGTTAAAGCAATCACTCCGGCCCAATTGCACGAGTTAGAGGCCAGTCTGGTGCTGGCAAATACATACCACCTGTATTTACGGCCAGGCGATGAACTGGTGGCGGAAATGGGCGGCCTGCATCGCTTTATGGATTGGCCGCGCCCGATGCTCACTGATTCGGGCGGCTTTCAAGTCTTCTCGCTCTCTGATACCCGGAAGATTGATGAAGATGGCGTAACGTTCAAGAGCCACATTGACGGTTCGCTGCACCGTTTCACACCCGAAAAATCCATTACGATCCAGGAAAACCTGGGCGCAGACATCATCATGGCCTTTGACGAATGCGCCACGCCCTATGACCGCGAGTATAACCTGCGCGCATTGCGCCGCACGCATCACTGGGCGCAGCGCTGCCTGGAAGCCAAGACCCGCCCTGACCAGGCTTTATTTGGCATTGTCCAGGGCGGTGTATTTCAAGACTTACGCACCGAGTCGGCGGCGTTCATCGCCTCGTTAGGATTTCCAGGTCATGCCATTGGCGGCCTGTCAGTCGGCGAGAGCAAAAGAGAAATGCACGACATGCTGGAGGTGGTTGATCAGATCCTTCCAGAGGATAAGCCGCGCTACCTGATGGGAGTCGGCTCGCCCGAGGACCTGGTGAACGGGGCGCTGCGCGGCGTGGATATCTTTGATTGTGTGCTACCCACTCGCCTGGCACGGCATAATGCTGCCATTACCCGGACAGGCCGCCTGAACCTGATGAATGCCAATTTTTCCCGCGATGCCCGGCCCATTGCTGAGACATGCGCCTGTTATACCTGCCAGCATTTCAGTCGCGCCTACCTGCGGCATTTGATTAGCGCGCGTGAGATGCTAGCCGCCACCTTACTTTCAATCCATAATATTCATACCCTGCTACAACTTGCACGCGACATCCGCCAGGCAATCCTGGAAAATCGTTTCGATGTTTTCGCGGCTGAATTCCTGACCCACTATAACCAAACAGAGGCAAGCGAATAATATGACTATCCTTCAAGCCATCCTGCTGGGCATCATCCAGGGCTTAACCGAGTTCTTACCTATCTCCAGTTCCGCCCACCTGGTGCTGACGCCCTATCTGTTAGGCTGGAAAATACCCGCCCAAGAAGCGTTCATCTTCAATGTGTTAGTACAGGTTGCCAGCCTGGTGGCAGTGATCGCCTATTTTTGGACCGACCTGCTGACCATCTTGAGCGCCTGGCTGGCAGGCATTTGGAACCGAAAACCTTTCGCCGACACTCAGGCGCGCCTGGGTTGGCTGCTGATCCTGGCGACCGTCCCGGCAGGCTTAGCCGGTTTACTGGTCAAAGACCTGGTGGAACAGGCATTTGCCAGTCCGCTGACGACTGCAATTTTCTTATTTGTCACTGCCGCTATCCTGGTCGCCGCCGAGTATTTCAGCCGCCAAAAACGAGCCATGGAGCAGCTTAATTGGAAAGACGCCGTGTGGATTGGATTGGCGCAAGCGATTGCCATCTTTCCGGGCATCTCACGCTCCGGCGCCACTATTTCGGGCGGCATGGCTTGTGGCTTAAAGCGCCCCGCCGCGGCGCGCTTCGCCTTCCTGATGGCCGTTCCGATCATGCTAGCGAGCGGACTGCTTGCCAGTTGGGAGATGATACAGATTCCGGGCTTCACCAGGCTGCTGCCGGCTTTCATCCCTGGGCTGGCAGCCTCAGCCATCGTCAGCTATTACGCCATCCGCTGGCTGTTGAAATACCTGACCCAAAGGTCGTTATATATTTTTGCGATCTACTGTGTAGCTTTAGGAGCGTTGGTAATCGCGGTCAGTCTGATCCGCTAAAGTCGTTGGCGGGCAACGCGCTTACCCGCCCTGCGGCGAACCAAACAGCAAGATGGTAATATGCTGGTTCGATAGCTGCACTGCTGACCTGGCCGGGTCGGGGGCAATCTGACCCAAAGTATAACCGCCCAGAATGGGCAGTTCCTGCCCCAGGATTTCGCG
>Ga0172371_10014234_pt1 | contig 10271 bp, 10 predicted proteins | sample Lak12m_FD_114543 | JGI IMG/M metagenome (GOLD analysis project Ga0172371, IMG submission 114543) | Freshwater microbial communities from Kabuno Bay, South-Kivu, Congo - kab_022012_12m | ecosystem: Environmental > Aquatic > Freshwater > Lake | place: Democratic Republic of the Congo: South-Kivu... | reverse complement strand
TAAGTTTATCGTTTTGTTTTTCGTAACCTCATGAGGTGAACAGTTGAAGAAGAAGATTCTCATTGCCAACCGGGGGGAAATCGCCCTGCGGATTATCCGGGCGGTGCAGGAGCTTGGCCACATAGCCGTCGCCATTTACGAGACCCCGGACAAGGACGCCCTGCACATCCGCACCGCCGACGAGGCGGTTTGGATCGGCAATGGACCCCGGGCCGATTACCTGAATATTGACAAAGTGATCACCGTGGCCAAACAGCACGGGGTGGACGCCATCCATCCCGGTTACGGTTTCCTGGCCGAGAATCCCGAGTTTGCCAAATCCTGCGAGGACAACGGGATCATCTTCATCGGTCCGCCCTCCGGGGTCATCCAGGCCTTGGGCGACAAAGTCACGGCCCGGCGGATCATGCAGGAGGCCGGGATTGCCATGGTTCCCGGCACCGAAAATCTTTCCCCCGGCGAGTCCGGCATTGCCGAGGCCATGGCCTTTGCCGGCAAGTACGGCTATCCGGTGATGCTCAAAGCCACGGCCGGCGGCGGCGGGCGTGGCATCCGCCGGGTGGAGAACGAAAAACAGCTTGCCGAAGAGCTGCCGGTGGCCCGGGCCGAGGCCAAGGCTGCCTTCAACAACGACGCGGTCTATCTGGAAAAGGTGGTTATCAACCCCAAGCATGTCGAGGTGCAGATCATCGCCGACCGCGATGGCAACACCGTCCATCTCGGTTCCCGCGACTGCTCGATCCAGCGCCGCAACCAGAAGCTCGTCGAGATCGCCCCCTCGCTCATTTCGGATAAGGACCTGGTCGAGCGGATCTGCCAGACCGCGGTCAAGGCTGCCAAGGCGTCCAACTATTTCAACGCCGGCACGGTGGAGTTTCTGGTGGACAAGGACTGGAACTTCTACTTCATGGAGATCAACACCCGGGTTCAGGTTGAGCATACGGTCACCGAGATGGTCACCGGCATTGACATCGTCCGCACCCAGATCAAGCTGGCCCTGGGCAAGAAGCTGGCCTTTTGCCAGGATGACATCAAAATCCGCGGCTACGCGGTGGAGATGCGGGTCAACGCCGAGGACCCCCAGAACAACTTCATGCCCGAAGGCGGCAAGACCGTGAGCGTGTACCGTTCTCCGGGCGGCTATGGGGTACGGCTCGACGGCTTCGTTTACCAGGGCTACACCATCCCCAAGGTTTACGACTCGCTCCTGGTCAAGATGACCGTCTTCGGCTTTTCCTGGAACGAAACGGTGGATCGGCTTCTGCGCTGCCTCAACAACTTCGTGATCACCGGACCGAAGACCACCATTCCCTATTATGTCAACCTGGTTCAGGACCCGGATTTCAAAAAGGGCGACTTCGATACCTCCTTCATTGATACTCACCCGCATCTCATCGAGTATGACGAGCAGGTGAGCGAGGGCAACAAGCTGGCTCACCTTATCGCCGAGATTCACTACAAGGGTGAAAATCCCTACGCGATTTAGGGGCAGAAGTCAGTAGCCAGGATACAGAAGTCAGGAGACAGAATAACGGGGGTTAAGAGTCAGTAGGCAGGATGGTAGAAGGCTTCTTTGCTTTTATTCTGTCTCCTGAATTCTGAATCCTGACTACAGTTTTTTAGATAAGGAGTTGTACATGGAACGCATCGTACAGGGCATGGGGATCGCCGAGGTCCTCAGAATCATGCGGCAGGCGGATGGCTATTACATAACCAACACCGCCAGGGATATGTCGCAGTCCGACTACAAAAACCGGATTTTGCCGCATACCGATCTTCTTGCCGCTCCCTCCCGGGAGGAGGCCGGCTACTTCTCGCTTGAGATCACCGGCGGGGCCTCGGTGCATGTGGATATCTTGCGCAAGCAGGTTGACCCCTTCCTAAAGCTGGAGCTGTTGCGGGAGAAGATGCCCAAGACCATGTTCCAGACCCTCTGCCGGGGGGTAAACCTCTTCGGCTACCGGCCTTATCCCCAGAATGTCATCCGCTTCGTGGTCAAGGAGTTCGCCAAGTATGTGGATGTCTGGCGGGTCTTCGACTTTCTGAACCATGTCCCAAACATGCAGGCGGTTTTCGAGGAGGTGCAGGCGGCGGGCAAGATTCTCGAACCCAGCATCTGCTTCTCCACCGGGCCTGAGCATACCAACGAGTTTTATGTGAAGAAGGTGGGGGAGATTCTCGCTGTCACCGGCAACGAGATTCTTCTTTGCATCAAGAATCACGGCGGTCTGGGCTCGCCCAAGCGGATCGGCGATCTGGTGGATGCCATCCTCCAGAAGTATCCGGAGATGATCGTTCACTACCACGGCCACAACACCGACGGCAACGACATCGGCCGGATCGTGGCCGCGGCAATGGCCGGCGCCAAGATCGTGGATGCCTCCGATCACGCCTTCACCGGCTACTATGGCCCGCCCCCGATCCTGAGCGTGATCCACACCCTCAAGGAATATGGCCGTAAGGCGGTTGGGATCAGCGAAGAGGCAATCATGGAAACCTCCGAGCTTTTGCAGCCGGAGCGTAAATACTACGAATACTTCGAGTCGCAGATCAAGGGCTTCGATCCCACGGTCCAGATTCACAAGCTTCCGGGCGGGGCCATGGGCTCGAGTCTCGAGCAGGCGGCCAAGGGCGGCTTTCTCGACAAGATGCCGGAAATTCTCCACAAAGAGCTGCCCAAGGTCCAGATCGAGCTCGGCAACTACTGGAGTGTCACCCCCGGTTCCCAGATCCTCTGGACTACGGCGGTGAGCAATGTCCAGGGCGGCGAGCGCTATGGCAACTGCTCAGGCGATTTGAAAAATCTGCTCCTTGGCAAGTACGGGCCCTTCCCCTTTTATCAACCGCCGGACTGGATTTACGAAAAGGCCTTTGGCCCGGACTGGAAGAAGGTCCTCGAAGAGCAGGGCGGCACCGAGGCCATCGGCGACATTGACATCGAGGAAGAGCGGAGAAAACTGGCGGAGAAGCTCGGCTACGAGCCCAACGAGCAGCAGCTGGTCACCTATCTCCAGCATCCCAACGACGCGGTGAGTTTCTTTAAGTTCGAGGAAAAATTCGGCAAGGTCTATGTCCTGCCGCCGAGCATCCTCTTCCGCCGGGGCGGCTTCAAGCTGGGCGAGACCATCACCTTTCGCGACCACGAAGGCAAGGAGCATCTGCTTGAGATCGGCCCCATGCAGGAAAGCGAGGGTGGGGCCGAGACCAATGTTTATCTCAATGTTGACCATCACCAGCGGGTTTTCGTTTTCGAAAACGCCCAACCGGCCGCGGGCGGTGAGGTGAAGGCCATCAAACTGAGCAAGAAGGAAATCGAGGACCTGGCCAAAGCCGGGGATGTGCGGGCGCCTTTTGCCGCCAATGTCTGCGAGGTGGCGGTCAAGGAGGGTCAGGAGGTCAAGGCCGGTGACAAGCTGGTGATCCTCGAGGCCATGAAGATGCAGACCCCGGTGGTCAGCGTGGTGAACGGGGTGGTGGAAAAGGTTCTTGCCAAGGTGGGCGACGCGACTCAGCCCGGCGACGAGCTGGTCAAGATAAACGCCGCTCCTGCTTGCTGATTTTTTTTGTAGATGATTAAAGGCCGGCGCGCAGTCTTGCGTACCGGCCTTTTTTTTTTGCTCAGGACGAGAAGGTGAGGCGGTTGAAACCGCCTTCCGCGAACCAGGGGCGGGTGGCGGGTATGCCGTCAAGCTCGAGGATCAGAACTTCCAGGATCAGGTAAACCTTGGTCCCCTTGCGCACGCAGGCGGTGAGGGTTTCACCGTGGTGGCCCAGGGCGGCGTGCAGGTGGATGCGCGGTTCGGTCTCATCCCAATAGACGCTGCCGCTGCCAAGAGCCTCGTAAGCCCCGTCAATCTCCGCCCAGACCGGTTCCGGCGGCATCACCGGCTCCCGGGGGCCGGTGACTACCCCGGCCTGGCGTAGCCCGCCCAGGATATGAAACCAGGCGGAGCGGATATCTTCCTTGATGATCACCTGGCGCAAGCCGGCCAGGAAATCGTCGCCCTCGTCGAAGCGCAGGCTAAAGACCCGTTTGATCGAACCGCTTCGGTATTCCATTTAGTTACTCTCCTCGCCAAGTCCGGTCTTTTCGGCAAATTGCCGGCGTTCCATGGCCGCTTGAAGCTGGCGGAAGATTTCCCGGCGGTGCACCGGTTTCCTCGTGGCCGCGTAGCGGAGGGCCGATCTTTTCAGGGCCAGGGGGTCCAGGGCCGGAAACCTGCGGCAGGCCACGGCAATGGTCTCGGACCGCCAATCCTCGGTGAGATGCTCCTGGTTGCTTTGGGCCTCTTGCCGCGCCTCGATCACCTCGGTGATGATCTCTTCCCGCAAATGCTCCAGTTCGTGGAACTCGCCGGTTTGCTTTAGCCGGGAGCCCTTTCGTTCCGCGAGAAAGGCGAGAATCCCGGCCGGATCGCCTTCCCGTAAAAGCCCGGCGATGAATTTAACCTGCCTTTTCAGCGCCCCGCCCTTGAGCTCGCGGGCCTTGCTGATTTCCGCCTTCAGCAGGTCGTCGGCCGGTATTTTCTTGATGTGGGCCGGTGACAGCTCAGCCAGCTCCCTGGCGATCTCCTCGATGCCTTTGGCCTGCCGTTTTTTTTCGGAGCGGCTGAGGTAAATCTCCTGCGGTTCCGGGCTTTCGTCGTCTCTTTTTTTAGTTGCCATGTAACTTCCCGCTAAAGTAGTATCCACGCAACTGTTCAGCAGCGCCACATCTGCTTCGTCAACGACATGCTCATGTGCGATAGCACGCTTCGCGGGTCTCTTCCTTGCATCTGCGGCGCTGCTGAACAGTTGCGTGTTTACATTCAATGGTCATTTATCCTTGATATTTTGGGACAGTAGCATTGCCGCCAGGTTTTTCAAACAAAAAAGGGGAACTCCCATGACTGTTCAGGCCTTTACCGTCACCCAGCCCACCCGCATCCGTTTCGGAGTGGACACCGTCAACGATCTCCCCGCTTTGGTCAAAGAGCTTGGCGGCAGCAGGGTTTTTCTCGTGGTTGATCCAGGTCTGGTCAAGGCCGGGCTGGCGGAGCGGATCAGCACCCCCCTGGAAAAGGCGGGCATCCCCTTTGTCATCTATGATAAAATTGATCCGGAGCCGGGGCTCAAGCTGGCTGACAACGGGCTCAAACTGGCAAACAAGGCCAAGTGCGACTGTGTGGTGGGGGCGGGCGGCGGCAGCGCCATGGATGTGGCCAAGGCGGTGAGCATCCTGCTCAGCAACGGCGGCAAGGCCGAGGATTATCTGGGCCTTGGCAAGATCAAAAAGGCCGGGGTGCCCAAGATCATGATCCCCACCAGCGCCGGGACCGGGGCCGAGGTCACCTTCACCGCGGTGTTCATCAACGAAAAGACCAAGTCCAAGGGCGGGATGAACGGCGATCCCCTCTACCCGGAGGCAGCCATCCTCGACCCGGGGCTCACCGTCTCGTTGCCCCCGCAGATCACCGCGACCACCGGGGTGGACGCCCTGACCCACGCTCTGGAGGCCTTTGTCTCCACCCAGGCCCACGCCATTTCCGACACCTACGCGATCAAGGCCATCGAGCTGATCAGCGCCAACCTCCCCAAGGCTTATGCGCACGGCGGCAACCTCGAGGCGCGGAGCAATATGCTCTTGGGCAGTCTCCTTGCCGGCAAGGCCCTGGCCACGGCCGGGGTCGGCCTGGTCCATGCCATGGCCTATCCCATGGGCGGGATGTTCGGCGTCCCGCACGGCTTGGCCAACGCGGTTTTGCTCCCTTATGTGATGGCCTACAATATTATCGCCAGCCCAAGCCGTTTCGCCACCCTGGCCAGGATCATGGGCGCCAAGTGCGACGGCCTGCCCGAGCGCGAGGCAGCCGAGGCCGGGGTGGAGTTTGTTTACCGGATGAACCAGGATATGGGCATCCCCACCAGCCTTGCCGAACTGGGCATCCCCGGGGAGAGCATTCCGGAGATGGCAAGAATCGCCCTCACCGTAACCAGGCCGGTGGAAAACAACCCGCGCAAACCCTCCCTGGACGAGGTGATCCGGGTTTACGAAACCGCGTTGGAAGGATGGGGGTGACAGAAGACAGAGGACCGAGAACAGAAGACAGAAAAAGACTGTCCACACTGTCCACAAAGTCCACTTCGTCCACTTAGTCCACAAAAAAACAGGGGAGCAAAATAATGCCAGGCTTCGAGATATTCGGCGAAGAAGAAAGAAAAGAAATCAGCGAGGTCCTCGACACCGGGGTGCTGTTTCGCTACGAGTTTACCAATGAGCGCAAAGGGGTTTACAAGGTCCGCGAGTTCGAGGAAAAATTCGCCGCCTATTGCGGGGTGAAATACGCCCAGGCGGTCACCTCCGGCACCGCGGCTCTGAAGGTGGCCATGGCCGCCCTGGGCATCGGCCCGGGAGATGAGGTCATCACCCAGGGCTTCACCTTTGTCGCCACCTGGGAGGCTATTTTCGATGTGGGCGCGGTGCCGGTCTTTGCCGAGGTGGACGAAACCCTCAATCTGGACCCGGCTGACCTGGCGAAAAAAATCACCCCGAAAACCCGGCTGATCGTGCCGGTGCACATGATGGGCGCGCCGGCCCGGATCGAGGAGATCAAGGCCATCGCCGACCGGCACGGCATCCCGGTGCTGGAAGACACGGCCCAGGCGGCCGGGGCAAGTCTGGGTGGCCGCCGGCTCGGCTCCTTCGGGGCTTGCGGCACCTTTTCCTTCGATCCGGTCAAGACCATGACCACCGGCGAGGGCGGGATGATCGTCACCAACGACGAAAAGCTCTGGCGGGCGATGAGCGAGTACCACGACCACGGCCATGACCATGTGGTCAATCCCGGCGGCCGGGGCGGGGAGGGGCGGAGCTTCATCGGCTTCAACTACCGAATGATGGAGCTTCAGGGGGCCATCGGCCTGGCCCAGCTGGCCAAACTCGATGCCATTTGCGCGGCCCAGCAGGATAACAAGGCGGCGATCAGGAAGCTCGTGGAAAAGCTTCCTGGCGTGAGCTTCCGCGTCGTGCTCGATGAAAAGGGCGATAACGCCTCCTTTCTCGCCTTTTTCCTGCCCGGCAAGGATAAGGCCCAGGCGGTGAACAAGGTCCTGGCCGAGAACGGAGCCGGGGCGGTGTATTTCGCCAGCAACACCTGGCACTATTACCCCAAATGGGAGCACCTCCTGGCCGGTTCGACCCTGGCCGGCTCCGGCTGGCCTTTCAACGAAGCTGACGGCCGCCGCCGGGTGATGTACGACCCGGCCGCCCTGCCCAAGTCCGCCGCGATCATGGACCGGCTCCTCGTCTATCCGGTGCCGGTGAAGCTGAGCGCGGATCGCCTGGCCCAGATCGCCGCGGCCATCGAAAAGGCCGCAGCGGTCTGCTGATTGACGGTAAGCGGTTACTGAGTAATTCCATTTGTAAATATCCGGGCGCTCTGCGCCCGGATATTTACACGGTATTTTCGATCGGGTTGATATGCCTGAGTCCGGCAAAGCGTTTGAAATCGTAATCGGTCGAGCAAACGGCATAACCGTGCTCGATAGCCAAAGCGGCGATATGGGCATCGGTGGTGAGATTCCCGCCGGCGCCGGAAATGGTCAGCAGGTTGCGTAAAACAGGCCAATGGGCCGGGCCTGGACCCACTGTGGTGACCATCGGTCGGGATAGCCATTCGCTGATGTATGCCGCTGCCTGTTCGATGGCAAGCGGCCGTTCAAAAACCCGCGGGTTGGTGGTAAGCCGCAAAAAGGCGAGGATCACTACCCACGGCAACCCCACCCTTTGTTCGTCCGAAAGCGCCTGTTCCAGCCAGGCTCGGGCCTTTTCATGCTGCGGCAGATCGCGGTTGACGGCATAGAGCAGGAGATTGGCATCCAGCAGGATCATTTGCGCGCCTCAAGCTCCATCATTACCGCCGCATGCTCCAGGGCGTCGGCAAGTTCCAGCGCTTTGTCCAGATTTAAGCCGGCCCCGACGCTACCCATCGAGGCCGGCTTCATGCGGTATGGCCGCACGGCTGGCCGATCATTGGCAAGCAGGCCCTTGCGCATCACCTCGTTGACCACCTGTTTGAACGGTTTGCCGCTTTGGTGGGCCGCGTCTTTAAGCGCCGCTAACAATTGATCTTCAATAGTTAATGTGGTGCGCATCGTTATGTCCTCAATGTTGGCATCATGATGCTTTACCATATCATCCGCCATGTTCCTGCGTCAAGGGGAGAGCGCGCGGGGGAATAATCATAAGGCAGTTGCGGCGCCAGGATCGTTTTTACGGGCCGGCGGCTTCTGATTTTTGTTTCACCAGGGCCATCCTTTTACGCTATTATTGTAGCGAGCTATAAGCGAAGAGATCGAAACCATTCAGTTGGCAATCATCATAAAACAGGGGGAAGAGATGAAGAAACGAGGCAGGTTCGTAGCGGTGGGATGTTTTCTGCTGGCCGGCGGGCTGGCGGTGGCCCAGGCTCAGCCCGTAAAGAGCAAGCCGCCGGTGGCCCAGGCCTGGATTGATGTGGCCACCTTTTCCGGAATGGGTATGCCCGGCATGGGCGGCGGGATGGGAGCCATGGGCATGCTCGGTGGGATGTTCGGCGGGGCCGGGCAGGGGCGCAACGAATTCGGCCGCACGATTAGCGGCGTCTCCGGGTCATGGGTGGATGTAACCCTGTTCACCCGTAACAATCCCAGGCTGGCCGAGGGGGTGCAGATGGTGCCGGCCGGAACCAGGCTGGCCCCGGATCTGAAGCTTGTTTCGCCGAAAACAGAGAAGAGCGCGCCGGTGGATGATGACCGGGTGGTGCAGGAGGATTTCGAGCCGCCCAAGGGCAAGATTTATCTTTACTGGGGCTGCGGGGAAACGGTGCGCAAGGGGCAGCCTCTGGTGCTCGACATGGCGAAAATCAACCCGGCTGAGGCGCAGAAGTTTTTTGCCGGCCGGCGGGCCACCCAGCGGGGGGCGCATCTGGCGGTGGGCCGTCCGGTGTGGCCGAGCGAGCAGGATTATCGCCTGGTCCCGGAAGGGGCCAGCCTGGTTGGCGAGCATGCCTTCAAGGGCCAGGGGGTGCCGGAGGGCTTCAAGTTCAACATTGGCCCGAATCAGGAGATCATGCCCCCAATCGAGCTTGGCCAGCAGGAGCGCAACGGGGCCACGGTCCTTGAGTGGAAGGGATTGCCGACGGCCCGGGCCTATTTCATCTCGGCCATGGGCGCCAGGGGCGAAAACGAGATGGTGCTGTGGAGTTCGAGCGAGGTGCAGGAAAGCGGTTTCGGGCTCATGGATTACCAGACCAACCCGGCGGTTGACCGCTGGCTCAAGGAAAAGGCCCTGCTTTTGCCGGAGGCCCGGACCTGCACGGTGCCCAAGGGGATCTTCGGCGAAGGGGCTATGCTGCAGATGATCGCCTACGGCTCGGAGTTGAACCTCGCCCATCCGCCCCGGCCGGCCGACCCGAAGCAGACCTGGGAGCCGCAATGGGCGGTGAAGGTGCGGGTCAAATCGGAGGCCAGCGCCATGCTCGGGGCCGGCGGAGGGGGCATGGGCATGGGGGGCATAGGGGGCATGGGGCGGCCCGAGCCTGAGCCGGAAAGCAGCCGGCCGCAACCGGCAAAGCCCGAGCAGCAGCCTGGGTCTTTTGAGGGCATCGGTAAGGGGCTGGATAAGCTGAAAGGGGTGTTTGGTTTTTAGGTGACTGATGCCATGAACAAAAAAATCATCATCGCCGCGTTGCTGTTTGCCGGGGGGCTTGCCTGGTCCATGCACTATTTTAGCGACCGGCAGGTGATCAGGCGCAAGTTCGCGGCGGTGGCGGTTTCCCTTGCCAAGTCGGGTGAAGAAACCCCGGTGATGACTGCGGTCAAGATGAGGCAGGTCAAGGATTTTATCGCCCCGGCCTGCGAGGCGGTTGTCCCGGAGCGGAATTATCAGGAGAATCTGGACCCTGATCTGGTCATTCGCTATCTCATCTATTACCGGACTCGCAAGGTTAGCCTCCAGGTATCCATCGAGGAGATGGAGGTGCAGGTTCCGTACGAGGGCGGGGCGGAAGCAAATTTGCTCATCGAGATCAACGCCAACCAGGGCCGGGCCGATGCCTTCCGGGAAAGGCATCGGATCTCCTTTGTCCTGAAGAAGCGGGATAAAAACTGGCTTGTTGCCAAGGCGACCATGCCGGACGCTCTGGTCAGCAACTGAAGTTTTTACCCGGCAAGCTCGGAAGTGCAGTGCGGGCAGCGAGTGGCATTTACGGAGATTATCGAGCAGCACCTGGGGCATTCCCTGGTGAGCGGTT
>Ga0172371_10014233_pt1 | contig 10271 bp, 8 predicted proteins | sample Lak12m_FD_114543 | JGI IMG/M metagenome (GOLD analysis project Ga0172371, IMG submission 114543) | Freshwater microbial communities from Kabuno Bay, South-Kivu, Congo - kab_022012_12m | ecosystem: Environmental > Aquatic > Freshwater > Lake | place: Democratic Republic of the Congo: South-Kivu... | reverse complement strand
GAACCAGCATGACCTCCCAGAACACGTAGAGAAGCAACATGTCGAATGCCATGAACACGCCTGCTATCCCGGCCAGGCTAAGCATCAGGTTGAGGTGGAAGAACCCCACCCTTTCGGTGATCTCAACCCACGACACGAGCACGGAAACGAGCCCGAGGAAGACGACCAGAGCAATCATCACGAAGCTCAGCCCATCCGCGGCAACGTGTACGCGAGCGCCTATCTGGGGGATCCAGTCGAGGGAGACCTCCTCGATGAGTTCTCCGGGGCCCAGCGACGCTGGCGCACTTCGTGCCGCAAGGCCCGCAAGAAGGCCGGCCGACACCGCGAGAGCCAGCAGCGACGTCCACCGCGCCAGCTCCGGCCGGAGAAGAGAGGCCAGCCAGGCCAGCACGCCGCCAAACGCAAGCGCCGCAAGCAGGTACACCAGCGTCATGGCAGCACCAGCACTGCAAGCAGCGCAATGACCCCAATGGCCAGCAGTGCCGCATACCAGCGGACACGGCCCGTCTGAGTCAAAGCTGCCGCAACGTGCAGCACGGCAACTCCTCGGCCCACACCCTCGAAAACCGAATCGATCAGGTCGTTCCTGTTGAAGCTCGTGGCCGCAACGAACGGCCGGACGAGTACACGGTCATAGACGGCATCAAATCCCCAGCCGTTCCTCAGCAACCCGTGAACCCAGTGTAGCGGACGCATCGTCGCATGCCACTCTGCAGCCCATGGGAAGCCCACATAGACAACCCACGCAGCCGCAAGCCCGGCCAAGGCCAGCCCGGTCGCAGTCGCCTGGAGCGCAAGCTCGACTTTCGCAGGCACGACCGCAGGAGGGTAGGGTAGGGCGTCGGCGAGGAAGCTCGAGAACAACGACACATGGCCCAGAGAGTGCGGAATCTCGATGAGGCCCGCGCCAAGAGAGAGCAGGGCAAGGGCCCCTAGCGGCACGCCGACAGCAAATCCGGGCAGCTTGTGCGGGCGCATCCTGGCCGGGCCCAGGAACGTGAGGAACACCATGCGGAACGAGTAGAACGACGTGACGAACGCACCAGCCAGGGCGGCTCCCAGGAACCAGCGCGATGCTTCAGGCGCTGCCCATGCTCCCGCCAGGATCATGTCCTTGCTGTAGAATCCCGCGGTCAGAACGGGCAGTGCCGCAAGCGACGCAGCACCTGCCAGGAACGTCACGAACACGAACGGCATTTGCCGGGCCAGGCCGCCAAGCTTCCGCATGTCGTGCTCGTGCTGAGTTGCCAGGATCACGGCTCCCGCCGCGAGGAATAGCAGCGCTTTGAAGAAAGCGTGCGTCATGAAATGAAAGACCCCGGCCGACCACGCGCCCACCCCCAACGCGAGAAACATGTACCCGAGCTGGCTTATCGTTGAGTAGGCTAGCGTACGCTTGATGTCTGTCTGGACGCAAGCGCTCAAGCCGGCCGCCAGCATAGTGACGGACCCAAGCGTCGCAACGACAAGCAAGATGTCCGGAGCAAGCACGAACAGCCAGTGGGTCCGCGCTACGAGATAGACACCCGCGGTGACCATAGTGGCAGCGTGGATAAGCGCGCTGACAGGTGTGGGGCCGGCCATTGCATCCGGAAGCCAGACCTGCAGCGGGATCTGCGCCGACTTGCCCGCGGCTCCGGCAAGCAGAAGCGCCGCTGCCGCCACTGCTCTGTCAGAGCCCACAGGCCAAACCCCGGCGGATCGGTTCATGGCCTCACGGATGTCGAGCGTTCCCAGGTCCGTGAAGATAAGCAGCAGCCCCAGTGCCATCGCCACATCGCCGATGCGGGTCACGATGAACGCTTTTCTCGCTGCTGCGCCGTTGGCGGGATTGCGGTACCAGAACCCTATCAGGAGGTAGCTGCACAATCCCACTCCCTCCCAGCCGAGATACAGCACTACGAAGTTTCCGGCCAGCACCAGCACCAGCATGAAGCCGACGAACAGGTTCAGCCAGGAGAAGAACCGGGAGTAGCCTTCTTCGCCGGCCATGAACTCGGCAGAGTAGAGGTGGATCAGGAACCCGACGCCGGTCACCACGCTGGTCATGATCACGGACAGCGCATCCAGGTGCAGAGCGAAGGGCGCACGCAGCCCCCCGACGCGCAGCCACTCCCACACTTCGAACGCAAAGAACCCCTGGTCCGGCGGATCTCCAATGAACTCAACGGCCACGACAGTGCTGATCACCGCCGCAATGCCTGTCGACGCGCATGCCACCCACGCGGCTCCTTGACTGCCAAGCCTGCGGCCCAAGGCCGTGATGGCCAGGAACGATGCCAGAGGAAGCGCAGGCACCAGCACGATGAGTTCAAACACGACCTACCCCTTCAGCGAGTCAAGCGAGTCGCTGTCCACTGTTCTCGACCTTCGATGGATGCGCATGACGAGCCCGAGACCGACGGCAGCTTCGCATCCTGCGACCGCCAAGAGCACAATGAAGAGGACCTGGCCGTCCGCCTGCGCCCACTTGTGGCCCGACGCCACCAACGCGAGCCCAGCCGCATTCAGCATGACCTCCAGCGACATGAGCACGAACACGATGTTCCTTCTTGCCAGGAGCCCCGCAAGCCCCATGGCGAACAGAAGCGCTGCCAGAAGCAACGCGTGTTCCGGCAACGGGAAGGAGAAGCTCATTTGCGCACCTCCTGGGTTCCGGAGGTCCTTTCCCGGCGAGCGATTCGCCACGCGGACAGCATCCCCGCAAGCAGCAGCACCGAGGAAAGCTCCACTGCCACGAAATAGGGACCGTAGAGCGAGGCGCCGACGTCACGAGGGGGAACCTCCTGATTCTCGATTTGCGACTCGTCCTTCGAAGCCCGAAGGGCGAAGTAGGATTTGCGATTTGCGATTTGTACTGCTGAGGCGCGTGTCTGGGACGTGAGGATTGCGAAGACGAGGAGCGAGAGGACGAGGGCGGAGAGGGCGGCGGGGCCGATCCAGACTCGGGGAGGGGTGAGTGACCGTTCGGCGGCCGTCGTACTTGTTCCAAGGTTCAGCATCATGACGACGAACACGAAGAGAACGACGATTGCTCCGGCGTAGACAACCACTTCAAGTGCTGCGACGAAGGGGGCTCCCAGCGTGTAGAAGACAACGGCGATGGCCAGCAGCGATGTCCCCAGGTAGAGCAGGGCGTGGACCGGCTGCGCACGGGTTACAGCGAGAAACGTTGCCAGGACTGCGACCGCACCGGCTCCATAGAACGCCACGAGCATGTCTTCACCCATCCTTCATCGGAGGCCCCTCACGGAAGCAGGTCGAGCGGATCCGACGGCGCGTCCTCGCCGGCAGCCTCGCCTTTGCCCTTGCCCTTGATTGCCAGCCCAGCGACCCTGTAGAAATTGTAGTCTGGATACTTCCCGGTGCCGTTCACCAGGAGGTGCTCCTTTTCGTACGTCAGGTCGGCCCGACGGTATTCGCTCATCTCGAAGTCCGGGGTGAGCTGGATGGCGTACGTTGGACACGCTTCCTCACACATTCCACAGAAGATGCACCGTGAGAAGTTGATGCGGAAGAACTCGGGATAGCGGCGTCCGTGCTCATCTTCCGCGGCCTGGAGAGTTATGCAGTCCACCGGGCACACCGCGGAGCACAGATAGCACGCCACGCACCGCTCTTCCCCGTCCGGATCCCTCGACAGGATGATCCGGCCGCGCCAGCGCGGCGTGAGCTGCGGCATCTCGTCCGGATACTGCACAGTGAAGCGTTTCCGGAACGCGTGAGAGAACACAAGCCAGAGCGAGCGCACGATGTCAAGCATTGTGCCTTCCCTCCATTGCCAGAAGCACTCCTCCTGTGACGACGAGATTCAGCACCGCCAGCGGAAACATGACCTTCCAGCCGAATGACATGAGCTGGTCGTACCGTGGCCGCGGCAGGGTCGCACGCAACAGGATGAACAGACAGACGAAGACAAAGGTCTTCAGCATGAACCAGACCAGTGGAGGCAGCAGAGGCCCCCGCCATCCCCCGAAGTACAGAGTGACGACGAGCGCGGAAATCAGGATCACTCCCAGGTACTCCCCAATGAAGAACATGCCGAACTTCATGCCTGAGTACTCGGAGTGGTACCCTGCAACAAGCTCGCTCTCCGCCTCGGGAAGGTCGAACGGCGACCGGTGAGTCTCGGCTACTCCCGCAATCAGAAACAGCACGAATCCCAGCATCTGCGGTACCACGAACCAGACGCCCGATTGGGCCGCTACGATGTCCCCGAGGCTGAACGACCCCGCAAGCAGGACAACACCCAGCATCGCCATGCCCAGGAAGACCTCATACGATACGACCTGGGCGGCAGCACGCAACGAGCCGAGCAGCGAGTACTTGTTGTTCGAAGCCCACCCGGCCAGAATGACCCCGTACGCACCCAGAGACGACATCGCCAGGAAGAACAGCACGCCGATGTTCAGATCCGCGACCTGCAACCCCGGAGCGAAAGGCACCACCGCGAACGACCCGAGCACGGCGAGGACTATGATCGCAGGCGACAGCACGAAAATGACCTTGTGCGCGTGAGGCGGAATCCAGTCCTCTTTCAGGAAGATCTTTATGGCGTCGGCCAGGACCTGCAGCAGTCCGAACGGGCCGCACCTGTTGGGCCCGTATCGGTCCTGCCAGAGCGCCAGCAGCCTTCGCTCAACGAGTATCAGGCATGCGGCCAGGGTCAGCGGCACCAGGAGGACGAAAAGCACCACGAGCAGGTGCGAAAGGACGCTCATGGGGACACTCCCGACGGTGTGAAGTAGGGCAGGCTGGCCGCCGTCGGCGGTGAGATCAGGCGCACGCCGACAGAGCCGTCCTCTGGGGAAACCGCCGCTGATGCCTGCTGTCTGATCAAGGCCTGCACGGAGTTCCAGCCCGGGCGCCAGTACATGGGCTGGCTCGGGAGGATCGCCTGAAGCGGCAGGCCGACTGTTCTTGTGAGGTCAGCGAGGAGCTGCTCACGAGTTTCAAACGCAGCGCTGTTTCTGCCCGGTGCGGCCCGGGCTGCGTCCGCAAGAAGCTTCCACGAGGCGCCAGCCCCCGGCGGGGCTGGCAATACGTGCCGGAATTGCTGTGCTCGGCCTTCGCTGCTGACGAACGTTCCGTCGGATTCGGCGAACGTCGCTGCCGGCAGAACGACATCAGCCGATTCCGCGGTCTGTGATATCGTGTGATCGAGCACCGTCACCCACTTGCACGCCCCGAGGAATTCCGCAACGGCAGCGCTGTCGGACCGGTGGAACAGATCGTTTTCGATGATTATGGCGTGGTCGACCTGTCCGGCCCTTGCGGCAGCGAACGCCTGGGACAACAGTCCTGGCTCCAACAGTGCCAGCCCGAGAGTGTTGCACTCGGGCAGCACGTAGTGCAGGCGGGCAGTACGGCCGGCAACTGACAGTGCCGCAGCCACGTTGGCAGCAGATTGAACGACAGCGGCAGACCCCGAGGAAACACCCGAGATCACGACAGGGTTTGATGCCGCGCGCAGCGCGGCAGCGATCTCGCCGGACCAGGACGCCTCTTCCCCGGTCAGGTCCGGGACCGGGGGCGCGTCGGGCCTGAGCGCATGAGCCACGGCGAAGCCCAAACGCGCGATCTTCACTTCATCGCCTCTCACGGTCATTGTCGCGACGTCGTCCAGCGACGTGCTGTCCCGTGTGGCGATGAACAGGGGGCCATGCCGGCCCGCGAGCGCGTCCTGCACCGCCATGTCATGCCAGTCCGGGATGCCCGCGGCCCGGTGCAGCGGCCTGACTGCGTTCAGCAACGACCGTCTCACCGCAAGCGCCATTCTGGGTGACGTGTCCGGGATCGGTTCTCCGAGAACGAGCACGCAATCCGAGGACTCGATCTCGCGGATCGACGGCACTCTGGCTGGACCCTTGCGCATGATGTCGAGCGCAAGCTCAGTCAGTGAATGCTCGACGTCCCCGACCCCGCCGTAGAAACTGCCCGGCCCGACCAGGCGCAGCAGCTCGTAGTTGGATTCGAGGCTCGCACGCGGTGAGCCGATCCCGATGGTGCGGCCCCGCGCCAGATGTGATGCCACCGCTGTAACGGCAGCGTCCGTCTCAACCGAGTCGAACGAGCCGGCAACGCGTCCGCTTCCGCCGACTCCCGAGCGAGCCACCAGTGCCGCGAGCACACGCTTTTCCCCATCGAGAAACTCGTACCCGAATCGCCCGCGGTCGCAGATGAAGTACCCGTTTACCTCGTGATTGTACCTGTTGACCACCCGCCGGACCGTGCCCGCGCGCGACCCGGGGAAGATGTTGCACCCGGCAGCACAGTGAACACAGACGGACGGTGCGTACGTCATGTCCCATTTGCGGGCATAGTGCCGCTTGAGTTTCTTGTCTGTGAACACTCCCGTCGGACAGACTTCGACCAGATTGCCGCTGAATGGGTTCTCGAGCGCTCCATCCGCATGTCGGCCGAAGTACACGCGGTTCCTGGACGCAAGAGCCACCAGGTCGCGGCCTCCCGCATAGTCACGATAGAACCGCACGCAACGGTAGCACTGGATGCACCGATTCATCTCGTGATTGAGATTCGGGCCCAGGTCCTGGTTCCTGAACGTGCGCTTCCGGAACCTGTATCTCCGGTACACGTGGCCCGTCATGACACTCATGTCCTGGAGGTGGCACTCCCCGCCCTCGTCGCACACAGGACAATCATGGGGATGGTTGGTCATCAGGAGCTCGATCATCGAGGCCCGAAATGCTGCGGCTTCGGGATCATTTACGGAAACACGCATGCCAGGGGTCACCGGCACCATGCAGGACATCACGATTCTGCCCTTGGAATCCGAGGCGTCTTTGAACTGCTTGACCGCGCACTGACGGCACGCGCCTACCGAACCCAGGGCCGGGTGCCAGCAGAAGTACGGGACGTCATAGCCGAGTGCGAGCAGAGTACGGAGGAGGCTCGCACCGACCTCGGCCTCGTGCACCCTTCCCTCAACATGGATTTCAGCCATCGGCCACCTGAGACCATGGACATCGATGAAGCCTGACGTGCCGCTCGAAGTCGTCACGGAAGTAGCGCAGAGCGCTGGTCAGAGGCTCGGCGGCTCCTGGAGCGAGCGCACAGAAGGTGTTCCCGGGAGCGATCAACGCTGCCAGCCGGTCGAGCATCTCGATGTCCGACTGCTCCCCAACTCCGGACTCGAGCGCTTCCAGCGCCTTGGCAATCCACGGCAGGCCGTCCCGGCAGGGAGTGCACCATCCACACGACTCCTGGGCAAAGAAGCGTTCGAGGTTGTGAACCATCCCCACGGGGCACGTCTTGTCGTCCAGCACTACCATGGTTCCAGTGCCGAGTCTGCTGCCCACGGCCGCTACCGACGAGAAGTCCAGGGGTGTGTCAAGATGCTTTTCGACCAGGAAGTCCGTGCTCGCTCCTCCCGGCAGAACGCCGCGGAAAGAGTATCCCTCCCGCATGCCGCCTGCGTGCTCCTCCAGCAGCTCACGCATGGTCGTGCCAATGGGCAGCTCGTAGATTCCGGGGTGTTTGACTCTGCCGCTGACGCCGTAGACCTTTGTGCCCCCTTCGTCCCTGCTGAGGCTCAGAGACCTGAAATACTCGGCCCCGTGAAGCACGATGTGCGGCACGTTGCACAACGTCTCCACGTTCTGAACCACCGTCGGTCGCCCGAACAGGCCGACGGTCTGCGGAAACGGCGGCTTGAATCGAGGCGTGGCACGCTTCCCCTCCAGCGAGTTCAGCAGCGCGGTCTCCTCGCCGCACATGTACCTTCCCACGCTCGTGTGGACTCTCACTTCCAGGTTGAAGCCCGTCCCGAGTATGTCCTCCCCGAGGTAGCCGTGCTCTGTCGCTTCCCGAACGGCTCGTTCCACCAGTCGCGCGGCCCGTGCATACTCGCCCCTGATGAACACGAATGCCTCGTCTGCCTGGATCGCGTATGACGCAAGAATGACGCCCTCGACAAGCTGATGCGGGTCGCCTTCCATCAGATAGCGATCCTTGAACGTCCCGGGCTCCATTTCGTCCCCGTTGGCCACGAGATAGCGAGGGTAGGGGGCCCTCTCCACGGGCGGAACGAACCCCCACTTGGCGCCCGTGGGGAAACCAGCGCCACCCCGCCCCCGCAGGCCCGACTCCGCAACGAGTGACGTCACCTGGGCCGGCGTCATCGACAGGAGCGCCTTGCGCACACCGCCGTAACCTCCGGATTGCATATACTCCTCGATGTCCGGAGGCGGCCCGTCCTTCCTGATGTTCCTGGTCAATGGAGCTTCCATTTCACCCTTCCTCGCCTCGAACCTGGCGTACCAGCTCCTCGACACGCTTCGCTGTCATGTCGCCATGCAGGACCCCGTCCAACATCAGGGCCGGAGCATGGTCGCACGCGCCAAGGCACGGCACGGGCAGCAGCGTGAACATCCCGTCGGAAGATGTCTGCCCCGGCTCGATTGCCAGCACTGCGCGCAGACTCGAAAGCAGGCTCTCGTGACCCGAAATCCAGCACGAAACACTGTCGCAAACCAGGATCACGTGCTGCCCCACAGGCTTGCGGAACACGAGGTTGTAGAACGTCGCGACTCCGTCTACTTCGTCCGGAGTCATGCCCAGAAATGACGCGATCTCGCGCACTGCGTCATGAGACACCCAGCCGTAGCGCTTCTGCACCAGCCTCAGCGCGTCGATGCAGGCAGCTTTCCGGTGGGGCAGATGTGCTGCGTGCGCGTCAATGTCCTCAAGCAATGCCTGGTCGAGCACAATGTTTTCGGCGGGCATTTGCCACCTACCTGTCCACATCGGCAAGCACGAAGTCGATGCTTCCCAGAATCGCCAGCAGATCCGCCAGCAAGTGGCCCCTCGCGATCGTGGGTACCATCTGAATGTGCGGAAAAGACGGAGTTCTGATCCTCACCCTGTAGGGACGAACGTCACCGTCGCTGACGACGTAGTACGCGTAGTATCCTTTGGCACCCTCAACCGGTACGAATCCTTCTCCTGGAGGAAGAACCGGGCCCCAGCCGACCGCAAGAAAATGACTGATCAGGGTCTCTATGTCCTGCATCGTGTTCTTCCTGACGGGCGGGGCCGCCAAAGGATGGTCCGCCTTGTATCTTCCCTCAGGCATTCCGGCGAGACACTGGCGGACGATGCGCAGGCTCTGGCGGATTTCCTCGACCCTGACGAGGCTGCGATCATAGCAGTCGCCGTTGGTTCCGGTCGGAACCGTGAAATCGAAATTCTCATACCCGGAGTACGGCCTGGCCTTGCGCAGATCGAATCCCACGCCGCAGGCTCGCAGACCCGGTCCCGTCACGCCCCAGTCGAGCGCCTGACGTGCCGTGTACGCGCCAACTCCGACCGTGCGTGCCCTGAAGATCCGGTTCCTCAGCACCATCGAGTCGTACTCGGCCAGAGCCTTTGGCAACGGCTCGATAGCCTCGGCGACCCTCTTGCCCCAGCCGTGCGGCAGATCCTGGGCAACGCCGCCCAGTCGAAACCAGCCCGGGTGCATCCTGCCGCCAGTGATCGCCTCGATGGCTGAAAAGATGCGCTCCCGGTCGTTGAACATGTAGAACACGGGCGAGAGCGCTCCGAGGTCCTGTGCAAACGTCCCGTACCAAACCAGATGGCTTACGATCCTGAACAGCTCGCACAGCATCACGCGGATGACTTGCGCCCTCGGGGGAACTTCAATCCCGGCCAGCTTTTCGACCGCCAGCACGTACGGCAGGTTGTTCAACACGCCGGACAGGTAGTCGACACGATCCGTGTAGGGGATGTAGGTGTGCCATGTCTGCCGCTCCCCCATCTTCTCGGCCCCGCGATGGTGAAAGCCGATGTCGGGCACTACGTCCACGATCTCCTCGCCATCGAGCTGCAGGACCAGCCTCAGAACTCCGTGCGTTCCGGGGTGCTGGGGGCCGAGATTCAGAAACATGAAGTCGGAGTCTTCCCGTTCGCGTCTCATTCCCCATTCCGACGGGTCGAATTCCAGCGCCTTGTATTCCTGGTCCTGCTTGTCCGGGGGCAGGGTGAAAGGTGGGAGATCTGTTGCTCGGGACGGGTGCTCCTTGCGGAGGGGGTGACCCTCCCACGTTTGCGGCATCAGCAGCCGGCGCTGTCGCGGACGTCCCTCAACCGAAATGCCGAACATGTCCCAAAGCTCCCGCTCGTACCAGTCCGCATTGACATAGACATCAGCCACCGTCGGGATCGACGGATGTGTCCCCTCCAGGGCCACCTTGAGCCTCAAGTCCTCGTTCCTGTCCACGCTCATGAGGTGGTAGAGCACGGAGAAG
>Ga0172371_10014231_pt1 | contig 10271 bp, 13 predicted proteins | sample Lak12m_FD_114543 | JGI IMG/M metagenome (GOLD analysis project Ga0172371, IMG submission 114543) | Freshwater microbial communities from Kabuno Bay, South-Kivu, Congo - kab_022012_12m | ecosystem: Environmental > Aquatic > Freshwater > Lake | place: Democratic Republic of the Congo: South-Kivu... | reverse complement strand
TATATTTTAACATGTTGTGTTGCATTCTCCAATTCCTTCCCCTTTGACCCCTCCCTTGGAGAATGCCACAACTTAGAAATTTGTGGTAAAATAAGTCCGAGCAAGATCGTAACATTGCTCCATGATTCGCCAATATATGCCAAGGTGGTAGAGCGGTCAAATACTCGGGTCTGTAAAACCCGCGGCGCAAGCCTACACAGGTTCGAATCCTGTCCTTGGCACATATATAGTTATTTGGAAAATTCGGGGGATTTGTAGAGTACTGCTTTTGTTTGTGCGTCAATTTGAATAAGTAATGGTGAAGAGGTTAGACCATTAGTGTAGAGTGAAATTTGCCAAATGATACCGGTGCCGGTTTTTATATACTGAGCTTTTACCGGTGCGGCCGAACAGGAAATTTGATTGGCACACTGGGTATAGGTAAATTTCATGATTTCATCAAGATCAAATCCAAGTTTGTCGGTAAGAACTGTGTCGTTTAACGACGGAATATTGTCGTCCGGGGTAACGTAAATTTGTTTATCAATTATTTCCGGAATGCCTTTATTGGTAATAGCGACATAAAAATATTTTTTGATATTAAGTGATTCACGGAAAAAATATTTGGTAACTGAAGTTGTTGGGTCCAGGGCGTTATCAATTTTGATAAGAATCAACTGGGCGTTGGGGGAATGATTAATGGCAATTTGTAAAGCAGATGAGGCATTTACCAAAGGCTGAAGAGAGTTTAAAAGAGAAAGTGTTGGTAAAGCCGATGGAGTAGCTTGTGAACTTTCTGTGGCATTTGGATTGTTTGTTGGTGTTGGAATTTCAAAAACAGTTTGGGTCGGAGTAGGTGTCAAAATCGTTTCTTGTTTTTCTAAAGTTTGAGTAATTTCGCTAAGCTGCGTTTTTAATTTGTTTGTCTGAGCGGACAAAAACGCGGCGGAAGCAAGACCAAGTCCGGCAACAACAAGAAGGACAACAATAATTATTGGAGCAATATGATTTCCGGTTTTGGGCGGAAGAGTAGCAAGGGTTGGAGTGGGGGAAGCCGGTTCTAGTACGGGCTCGGGAACGGTAACATCTTCCGGTGCGGATTGTTTGAAAATTAAGTTTTCATTTGTTTCAACAATTTTTTCTTGTTCGGAAATAAGATTGGATGACGATTGGGTGGAAAAAGAGGGAATTTCATCAGGAGTTGCTTCAAAAGAAGTGCTTTGAGGTTGTTCATTAAGAGTTGGATCGGGGATGATTTGTGGGGAAGCGGGAGGAGTATCGGAAAAAGGTACGGAGTTTGTTTGTGGTGGTTGAGGTTCTGAGGGTTGCGATGTCGGTTCAATAGGCGATGAGTCTTCCGTGGGTGTTACGGGAGTTTGGGGAGGCATGGGGAAAGTTCCAAGATCATCGTTGGGCATTAATTTAGTATGGCAAATATAAGACGATGTGTCAAGGTAAAGATAAAAGAAAAGTTGAAGTGATTAAATAAATTAGGTATTGGGATGTTGTTCTAGATTTTTTTCTTTTTCTTCACGTTGGTGTTGATCTAATTCACGAAATATCTGATTTAAATCTTTAACCAAAAACCCTTCTTTTTTGATGACTGGCCGTATTTTTTTTACACGAAAAAAACCTTCTCTTTCAATTATGTTTTCTTTGACTCCCATATCAAGAGGAACAACTTGTCCCCAGTATGGATAATCTTTTTCAAAGAGGGTTTTACAATCACGATAGTAAAAGCTTTTTCTACGTTCTTGTTTTAATTCTTCCACATATTCCATTCTGCCTAAAACCGGAGTGTCTTTTGAATCCTTTTTGATGATTATTGTTCCTGAGGAGTAGGGAACTTCACCTATCTCTTTTCTAAAAATACCATTGTAATCACAACTCTTACTATATCCAGAAACATAGTTATCCAACAGTGCCCAAACAGTGATATTTTCTTGTTGGCCTAGCCAAGAAAAAGCCTCAGACATTTTACATGCAGGACTGAAGTACTTGTTATGACCATTGCCATAAAAATTTTCATCAATGATTTTGTGTTTTAGAAGTATTCTGAGGCCAACTCCACCCAATCTTATTTCCCCTCCGGGTTTTAATACTCTTATCAGTTCGGGAATAGTTTTTTCCAGATCAACATACAAGGTGAGATAGTCGGCGACAACAACGTCAAAAGTATTATCCGGAAAAGGAAGTTTGGCTGTATCTGCCGCAACCATTTGATCAATTTCCGGACCTTCTTGATTGAGATTGATTGAGTCAGCGACTCCAGCCATTTTTTGATCTCCACGGTATTGAATTCTTTTATGGCTAACTAAATTCAATTCATCTTCAGCTTCAATTTTTGTTTTAGAATCAAACAATTTGTTTCCCAGTGCATAAATAATGTCAACAGCAATACAATCTACACCTTTTTCTCTTAGAGTTCTGGCAAAACTTGATGTTCCTTCACCAACAGAGAGCACTCTTTGTCCGGGGGTAAAATACGACTCAGGGATATGAAGATCGGTCATTACTTCCTCGTAGCTTCTACTGGTAACAATAACTGTTTCTTTTGGAGTCTGGTGATACTTAAGAGGTTTTTCCGACTCGGATTTGTTTTCCATAATTCAATGATATATTAATAAATATATTTAACAATAAATAAGATAGTTTTGAGCAGTTTTATTAAGTTTTAGGTTTAAATTAGCTTTTTTAAAAAGTAATTTAAGATACGATTTTGTAAAAGCAAAGCAAAAACGAGGATTACCTTGAAAGGGAATATATACATAGTGGGGATTTTGGAGTTTTGTTTTTAGATCAAGATGATACGTGAGATACTTTGGTTGCCAGAGATTCCAAACAGTAATTAATATTTTTCCGTTTGGTTTTAAGTGTTTTTTTATTTGTTCCAAAACAAAAAGATGATCTTTTTCAGTTGGGAGGTGGTGAAGAACCGCGATACAAAAAATATAATCAAATAGAGGAAGGGTGTCCCAAGTGGTTTGTTTGGTAATATCGGTTTCAATAAACTTATTTTTGGGATGAGCCTTTTGGGCTTCTTTGAGCAACTGTTTGCTAATATCAAGTCCGGTATATCGGATATTTTTGGGAAGTCCCATGAGTAAGCGGCCATTGCCACAACCCACGTCAAGAACAGATGATCCTGATTTTACTTTTGTAAGAAATGGCTTTATATCGGGCCAGATATATTGACGGGAGGCGGAAAACTCCTTCCCGATGAAATCGTAGGTGTTTTTGACGGATTTAATTTGGTCTTCCGAGTTCATAAGAGACATTTTATCAGTGTTGGAGTAAAATACCGACAACGAACCTTAAAAGGAGGAAGAATGAAAAAGCTTATTGAGTGGTTAGGTGGTGTGGCTTATATTGAAGTTCCATTTTGTGTTTATGGAACATTGTTTTATATTTCCTATCAAGATAGCGAAAAAGAAGTTTGGCTTGATATTGATCCTGATGATATTACAAAACGGAAAAAAATAAAAACCGAAAAAGAGCTTACCGAATATATTCGAGAAAATGTGGAACAAAGTCCTCTTTGCGACGAAACGATCATGTTTGATGTATTAAACGCCGTTTCAATCAAAATTAGGCGTCATTTTGAGTTTTCTAAATAATTTGATTCACCCTGATGTAATAATCAGGGTTTTTTTGTGATTTCTTGTACAATATACGAGATGATTCTTGAAGATTTGGTGCGTCGCGATAACGAAAAATTAACCTTGGAAAATATTGAGGATTATCGTCGGATTTGGTCTAAGGAGCTTAAGAGGATGCCAAAAAACTCGGAAATTTGGCCGTATCTAATTGATACGGAGCTTATTGATGCCATGAAAACGCGAGGAGTGAGAACGGAGTCCGGAGTTGCGCCTTTTGCGGTGATGATGAAGCCATATCCCTGTCCGGGAGAGTGTATTTATTGTCCACTGGAGGTAGGAATGCCAAAATCGTATTTATCGGATGAACCTGCGGCGCAAAGAGCGAAAATGCTTAATTTTGATCCAAATAAACAAGTTGAAGGACGCATAAGACAGATGGAAGAGACCGGACATGTTACCGATAAAATTGATTTGATTGTGATTGGCGGTACTTTTGGCAGTTATCCAGAAAAATATAAACGAGAATTTTTTAAAAGCATGTTTGATGCAGTTAACGGAATAGAAAGCAGTTCTTTGGCAGAGGCACAAAAATATAATGAAACGGCAAATAGACGAGTTGTTGGTATATCGGTTGAAACCCGACCGGACTGGGTGAGTGAAAAAGAGGTAAAGTTGTGGAGAGAGTTGGGGGTTACTAAGGTTCAGCTGGGAGTACAGGCATTTGACGATGAAATACTAAAGAATATAAAAAGAGGGCATGGTTTATTGGAAGTAGCTAATGCTACAAGATTGTGTCGGAATGCCGGACTCAAAATTTGCTATCACTTTATGCCAAATTTGCCCGGAAGTAGTCCCGAGAAGGATATAAAGATGGCCAAATTAATGTTTGATGACTTTCGTTTCCAACCGGACTATTTAAAAATATATCCGGCTATGACAATTGAAGGGACGCAGATGTACCAAATGTGGAAAAAAGGAGACTACAAGCCATACGAGGAAGTAGAGTTAATCAAAGTACTTAAAGAAATAAAAGCGGAAACGCCGATTTGGTGTCGGATTGATAGATTAATTCGTGATATTAGTAAAAAATGGGTATCGGCAGGAACGGCAAGAACCAATTTAAGACAAATTTTGCAAGAAGAACTCAAAAAAGAGGGAAAAAAATGTAGATGTATTCGTTGTAGAGAAGTAAGAAGGGGAGTTTATGATACAAAAATTGAATTGCAAATTGATGAAAGAAATAGTTTAGGAGGAAAAGAGTTGTTTTTGTCTTATGAGAATAATGATAGTTTGTTTGCCATGCTACGTTTGAGATTGCCGTTAAATGACGAAAAGATGTTGTTTGATGAGTTAAATGGCAGTGCAATTGTTCGCGAAGTACACTCTTACGGTCAGGTGGCGGAGATTGACACAAAAGATGGTATCAAGACACAGCACCAGGGTTTGGGTAAACGTTTGATGATAAAGGCAGAGGAGATTGCGCGAAAAAGAGGATATAAGAAAATGGCAGTGATTTCGGCCATTGGGACAAGAGAGTATTACAGAAAACTGGGATATGAGCTTGAAGGTAGCTATATGGTGAAAAAATATTAAGATTTGCGGTACAATATTTGTATATGAAGAAAGTATATTTAGCTTTGTTTGCAGTTGTTTTGTGGGGATTTTTGTTTATTTCCAAAAACGTATTTGCTAATGAGGGGACCGTTTTGATGAGGAGTGCCGGAGTTAGTGGAGCCTGTTTTGCCACATCGGTGTTTGTAGATGGCACTTACAGAGTTTTGGTTACTTGTCGTGATTTGAAGACTGCTATATCTCCAGAGCAAAATCGTTATGTGGTTTGGCTTACCGGAGAAAACAATAAAACCAGAAGACTAGGTGAAATTGTTAACGGCAAACTGGCTACAGCGACCGATGTGAAATTTTATGAACTTTTTGTGACAGCCGAGACAGACGGATATGGCAACAAACCATCCGATACGATTTTACTTTCCGGGCCGGTACAACAAATCAGTTTTGAATCAAGTATTGTCAATGAAGGTGCCAAAATAACGGTTGCTCCAACACCTACTCCAAAAAATAATGCGAAAATTACTCCAGTAAAAGAAGGAAGTGAGGCGGTTACTCCGGTTGTCGAAGTATCGGCAGGTCAAGGAATTGGAAGTGCTTTGTCAACTGTTTTGAAAATAGCTTTGTTTGGTTTTGGCGCTTTACTTCTTATCGTTGGCGTCTTTAGCTTTATTTCAAGAAAAAGATCGCTTTAAGGAAATATTTTCCTGATTCCTTCCGTGCATATCCATATAAAAAACCGAACGCTTCCCGCCCCAGCGGCGGGACCGTTCTTTCTATCAGCAAAATTTTCTTTGATTACAAAGAAACCAGGCAATTTTGCTTTGCGCGATATTTTTTATATTGGACACGCACTTTGGAATCTGTCGGAAAATATTTTGATTGATAAGTCTTTCTATGTTTATGGCAAAAGAAGGTGAATGAAAAAGCGGATAGCGGGGTCCATGATGGCCATAATGGGAGAACTGCCAAAAATAGGGAATATAAGAAGAATTATAAGAAGAGTGCCATACTTATTCATAATAATTTGATATTCGTAGGCCAGGTCTCGAGGAAGTAGGGCAAAAAGGATTTTTTGACCGTCCAACGGACCAACAGGAATGAGATTAAAGATAGCAAGACTGATGTTAACGATTACAAATGGAATTAAAAAGACAGAAAAGGAATAAGGAAGATAGTGAATAGCCAAAGCAACAATAGATCCAAGAAGAAGATTACTTAGAGGACCGGCTATTGAGATAATACCCACATCACGTCGCGGTTTTTGAAGATTAAATTGATCGTAAGGGGTGGGCTTTCCCCATCCAAAAGCAAAACTTCCTCCCGATAAAAGCATGAGTGATAAGGGTAGCGCTATGGTTCCGATTGGATCAATATGAGCAAAAGGGTTTAGAGTTAGACGCCCGGCTGCTCTGGCGGTTGGGTCTCCAAGTTTGTCGGCTGTTGCGGCATGAGCAAATTCGTGAATAGCAACGGCCAAAACAAGATATACGATAGAAAGAAGAATTCCAAGTAGGCTTAATAACATATATGTTCTATTTTAATATACCTTGAAGCAAAAAATATGTTAAAATTGTGCCCATGAAACAAACAGTAAAGCAACCCGAAAAAGGAAAACTTCAGTGTGCCATTTGTGGTAAAGGAGTTCAACACATGAATTTGGTAAGTTTTTCAAAGCGTAGAATTAAAAAAATTCGCAAACCCAACCTTCATGTTCACCACTTGGTAATTGATGGTACTAGGGTTAAAATTAAGGTTTGTACAACTTGTAAAAGAACCTTGCGTGAAACACAGAGAGCCGAACAAATAGCTGCCGCCAAAAAAGGTGTCTAAGTCTCGTGAGTTTGTTCGTTTTATTCCAAATTTCAATATTAAGCCGGATTTGGGTGGAACTTTGGTAAATGAAACCAATAGAGACAACGAGATTTCTTATGAAGCAATAACATCAAAAAAAGCGGTGGACTTTTCGCTTATGGAAGATGGATTTAGGGCAATGTTTTATGGGATTGGACTTGGAGTAAAGTATGATACTGAGGGAAATTTAATGGGAGTAAGAATTGAAATGTTATCATTTCTAAAATATTTACTGGAGGAAGATTCCGTGGACGAAATCAGTAATGCGTCTATTGAGGATTTTTTGGATTTGGCAGTAATGATGGATGAGAGTGATGAGCAATATGTGGTTCATCTTGACTTGTCTGCGGGAAAATGTTTGATATACGGGAATAGGGGGGAAGATGATTATAAAAATGTAAAGGTTTACGCCTCCAAAAACATAGATAATTTCAATAAAATATCTTTTTTACAAGCCGAACTGGGTGATTTGACATTTTATATGGCTTTTGGCAGATTCGAAGGGACTTTTGGTGTAGGTATTGGAATGTTGAATGAAGAGGAAAATAATTTATCGGAAATTGGTAATTTGCCGGGATCAAAAGATATTAACGAACCCGATATTGCCATGTTGGTGAAGTTTTTGGCGGAAGATTGCAATTACATGACTTTTCTTGATAGCAAAAACGCCAATAGATTTGAAAAACTGACTCAGAGAATAATCGTAGCTTAGGAAATTGGATGGCCTGAAAGAAATTGCCTCCAAGTAATAGGGGATTTTCCCGAAATTTGAACTGTATTGAGAACAAGTTTGTTTTCAAGTAGGGAAGTATCGGAAATTTTCAGATCTATATTATTAATGGTTGTCCACGCGCCAGGATCGGGATTAAGAGAGCGGACAAGCGCGTGAATTGTATTGGCCTTCACGCCATTTTGAGCCATCTGAATTTTTGAGAATGGAATAAAGGCAGATTTGCGATTTTGGATTTTATGGCTTGGCGTGAAAACTACTTTAGTTTCATCCTGAGCCGTTTTTTGGTAATTTTGGGCACATATTTCGGGTAATTTATCGGTCAATAAGAGAATAGCGACTTGAGTAAGTTTTGTGGTCAATGTAGCAGTATTATCGTTATTGTCTATTGAAACTTTTGTTTGGGAAATGATTGGACCATGGTCTAATAACTCATCCATTTCCATTAAGGTCACGCCGGTAAATTTGTCTTGATTTTTTATCGCTTCGCTAATGCAAAGAGCACCTCGGTATTTGGGTAATAGAGAAAAATGAATATTAAAAGTGCCGATAGTGGGAATTTCAAGATATTGCTTTGGAATTATTTTGCCAAAAGAGACAACAAGGAAAATGTTTGGTTTTAACAGTTTTAGATGAGCCAGATTAGCTTCGTTTAGAGTTTGAGGTTTATATATCGGGAGATTATATTTTTCGGCCATTAAAGCAACGGGAGATGGAGAGAGAGAAAGGCTACGACCGGAAGGCTTATCTTCAGTGGTAACTACACCAACCACATTAATCCCATCATGATTGATAAGAGACTCAAGAATGGTGGCTGAGAAGTCGGGTGAACCAAAGAAAACAAGATTGGATTTCATAATGTATTTTACCATTTATCCTATATAGTTGACAATTAAGAGTGTTTTGTGTACACTATGGCCTTGATTTTACCCTTGATCTTTAAATGGAGGAGAACAATGGATTGTTTTGAGAGACCTGTTGAGTGTTATGAAGGCAACAAATTGCCAAAATGGATGTCTGTTGTGCCTATCGCCTTGGCGATATTAGTCTTTGTGTTTGTAAAAAAAAGATAACGAAAAGAGCCTCGGGTAACCGAGGCTTTTTTACATTTCAATCGGAGTAAGTCCGGAGGGTGTTTCTTTGAGAATTTCGCCTCCTTGTTCAAGAATGCGGTCGGTAAAAAGAATGCCGTTTAAATGGTCGTTTTCGTGCTGAACGTAGGAGGCGTCAACATCTTCAAATTTTCTATGACGTTCTTCGAGAATGTTCCCTTTGGGAGTAAGATAATCAATTTCCACAGAGTAAGGACGATCAACAAATCCCCAGAGACGAGGAACAGAGAGGCAGCCCTCAAGCCAACGATTTTTTGAGCGAGAATGGATGTCTTTTAGTGTGGCCTGAGAAAAGTTGCTAAGTTTTGGGTTGATAAATATTTCAGGAATTCCGCTAAAAATAATGATAAAAAAGCGAAGGTTGAGGCCAACTTGGGGAGCCGCCAAACCAACACCCTCAGGATCTTTGGCAGATTTTAGAGTGTTTATCATGTCGCTTATTTGGCTTTGAAGCTTGTTATCTAGTTTATTGATTGGCTGCGCCACACGACGAAGTAGCGGGTTGGGTGTAGTTAGGATTTTCATGCTGATATATTTTACCGCACTTGGTTTTCGGAAGCTAATTGACCTGTAATATGTATGGTGGTAAAATTGCCGACGTACGTTGACGTATTATTCTTTTGAAAGGAGAAAAGATGGTCAAAAGCCTTGTTTGGCTATTTTGGTTTCTAAGTATGTTAATAAACGCCATTTTGGTTTTAGTATTGGCAACCGAGGTTGGTTTTCCTTTATGGATCTTGGTGCTCGTTTTATTGATCATGGAGGGAGTTCCGATACTTTGGTATTTTGGTATAATCCGGAAAACGATTTTTATAGATAGAAATTTTATTGTCGGATTTTGGGGAATTTTGCAGATATTAGTTTTTATTTTTTGCGTGATAGTTTGTGCTATTTTGCCTTGCTTTTCTAGCGGTTTAACAATAGTGTTTGTGAAAGTAATGACAGCGAGTATTGTTGGATCGTTCATGTATTCAAGAACAATGATCCTTACGTTGTTACTTTCCCAAAAAAATAAATCGGAGGTAAATGAATTTTAACGAAGAGAGTTTGAGACTCGTCCATTTGTATGAGATGTTTAGTAATCCGGAGTTTGTTAAAAAACATGGTTTTCTGAACAAGGATGAGGGATATAACATTTATTCCACAAAAACCAGAATTAAAACTAATTTATTGGGAGAAATCACGTTGGGAACGGCATATTTTATGCCTTTGGTACAAGCTGTTCCGGTGATGTTTCTCACCGATGATCAAGTGAAAATATTACATGATAAAGGAATCGTATTTAAAATACGGAAACGCCATAATCCAGTCAATTCCGAAACACATCTTGGTTTTCCGAGCAAAAAAATATTTGAAAGAATAATTACATTTTAAAAATAGCCTTCCTTTGGGAAGGCTTTTTCATTTTCTTATTTACTTTTTATTTTTCTA
>Ga0172371_10014229_pt1 | contig 10273 bp, 8 predicted proteins | sample Lak12m_FD_114543 | JGI IMG/M metagenome (GOLD analysis project Ga0172371, IMG submission 114543) | Freshwater microbial communities from Kabuno Bay, South-Kivu, Congo - kab_022012_12m | ecosystem: Environmental > Aquatic > Freshwater > Lake | place: Democratic Republic of the Congo: South-Kivu... | reverse complement strand
CCAGGCCTCCTCGTCGATGATGCCGCCGCGCGCGACGTTGATGACGCGCACGCCGTCCTTCATCTTGGCGAACTCGTCGTCGCCGATGAAGCCGATGGTCTCGGCGTTCTTGGGGAGGTGCACCGTGATGAAGTCGGCCTCGCGATAGATCTTGTCGGGGCTGTCGGCGCGGTCGAGCCCGAGCTCGTGGAACTTCTCGGCCGGCACGAAGGGGTCGTAGGCGAGCACGCGCATGCCGAGCCCGCGGGCGTCCTCGGCGACGAGGAAGCCGATGCGGCCGAGGCCGATGATGCCGAGCGTCTTGCCGCGGACCTCGACGCCGCCCTTGCCCCAGACACCCTTCTCCCAGCGGCCGTCCTTGAGGTCGGCGTGAGCCTGGGCCAGGTTGCGGGCGCAGGCCATGAGCAGCGCGATCGTCTGCTCCGCCGCGGAGAGCACGTTGCTCTGCGGTGCGTTGACGACGATGACGCCGCGCTTGGTCGCCTCCTTGACGTCGACGTTGTCGACGCCGACGCCGGCGCGGCCCACCACCTGCAGGTTCGCGCCCGCCCGGATCACCTCGGCCGTCACCTTGGTCACCGAGCGGATGATCAGGCCGTGGTACTCGGGGATGCGCGCGAGCAGTTCGTCGGCGTCCCACTCTGTGCCGATGTCGACCTGGAAGCCGCGTTCCTCGAGGTACGCGACGCCCTCGGGGGCGAGCTTCTCCTTGACGAGTACTTTCTTCTGTTCGGTCATCTGTACCAGCCCTCTCAGAGCATGACGGTGCTCGTCATGAACACCTGCTCGGCGGCGCCGACGGAGGCGCCCCACTTGACGTCGAAGCCGAGCTCGGCGAGGACCATCTCGACGGTGCTCAGGCCGACGACGATGTCGCTGTGGCCGAAGTAGCCGCAGTGGCCGAAGCGGAAGATCTTGCCTTTGACGGCGCCCTGGCCGCCGGCGAGCCACACGCCGTACGTGTCGCGGGCGATCTTGCCGATCTTGCCGCCGTCGACGCCCTCGGGCACCTTGACGGCGGTCACCGAGTTGGCCTCCGGGTCCTCGACGGCGAACAGCTCGAGGCCGAGCGCCTTGACGCCCTCGCGCGCGGCCTTCCCGAGCACGCGGTGCCGCTCGAACACATTCTCGAGGCCCTCTTCCTTGATGAGATCGACGGCGGCGTTCTGCGCCACCATGAGGTTCACGGCCGGCGTGTACGGGGTCTGGGCGGAGTCGCCGGTCATCTTCTTGCGCATGGCGACGAAGTCGAAGTAGAAGCGAGGCGTCTCGCACTGCTCGATCACGGCCCAGGCCTTGTCGCTCACGGCCGCGTAGGCGAGGCCCGGCGGCACCATGAGCGCCTTCTGGGAGCCGGCCAGGGCGATGTCCACGTGCCAGGCGTCCGTCTGCAGGTCGCTGGCGCCGAGGCCGCTGATGGCGTCGACGACGAGGATGGCCGGCGTCCTGGCGACGATCTCGCCGATCGCCTTGATGTCGTTGACGACACCGGTGGAGGTCTCGCTGTGCTGCACGTACACGGCCTTGATCGCCGCATCGGCCACCAGCGCCTTCTCGATGTCGGCCGGGTCTGCCTTGGTGCCCCACGCGTAGTCGAGCGCGGTGACCGCGGCGCCCCAGGTGGCGTTCAGCTTCTTCCAGCGCTCACCGAAGTTGCCGACGGACGCGACCAGGACGTGGTCGCCGGGGTTCACGACATTGGTGACGGCCGCCTCCATGGCGCCGGTGCCGCTGGCGGCGTACACCATGATGTCGTTGTCCGTCTGGTAGATGTACTTCATCCCCGCGACGACCTGCTTGAGGATCTCGGTGAAGCGCGGCGCGCGGTGGTGGATGACCGGCTCGGCCAGGGCGGAGAGCACCTCCGGCGGCACGGGCGTCGGGCCGGGAGTGATGAGGAAGCGCTTCTGCATCTTGTCGTCCTTTCTGGGGGTGACTTCCGCTGCCGGCAGGGCCGGCGGACCAGCTGGAAAAGGCTCGGGACCCGCGATTCTACGGAATGCACGCGGCCCGTCACAAGCAGTGGCTGCTCGATCAGGACCGCGCGATCGGGCGACGGTAAGCCGTGGCTGCAGCCGGGAGAAGCGCCGGCGCCGGGGGCACGGGCGGCGACCGTGACACCGTGGGTGGACGCCGGGGGTCCCGGTCGCGGTCCCCACGAAGAGGAAAGCGCCGGCCCTACGGGCGCAGGCGGCGGACAGGGTGACGGCGGAAGAGAACGGAGCCGGCTGGTGTGGCGCGGTCCGGGAGGACCGCGCCACACCAGCCGTCACGACGGGCGATGTGAAGAGCTCCGCATGTCGGGGAGCATACCGTATCCGCGCCGGTTGTGTCCAGGCGCACAAGCCACGGCGCCGGCCGGGTCACCCCGGCCAGACCGTCAGTCCGGGCCCCCGACGGGAGAATCGTCGCTTGTCCCATCGGACAGCGGATCGATGCGCGATGGGCCTTTCGATCAAGTCGGGCATGCCCACGGTCGCGGTAGGCGACCCGGACAGCGCCATGGACTTCTGCCGTGACAAGCTCGGGCCTTCGGCACGGCGACTCGAGGGGTATGGAGAGCGCCATCACAGAAGCCGGTCAGTCGGACAGACTACTCTTTGTACCGGAGCACGCACGGACGCAGCGACCCCGCGTACGCGAAGTGCCCGAAATGGGGATCGAGCTCGAGAAGTGCGAACTCCCCCGTCTCAAGGCCGAGAACGGCAGTGCCACGTACGGCGACATGAAGACGAGCTGGTTCAAGGACAGCGAGAGCAAGACGCTCGCCGTCTCCAACGAGATCGCGGGATTCGTGCGCAAGGCCGCCTGACGCTCCGGCGAGTGGCGCAACGAGGGGCGGGCGGCCCTGCGGCCTCCCGCCCCCTCTCCGCACTCCGGCACGGCGCCTGCGCGGTGGTCCTGTGTCCGAGCGCCGCTCACCTCACGGTCAGCATGGTCGCCGTCCAGTGGCGCTGCACGTTGCCAGCCCGGTCGGTGGCGCGCAGCATCAGGCGGTAGGTGCCGGGCGTCAGGTTGAGCGCCTTGACGCGCACCCCATGCCAGGCGTTGGTCGTCACCGGGCGGGTGGCCGCCCTGGTGACCATCGTGCCGGCGGCGTTCTTGATCACGACGCGCACCTTGGCGCGGCCGCAGCCGGGGATGACGTCCTTCACCTTGTAGCGTACCCGGACGATGCTGCCGGCCGTGGCGTGGGCGCGCCTCGCGACCACCCTGGGGCGCTTGCTGTCGTAGCGCACCGTGCAGGTCCTTGCGGCGCCGATCGTGCCGAAGACGTCCACGGCGCGGCACTGCACGCGGGTCACGCCCTGACGAGTGATCCTCACCGAGACGCCCGTCTTCCAGACGCCGCCGTCCAGGCGGTACTCGATGTGGTCCACGGCGGCGCCGCCCTCGCTGGGAGCGGCGGAGAAGCGCAGCATCTGGCAGCGCTGCTGCCAGCCGTATCGCCAGCCGTGCACACGGACGACCGGTCCCGGCGCGTCGGTGTCGAGGACGATCGAGTCGCTGCGGGCGATCGTGCCGAGCGCGTTGCGGTACTCGGCCTCGACCGTCTTCACGCCGTCGCCCTCGCTGAGCGTCCAGGGGTCCTTGTGGAGGTAGGTGCTCCAGGCGCTCCACTCGCCGCCCTCGTTGCGCACCCGCATCTCGGTGGCCTCGGCGACGCCGGCGTCGACGGTGACGGCGCGGGTCGCGGTCACCGCCGCGCCGCCGGACAGCTCCATGCTGCCGGAGGGCGCCTCGCGCACGCCGAGGAGGACGCTGACGGCGAAGTCCCCCCCTTGGGGTACGGCGAGGTCCTGCTTGCCGTCGCGGTCGAAGTCGCCGACGGCCACGCTCGCCGGACCGTACCCCGAACCGAAGTCGGCCTTTGCGGCGAAGCTGCCGTCGCCGTTGCCGAGGATGATGGAGACGCTGTCGGAGCCGAAGTCGGCCACGGCGAGGTCCTGGTCGCCGTTGCCGTCGAAATCGCCGACGGCGACGCCCTGCGGGGTAGAGCCCGTCGCGGGAGACGAGGCCGACGCGGTGAAGTTGCCGCCGCCGTCGCCGAGGAGGACGGTGACGGTGCTGGGACCCGAGTCGGCCGTGGTGAGGTCCTGGTGCCCGTCGTTGTCGAAGTCGCCGACGGCGACACTGCGCGGCCCGGAGCCCGTCGCGGGAGACGAGGCCGTCGCGGTGAAGTTGCCGCCCCCGTCACCGAGGAGGACGGTGACGGTGCTGGGACCGTAGTCGGCCACGGCGAGGTCCTGGTGGCCGTCGTTGTCGAAGTCGCCGACGGCGACGCTCGTCGGATGGAGGCCCGTCGCGGGAGACGAGGCCGTCGTGAAGGCACCCGTGCCGTCACCGAGCAGGACGGTGACGGTGCTGGGACCCCAGTTGGCCGTGGCGAGGTCCTGGTGGCCGTCGTTGTCGAAGTCGCCGACGGCGACGCTCTGCGGGCCGGAGCCCGTCCCGATGCCGGTGCCGGCGCCGAAGGTGCCGTCACCGACGCCGAGAAGGACGCTGACCGTTGCGGAACCTGCATTGCCCACGGCGAGGTCCTGGTGGCCGTCGTTGTCGAAGTCGCCGACGGCGACACTGTCCGGGTGGACGCCCGTCCCGTAGCTGGTGTCGACGCCGAAGGTGCCGTCACCGACGCCGAGAAGGACGCTGACCGTTGCGGACTCGTCGTTGCCCACGGCGAGATCCGGATCGCCGTCGCCGTCGAAGTCGCCGATGGCGACGCCGAGGGGGAAGTCACCGACCTCGTAGTCCACGTAGGGAGCGAAGCTCACGGCGCCGGCGGCCGGCGCCAGCGGCCCGGCGGCGATCGCGAGAGCCCCGAGCAGCAGGGCGCTGAGCAGGAGCGGGAGGGTGAAGGGGAGAGCGGACGGCGTGCGCATCTCGGCATCCTTTCGGTCTGCTCGCGACCGTCGCGGAGCACCGGCGGCCACGCGTCTACGATGTCTATCGGCAGGCGGGAGTCCGGTCCTTGAACCGGGGTGGCGGGAGGCGGTCCAGCGGAGAGCCTCCCAGCCGGCCGCCCTCCTCTACTGCACCACGGGCCGCACCGTAGTCGGCCCGCTAGAGTTCTACAGCCCGCGCGTACTCGAGGCCGCAGCGCGCGACCAGTTCGTCCGTCTGCGTCGAGGTGAGCGCGTCGTCGAGCGTCAAGACCATGACCGCCTCGTCGCCGAGCTTGCCGCGGCCGACGGACATGTGACCGATGTTGACGCCCCACTCGCCGAGCAGGGTGCCCACCTTGCCGCCGATGCCCGGCGCGTCCACGTACCGCAGCACCGCCATGTGCGGCGCCGGCTCGACGTCGACGTCCTCCCCGAACACCCGGACCAGGCGCGGCTTGTGCTGGGAACCGAGCGACGTGCCGGAGACCGACATGGAGCCGCCGGTGCCGGAGACCGCCACGGTGATGAGTCGCGGGAAGTCGGGGATCGCCGACTCGCGCCTCTCGGAGGCGGTGACGCCGAGCTCCGCAGCCACCACCTCGGCGTTGACGAAGTTGACCGGGGCCGACGACCGGCCCACAAGCACGCCGCCCAGCACGCCGGCGGTGAGGAGCCGGGTTTCGTAGTAGGCCACGCTGCCGCCGTAGGTGATCTCCACGGCGTCGACGGGCGCACCGGCCAGCTGCACGAGCAGCCTGCCGAGCTGTGAGCAGAGCCCCATGAACGGCATGAGCTCGTCGGCGTCGTCGCCGGCGGCCGGCAGGTTGACGGCGCCGCGCAGCAGGCGACCGCGGAGTACGGCCGCGACCTGCTCGGCCACGGAGACCGCCGCCCAGCGGCGAGCGTCGGCCGTGCCGGTCTCCGCCGGGCTCGTGAGCAGCAGGCGCGGTGCGGCAAGGACGCTCGGCGGCAGCGCCGACCCAGGCTCCGCCGCGACCGCCGCGCCGTCGAGACGCCCGTCCACGAGCGCGGCGGCCAGCGCCTCGAGGTCGACGCTTCCCGGAGCACCCGGGCACACCAGCCGAGCAGCGGGCTTGAGCCGCGCGAGCTCGCCGGCGCCGAAGAACCGGATGCCGGCGGGCGTCTGGACGACGACCACGTCCGCCCGGGAGAGCACCTGCTCCTGCCCGACGCACTCGATGACACCGGCGGCCGCTGCGCCGGGCGCCTGCGCCTCGCAGGCGAGCACCTCCATGCCGAACGCGCGAGCGCGCTCCACGAGGAGCTCGGACCCGGCCGGCACACCGAAGAGCCCGAGCGTCTTACCTCGGACCTCGACCCCGCCGCCCGGCACCCGGCCGGCGGAGCCGCCGCGCAGCGCGGCGTCGGCGCCGGCCAGGTCGCGGGCGACGGCCAGCACCAGCGCGATCGTGTGCTCGGCCTCGGAGATGAGCGCGCTTCCGGGCGCATGCAGGACGAGGACGCCGCGCCGCGTCGCCGCGTCGAGGTCGACGGCGCCGGCGTCGTCCCCGGCACACGCGATCACGCTCAGCTCGTCCGCGCCGGTGAGCATGTCCGCCGTCACCGGCGTGCCCGGTGCGACGACGAGTGCGCGGCAGCCGCCCAACCGCGCCGCCCCGATCGCTCCGGCCTCGGGGCGTACCTCGACCTGCAGCCCCTCCTCCCGGAGCCGCTCAGCGCCCTCCGGCGCGAGGCTGCCGAGCACCAGCACCTTGCCATTCGCGGTCATCGTTCGCCCCCGGGGGTCGCGGCTTTCGTCACGGGCGGTCGCCCTCGCGGCAAGGCTAGTGCACCAGCGCACGGAGAGTCCACCTCCGACCTCACACGACGGGAACGCCGACACATCCCGGATCGCATCCGGGGCGGCCGGCCACGTCAGAACGACCGGACGGCACGCACCCTGAGGCCGGTGGACTTGAGCTGCGCTGCCTGCGACCCATTGGGGAACACCTGACCCCACGCTTCGTCGGTCGCCGAGAACGCGTACTCCGAAGAGCTCCAGTACCAGGCATTCGCCGTCATCCCGATCGCGCTCCGGTTGAGATACAGCTTGCTCAGCTCGTCCTTGCTGGGCAGATACCAGTCGCTGTAGCCGCCCGTGGTGAGCTTGTAGCAGAGGCCCGCCGCGTAGGTGCTCGACCCGGCGCCGTTCTGACTGACGATCGCGTTCGTGTTGTCCCGACCGGTGCCGATCGCGGTGCTCTGGTCGGCCTGAGCGACGACGAGACCGTGCGTCTCCCCATCCACGTAGCGGGGGTCTCCGTCTTGCAGGATGTGCGCGACGACACCGCTCCAATAGGCTTCACCGATCTCAGGAACGGTGATGGTCACCGCGTCGGAGCCGCCGGCGTCGCCGGTGAGCGTCATCCCCTGGGCGGTCAGGTCGGCGACGCCCGCGGAGAAGTCGCCCGCCTCGTTCAGGACGGCGCCCGAATGGATGCCACCGATCGCTCCGCCGGTGACGGTGAGCGTCACCCGGGCGGCCGCCACTACAGAGTAGGCAGCACCGGCATCGGCTTGAACATCTCGAATGGGCATCGAAAGCGGCTACTGCAGAACACCGAAGCACTGGCGCCTTGAGTGAACGACCTCCTGGTGGTCCATGAGTCGACGTGGTCGAGCTTGTGGAAGTCCATCTCGAAGCTGCCGGCGCTCGCCCCCGAGCTCAGCCAGGAGCCGCTGCCGGCCTTCGGCCGCCAGTCGACGTACACCGCACAGAGACTGGAACCAACGGGCGACTCATGGGGCACATCGATCGTGAGCAAGGCGCCGTAGGACGTGCCGCCGTCGGCGTTCACGTACGTAGCGCTGCCGTAGTTGCCGCGCCCATCCCCCACGCGAATCCGAAACTGGCCGTCGGCGAGAGCCGCCGGGCCGGTCGTCCAGGCCACAGGCAGGAGGCTACCGGACGCGTACTTGCCTCCGACGGTGGGCGACGTGATCGTGATCGTAGGCGACGTCGCCGTCGCGCTCAGAGGAGTGGACGCGAGATCGCCGGCGGCCGGAAACGCGTCGGCCGACGCCGGCGCCGCGAAACCACACAGCACGAGCAGCGCCGGCAGCGTAACGATGACGGCGAAAGCGCCGCATGACCTGCGACGGGGGCAGGCGTCGCGCCCGGGATCCGTGAGCCTCGCTTCCATGATCGTGCCTTCCGCCGACGGCGAGCATCCTGGCCGAGCGGCACCCGACGTGACGCCGGAACGACGAGCTGCTCCCGCCCAGATGCTGCCGGTCACATTGTCCCCAGACGTAGTATCGGCAACGCACCGGGGGCACCTTGAGCTCTCGTCGTTGAACTCGTGGGCGGGCACACGACCGCATGCGCCCGGCGCAGCGACCTTCGGCGAAGAGGAAGGGGCGGCGGCGCCTCTCGGCGCCGCCGCCCCCGGCGGTCGTTCAACTCCAGCCAGACTCAGACGTCGATGTCCAGGCCGCCCTCGTCGATCCAGCTCATCATGCCGCGGAGCTCCTTGCCGACGGTCTCGATGAGATGCTCCTTGCCCTGGCGCTGCAGCGCGTTGAACACGGGGCGGTTGGCCTGGTTCTCGAGGATCCACTCGCGCGCGAACTCGCCGCTCTGGATCTCGGCGAGCAGCTCGCGCATGGTGTCGCGCACGTTCTCGTCGATCACGCGCGGGCCGCGCGTGAGGTCGCCGTACTCGGCGGTGTCGCTGATGCTGTAGCGCATCCCGGCGATGCCCTTCTCCCACATCAGGTCGACGATGAGCTTGAGCTCGTGCAGGCACTCGAAGTAGGCGATCTCCGGCTGGTAGCCCGCCTCGACGAGCGTGTCGAAGCCGGCGGTGACCAGCTCCATGGCGCCGCCGCAGAGCACGGCCTGCTCGCCGAAGAGGTCGGTCTCCGTCTCTTCGGCGAACGTCGTCTCGAGGCCGCCGGCGCGCAGACCGCCGATGCCGGCGGCGTAGGCGAGCGCCTGGGCCTGAGCCTTGCCGCTGGCGTCCTGATACACGGCGATGAGCACGGGCACACCCTTGCCCTCTTCGTACTGGCGCCGCACGATGTGACCGGGGCCCTTGGGGGCGACCATGGTCACGTCGACGGTCTTCGGCGGCACGATCTGGCCGAAGTGGATGTTGAAGCCGTGCGCGAACATCAGCGTCGCGCCGTCCTTGAGGTTCGGGCCCACATCGTTCTTGTAGACCACGGCCTGCGTCTGGTCGGGCACCAGCATCATCACGACGTCGGCCTGCTTCGTGGCGTCGGCGGCGCTGAGGATCTCGAAGCCGGCCTTCTCGGCGCGCTCGGCGTTGGCCGTGCCGGGGACCTCGCTGACGACGACGGTGACGCCGCTGTCGCGGAGGTTCTGGGCGTGGGCGTGACCCTGGCTGCCGAAGCCGATGATGGCCACGGTCTTGCTCTGGATCAGGGAAAGGTCGGCGTCCTTGTCGTAGAACATGTGGTCTCTCCTCCTCTGGACGGCCCGTCGGGCCGGGTGCACTCGGGAGCTTGAACCTTACTGTCTGCCGGCGGATGCGGCAACGCGAGCGGCCGCTCCGCCTACGGCGAGCTGCCCGCGAGCAGATCGATCGTCTCCCCACTGCCCTCGACTTTCAGGACGAGCTCCGTGAAGCTCCACCCGCTTGCCGACCTCGTAGCCTTGACGTACAACGTGCCGCTTCCCTTAGGCCCGGAGACGGGGATGGCGAGATCTGAGCGCCCGGTCGAGCCGCTGGTGTTCACGTCGCCCGCGGGCAGAAGGCCATCCTTGATCGGAGTGCCCAGCGCCCGCACCACAGCGGAGTCCGACCGCGCCGCGGTCAGAGCCTCCTGATAGCCGCCTGACGACTTCAGAGCGCCGAACACGACGCTCACGAAGAGGTAGACGGTCGCGACCGCCCCGGCGACGAGCACCAGGACCACCAGGACGAGCACCGGGACAAACCACTTCCAGTTGCGGCTCCACCAGGTCGGCCGCTGCGCCTGCTGATCCATGCAGTCCTCCTCGGCGGTCGCGCCGCCCGGCGTCACTCCGCGCCGATGCCCCAGTGCTCGATCACGTAGTCCATGTCCTTGTCGCCGCGGCCGCTGAGGTTGACGAGGATCGTTCCCGTCTTCATCTCGCGCGCCTTCTGGAGCGCGTGCGCCACGGCATGCGCGCTCTCGAGGGCAGGGATGATGCCCTCCTGGCGGCTCAGCTTGAAGAAGGCGTCGCGGCACTCGTCGTCGGAGCAGGTCACGTACCGCACCCGTTCCTCGTCCTTCAGATAGCTGTGCTCGGGGCCGACGCCCGGGTAGTCGAGGCCGCTGGCGCACGAGTACACCGGAGCCGGCTCGCCCTGCTCGTCCTGCAGCAGGTAGCAGCGGAAGCCGTGGATCACGCCCTCGGTGCCGTAGGTCATCGT
>Ga0172371_10014228_pt1 | contig 10274 bp, 8 predicted proteins | sample Lak12m_FD_114543 | JGI IMG/M metagenome (GOLD analysis project Ga0172371, IMG submission 114543) | Freshwater microbial communities from Kabuno Bay, South-Kivu, Congo - kab_022012_12m | ecosystem: Environmental > Aquatic > Freshwater > Lake | place: Democratic Republic of the Congo: South-Kivu... | reverse complement strand
TTTTACAACGCCATTCTTGGATACGGCCTTACAGGAAGCAAGCAAAGATACTAACTGTTAATCAAAGAAATCAACGTTGCTTTCGTGGGGGGAATGCCGCTTAACGCAACCGCACTGAACATTCAGCCCAGCAGGGCGGGATTTTTACCACTGAACTTGATGCGGAGCACAAAACTTTCGGCTACCTCTAAACTGTCTGCGGAGCACGAAACCCCGCCTATTGCAAATGTGCTGTTATGGGCTGGGCTTTTGTCGTCTGTTTTCATTTGAAAAGTTGTTTTACGTTATCAGTTAATTCAAGATGTTCGTCATTGTCATCTGAACCAAACAATTTCTGCCAAAACGTTTTTGGGTTTGCTTCAGCTTTTACAACTAAGAACAATTCTTGTCCGTCAAGTGATTTCGGATAAATTACTCTGTTCGCCCAATTTGTCGAGGCGAAAAGTCCAGGTGCTATTTCGCAATTAAGTTTTTCACCTAACTGTTTCCAAAACTGTTCGTGGTCAACTGCAAGTGTCGGTGCTTGCCACCATTGGTCAACAGTGTCAGCAAATACAAAAAACCAGTCGTCTGCCAATGGTCCAGCCGAGGTTGTATATTCTCCTATGAACTTTATTTTATCAATGTCAAGCGTCCACATATTTTGTGGGTCTTGCTCATAAACTACTTTGTCGTCCTTAATTGTCAGTTTATTTGTAGGTGTCATTTTGTTTATTGCTGTCTGTTTTAGCCTTGCCCATAACGAAGAAGGGATTAAAGAAGTAAAAAAAAGAAGGGTTTAGAACCACTACTGTTCGTTTACCTGCACTGTTTATTAGAACCACAACTCTTTGTTTACCTCTCAAAGCCCTTCTTTTTTTTATTTCTTTTAATCTTTATGTTATCGGCATACTCTACTTCTCCGCCTCAAAGAGTTCTTCAAGTTGTTCATGATATTCTCCATTGCCATAGTTCAATATTATTAAGTTCAGTTTACTTCGTGTCAGTCCAGTATAAACAAGTTCGTCAAAAGATAAATTAAAGTCACCATTATCATAACGGGGTTCCAAAATTAGAAATAGTGTGTTTGCCTCCCAGCCCTTGAAACTATGAATTGTAGAAAGTTTCAAGGTTCCTCTGTTAAACCAAAAGTGAATTTTTTTATTGTCCCTGACATTTTTAATTGCCTCAAATAATTTACCTGACTTTGGATTTTCAATTAGGTCTTTCACTGCTTGTTTCTCATACCACGCATCAAATTGTGTCGGTTCAATTCTGTGTCTAACAAAAAATTCAGAAAGTCGGTTTATGAAAACTTCGTCATTGAATTCACGAATTAATGATTTCAATGTTAGAGCAACTGCAAGGTTTGCTCTTTTCTCATCTTCCTTCCTTATCCTTTCAAAGAACTTCAGTCCTTCTTTTACTAACTCATCAGGATTAAATGCGTCAAGAAAAAGTTTGAACCAAACCTCTTGCGTTTCAAACATTGCATTTGTCTTTTCATTTGTCTTGTATCGGTAATAGCAATCAAGATTACGGAGTAGTTTGATTGTAAAACTTAATGCAGCAATATCATTAGGATGCTCATTAAGTTTTTTAGAAATATCTCTTATGAGTGAAAAAACTGTATCAACTTTTTTGTCGGGTGAAATGTAGATGTAATTAATATGGCTTGGCTTATCAAATGCAATTGTAAGTTGATTGTTGAAGTCGTCAATATCATACTTGTTGATGAAAAGACGCTTTTGAAAATTGACCGCAATGTTCTTGATTTTCTTGTCTGAACGAAAACAGTCCTTCATTTCAGAAGGTCTTTGCTGAACATTTGTTTTGATGTCTTTGTTTTCAAGTTCGTTGTCGTAGATATTTTGTTTTTCATCTCCGAACAAAACATACTCTCCGCTTGGTTCAAGAAAACAATTTTTGATGATGTCCATCCAAGGTCTTTTATAATCTTGAATTTCGTCAATAAGTATGGTCTTATACCTCTGTATTTCAGATTGCCTTTCTTCAAAGAGTTTTAAGTTTGAATAATATTCTTGCTCAAAGAAGTTTGATTTATCATCTTGTGTCCATGTATTGAAACCTTCGGGAACTGTAATTTGAATTCCTAAATTATTCATTTCAGCAGTCAAAAAATTGTGGTAGTTGTTTATGTAAAAATTATCCCAAGAAAAATCTTCTCTAACTTTACTTATCTTATCATGAATGTAATTTTTTAGTGTGATGTTGTATGTGAGAAGTAGAACTTTGTCTTGAGTTCTTAAATGAGCATTTACTGCTCTTGCTGCCATTACACTTGTCTTGCCTGAACCTACAACACCTTTTATTCTTTGGTCTCTTGATTGAGAAACAATCAACTCCTTTTGTTTTGAACTGTAATCAATTTTTACCCCTTCGTCTTTTGTGTGTTGTGTTGGTTTTAAGAACCTCTTGAAACTATCGTAAAGGTCATTACTAAAAAAGAATGAAGTTTGGTCTGCATCAAGGTATCTTTTTCGCAGTAGTTTATTAAAGTCAATCTTATTCAGATTGTCTTTACCAAGGTAATCAACATTGTGTTTTAGAAAGTCAAGATATTTTCTGTCCTGCTCATAAGGTGTTACTAAAAATTCTTTAATGCTACTTTCAGTTTCGTTGTGGAAATAAACAGCACAACAAACGATTGTCCAATACTTGAAGTTTTTGATTTTCTTTTCAAGTAAGTTCTCAATGTGCAGATTGTAAATGTTCTCCTTGTATTGCAGAACTTGGTCAAGAGGAGATTTGAGGTAAGCATGATTTTGTTTTAATCGCCACTTTCTTCTGTCGTCCAAATAATAGTTTGGGAATTTCCAATCCTTAACTTCAATAATCATTATGCCGTAACCTTTCCGCATGATTATTATGTCTGGTCTGTCTCCATTCAAAAAAGGATTGAAGAAAACTTCAAAACTGTCGTCAAGATTATTTTTAAGGTAGTTGAGTAAATATAATTCTCCCTCTTCGGGCTGAACCGCCAGCGTTTTTATTTTCTCAATGTCGGGATAAAATATCGCCATTTATTTTGCTGTGTCGGTTATTTTATTTCTGACGGTTCAAGTTAGCACTGTCGCCAAAGAGTTTCCGCTAACATTTAAATATACTCAATCCCAAAATTCTTTTGTAGCAGATTTACAGACAAATGTAAAAATATTTCACAACTGCAAATGCGGCTTGAAGCAACCGGTAATCAGTAATCAAAAAATAATTACAGGAAGACAATCGTTGCATTGTATGGATTTATTATCACTATGTTTTCGCAGGTAGGTTGATATGCTTTGCAGGAAAAATGTATACCAATGATTGAGGAACGTTGGGATTAGTTCTGGGGGCGTCCCAACGACTTGAGGAACGTTAGGATTACCTCTGTGGCGACCACAACGCTTTCAGGAACATTAGGATTAGCTCTGTGGCGACCACAACCATTTTGGGAACGTTAGGATTGATGTTGTGTCCGCCACAACCTCAATCGGAACGTTGGGAATGTTATCCTGCGCCACCACAACTATTTCAGGAACGTTGGGATTCACCTTGTGGCGACCACAATCGTTTTGGGAACGTTGGGAATCATCTTGTGGCGGTCACAACTTCAATCGGAACGTTGGGAATGTTATCCTGCGCCACCACAACCATTTCAGGAACGTTGGGATTCATCTTGTGGCGACCACAATAGTTTTGGGAACGTTGGGAATCATCTTGTGGCGGTCACAACATCAATCCCAACGTTGGGATTGCTTCTGTGGGCATTTTAATGGTATTGGCTGCAAAAGCAATGGAATAAAAAATATTTTTTGAAATGCGTAATATTTCAGGAAGGGTTGCGTTATTAGTATAAAGAAGTGGAGAAAGAGAGAGGGGGAGAAAGAGAGAAAAAAAAATTTTCAGTTTCATACAATAAATAAATAATAATAGCGTTAATAAGAATAGATACAGGTTTCAGAAGTAAATAAAAAAATTAAAAAATATTTTTCAATCAGCACAATAAAATAAAAGAAGTAGCGTTAATAACAGAAAGAAGGGGTGAAAATGGAAAGGATGAAAAAAATATTTTCAGTTTCATACAATAAAAAAATAATAATAGCGTTAATGAGAATAGATACAGGTTTCAGAAGTAAATAAAAAAATTAAAAAATATTTTTCAATCAGCACAATAAATAAATAATATCAACGTTAATACAATTAAAGAGGCAGGCGAATGCCTCCAAAAAAAAGAAAACTAAAAAACAAAAAGTCTAACTAAAAAAACAAAAATTATGGAAACTCCTATTTGGCCCTTTACCGAAAATCAATTTGTAAATGCTACAGAAGGCAGCTACAAAAAAATGAACATCGTTTCTGCTGATACCGACAGCAAGCTGTATGGTGCGCAGGCAAACCCAGCTATCCAGCTATTATATGCTTACTTAAACCCGCACCGCTATGGATATTTGCTAAAGTATGTTGCGTGGAAAAGCAAAATGGCTGCATACCATGGAAAAACGGCAACTGTTTATCAACTGCTTGCAGACCTGAGCAGTATAAAGATAGAAGAGTTTGATGTAAAAATACAGGTAGTTTACCGCAGGGGAACAGAAGGATATATTAAGCTGATGCCCAATTTCCGCGCTCCATTCCAGACCGGTGAAATTGATGAGCGCATCACAGCCCTTGCAACGCTGATAGAGAGCATAGGCGCTGACCCTGCTCTTGCCGCTGTGAAAGCAGATATAGTTGTTTTTTATAACCTCATAAATGGTGCCCGCAACGAACACCAGGCTCTTGAGGGACAGGGGAACACATTAAGCGCGGAATTAGAACTGGAAAGGGTAAACTGCGGCAACGCCATGTATTATGTGCTGGGCGGACTGATGCAGGTATTCAGCACCAACCCAAGCCAGATCGCAGATTTCTTTGACCTTGAAACCCTGCGCGGGCATGTTGCTGATGTGATTGATCTGATTTTTGCAGGTCCGGTTGGCAGCGGACAGGTAATCAATGTTCTTAATCCTTTGGTTTCGCAATATATTCCCGGTGTTACTTTAAGAATCAAAAACACTTCCACCGATCCTGGTGTTGGTCAGTTGTTCTTCTACACCGCCATGACCCCCACTGATGGCTGGACTGGAATTGGTCAGGCGCTCAGTCCCGGTCAGGAAATGACCATTACTATCAGTGCCGCTGAATTCAGAGCATACTTTAATGTACAAAATCAAAGCCCCAATCCTCAATCTTTTGAAGTGGAGATAATAACTTCGTAATTACTCCTGCTTCATTAAAAAAGCCCTGTTTGCTTGGTTCCAGGGCTTTTTTTACAAAAAAACGCAGTAAAAGAAAGTAACGGGTCTTCTGCTGCGTTCCTGAAAACCCCCTCAGTTCTGGCGAGGGGGTTTTCTATTACCCCACAAAATACATTTTTATTTTTCCTTTTCCTTTCGCCTCAATCTCTCCGCGCGGAGTGCATCTGAATTTCTCCTTCACCAATTCATAAGTGGTTTCAGAAATATTAATCTTCCCTGCTTCCCCACTACTCTCCATGCGTGAAGCGGTGTTTACGGTATCGCCCCATATATCGTAAGCGAACTTTTTTGACCCCACCACTCCTGCCACAACAGGTCCCGTATTGATACCAATACGCACCTCAAAAAACTGTTTGCCGTTTTTTTGTCTTTCTTTCTTAAGCTTATTAATAAAATCCATCATCTCAATGGCTGCGCTCACTACCTCAACTGCATTGCTCTTATTAGGAGTAGGCAAACCGCCTGCACACATATACGAATCGCCAATGGTTTTTATCTTCTCAACATTGTGTTTGGGCAATATGCGGTCGAAAGCTCCAAAGATCATATCCAGTTCGCTCACCAACTCTTCTGCCGTCATTTTTTCTGATTGACCTGTAAAGCCTTTGAAATCGGTAAAGAGTACCGTAACCATTTTATATTTGCGCGGGGCAACCCATGCGTTTTGTTTCAACTCTTCCGCTATCTCATGCGGAAGAATGTTCAGCAGCAAGTCATCCGACTTTCTTTTCTCCTCTTTTAACAACTTACTCTGCTTTTCAATTTTCTGGTTTTTCTTTTTCAGCTCCACATTCCTCAGCCTGAAAATCTCTGCTTCCCTGCGCGAACGTTCTGTTTCATATTCTGTAACTATCTCGTTCAGTCGGTTACGAGACTCCTGGCTGAACAATTCATCATGCAACTGGAAAAATTTTAAATGGTTTTTATAAGCCTCTTCATAATCGCCCACTTTGGCATAGCTTTGTGATATCTCATTATAAATATCTTTCTCTAATGGCTTTGCATTACCGTTTGCAATGAGACCTAAAGCAATTTGCTGGTATTTCAAAGCATTCTGTTGATCTCCTTTTGAACGATATAAGTTACCAATATTGCTGTAAGTTGAAGCAATTCCTTTTGTGTCGCCAATACTTTCTTTTAGCATCACAGACTTCATGAAATATTCCAAAGCTTTATCAAAATTGCCTTGCTTTTCATAAACTAATCCTATGTTGTTAGTGATTAAGGAAAGGTTTTTTTTGTCACTGGCGGCTTCAGCAATTTCCAATGCTCTATTGTTATATTCAATTGCTTTGCTCTCGTTACCGGTTTGCCTGTATATATTAGCAATATTTCCTAAAACAGTTATTAAGCCTGTAGTTTCTTTTGACTTGTTATTTATTTCCAAAGCTTTTTCAAAATACTGAAGCGCCTTATTAAACTCTCCCTGCACTTTATACAACACACCAAGATTATTGTTTGCCGAAGCCATGCCTTTCTTATCATCAATCTCCTCAAAAATCTTTAAGGCTTTCATGTGTGCCTCAAGCGAGCCATCCATAGAACCTTTGCTGCGTGAAACACCTCCGATAGCATTCAGCGATTCTGCCGTTTGTTTCTTCATTCCAAGCTGTGAATAAAAGTTTGCAGCTTTGTTTAAGTGCTCTAAAGATGAAACCAAATCACTTTGATTGAAATGAGCAATGCCTATGTTGTAATGACAATCAGCAATTCCTTTTTTGTAACCTGCTTTTTCAGACTTCTCCAAAGCCTTTATAGATAACATAATGCTATGAGCGGCATTTTCCTGCCTGATCTTAATAGCGTGTTTTACCAGTTCATCTATATCTTCATTCACTTTCTGAAGAACTGGTTTGATATATTCTTTTTTACCGGGCATAAATCAAACAACTAATTTTTTATCCGTTGCTGCATAACTGTTATTTTTGCAGGCATTAAACTCTTTACCTTTATTAAAGTCAAAAGTATTAAAATCTGTAAAGCAATTAGCTATGAAAAATATTTCGCAACTACTATTAATTCTCTTTGGCGTATCAGTTCTTTATACCTCCTGCAAAAAAGACCGGGTTGAATCAGATGACCTGAACGCGGTTTATAATAATGCCGCTTCCGAAACTGCTTATAACGATGTGGTCAGCATCGGTGACGAATCGGTTATTGATGATGACCTCACTTCATTTAAAATGCTGGATGAAGAAAAGATCTCCGCTCCCTGTGCAACCATTACCCGTGGCGATACTAACGCCATGCCCAACGTTGTTACCATTGATTTCGGAACAACCAATTGTATGTGCAATGATGGGAAAAACCGCAGGGGAAAGATTGTCATCAACTGTCCTCCTCCTTCTGCCGCCCGCGATTCAGGAGCTATCTTCCACCATGTATTTATTGACTTCTATGTAAACGACAACAAGGTGCTGGGCTATATTGATGTAACCAATATCGGGCTGAGCCCTGATGGTTTTCATCATTTTAAATGGGATGTTGAGGGAGGGCTTGAGTTAGCTAATGGCGCAGGAACCATAACCTGGGAAAGCCATCAGGTAAATGCTTACCTCGCAGGATTCAACACACCCAACACCCGCCTTGATGATAAAATTGGCACCCACGGAAGCAGCAGCGGAGTTTCAATAACAGGTGAAAGCTTTACCTGTGAAATTGACTCAATGCTTCCTTTGATACGCAAATTTGAAATAGGTTGCAGAAAACACTTTTTTGCCGGAACAGTTTATGTAACTCCACAGGGGAAACCCATGCGGACAGTTGACTATGGCGTTAATATCCCCGAAGTATGTGATGACATTGCAACCGTTACTGTAAACGGAAACACCTACACCATTAACTTAGACGATACACACGAGTAAAAGCAAAATTATTTCATGTTTTGTGACGGAAAACAAATTTTCTTCGCCAGATATTTAATTTTATTAAGTTTGCAGCCGGAAACCTAATAAATACATAAAAAAAGTAACCATGTCAGATATTGCATCAAGAGTAAAAGCCATCATCGTTGACAAACTTGGCGTTGACGAAAACGAAGTAACCAACGAAGCAAGCTTCACCAATGATTTAGGTGCTGACTCCTTAGACACCGTTGAGCTAATCATGGAATTTGAAAAGGAGTTCAACATTGCTATTCCGGACGACCAGGCAGAGAATATCAGTACAGTTGGCGAAGCAATTACTTATATAGAAGCCAACGCAAAATAAGCCTCAGGGTTTTTTGTATTATTGAATCTGCCCCTTATGCAGAGGGACGATTTTGTTTTATTAAGAAGTTTAGACCATAATCATAGCGGATGACGCTTAAAAGAGTTGTAGTTACAGGCTTGGGAGCATTGACTCCGATAGGTAATACTGCAACTGAGTATTGGGAAAATCTTATTAAAGGCACCAGCGGGGCAGCACCAATCACCCTTTTCGATGCTTCAAAATTCAAAACCCGTTTTGCCTGCGAAGTAAAGAACTTTAAAGAAGAAGATTTTTTTGACCGCAAGGAAGCACGCAAATTAGATCCGTTTGCCAAATACGCACTTGTGGTTGCGGATGAAGCCATCAAAGATTCAGGCATTGACCTTACAAAGATTAATCCCAACAAAGCAGGTGTTATCTGGGGTTCTGGTATTGGCGGACTGCAAACCTTTTTCAATGAATGTGCAGAATTTGTGAAAGGCGATGGAACTCCCCGTTTCAATCCTTTCTTTATCCCTAAAATGATTGCCGATATTGCAGCAGGTCATATTTCAATTAAATATGGTTTGCGCGGACCTAACTTTACTACCGTTTCTGCCTGCGCTTCTTCAACCAATGCAATCATCGATTCCTTTAATTATATCCGTTTGGGTAAAGCTCACTTAATTGTTACAGGTGGTTCAGAAGCAGCAGTAAACGAAGCTGGTCTGGGTGGTTTTAATGCCATGCACGCCCTTTCAACCCGTAACGACAGCCCCGGAACAGCTTCACGTCCTTTTGATCTTGACCGCGATGGTTTTGTGTTAGGTGAAGGTGCCGGATGTTTAATTCTTGAAGAGCTTGAACATGCCAAAGCGCGTGGCGCAAAGATTTATGCAGAAGTTGTGGGTGGTGGTCTTTCTGCAGATGCCAACCACATTACAGCTCCTCATCCTGAAGGGCTGGGTGCGCTGAGTGTTATGCGCTCTGCACTTGAAGATGCTGAATTAAAGGCATCGGATATTGACTACATTAATGTTCACGGTACTTCAACTCCGCTCGGAGATATTGCAGAAACAAAAGCCATTAAGGCTGTATTTGGTGACAGTGCTTATAAACTCAACATCAGCTCCACCAAATCAATGACCGGTCACCTGCTTGGAGCAGCCGGGGCAATTGAATCAATCGCCTCTATATTGGCTGTGAAAAATGATATGGTTCCCCCTACCATTAATCATTTTACTGACGATCCTCAATTTGACACCAACCTTAATTTCACATTCAACAAAGCGCAACAGCGCACTGTGAATGCCGCCCTGAGCAATACCTTTGGTTTCGGAGGTCACAATGCTTCAGCAATTTTCAAAAAGTATCACTCCTGATTGCCTATTAATTATATAAAACGGAATGTTTTGCTTTCAGGTGACGACAAGAAATTGGTCGCAGCACTGAAAAATCTCCTGGGGTTCTATCCCAAAAACCTCAGCCTTTATAAACTTGCTTTCTTTCATAAATCTGTTGCTCCCGAACTGAAAGCCGGCAAAAAAGCCAGCAACGAACGCCTTGAATTTCTCGGGGACGCAATATTAGATGCTGTGGTTGCCGATTATCTTTTTAAGAAATATCCTTTTGAGGACGAAGGTTTTCTTACCGAACTGCGTTCAAAAATTGTAAGCCGTAAAAATCTGAACCATCTTGCCGGAAAAATGGGTTTGGATAAATTCATCAAATCTGATAACAGGGCAAACGTAAAACATAACTCTATTATAGGTGACGCGCTGGAAGCAATGATTGGAGCTATTTATCTTGACAAAGGATTTCTGA
>Ga0172371_10014225_pt1 | contig 10275 bp, 12 predicted proteins | sample Lak12m_FD_114543 | JGI IMG/M metagenome (GOLD analysis project Ga0172371, IMG submission 114543) | Freshwater microbial communities from Kabuno Bay, South-Kivu, Congo - kab_022012_12m | ecosystem: Environmental > Aquatic > Freshwater > Lake | place: Democratic Republic of the Congo: South-Kivu... | reverse complement strand
TAACGTAAGTCGCCTTTGAGTGCAGCCAACCCGACGGTCTCTGACCACGGCATAAAGGCACACGGGCTTTTTTCGTTTTAGGCTGCGTAAAAGCTCTGTAGGCATCCGCCATTTTTCTCGGGTCTGATAATCACGCGGAACCTTGTCCCGTCAGGGGTTAGACCTTCGAGCATCAGGTTACCGGCCGGGGTGGGTTCCGGTTTGTCCGTTGTCTTCCTGAGAAGCTCTATCACGCAGGGAGTGAGGCGATAGCGTCTTAACATGTCATAATCAGCCTTACTCTCGATGTGGAAATGAAAGTCATCTATGAAGACCTTTCCGGCAAGGCCGGGACACTTTACCCGGACGTAAGGACGGCTACCCCTCGACTTGGCTCTCCACTGAGCAATTAAACGACGCGCCTCCCGGATCACGCGGCTGCTCTTGCGGTGTCCTATGGGCAGGGTCTTGCACTGATACATGAGGGAAGATTATCCGCAACCAGGGGGCTGAAGACAATCCTTTTCTGACCATGCAAGGGTGTATCAAGAAGCGCGGCGTAGGGTCTTGGCGGCCTTCTCGATTTGCGCGAGGGTCTTGGCGTGCTGTCGATACCATTTTAAAAGAAGGCTTTCGGCCAAGTGAGCGGCAGTCTGCACCGTGCCGGCCATGAGAAACGGCACGCGGTATCGAATCATCATTGCCACGACACTTTGAAATGCGGCTTGTGGGTTCATCTGGGAGTGATGACGGCCGGTGAAAAGGTCCGCATAACTCCCCTCGCAAATCACCCAGAAATGAGGGATAGTCTGAGCGCGGCGCAACTCCTTTTCAAACCTCTCTCTGCTACCACATAGGCACCCGATCAAGTCATCAGTCGCCTTTCGTTCAATGCACACCAAGTGCTCGGCACCCGGAAGCGAAATGTCTCCGGTCGGTATAGTCCCCCGGATATGCTCGGCTTGCCAGTAGCCGGCCCACGGGTGCGGGTGGGGCTCCCTGGTGTCAATCAGGATCGGAGGGAATTCCACGTCAGTCTTCACGCGATGTGTCCTCGCCGTAATCGGCGCCCAGATCGTCAAGCAGGTCTTCCAAGTCTTCAGACTCGGGCAAGAGTCGGTCGTCTTCCGGGTCGATCACTTCTTCAGAGCGAAGGCGGGCGCGTCTGCACTCCTCGCAAGGACAACCGGGTACGGGTTCAATCATTGGCCCGACCTTTCTTCCCGGTTTTGTGGAATTCTTTTCGGAGACTCTCCTGCTCCTCATCGGGCACCTGGAAGCTCAGCAACGGCCGGCCGTAGCGTTCCCAGAGAATCTTATCAAGAAGTTTTCCGATGGAATCTTCTCTCCTGGCTTCGTTCTTGAGCAGCCTGAACAGTACTCCATCAATAGTAGCGCCAAGCTTGCCATAGATCCGGTTTTCACTGCGGCCCTTGGTTACGAGGTCCTTGAAAGGGTCTTCTCCGGTCGGAATGCTCGGAACATTCTCCGCATTCTGAATGGCCTGAATATTCTGTATCATCTCCTGGCATACCTCGCGGGCGATGTTTCTAACGCGTACCTCCCAGTCCGTGGTGGTCGGTTTGTCCTCGGAATGTTCCGGACGTTCAGAAGGTAACGGTGTGTCGGGTGATGCCTCCGAACATTCCGCATGTTCCGAACCAAGGCCCTCCCCGGTTATTCCATGCTGTTGCAATTCCTCTGGCGATATCGGCCACAATCCGCTGGCCTTCCAGCCCTGGAATGTTCGCGTGCGATCACTGTTGATGCGCTTCCCGGCTGCGTCCTTTGTAGGTAATACCGCGTTCAGAGCCTCCGGATCGGTCTTGCCGGCCTGAATCAGCTTCCACATCTCATAGCGGAGTTTCCATGCTCCGTTAATCTTCCTGGGCATGGTTGCGGTCTCCTTCCTGATCTGAACGTTCCGCATATTCAGCGAACCTCTCGATCTGCTCTGGAGTCTGGTCGCGTAGGCACTCCACAAGGGCCCGGAAGTCCGGATCGCTGCGAAGTTGCCTGATACGGTCCTCTCTTTCTTGTCTGGTCATGCTGCTTTCAAGATCCTCACCACTTGAGTCTGATTGAACAAGGAGCCTGTACGCGTACGATACCCTTCTTCTTCCAGGGCGCGCACAATCTCCCGCGTGGAATACTTTTTGGCCTGCAGTGCCTTCATTCTGGCAATGGCTTCCTGTTCCCGGAGATGTGGAACCATCTTGCCATTGACCACTTGATATCCATACCGCGGACGCCCCCCTATTCGTTCTCCTCGTTCACGCTTCCGTTGTAGCGCAGTGCGGGTCCTTAGAGCTATCAGTTTTCGTTCCCTCTGATTAAGACCGGCCCGAATGAAGGACAAGAATTCATCGTCAACCGAGTCATAGGCAAGGCGGCCTTCGGTTACGCTGAAATAATGAACCGCTCTCTGTTTCATAAGGGCCTCAACCTGCAGGCTTTCAAGACCGTTCCTGGACACTCTATCGCTTTTGAAGACTACCACTGCGTCGATGGTCTGGGCATCCACGGCCTGCAGCACTCTCTGGACTGCCGGTCTGTTTTTGAGGGACTTTCCGGAGATCCCATTATCAACTTCGATACGAAGAAGGGATAGGCCCTCACGGTTGCAATACTTCACGATTTCCGCTTTCTGATAGTCCAGGCTTATGCTCCCATCTTCGTCTTTCGAGATCCTCGCGTAACCTAGCGCTTTCATGGCACCCCCTGGTCTGAATATTCTGAATATACTTTACCAGGTGAGACCGCCTTGTCAAGAAGAATGTTCCGCATATTCTGAGCGACTTGAAAATAGTTGCAACAGTGGGATATTGCAGCCGAAATAAGCCAATGCTCTGAATGTTCCGGACATGCTGAACACAATATCGACCGTTTTTGTGTTCAGAATATCGTGTTACGGAGGGATTTGTCAGGTTCCGTGCAGTAGCCGGCACGTCGTCTTGAAGGACATCAACTCTGGGCAAGCGTCGCGACCCGTGGTCGATCTTCCAGCGAAAACAGGGGAGATCATGGAAGAGGGATCAAGGATGCGCAGAAGGGGCGTGCCGGTCGTCTGGGAAGGCTCCTATCCGGACTGGACCGACCCTGCCAGGGGGGAGGGGCTACGGTCCTTCGCCATATAGCCATTGTCAGGGGGCCCCAGAGGGACGTCTATGCTGTCAGGGAAAAGCGGACTGAATGCGAGGAAAGGGGGACGACTTATCCTCAGCCTGCTAAAGCTACTCGTCTCGACATTATGATCCGGTGTTCTATTGCAGGGCAATATCGGCTTATTTTCGCATTTGGTATTCTGGTGGCCTCGCCTCGCTAACATCGCTTGTTTCTATTTGTTGCAAGAGGCCGATTTTAGCAGCCAATTCCAACCGGTCGATTGCGTCTGGTTTCAACTTCAGATATGTCTCATACGCCTTTGCCGCGTACAGTCTATTGCCCTCTATTTCATGGATTATACCTATGTTGCGGTAGGCTTCCGCTAGCTGTTTGTCCAGTTCCACAGCCGTATAATATTCCTTAAGAGCTTGCCGATATTGACCCTTCAGGTGGTATGCCACGCCACGGTTGTTGTAGGCAGCCGCATAGTCCGGGTTGCTTGCGATAGCTTTGTCCAATTCTTCAAGGGCCTTGTCTGGGGCATTGGCATCGAGGTATGCCTTCCCGCTGCAGTTAAATACGTACGCTTGCCAGAGGGAATCATCTGCTTCTCGTGGAGTAGATGGGGGCCCTTGGGTGCGTGCAACAACTCGCGATTCTCCTATTTGCCGACCAGTGGTCTTCTGATCCTTGAAATGTGAAATGACCACGAGCATGGTAAAAAGTATTGGGAATAAGATCATCAGTAGGACACCGATAATCCAGGGATGATTCGTGAGGGGATTGTCAAGGGACTTTGGCCTATTTGTGCTCGCGGATGAACTTTTGGCTGCAATGCGAGAGGAATTTACCGCAGTTGTCCTTACTGGTGGCGGGGGAGGAGCAGATTTCAAAATTGCCTGATGCGAATATGCCGCCTCGACCATGGGCCTCAGCCTATTCTGTATATATTTCTCAATATCAAGTGGCCAGGGGGCTATGTGTTTTACGCGGCCGCGTCTCGTTAGAATGTATGACGGTCGCATCTTTTCATGGCCTGGCATGAGTGAATGACATGATCTGCACAGGGTAATCAGATTTCCAAGACCGTGATCACCTCCGTGCAGTCTTCGAACAATATGGTGAATGTGACATTTCTCAATTGGCACAAGAAGACCGCACCTTAGGCAAGTAGAACCGTCCCGGCCATGAACCAGTTTCCTCCGTGTTGACCAATCAGCGGGATTTTTTCCGTATTTCGTTACTCGAAAGAATGGTTCGGATTCCCAAAAAGAATTTTCAACGATATGGGATGGAATCGGCTTTTGAGTGCTGAGGTCGATCCTATGATTCGTATACGTGCTCACCAGAATCGGGATCAAATTTCTCAGTCCGAGCACTACCACGTCGATTGGTTTCTTCTGCCGTGCTCCCGGAACTCTATAAACATAATTCGCAAGATGTGCAGTGTAGGGAGAAAGATTGAAAGGAATATACGGGTATCGCGATTTCAACTCTTCGACGAGCAAGTCAATGCTGATAAGAAATATTGGCAATACTTGAGAGTCTAGGTGTCGTTTCGTGATGCGCTCAGAGAGTTCGGACTTAACCCAGAAAAATAGACCTATTACCAGCAATAATAGGATGAAATTCATGCCAGTGCACTCTTGCTGACGCCCGTCAAGGCCAGACTTCCCAACAGGTGTGTTGGTTACCTTTCGCTAGCCATCACCTTCGCGTCAAACCTCGTTACGACGTTCTTGCACAAGTTTTGCAGATCGTCGCCTCCGACCAGTATGAAGTGGTGCACTATAGTCGGGCACGAAGGTACATACGACTCAAAAACACAAGACAGAGCGTAGCCCGTCCTGTCGCCGGCTTTGTTGTGCGTTTCTATACCAACCACGGTGATAGTATAGTGAGGCTTTGAGGTGACCAGCACCACGTCTTTGAGTTGACTTAACCCCTGGGCCAAATACGTTTCCACGAGCTTAGGGTCAGCGCTAACATCGAGACTAACGCGCCATGGCGGTGGTTTTAGTCGTAACTGTTCCAGTTCGTACTGCCGCACTGTCTCTTCAGCAATTGAACGTAGAGAAGACTTGGAAGGTGTCGGTTGTTGTTGGTTGCAGGCCGGTAGAGCCATTATCATGACAACGAGTACAGGAATCCAATACCATAGGCTCCGTTTCATCGTCATTACCTCCCCCAACTTGAAGGGCGCGTTCGTCGGCCAGGATAGTGGTCTTGCCCAGATGGGTTAATTTTACCACTATAAGGCCATAATTCCAGGCATTAACATTGGGTTCAGCGTAACTACTTGAAAGCAAAACTGAATTAACATTTACTGCGCGTTTACTGCGGGATTTTTGGGGGTCGGCTTCAATGATTTCAGTGGGTTAGTGGAGCGGGAAACGGGATTTGAACCCGCGACTTCAACCTTGGCAAGGTTGCACTCTACCACTGAGTTATTCCCGCACCAAAGCCTAATATAAAGAAGCGACGGCCGTTCTGTCAATCAAAAATGTCACGCCGCCGAAGCCATTCAGTTACACGCGCCACTGTAGTTGATCGGTGTCATTGCGAGGAGTGAAACGACAAAGGAATCTCCTTACCTTGATGCCGCTTTTGCTGGAAGTGGGGTGTGAAAAAAGTTCGCCGATCTGAACGCGCAAAACCCCTTTACGGGAAAGGGGTTCGTGGGAAACGACAATTATTGCAATACACGCTCAGGCAGTGGCTGTTTCGAGGAATCCTTCCTGCAGTCTGCATGCTATTTTAGAGATGGTGGCATACTTGAGTCCCGTCCTGGCATGAATCTTGTCAAGACTCCTCACCATGATGCGGCCGTTGTGGTCCATCTCTTTCAGAAGCATTGTTTCAACCATTTTAAGTTGCTCTGCTTCGCTAGGAGGCATACCATCTCCTTTCGGGGTCAGGATTACGGTCATAATCTGTGCAAGTTAAATGCCAGCACAGTCTGACGACTCCGTCGGCCTTGTACTGAAGCGGGTTCAAGTAACAGAGTTATTTCGCCTATTCCGCAGCCGACAGTGTATAATAATTTCACATGCTCGTAAGGCGCCTGTTTTGAGGCGGAGATTTTCACTATTCCCGATCCGCTTGTTGCGAGGAGACAAATCGTGAAAGGCTTTTTCAACTCATACCTTCTTATCGATCTTGATTCGCAAACATGGAACAGGCTTCCGTTGGACGATGATGTTCTGCAAAATAGCCTGGGAGGCAAGGGGCTCGGGCTTTTTCTACTTCGTGAGCATGCCAAGTCGGCACCTGATCCATTGTCGGGAGACAATCCCCTTGTTTTTGCTGTAGGACCCGCGAGCGACAGCAGGATAGCCGGTTCCAGCCGGTGGGTGGTGATGGCCAGGTCGCCGCTGACAGGCTTTTTGGCTCATTCTTACAGCGGAGGAAGGCTAGCAGGGCCCATGAGCCGTACGGGTTGCGATGCATTCGTCCTGAAAGGATCGTCGGAACGGCCGGTCTGGCTGGACGTCACGCCCCAAGGCGTCGTCTTCCACAACGCTATTGAGTTGCAAGGTATGGCCACGTACCAGGCCGAAGAAATTTTGTTGAAGCATATCAACGCCCGGGTCGGGGCACTAGTTATAGGCCCCGCGGGTGAAAACGGAGTCCGATTCGCCAACATAACGAACGACAAGTGGCGCCAGGCTGGCAGAACCGGTGCAGGGGCCGTGATGGGAGCCAAGAAAGTCAAAGGGATAACCTTTCGCGGAGACCTGCGCAGGCCGCACGCAGACCCCTCGCAAATAAGCGACTACTGGACCGAAGTGAAATCGTTCTGCAAGGACAATGTGGCGGTGGCCCGTTACCGGCACGAAGGCACCCCGATGATGGTAGCTGTCCTCAACAATGCCAAGGCCTTTCCAACCCGGTACTGGCATGAGGGGAGGCTTGACGGATGGGAAAGTATCTCGGCTGACTATCTCCTCTCGCGGATGAAAGTGATTCCAAAGGCCTGCCAGCAATGCTTTATAGCCTGCGGCAAGGTTGCCGAAGCACTCGAGGGGCCGCACAAGGGGATGATTTTGGAAGGGCCCGAGTACGAAACTATTATGGCTTTCGGCGGCCTGTGCTTGATCAAAAGCCTGGAAGACATTCTGTACCTGAACGACCTTTGTGACCTGCTAGGAATGGACACTATCAGCACCGGCAACCTGGTGGCCTTTGCCATGGAGGCATCAGAACAGGGGAAATTTCCAGAGAAGATAGCGTACGGGGATGCCTCGGCCGCGGCGGCCTTGATCAATGATATCGCTCAACGCAAGGGCTCGGGACAAATCCTTGCGGATGGGATCAAGAAGGCCGCGCAATTTCTCGGGATGGAAGACCAGGCAATCCATGTCAAGGGGATGGAACCGGCAGGTTATGACCCTCGAGTGCTCAAGGGCATGGCGCTGGCTTACGGGATTTCGGATCGAGGGGCGTGCCATCTCAGAGGAACTTTCTACAAGGCCGAGCTCGCCGGAATGATCGACAAAGACGCACTGGCGGGAAAAGCTGAACTGTTCATCGACTTCGAGGACCGGGCCACCTTGTTCGACTCCCTGATATTATGCCGATTCTACAGGGACATATACACCTGGGAGCAGCTGAGTCGTATCGTCCGAATGACTACCGGCATGGACCTCGGCCGTGGGGGACTGACCGAAGTCGCCAAGAGGATCGCGGACGAGTCGAGACGCTTTAACGTCCGGATGGGGCTCACCAGGGCCGATGATGCATTGCCTCCTCGGTTCCATGACGAACCGGTGGCGCCTTCGGGGTCGGTTATTACCAGGCAGGACTATGAATACTTGCGGTCCGATTATTACCGCCTACGCGGGTGGGACGAAAACGGTATGCCGTGAATCCGTATAAATGCGGACCGGCGGCACGGACGGAAGAATTGTTGATGTCCTGCCGGGTCAAGCCATTGTATGATATTCGCAGGTAGAGGACAGCCTTTCAACATGTCTTGCAAACCGATCTTGGCAACGGTTCTCGCCCAGGGTGGATCGTCCCTGTGCAGAACAAGATGCCGGGACACTTACGGGAGAAGGGACTATGCCCACAAATCAGCACCAAATCAGGATCTTCGAGTATGCGTTGAACCAGGAAAACACCGGTTTGAGCTTTTTCCAGACCTCACTGGAACGTATGGGCATCGGGGCTGCGGTTACCGCTCTCAAGAAGCTCATTGTGGAAGAAAAGCAACACATATCGTTTATTTCCAGCATTCTCGAAGACCTGCGCAGAGGCGGCGACATCGACATGGGCAAGGCAAGGGATCTATCCATGGAGCCAACCAACTACTTCGACGACCGGGCACGATCCGAGTTTTTGGAGCAATGTGTCGAGGGGTCCATGATTCCCGACGTAACGATCTTTAATACTGCCTGGCTCATTGAGCGGGACCTCAGCGAATTCTATTCGAACATGGCGAAAAAAACTGACGGCAGGGCTGCCGAGGCCCTTCAAATGCTGGCCAAATGGGAAAAGGAACACGAGAAGTTTTTCAAGGAATACCGTGACAAGCTCTCCGAGATCTACGCTCACATGCCTTGGGGCGGCTGATGCAAAGGAGCGTTCAACCGAGTAAGCCCGGGAGACCCATCTTCTTGCAAGGACGTCCCCCCCAGGATTACTCTGTTGAAAGCGAGCTGGAATGAATACTTTCTGGCCCCGCACAGCCGGAAGGAGACCGGTCATGGACGGATCGGCACGGGAATACCACCGCATCACGAGCTATGATCGCCATGCCACGGGCGGCCATTTCATGGATTGGTACAACCAGCCCGATCCCTTCAAAAGCTATGCAAGGCGGCAGGCAATTGCTCTGCCGCAACGTATCACAGGCGCCGAACAGCTCTTATCTTCGCTGGCCTTGGAGCAGCCATCGCCGGAATACGGTACGAAGATCTCCCCGGAAACGCTGGCAAGGATTCTTGTGATGTCCCACGCGGTAACGGCAACGGCCCGGCGAGGCCGTTCGGTCTTCCACTTTCGCAGCGTGGCGTCTGCAGGAGCACTGTACCCGTTTGAGATGTACGTGGCAACCGCTGGTGTCCCCGGTCTTGGGGACGGTCTTTTCCATCACGACGTTCTATCTCAAGGACTGACTCTGCTGCGCTCGGGAAACGCAGTGGCAGAGGTTCGCGCTGCCTTGGGAGCAGGGGAGGGTGGCGGGCCCGTTTTGGTATTTTTTCTTACGTCGATCTTCTTCAGAAGTTCCTGGAAGTACCGCGATCGCGCATATCGTTATAATCTGCTAGACACCGGCCACCTTTTGGAGAATCTGGCGTTGGCCTTAAGATCCGAACGCCTGCCCTTCGAGATTTATTACGACTTCGACGACGCGAGAGTGAACAAGCTGCTGTGCATTGACGCGGACCGGGAGGTATGTCTAGCTCTGGTGCAGGTCCGGGGAAGTCCCGATCAGGGTGGAGGGGCGGCCCTGGCCGATCCTCCCGGCGATCTGGCATTGGCCAGCCAGGTGGCCGCGGGCGATGTTGCCTATCCGGCAATCCGGACGTTTCACCAGTTGTCGTCCCACCTGATCGGGCCAGGCGATGGACGAGTCGATATGCGAGGCACTCTGGGCCTGAAAGTACAAAATCAAGTAAGCATCCCTGAGGTGCTGCAATGGCCCGAGCAACTCGGGTACTTTGATTCAGTGATGAAGCGGCGCTCCATGCGCAACTTCGTCAACAAGGAATTACCCGCGCAATGTTTTGCAGCGATACTCAAGATGTTGACTTCAAGCGCGCTTTCAGGCGTTTCAGGCGATCGGGCCTGTGGGGAGCCACTCGCAGTAGCATTTCTCGCCGGGAACGTGGAGGGTCTTAAGCACGGGTTGTACCTGCTGGACATCAAAGCCGGGTCTTTCGGCCTCGCGTCAAGAGACGTCAGGTCGGAAGAACTGGCTTACGTCTGTCTGAACCAGTCCTGGTTAATGAATTGTGCGATTCACTTCTTGTTTCTCACCAACCTCGAAGTGTTGGAAAGTGTCCTCGGCCCTCGTGGTTACCGGCATGCCATGCTCGAAGCCGGGCGCTGCGGCCAGCGGATCTATCTGAGCGCCACATCCATGAAACTCGGATGCTGTGGAATAGGCGCTTTCTACGATGACGAAGCCGCCCGTCTTCTCGGGTTGAACAATGAGAGCAGATTGCTGTACCTGGTGGCTGTAGG
>Ga0172371_10014224_pt1 | contig 10275 bp, 8 predicted proteins | sample Lak12m_FD_114543 | JGI IMG/M metagenome (GOLD analysis project Ga0172371, IMG submission 114543) | Freshwater microbial communities from Kabuno Bay, South-Kivu, Congo - kab_022012_12m | ecosystem: Environmental > Aquatic > Freshwater > Lake | place: Democratic Republic of the Congo: South-Kivu... | reverse complement strand
GCTGGCCGTTCCCCATGTCATCCCCAACAGCTTATGACCGGTCAACGCCTCTGTTCTTGGGTAAGATTTTTAGATGGCAAGACGATACCCCCTTGGGTAAGGTTTTTAAATGGCTTGACAGGATCCGTCCCTCCCGGCCTTGTGCCTCTCCGGCCGTTGGATTATGATTTTCTCCCGGACGATCGGGAAACGGAACGGCCCGGGAGGAGGGAAAGCCGTGAAAAAGACGATGCCTTGTTTCATCCTCGTTCTGGTCTGCGCCGTCGCCGCGTTCGGGCAGGAGATCGAGGTCCGGGATCTTGAACCCATCACATACGCCGGCCTGGATTGCACGGGGCCTTTCACCCAGATTTCGGTCAAGATCATGGAATTCATGGGAGCCTTTTTCGGCCAGGGCCTGACGCCGACCGGGGGCGTGATCACGATTTATTACAATCAGCCGGGGCCGGGCGTGACCGAAAACGACCTGAAATGGACGATCGGCATGCCGATCTCGCCGGCCTCGACGCCCGCCGCGCCTCTCGTGAAAGGCGAATTCAAATATCCCAAGGTCGTCTTCAGCCTTCACGTCGGGCCCTACGACAAGCTCCATGAAGCCTACGCCAAGATGACGGCCTACATGGAAGCCAACGGGTGGAAGATCGCCGGCCCGGTGATGGAAATGTATCTCAACAATCCCCAGCAAACCCCGCCCGAACAGCTCCAGACCGAGATTTACATGCCGGTCGAAAAAAAATAGCGCCGGCCTTCGTCCCTCGGCGAGCCGAGGGTTTCCCAATTTTCTAAAAAGAATATAATAGGGGGCGTTTTATAATCTGTTCGAGGCGGTTTCTCATGGCCGAATCCGAGTCCGATCAAGCAACACCGCAAGTCACCCGACGCTCCTTTCTGAAAACATCCGCGGCCGCCGGCTTCGGGGCCGCGATCGGCGGCGCCGTTTTCGGCCAGACTGCGGCGCCGGCCCCGGTCAAAACGGCCCCCAAGCCGGGCGACCTGAACGTCGCCCTCATCGGCGCGGGCGAGCAGGGCCGGGTCCTGATGGAATCCTGCCTCCGGATCCCGGGGATCCGGATCGCCGCGATCTGCGACATTTGGGGCTACAGCCAGCAATACGCCCGGGGCTACCTCCGCAAGTACGGCCAGGATCCGGCCGTTTACGAGGACTATCGCGAGCTATTGGCCAGGGAAAAGGGGCTGGGGGCGGCCATCGTGGCCACTCCCGACTGGCTCCACGCCGAGCACGCCAACGCCTGTCTGGAAAGCGGCCTCCACGTCTATTGCGAAAAGGAGATGTCCAATTCGCTCGAAAAAGCCCGGACGATGGTGGAAACCGCCCGGCGGACGGGCCGGCTTCTTCAGATCGGCCACCAACGCCGCTCCAATCCCCGCTATCTGCATGCGATCGACCGGCTGATCCGGGAAAAGCGGCTTCTGGGCCGGGTCAATCTCGCCTATGCCCAGTGGAATCGTTCGAAAGCCGATTTTCTCGGCTGGCCGAAAACCTATCCCATCGATCCGGCCAAGCTTCAGTCCTACGGCTATGCCGACATGACCGAATTCCGCAACTGGCGCTGGTACAAGAAATTCGGCGGCGGGCCGATCGTGGACCTCGGTTCCCACCAGATCGACCTGTTTTCCTGGGTCTTCGGCGGAAATCCCCGGACCGTCTTTGCGTCCGGCGGGGCCGACTACTACAAAGGCCGGGAATGGTTCGACAACGTCATGGCCGTTTACGAATTCGATACGCCGGAAGGCCCGGCCCGGGCCATGTACCAGGTCCAGACGACGACGAAATACGGCGGATTCTACGAAGTCTTCATGGGCGAAGACGGGGCGATCCAGATCTCCGAGGTCGCCCAGCGCGGCAACTGGGCCCTGCGCGAGGCCCACGCCCCCGAATGGGACTCGCTGGTCAAGGACGGGCTCCTGCTTTCGGAGGCGCCGGTCATCCAGAAAACCGACACCCGGAACATCTTTGTCGACGTCCGGGTCACGGCCGAAGCGGGACGGTGGCCGTTCCCCGTGGATCTGGCCAAGCCGGCCCATCAGCCGCACTTGGAAAACTTCTTCGAGGCGGTCCGAAGCGGCACGCCTCTCTCCTGTCCCGCAACCCTCGCGTACGAAAGCGCCGTGGCCGTCCTGAAAGTCAACGACGCGGTCCCGACGAAATCCCTCCTCCGGTTCCGGCCGACGGATTTTAAAGCCTGAGCCCATGGATCGGAAAACCGTGACTCCCCGCCTTGTCCTTGTTCTGGCCATCCTCGCTTCTTCGGCTTTTGCCCTTCCGGCTTCCGCGAGCACGGTCAAGCCGAAATGGGCCGGAAGCCGGGCCCTGGCCGTCCACCGCTTTCCGCTGAAAGACGAGACGGGCCAGGTGATCGTGCCGACGGAAACCAATCCCCTGCCGTTTGCGGCCGGGAATTCCTGCGCCCCCTGCCATTGCTATAAAGACATCAAGAGGGGGAGGCATTTCAATGCCTCTTCGCCGGACGCCCCGGCCGGACGGCCGGGAGAGCCGTGGATCTGGCTGGACGAGCGCACGGGAACGCAGCTTCCGCTGTCGGACCGGCCGTGGAAGGGCGTCTTCAAGCCCGCCGATCTCGGGCTTTCGGACTGGGACATGACCCTTCTTTTCGGCCGCCATTCGCCCGGCGGCGGCTTCACCGAGCCGGCGCCTGAGGCCGAAACCCCGGGTTCGCGCTGGTCCGTATCGGGGAAAGCGGAAATCAACTGCCTCGGCTGCCATAACGCCTCTCCGGCCCAGAACCACAGCGAGTGGGCCAAGCAGATCCTGCGGGAAAATTTCCGCTGGGCCGCCACGGCCGCTTCCGGCCTGGGCGAGGTCGGAGGAATGGCCTCGCGGCTGAACCCGACCTGGGACATCGCCGACGGCCCCAATCCTGACGACTCCGAATGGGCGGTCGCGCCGTTCGTGAAATACGACCGGTCGCTCTTCGATTCGAAGCACCAGGCCAAGCTCGACCTTGCCTATCCGCCGAAGGATTCGGCCTGCCTGCCCTGCCATTCGACCGCTCCGGCGGAGGCGAAAAAATTCGAGCATGAGGCCGACGTCCACACGGCCGCCGGCATCGCCTGCGCCTCCTGCCACCGCAACGACATCAGCCACGACATCATCCGCGGCTACGAGGGCGAGGACAAGGACAATCCGGCCCTGATTTCCGGAGATTTCACCTGCCGGGCCTGCCATCTCGGCCGCGAAGAACAATCGAAGGACGCCGTTCTTCCCGGCCGGATGGGCGCGCCTTATCCGTACCACTACGGCATCCCCGAAGTCCATTTCGAGCGCCTGGCCTGCACCGTCTGCCACTCGGGACCGCTCCCGGCCCCCGAACCGGTCCGCGTCCGGACGGCCCGGGCCAACCGGCTGGGGATTTTCGGCGCGGCCGACTGGTCCACCGATCTGCCGGCGGTCGTCGAGCCGGTTTATCTGCGCGAGAAAAACGGCCTCCTGACGCCGCACCGGATGATGTGGCCGGCCTTCTGGGGCCTGGCCGATAAAGACGCCGTTCAGCCTCTTCGGCCGGCCGAAGTCGAAGCAGCGGCCGGCGACGTTCTCTATCCCGAACGGGCCGTGACCCGGATTCTGGCCGCGCTGCTCAATGGGCCCGCTTCCTCAGGAACGCCTGTCTGCATTCTGGCCGGACGCCTTTACGGGGCTCATATCGACGGCGGGCTCGACATCCTCGATCCCGGCACGGAACCGGTGCCGGCCGGAACCTCCTTCGGAGTCCTGGAAGCCGGACGCTTCCGGGCTCTTCTCCCCGATTTCAATCCGGCCGACGCTGACGCGGCGGCGGAGCCCGAAGCCGCGATCCAGGGAATCCTGGAATCGCTTGCCGCGACCGAAGCCAGACCGGGCGAACCGGCCTTGTTCATCAAGGGCTTCCTCTACCGCCTCATCGACGGCGCCCTCGATAAATCCGAAAAAAAGGATCGGACCGGCGCGGGCCCTGATTGGGTGTGGATCAATTCGGACGGCGCGCTCGAGCCGATGGTCTCCGAACCCGTCAAGGACACCGTGATGAGTCTGACCGGGACGGACAAGCGGCTCACCGAGGGCCAGGTCGCCCGCGTCCTGGATCTTTTGGCCCGCGGCGGCCGGTCCAATCCCGTATACGTATCCGGCGGGAAGCTCCATCGCCTCGACAAACGAGGACGTCTCGAAACCGTCGCCGGCCAAGCGGCCGAGCCCGTCGCCTGGCCGATGGCCCACGAAGTCCGTCCGGCCCGTCAGGCCCTGGGTTGGAACGGCTGCACGGATTGCCACAGCGTCGCTTCCGACTTTTTCTTCTCCGGGATCAAGGGCCAAGGCCCCCTGCAGACCAAACGGGTCATGAGCCGGACGAACGCCTCCTTCATGGGCGTCAATAATCTCTATCACCGGCTGTTCGGCCTGACGTATATCGGCCGGCCTTACTTGAAGCTCGTCCTGGCCGCGGCCGCGTTCCTCATCGCGGCCGTGCTGCTCGCGGCGCTGCTCGGAGCCATCGGCCGGGTCAGCGGTTTGATGGAGAAGAGGAACCGAATCCCATGATCGCCTTTATTGTCGTCACTATCCTGGCCCTCGCCGCCCTTGTCTTTTTACTGACGACGCTCCGGTTCCAGGCTTCAGCCGCCGGCCGCCTTCCGGGGAAAAAGGCGCCCCCGTTCAATCTCGGGGCCTATCTCCGGTGGCTGGGGAAGCACATCCGGACGATATTCTCCGCGGCTTTTTTCCGCCGAACCTGGAGCATCTGGAACGGCTGGGGGGAAGCCCGTTACCCCGGCTGGCTGAAATGGGTCTTTCTCGTCTTCGCCGCCGCTTTTGCTTATCTTGCGGCCAGCGGGCTGTTTTTCGCCGTGTTCATCCGGCGGGGACTCTACGGCCTTCCGCTCCTGGCGCACATCGCGTCCGGCGGATTGTTCGCCGTCGGCCTGGCCGCGATCATGTTTCTCCGCGCCCGGGATTATCGTTTCGACGTTCATCCTCCGACGGCCGGCGTCTCCTTCGCCGTTCCTCTTTTCAAGACCGTTTCCGCCGACGTCATCCGCAAAGCTCTTTTCTGGATGTTCGCGACGCTGGGGCTCGTCCAGGTCTCCACCGCGTTATGCTCCATGCTTCCGGTCTTCACGTTCAACACCCAGGTCGCCCTCCTCATGATCCATCGCTGGTCGGCTCTGGGTTTGACTTTGACCGCTCTCCTGTTTTTCGACCTTGCCCTGCTCGGCCGGCCGAAGACACCCGAGGCATGAGCGGGCTTTATCCGGGAATCGCCCGCTTCGCCCACGAGGCGATGACCACCTTCTTCGAGATTTTCGTATCCGATCCTGATACGGAATACGCCCGGCAAGCCGCCCAGGCCGCCTTCCGGGAGATTGATCGGCTGGAGGGCTTATTCAACCGGTTCGATCCGGGAAGCGAGCTTTCCCGAATCAACCGCCTTGCCGCCGGAGCGGAAATCCCGGTCGGAATCGAGACGTTCGAATGCCTTGCTCTGGCGGAAGCCGTACGACAGGAAACCGGCGGAGCGTTCGACGCCAACGCCCGGGCCGCTTCGACCGGCGGGGCGAAAAGCGGGGAAAGCACCGACTTCATGCTCGTTTCCGAATCGGGAGTATTTTTCGTCCGAAAGGAGCCTGTTCCCGGGCGTAAGGAAATCCGGCTCGATCTGGATCTCGGCGGCGTGGGAAAAGGCTACGCCGTCGACCGGGCGGCGGCCGTGCTCCTTGAATGGGGGATTTCGGCCGCCTTGATCCACGGCGGGACGAGTTCAGTTCGGGCTTTCGGCTCCCCGGCGCCGGACTCATCGACCGGCTGGCCGGTCGGCGTCGGCGGCGGCTGGACGGGCGTTCCGCCGCGCGTCAAGCTGTCCGGCCGATCCCTCAGCGGATCCGGAACCGAGATCAAAGGCGGCCATATTCTCGATCCACGGACCGGCCTCCCCGCCCGCGGAAACCTGGCTGCCTGGGCTTCGACGCCGTCGGCCGCGCTGTCGGATGCCCTTTCTACGGCGTTCTTTGTCATGGATCCGGGCAGCGTGGAGGCCTATGCCGCCGGCCGGCCCGACCTTTGGGCCTGTCTGGTGGTTACGTCAAACGATGTGCGTATTTTTAACACAAGCCTTCTTCCCTGGATTCAAGATGACGATAAATAAGAGGAAAATAAATTTTTTGACAGTGTCAATATATTATACATGAGGGCTTGAATTGCATTTCCGATCGATTTATATTACTTTTAATAAGGAGCAGAAAATGAATCGTCGCATCTTGCTTGCCTCCGCGGCTTTTGCCGTCTTTATGACCTGCCTCCCCGCCGTCCCGTTCCCGGCGCCTCAGGATACATCCAAGGAAGAGCTCAAGCTCCAGCTGCCCAAGCCGATGTTCGTCGGAACGCCCCGCAATATCAAAACCGCCAACCTGGAAACGATCACGGGGAAATCCCGGGGGCCGTTCATGGTCCCCAAGGGAACGCATCTTCTTTCAGCCAAAAAGTCCGTTTCATCAAGCGACATGCAACCGGTGATCGGAGAGCTGTCCTTCGTCACCGACGGAGAGAAATCTGGGGAAGACGGCTATTTCGTGGAGCTCGGCCCCGGAAAGCAATGGGTCACGATCGATCTCGGGCAGAAATTCACGCTCAGCGCCATCCTGATCTGGCATTACCACAGCCAGGCCCGCGTTTACCGGGACGTCGTCGTCCAGCTGGCCGACGATCCCGCCTTCACCCAGGGCGTCGTCACCCTTTTCAACAACGACCACGACAACACCCTCGGCTTCGGGGCGGGCAAGGATAAGGAATACATCGAGACGAACGAGGGCCGTCTCATCGATCCCAAGGGAGCCCGGGGCCGGTATCTCCGGCTGTTCTCGGCGGGCAACACGTCCAACGACATGAACCATTACGTCGAGGTTGAGGTTTACGGCCTTCAGCCATGAAACGGGCCATCGCGTTCATCCTGACCCTGGCGGCCCTGGGCGCGGCCGCGTATTTCAGGTTTTACGAGCCGCAGCTGCGGCCGATGCACCATGACGAGGCCAACCAGGCGGTCAAGTTCGGCGCCCTGCTCGAAAAGGGCGATTATACGTACGACAAGAGCGACCATCACGGACCGATCCTTTATTATGCGACCCTCCCGGCCGCCATGGCCCTGGGCCAGGTCCGGTTCGGCGACGTGACGGTCGCCCTCCTGCGCGGCGTGCCGGCCGCCTTCGGCCTCGCCCTCATCCTGCTTCTCCCGCTGTTCGGGATCAGCCTCCAGATTGAGGCCCGGGTCGTCGCCGCGCTGCTCATCGCCGTTTCCCCGGCCATGACGTATTTCAGCCGGTTTTACATCCAGGAAATGCTTTTCGTCTTTTTCGTCCTGGGATTCCTGATCTCGCTCTGGCGATACATCCTCCGGCCGGACGGAGGATGGTATTTCCTCGCCGGGATTTTCGGCGGGCTGATGGCTGCGACGAAGGAAACATCGGTCATCATTTTCGCCGCCGCCGCTCTGAGCCTTTTCGGGGTCGTCGTCCGGGAAAAATTCTTTTTCCGGAAGACGAACATGCCCGTCCGCCGGCGGATCTTCGCCCACCACATCGCGGCCATGGCGATCGTCGCGGCCGCGACGGCCGCGATTTTCTTTTCCTCGTTCGGCCGCCATCCCGAAGGGATCAAGGACGCCGTCAACGCCCTCAATATCTACGTCGAACGGGGGAGCTTTGGTCCCGGCTTTCATGCCCATCCGTTTTTCTTTTACCTGGGGCCGCTGATCGTCTCGATCCGCGGAGGGCTGATTTTTACGGAGCTGTTCGTCCTCCTGCTCGGCCTGGCCGGGATGTTCTTCGTCTTTCTCCCCCACCGCAACGACGAGAGCATGGTCGACCTCGATCCGCTTCCGGTCCACCGCTCGCTGGGTGTCTTTCTCGTCGTTTACACCGTCGCCGCGACGCTGATCTATTCCCTCATCCCCTATAAAACCCCATGGAATATGCTGGCTTTTTACCTCGGCTGGCTGATCCTGGCGGGAATCGGGGCGATCTCGATCTACCGCCGGGCCGGAAATCCGCTTTACCGGGCCGTCGTCGTCCTGGTTCTCGCGGCCGGAATCGCCCACCTTGCTTGGCAGAGCCAGCTGGCGAATTTCCGTTACCCGTCCGAGCCGCGCAATCCTTATGTCTACGCCCAGACGAGTCCCGATTTCCTCAAGCTGGTCGGCCGGATCGACGCCCTGGCTGCGGTGCATCGCGAAGGGCGGGATTTGCCGATCAAGGTCGTGGCCGGCCCGTATGAGCAATGGCCCCTGCCGTGGTACCTGCGGGATTATTTCAATGTCGGATATTGGACGAAGGCGGAGACGGCCGGCGACCTCGGCCGGAATCCCCTCGTCATCGCCTCCGCGGAAAACGTCGAGGCCGTCCGGGAAAAGCTCGGCGGGCAGGCGGTCGAGGAAAATTACGGGCTGCGGCCCGAAGTGCTCCTGACCCTTTTCATCCCGACCGGACTCTGGGACGCCTTCATGAAATCGAAAGAAGCCGGGCGCTGAGACCAGGCGTTTCTTCCGCGATTTTCAACCGGGGTGCCTTAAACGCGATGATTTGATATAATTCACGGCGATTTTCACGCCCCGTGAAAATCGAGCGCATTCAAGGAGCCCGATATGTCCAAAGTTGATGGAGACCGCCTGCTGATCCACCTGCAGGGAGCCGTGGAGCTCCGGGGCGACGGCCTGGCCGTCATCGATGAGAAAAAGATCCCGGAAAAAACGGACGGATTGATCCGCGAAGCCGTTTTCGGAGAACCGGAAACCGCCGCCTTCGCCCGCTGGCTGATCTATGAAATCGGCCAGGCGGTCGGCGTCCGGCCGGCCTCCATCCAGGACCTGTATCTGGCCCGCGGCCGCGGCCGGATCGAAAAGCCGTTCACCGTCCCGGCCATGAACCTGCGGATGCTGGCCTACGACTCGGCCCGGGCCGTCTTCCGGGCCGCCCGGACGATCGATTGCGGGGCCTTCCTCTTCGAAATCGCCCGCAGCGAGATGGTTTACACGGACCAGCGGCCGGCGGAATACGTCGCGGCCATGATCGCCGCCGCCCTCCGGGAAGGATACCGCGGGCCCGTCTTCATCCAGGGCGACCATTTCCAGGCCGGGGCGAAGAAATATGCCGCGGATCCTGAAACCGAAATTAAGGCCATTAACGACCTGATCGTCGAGGCGATCGGGGCCGGCTTCTACAACATCGACATCGATACGTCCACCCTCGTCGACCTGTCCCGTCCGACGCTGGCCGAACAGCAGAAGAAGAACTATGAGCTCTGCGCGGCCCTGACGGGCTTCATCCGCGCCCACGAGCCGGCCGGGGTGGCCGTCTCCATCGGCGGAGAAATCGGCGAAGTCGGCCATCAGAACAGCACGATCGCCGACCTGGATGCCTTCATGGCCGGATATGAGGCCGCCCGCAGGACGAACGCGGGCATCAGCAAGATCAGCATCCAGACGGGAACCTCGCACGGAGGAGTCGTCCTCCCGGACGGGACTCTGGCCCAGGTGGCGATCGATTTCGACGCGCTCCGGGCGCTCGGAGCCCGGGCCCGGGAAGCCTACGGCATGGGCGGCGCCGTCCAGCACGGGGCCAGCACCCTGCCGGACACCGCCTTCCACCGCTTCGTCGAAGCCGGCACGTGCGAAGTCCATCTGGCCACGGCCTTCCAGACGCTGATCATGGATCACGCGGTCGTTCCCGAATCGCTCCGCGCGGAAATGTACGCCTGGCTGAAAACGAACGCGGCCGGGGAGCGCGGGTCGAAGGACTCCGACGCCCAGTTCTTTTATAAGACCCGAAAAAAGGCCGTCGGCCCCTTCAAAAAGCGGTTCTGGGACCTGCCCCAGGCGGCCCGCGACGAAATCGGGGCCGACCTCGAACGGAAATTCCAGTACCTCTTCGAGCAGCTGGGCATGGCCCGGACAACCGAAGTCGTCGACCGCTTCGTCAAGGCCCCGGTCATTCACAAACCCCGACCGTCGGGCGGGCCGAAGAAAGTCCGGACGGAAAACGTCGACGGCTTGGCGGACTGAAGCCGTGGCCTCGCGATAAAGCCTCTGCCTCGAAACAAGGCGGCGCACGTCCCCGAAGCGCCGCATGCGCTGCGTCTTCCACAAGGCGCGGAGTGGGGCTGAAGCCGTGGCCTCGCGATAACGCTTCTGCCTCGCACTAAAGCGGCGCACGTCCCCGAAGCGCCGCATGCGTTGCGCCTTCGCTTGGATTGCGTTCCTCTTCCGCATGGCGTGGAGC
>Ga0172371_10014223_pt1 | contig 10275 bp, 7 predicted proteins | sample Lak12m_FD_114543 | JGI IMG/M metagenome (GOLD analysis project Ga0172371, IMG submission 114543) | Freshwater microbial communities from Kabuno Bay, South-Kivu, Congo - kab_022012_12m | ecosystem: Environmental > Aquatic > Freshwater > Lake | place: Democratic Republic of the Congo: South-Kivu... | reverse complement strand
TTACAGTGGCTGGGACGTGTGGATTCGAACCACAATAGCGAGATCCAAATTCTCGAGTCCTACCATTGAACGACGTCCCAAGATCGTCTTTCGTCAATCGTCGCTCGTGACTCGTAACAGATAACTGACGAACTACGATTCACGAACGACAAAAATTTATTTTTTATCCTTCTCCACCCCATACGCATCAAGAATCTTTTTCTGGATATACTCTCTCGCCTGCACAGTAATAGGGTGTGCTATATCTTTATGTTCTGACTGCCTCAGGTCATGCTCTGCTTCATGGGCCGGAGCAGCTGTCTGGATTGAAACAGGAAGCTGAGAGCCGCATTCATTGCAGAATTTACTGTGAACCACATTTTTATGATTACATTTAGGGCATGGTTCTTTTATTTTACGGGACGGCATTGCAATAAAAAGCCCTGATTTGCCTTCTATGATTTTTATATTTCTTACCACAAAAGCATTGTCAAGAGTTATAGTAGCATAAGCCTTTAATTTGTTGTTTGCGCCTTCTTTCTGGAAGATCCTGACCTCAGTTATCTCCATAGATGCCTCCTTTATAAGTCTTTGCTAAAAAAACCTCTATATTAATGTTTCCTGAGATTTTCTTAAAAACTTTTTCCGCATCTCCTCTAGTTTCAAAGGAACAAAAAACCGTCGGCCCGCTTCCTGACAGAAGGCTGCGCTTTACGCCTGCTTCAGCCAACAAAGCTTTTACCTTTATTATATGAGCGGCGTTTCCGGCAAGGACGTTCTCGAAAATATTGTAATAATTTTCTTCGAGCGCTGTTACGCTTTTTGTTTTAAGTGCGCAAAGAGCGCTTTTAATAGAATGTTGCTTGCTGGAAAAGCTGGATCTATCTATTCTTTTATACATCAACCTGGTTGAAAGTGAGATAGAAGGTTTAATCACTATATGAAAAAGAACTTTATCTAGATTTATTCTTTCTAATATTTCCCCTGCGCCTCTAGCTACAGCAAAAGAGCTATCCTGCATAAAAAACGGCACATCCTTGCCAATATTGCACGCTATAGCAAAAAGTCTTTTTGGGGGGATGCCCAGTTTAAAAATTTCGTTTATTGCTTTTAGGACAGCAGCTGCATCGGAAGAGCCGCCGCCTAAACCAGCTGAAACAGGAATCAACTTTTTAATTTTTATATCCAGATTCAACTCTACCCCGGCTTCTTTAAAAATCTCCCTGGCTGCTTTATGAGCTATATTCTCCTTGCCCTGGCTGCAATTGGACGGGAGAGTCCTGACTCTTAAGCCTTTGCCTTTTTCCTTTATTATTATTTCATCCTTTAAATCTATTTTTTCAAAGATCGTTTCTATATTATGAAACCCGTCAGGCCGCTTTTCCAAAACATCCAGGTAAAGATTCAGTTTGGAAGGAGCAAAAACTCTAATTTCACGCATAAGTGCCTCAAGCTCAAGACCAGGTCTTGATCTTAGCTATTCCCATGCTCAAGACCTGGTCTTGAGCACAGTTATTTTCTGGAGAGGGCTTTTTTGGCTGCTTTTGCAATATCTTCGGCTGTGAGGCCGAAAAGTTTAAATAGTTCTTTTGGGTCTCCTGATTCTCCGAACCTGTCTTTAACGCCTATAAATTCCATAGGCACTGGATAAGCTTGCGCCAAAACTTCGCTCACAGCGCTGCCCATTCCTCCGGCTATAGCATGTTCCTCGGCACTGACAACCGCGCCTGTTTCTTCTGCAGCTTTAATTATAATATCCTTATCTATAGGCTTAATCGTGTGGAGATTTATCACTCTGGCTGAAATATTCTCTTTTTCCAGCGCACAAGCTGCGCATAATGCCTCATACACTTCTACGCCGCAAGCTATAATCGTAACGTCTTTGCCGTCTTTTAGTAAATTAGCTTTGCCTATCTTAAAGCTGTCTTCTTCTTTAGTTATTAAAGGTATACCGCTTCTGCCAAGCCTGAGATACGCAGGGCCTGTATAAGAAGCGCTGGCAATAGTCGCCTTTTTTGCTTCTAATGCATCGCACGGCACTATAACAGTCATGTTCGGCAAAATCCTCATCAAAGCAATCTCTTCGTTAGCCTGATGAGTAGGCCCGTCTTCCCCGACTGATATGCCGCCATGCGTGCCGACTATTTTTACGTTTGTTTTCATATACGCAATGGAAACCCTTACCTGATCCCAAGCTCTTCCTGCGGCAAACGCCCCGAACGTACAAGCAAAAGCCACTTTGCCTGACAACGCCAAGCCAGCTGCTGTACCCATCATATCCTGTTCGCTCACGCCCATTGAAAAAAATCTTCCAGGGAATTTTTCTTTGAACCATGCGGCGCGGGTTGATTCTGTAAGATCCGCCGATAGGACAACTATATCATCCCGTTTTTGGCCAAGCTCCACAAGGCCTTCTCCGAATCCATCCCGCGTTGGTTTTGACCCGTATGTTTGTATCATTGTAATTCCAACTCCTTTATAGCCCGCTCTAATTCTTCTTTATTCGGCACTGTGCCGTGATATTTATTTTTATTTTCAAAAAATGAAACGCCTTTGCCTTTCACTGTATGAGCAAGAACCATACTCGGTTTTCCTTTGATTCTCTCCGCTTTATCATAAGCTTCTATCACTTCTTTAACGCTATGGCCGTTTATCTCAAAAACCTCCCAGCCAAACGCCTGCCATTTAAGCTTTAACGGCTCCAGGCCTTTTATATCCGCAACTGGCCCATCTATTTGAAACTTATTATAATCAATTATGCCACACACATTGTCCAGCTTGTAGTGCGCGCTTGTTAACGCCGCTTCCCATACCTGGCCTTCATCCAGCTCTCCGTCTCCCATCAGGCAATATACGCGTTTCGGGTCATTATTAAGCCTTGCCCCTAAAGCAAAGCCATTGGCAATAGAAAGCCCCTGGCCTAAAGAGCCGCTTGATATTTCAACCCCAGGCAAACCCCGCTGGGGATGGCCCTGAAGCCTTGTCCCAAGCTTTCTTAAAGTACAGAGTTCTTCTTTGCTGAAAAAATTCATAGCTGCGAGCACCGCATACAAAGCAGGACAGCCATGGCCTTTCGACAGCACGAATATATCTCGGGTATTACAGAGCGGCTTAGCGGGCTCGCATCTAAACTTGTAGAAATACAGCCCGACCAAAAGCTCTACCATTGACAAAGATCCGCCTGTGTGGCCGCTCCCGGCGCAATTAAGCATCTTTACAATCTCGATACGAATTTCTTTGGAAATCTTTTTTAGCTCATTAATATCAGGTTGTTTTGTCATAATCTTTCTTCCCGGCTTCGTTCGCACCGAAGGCGCTGAGCCAGGAACCTTTATTATTTTTTATTAAGTGCTTCTAATTTCTCTCTTACCTTTTTATCCTCTTTTAATCCTATAGATTTAACCCATGATTCTTTCGCCTTATCTAAGCTGCCTATCTTAAAATAAACATCTCCAAGATGATCATAAACAACAGGGTCTTCTCCTATTGTTTCTTTGGCCTTCTCAAGCTCCATCCTCGCTTCCTCGAACATGCCTTTCTTAAAATAGACCCACCCAAGGCTATCCTGATAAGCGCCGTTACCCGGGCTCAGCTCAAGCGCTTTTTTTATAAGCTTTTCGGCTTCGTCAATATTTTTGCCGTTATCTGCATAGATATAACCTAAATAGTTTAACGCTTCAGGATCCTGAGGGTCCAGCTCTATCGAGCGTTTCAGCTTAAGAATAGATTCCTCTTTCTGGCCCAGCTCTTCCAACGCAGCCCCTAAATAAAAATACGCCTTTGAATTAAAAGGGTCTATCTCTATGCTTTTTTTGTATTCCTCGATTGCCTGGGATTTATCGCCTTTTTCAGAATAACAAAACGCTATGGCAAGATGTATATCAGCCTGTCTTTTTTCCAGGCCAAGTGATTTTCTTAGAATATCTATCGCCCGGTCGACGTCTTTCATCGCAATATATATATAACTTAATTGAATATAGGCATCCACGTCTTCCGGATCAATGCTGATTACTTTTTCATATTGTTTTACCGCTTCTTCCCTTTCATTTATCTCAAAATACAAATTGCCCAGTTGATGATACACCCTTGTATTGGAAGGGTCCAGCGTTAGAGATTTTTTATACTGCATAAGCGCCTGCTCTTTTTTGTTTTGGATTTCAAAAAGTACTGCCAGGCCCAGATGGGCTTCTAAATAATCCGGCTTTAGCTCAACAGCTTTCTCCAAAGCCTTTACAGCGTCATCAATCCTGCCGGCCCTTGCGTAAACTATGCCGAGATTAAAACTTATCACAGGAGAATCCTTTTTTTCTACGGCCAGGTTTTCGTATATCTTGACAGCCCTTTCCATATCCTGGCCGATTATATAAAGATCAGCCAGGGATGTTATAGTAGCCAGGTCATCCGGTTCTGATTTTAATATCTCTTCGTATTCTTTTGTAGCCTCATCAAATTTTTTCTGCGAGGTGTAGATAAGGGCCAGAAGGAATCTGGATTTGGTATTTTCCTTATCCATTTCTTTTGCTTTTTCGAGCGCTGTTATCGCAGGAACCAGCCGACCTGCTTTTATAAAGCTGGCTCCTAATCTATAATAAAAAAGCGCCACGTTCGGATCTGATTGTATTGCTTTTTGGTATTCATCTATAGCCTCTTCGGTTTTTCCTTCATTATCATATATCATACCTGTAGAATAATGAGCATATGCCTTTGAAGACACAATAGTCCTGTCTTTTTTTCTACCCAGATCAAGGATTCTTTCTTGATGGATTCCGGTCGAGGGGAAACTTGTTTTGGCAGGTTTTGTAGACGCACACCCGACTATATTAAAAATAAATGCAGCCAACAAGCCTAATGTGAGAAAATATCGTGGGAACATTTCAATGTTGTATAAAAAAGTTCTCGACTCGCTTCGTACATTCGCTTCGCTCAGTACTTCCTTCGGTCTCGCTCGAACAATATTGAAGCAACAGAGCATATTTCCATATAATATTTTTCGAGCGAGACCGAAGGCCGAGTCGAGAAAAAAATTACCAGAGTTTCTTTTTGTGCCTGTCTCTTCGCAGTCTTTTCTTTCTTTTATGTCTTGCTATCTTTTTTCTCTTTCTCTTTCTTCCGCAGGGCATGCTCTCCTCCTTAATAACCTGGTCAACTTCGCAAGTTGCCTATTGGGCAACTTGCGAAGTTGACCAGAGGTTAATATATTACCTTATTTAACGGGTATTCTATTATTCCCTGAGCGCCGTTTTGCTTGAGCTTCGGTATCAGGTTTCTTACGACTGATTCGTCTATAATAGTCTCTATTGCGCACCATCCGTCTTTAGAGAGCTGGGAAACTGTGGGATTTTTGATCGCCGGAAGAATGGCTATTATCTTATCAACATTTTTTTCTTCCACGTTCATTTTAAGGCCTACCTTTTCTTCCGCCAGGATCGCGCCCTGTAGTAAAAGCGCTATATTCTCTATTTTTTCCCTTTTCCATGAATCTTTCCACGAAGATTTATTCGCGATAATCAAGGTTGTAGACTGGCATATAGTGTCCACGATTCTGAGATTATTCGCTTTTAAGCTGGCTCCTGTTTCTGTAAGTTCTACTATACCGTCTACAAGGCCCGCCCCGATCTTTGCTTCAGTGGCACCCCAGCTGAATTCTATATCTGCATTCACTTTTTTATTTTTGAAATATTCTCTTGTAGCGTTAACCAATTCCGTGGCGATCCTTTTGCCCTCAAGATCTTCCGGTTTTTTTATCTTTGAATCATTCGGAACAGCCAGTACCCAGCGGACAGGCCTCAGGCCCTGTTTACCGTATATAAGCTCGCATACTTTTGCCACGTCCCTACCGCTCTCGATAGTCCAATCTCTGCCTGTAATCCCGCAGTCAAGGGCCCCGTCAGCAACATATCTTGCCATCTCCTGCGCCCTTAAAAGAAATGGAGAAATCTCCTCGTCATCTATTGAAGGAAAATAGCTTCTGGACCCTATATTTATAGTAAAGCCAGCTTTTTTAAACATCCTCACAGTAGCTTCCTCGAGGCTCCCTTTAGGAATCCCGAATTTCAATTTCATATCCAACGCCTTTTTATTCATAGCGGAGCTATTATACAATTTAGGAAAAATTTTGTAAAGGGGAATATTTTATAAAAAAGTTAATTAACTTGAAAAATGATGTTTGTTGGATTGTCAGAGGTCGGTTCTGGTTTTATTGGCTCTAAAAAGGCCTTTTGCACCATGCCATGGGAAAAACGTCGTTGGGTCAACTAAAATATCTTCTATAAGAAATTTCTCTCTTGATTCAAACTCTTCAATTTTATAACTTCTAATTGGGTTTCTTAAATTAGGATCTTCTGCGCCTTCATAAAAATCAAAAGTTTCAAGCAGCCAATCCGAAGCTTTAATGCCGGGTATTAAACCTCGTCTTATCATCTCTATTATAGTCGAAAGATTAAAATATCCTCTTTTGTCTTCATAACCAGCCGGACCTTTCAAAACAATAGGAACACCATCTTCCCTGTTTAACCCTTCTACTACAAATTCACCCTGCATATCAGGATTTTTATACCCTATTTTTATTTCACTTTTATCATCCTCCCGCACAATTCTTATAGGATATCTTGCCCTGTCATCTCTTGTCTTATTCTCTATGGATCGAGATCCTTCGAAAGAAATAATACTAACATCCCTTTTTACCCTGAATGCAAACCTGCCTGTGCCTATAGAAACGTCGGACAGGCGCATGTCACCAGGAGTTACAATTTTGATTTCTATGCTTTTATCCAAGCGTTGATCAAACTCTCTAAAAGCAGTAGATTTGGAAAGGTTATAAAGAGGTATCTTACCGTTATCTATAGATTCAAGACTACCTGTTTTTAATTCTTGACCTCCCTCCAGGGGTATTATCCGATCCTCCCTCCATTCATAGCCGACTATGTTATCAGGATTAGCTACATCTTCGAACACAAGAAAACGGACCCAGCTTTCTCTATCCCGATAAATACCTATCCTGCCTGGATGAGTGCTGTAAAACGATGGTAAATAACAATGGCCGTGGAAATTTATATACCCTTCTTTCTGTTCGTAATAAATAGCATTTCTATTTCTAAGATGTTCTGCTACTGCACGCAATCTTTCTTTACCCGGATCAAGCGGTATTGAAAATATGATATCATAGAAATCAGAAAAAACAGGATTTAAAGTAAGGGTTACTGCTGTCTTTTGTTTAATATCAGATATATCTGATGTAACTATTTTCCCAGAAGGCTGAATATGAGTAAGTCTTAATACATCCTGCTTTTTAATATGCTCTATGGTCAATCTGTTCTCAGGATTATTTATGTCCACAAGGTCTATCTTTGTTTCATTTGAAATAGGCGTTTTTTCAGCAGATATTTGTATCATATTATCAAGCTGTGGCGGCAAAAATATCCTCGTCCCTGCAAATTTAAATTTTCTTTTAATGATTATATTGGCTTTTCCAGAAAACTTTCCTATGCCATAATCAGCGGGATCCATGCCATGCGATTGAAAATATTTATATAATAATGCTGCTGGGTCGCGACTTCCTTTTAAGCTTGGCATAGCCTCTGCTGCCTCCCGTATATTAGGCGGCCTTTTTAATTTTTCTTTCAGATCTGCAACAACCTTCTCCAATTCTAAAATCAATTTTTCCTTTGTGTATGAGCTTCTCATTACTTTTATTAATATACGGCGGCCTTTTTCAAAAGTTGCCTTATCGGTTCCCTTAATTTCGCCATTAATTATTTCAAAGTATTCCCTGTTTGAGCGCAAATAAAAATTGTTATTATCGCCTACTCTTACTCGCTCCTGCAAATGATATAAGGTTTCATCAAATTCTTTCTTGATCTTTCTAATGATAGTATCGGATTTGATACCGGGGGTTTCAAGTTGAAATTCCTGTATTCTTTTTATTACTATTAACCCTAGCATCCTGTCTTCTTCAGAAGAACCTGAAAAAGTTATAGGCACTCTGAGGGTAGTTTTATTATACGCAAAATCTGGCACACAATATCCAATGCTCAGAAAACTAGATATAAAAACCATAAATAATATTTGTGATATTAATACTTTTTTAATCTTTACCATAATCCGGGCAAAAAAATAACCTCTTGCAGGTTTGTAGTTTAACTCCCTAATACTATAATATAGTATGCCTTATAAAGACTGGGCATTCAAGGCTTAATCAATATTCTGCTGCAAAGTTAATATCAAATTCCTTTGAATTGTTCTCAGGCTCAAACCAATGTGGCTTGCAAGTTAAATGCCTGTCCTGGTAGCTACGCCAGGTAAGGCCTGTTCTGACAATAGCACAGTGTTTCCTTTCACAATCTCCCTTGCAGCAACCAACTGTTTCTCAATATATTCTGTCATCTTCCTATCTAAAGGTGAACCATTGAAAAGGCTTTTTTTGATTTCCAGATAGGCGGCGATAACTTTCTGCAATGCCTCAACAGCTATTTCCCTTTGAAGTTTCTTCGCCTCTTCAAAATCCCTGTCCGTCAAATATATATTTATATTTGCAATTCTATTATCAACCGGAGGTGTAGGTATAGCTCTCGGATCGTCGCTTGGCTGTAAAAAACCTCCCTCTATTAATGTATCGTAAACTGCGTCACTTTTCTCTAAAAGTCTTATCAGAGCCTTTGGATCTCTCCCATGAAGCACAAGGCATTCTGCTGCCAATCTGTCAACTTCCAACTCGATATCCTGCACTCTTTCTTCTGCCACATTTTTATCATCCATACTTACTATTTCCGGCCAAATCTTTTCATCGCCCCTTTCAGCATGCATAATCTCATGCAGAAAAGCAGCTTGTAATTCATCGTCCTTCAGCAAGCCCTCTCTTAACAGTTCATGCAATATTATAATCCTGAGGCTTTGGCCCATCGGGCTAAGGCCTAACATAATGCCGCCTTGTTCTATTAAATAAGGTTTAATATTCAACAACAAAGACTTGTCTCTGTTGAGCCCTTTCATCCCGTCAAGAATAGAATATGCCCGTTTTAACCTTTGAATAAGAATTGCCCTTTTAGGCGAGATAGCGGCAATTTCATCCAAGGCTTCTTCTAAATAATTTTTGATGTCAGGTCTTTCTTCGTCAAGAGACATCTTTTCAGATATTTTGTTAATCAGCGCCATGGTTGTTTGAGGATAAGTCGCTGTGATCCGCCCCAATATACTGGTTAAATACCGCGCCAGAAAAGGCTCCATCCCGGGCGCAAATCTGTTTAAAATGCTTTCGGCTACCTGTGAAGCGGATTCCAGCGATTGTCCAGCTGTTTCAACCAATTCCCCGGTTAGTTTTTCTAACACTATAAGCCCTTCTCCAGATTGGAATTTATTTACCAGCATATCAATATATTCTTTGGCCGAGGATCCAAGAACACCCTTTGATTCTATTGATTCAACATCTGCTTTCCAGTTTCCTCCTGTTAAATCAACCATAATTTCATATTTTTTATCACCCAGATATATTTCTATAGTTCTCTTGAAAGGATCCTCTGAAGGTAATTCTAGAACTCTACTATTTTGAGTTGTTACTTCTTTTACCAGATCCCTTACTCTTCTTGAAAACTCCGCAAACTCAGGGAATATTTTGGCTGCTTCATCTTGGAAATCCACACATCCTTGAGCGCCGTACATAAAAGAAACCTGGGTTGCGCACCCTTCGCCTGTCCCGGAATGCTCCATGACAGCCACCCTTTTATAGTGGAGTAGTTGAAGCATGTATACCGTAAGGTAATATGCTTTCAATTTATTAAGGTTATAGTTTCCATTCTTATCTTTTCCTATGAAATTTATTATAGGGCCTTTTTGTTGTTCATCATGATCTTCCAGAATCAAAAGCATGGATTGATGCTCGGGCAGCTGGCTGAGCCTTTCTTCAAGCATAGATTTTAATGTTTCGAAGGAACTCACTCCACCCCATGCGCTTAACTCATTACGAATCCCTTTATAGTATATTATGGACGCGCTGGGGACTTCCTGATAATTCTCCCATTCTGAGATTGTTTTTAACCCAAGTTTCTCTGCCGCACTCCAAAGCAAATTACCTGATGAGCCTAACCCTCCCATTTGGTCGCAGCGTATCCATCTGATGCCCAATTTTTTAAGCCTGCGTAAAAACCAGATCCCGTATTTTAAAGTTTCCCCGTTGGTATAATCAAGCTTATCGCCCCAAACTTTGACATGGGTGCCGTCAGGGTTTTTCAGATAGCACCTGTCGGGTAACACCGTACCTGAAGAATCGGTTCCCGTATGCGCAAGCACAACATCAACTACAAT
>Ga0172371_10014221_pt1 | contig 10276 bp, 7 predicted proteins | sample Lak12m_FD_114543 | JGI IMG/M metagenome (GOLD analysis project Ga0172371, IMG submission 114543) | Freshwater microbial communities from Kabuno Bay, South-Kivu, Congo - kab_022012_12m | ecosystem: Environmental > Aquatic > Freshwater > Lake | place: Democratic Republic of the Congo: South-Kivu... | reverse complement strand
GGTTACCATGATCGGCGTGATTCTTCCGCCCATGGCCATCAACGCCTTCGTGGTGTCAGGCGTGGCTAGAGTCCCGGTCGGTATAGTGTACAAAGGAATTTATCCTTACATCATCGGGATGGCGGTATGCCTTTTGCTTCTGCTGCTGGTGCCCGAGATTTCGCTTTGGCTCCCCAACAAGTTCATGAAGTAAGACGGGCTGGGCATCCGGCCCTTGTCAGCCACAAAAGCGGCGCAGTCGTGCGATGTCTAAGTTAGTCACGGCTGGTCAGGACGGCGTCATGAATTCTGCTATCCCCTACTGGAATCCCCACCTGGAGACCCTTCCCCGAGAAGAGTTACAGAAGCTTCAACTGAGGAAATTCAAGCGTATCATCAGATGGGCTTACGATAATTCGCGTTTTCATCGGGCGTTGTACGAAGGCGCCGGCGTGGACCCCGACGAGATCCGCTCCTTCGACGATATCAGCCGCGTCCCCAAGATAGACAAGGCTATGATGCTGCCGATTCAGCGCAAGGACCCGTTTCCATACGGTGACGCTTTATGCGTTCCTTTGGAAGAGGTCACTGAGTTCCGCCAAACCAGCGGAACAACCGGAAGTCCGGTTTATCAGCCTGACACATGGCAGGACTGGGAATGGTGGTCGGAGTGCTGGGCCACACTTTTGTGGGCGCAGGGATACCGGCCGCGAGATCGGGTCTTCCTGCCGTTCGGGTATAATATTTTCGTGGCTTTTTGGGCTGGCCACTACGCGTGCGAGAAAATCGGCTGCGAGACAGTTCCGGGCGGAGTGCTGGATACACAGGCCCGCATCCTCAAAATGAAGGAGATCAAGGCCACTGCTATGATGTGCACGCCGACTTACGTGCTGGGCATGGCCGATTCGGCCCGCAAGATGGGACTCAACCCCGCCGAGGATCTTGAGATTAGAAAGATAACCTGCGCAGGCGAACCTGGGGCTCTGGTCCCGGCCACCAAGTCCCGAATGGAAGAGGCATGGGCCGCCAAGGTTTTCGATCACGCGGGAGCGACTGAAATAGGCGCCTGGGGCTTCGAGTGCCGGGAACAGCCCGGCGCTCTCCACGTGAACGAAGCCATGTTCCTCGCTGAGATTGAAGATGTGGACACAGGCGAGACAATCACTGAGCCGGGCCGACCAGGCAAGCTAGTGATAACCGCCTTCGACCGCATTGCCCAGCCGTGCATCAGGTTCGATGCCAAGGACATCGTGCAATGGGGGGCCCGGCAATGCGACTGCGGCCGGTCCTACCGTCTTGTTCCGGGCGGTGTGGTCGGACGTGCCGACGATATCACCAAGGTCAAAGGCGTGCTACTGGCGCCGTCGGCCATCGAGGACGTAGTTCGCTCTATTCCGGGACTCGGAGACGAATATGAGGTGGTAGTCGAAAAGAGGGGCGACATAGACCACATCCTGCTGAAAGTTGAACTTACCCCCGAAGCCCAGCATCTGGCTAAAGACCTGGAAGCAAGACTCAGGACCGAACTGCGAGTCAAGACCAACCTCGGCTACGAGATACAGGTCTTCAGCTACGGCTCGCTGCCCAGGTACGAGGTCAAGGCCAAGAGATTCAAGGACCTGAGAAAAGGCCATTGAACCGCGGCCCGGCAATGAAGCATTTGCAGTCTTTCACGGAGCTCGTGTGATCTTTTCGTGCAGATTGAGGGATTCCACAGTCTCGAGGCCCGTCTACGGTCAAGAAGATTCTTCCGAGCTTCGTAACCATTCAGTTACTCGTGGGTGAGCACCGTTCGTCGGGAACTCAGTGAATCGTAGGACGGGCTTTCTAGCCCGTTATGGCGGGTATTTCCGAATAGGCAGGCTGGAAAGCCTGCTCCACAAAAACGTTTTGATCCCCTGATGAGTGAACGGTTACCGAGCTTCCTTCTCATTCTCTAGGGCAAGTTTCCATGTATTTCCGCTTGTGCGCTTGCAGGGCTTTTATGAAGTCTTCGTTGCCGGCTACGCTATGTCTCAATTCGACCGCCTGGTAAGTATCCCAAGCCACTCCTTCATAAATGTTGAGAATCTTGGAAACCCTGTGGGTCTTGGCATGGTCTCTTAGCGCGGCATTCATCTTCTGGAGGGCGTTTCTCATTCCTGTCTGTGCGGTCGAAGAATCACTCGCTCTCAGAACAGCCTCGGCTTGCGAGAAGAATTCTCCGACGGCCCGGCATATAATTTTTGTCAACTGCTGATCGTCTAGGGCATCGTCCTGTCTAGCCGCCTTCTCTTCTTTGGGTTGCTCCCGCTCAGCCTTCTGATGACCGGGCGCATGTGTGCTATCCAATAATGCTTTCCTGAACCCGTAAACCAAGTCCCTGAGATCGTAGACTTCATTTCGCAGATCCGACAGATCTTTCTTGAGCTGACTTATCTCACTGAACAGGTCCTGTGAAAGCACATTGGATGCGGAACCAAAAAAAACGAATATGAATAGCCACGAAATCATCGAACACGCTCCGAAGGTCTTCATGTCTCAGGCTCCCATGTCGTAGGTTATTTCTTTCAGGACACACGCGATTATACTCAAATCCGTCCCGACTTAACGACAAAAATCAATTTAATGCTCGGTTTCAAAGGAGGTATCGCAACGGTTTGCAGATGCGTAAAATTGCTGCTAAAATTTCACTGTAAGTCTGCCATAGGCGCCTTCCTGCCGGTGCCTCAGCTTAAGGCAAGAGACCAAGATGCGGAGAGATCTCCACGTTAGTTCGAGTGCAAAATCGCATCTGCGTACTATGAAGATTGATCATCAAGGGAGTTTTATGACACAACACAAGAAGGCTGTGGTGCTGGTCTCCGGCGGAGTGGACTCCGCTGTCTGTCTGGCACTAGCGAAATCTCAAGGCCTTGAGCCCCACGCTCTGACTTTCAATTATCAGCAGAGGCACCATGTGGAGCTGGAAGCGGCCCGTCGCGTATCGGACGCCCTGGGGGCCGTCCACCACCTGATTCTGGATCTGCCCCTAAGAAAAATCGGAGGATCGGCTCTAACAGCGGACCTGGACGTCCCGAAGAACGTCCCGCTGGGAGAGATCGAAAGCCGTATTCCGGTCACTTATGTTCCTGCCCGAAACACCATATTTCTGTCCTTTGCCCTCGGCTGGGCGGAGGTATTGGAATGCGGAGACATCTTTATAGGCGTCAACGCGCTGGATTACTCGGGTTATCCCGACTGTAGGCCTCAATTCATTGAAGCATTCGAGAGGATGGCCAACCTTGCCACGAAGATGGCCGTTGAAGGAGCCGCCAGAATCGAGATACACACTCCCCTGATAAGACTCACGAAAGCCCAGATCATACTCAAAGGCGTGGCACTGGGCATAGACTTCGGCATTACCCATTCCTGTTACGATCCGGACGCACGCGGTGCAGCGTGCGGAGCTTGCGACAGCTGCATTCTTCGCAGGAAAGGATTCTTGGAAGCCGGCATCCCTGACCCGACCGTATACGCGAGGTGAAACGAGGCAGTCTTTCGAGGCAGGACTGCCGGTTGTCCGGCGGTCTTGCCTCGGTTATAGCGAGTGCCAAAATAAGTGTCCGATTCCCCTGTCACACAACAAGCAATTCCTGCCGATACTAGTGCGCTTTCGGGCCAATGACTACGGCGGGGCATCTCCTCCGCTTCGAACGGAGGTCCTGACTTTGCTCCGGAGCTACCCCGCCGGCAAGGCAGATTCACTCGTTTGCACGCGAAAAGGCATAAGTCGGTGTCAAATCGAAAAGTATAAAAAATTGGCCACCGGTATGATCCTTCCCTCACTTCTTCCCCAAGAATCCCTCAATTCAGGGTACTATTGGTCCAGGACTCCGTGTTTCTTTCCCACCTTCGCGAAGGCCTCTACCCCGCGGTCCAGTTCCTCTCTGGTATGGGCCGCTGAAACCTGGACTCTGATCCTGGCCTTTCCCCTCGGCACAACAGGAAAGCTGAACCCGACAACGTACACGCCTTCGTCAAGGAGTTCACGAGCCATTTCTTGAGCCAGCCCGGCTTCTCCCAGCATTATTGGAACAATGGGGTGGATCCCCTGTGAAACGGCGAAACCTGCGGCCGCAATCCGTCCTCTGAAGTACGCGGTGTTTTCATGGAGTCTCTTTCGGAGGTCATGGCTGCGGCTTATAAGGTCCAGGGCCTTCAGGGAGGCGTAGACTATGGGGGGGGCCACCGAGTTGGAGAACAAATACGGCCGGGAGCGCTGCCTGAGATAGGTTATAATGTCCTTGCGTCCGCTGGTGAAGCCGCCCGACGCGCCCCCCAGAGCCTTGCCGAGAGTCGAGGTGATCACGTCCACGCGTTGTGCCACATTGAAATGCTCGGGGGTGCCCCTTCCGTTCATCCCAATGAAACCGGTCGCGTGAGAGTCATCCACCATAACCACTGCGTCGTGTTTTTCGGCAAGATCGCAGATCCTGTCCAGCGGCGCCATGTCGCCATCCATGCTGAAGACCCCGTCAGTTGCGATCATCCTCACCCTGAACTCCGTGGACTCGTTCAGCCGCTCCTCCAGGTCCCCCATATTGCAGTGTCGGTAAACCTTGCGGCCGGCCTTGCTCAGCCGGATGCCGTCTATGATGCTGGCGTGGTTGAGTTCATCGCTAATGACGACGTCGTCCTTGCCGAGGAGAGCTTCGAAAAGCCCTCCGTTGGCGTCGAAGCAAGAAGAGTAGAGAATCGTGTCTTCGGTGCCGAGGAACGAGGATATCCCTCGTTCGAGTTCCCTGTGCATGTCCTGGGTGCCGCAGATGAACCGCACCGAAGACATGCCGTAGCCTCTTTCCGTGAGGCCTCTGGCCGCTGCCGCGATTATCTCCGGATGCGAAGACAGCCCGAGATAGTTGTTCGCGCAGAAGTTTATGACCTCGCCCCCCAGGACTCTTATTCGTGACCCCTGCGGGCCGAGAATGGTCCGTTCCTCCTTGTAGAGCCCGGCGTTCCGGATCTCTTCCAGTTCTCGCGACAGGATGTCCTTCAAAGTGCTGTCCACGGTGAGCCTCCCCTTGAGTGAAATGGCTACAGGAGATTTTATCGCGAAGGCTGCGGGAAAAACAGCGCGTCTAGGATGCCGTGGGTGATGTGGACCGGATCATCAAGGAAAAGACAGCGAACGATGCGGTTCCCTTTGGTCACCGCATCCTACGTAGAAGCCCAAGGCTCGTGTGTGTCACGCCGCGTTTTGTAAACCGTGCGGCGACCGGCGGAAGCCGCCCATATGTGTGGAGTTTTTGAGGAGGGGCCCGGGGAGGGACTTTTTGCAAAAAGCCCCTCCCCGGCTGATTCTTCTCAAGACCGCTTCTCGGATTCTTCCCTGCCTTCTTACCGTTCGCTTCGGACGGGAAGGGTGGCTTCCGACACCGGCTTGTCGGGCCAGGCCCACTCTCTATCGCCGTTGCGTTCCTGAGTGTTGTAGATGTCGCCTATAGCGGGCGTCCCGAAGGTGTGGAGACGTTTTTCATCATAGGGGAAGTTTCGGAGGGGAAGCTTGAGGTAAAGGTTCGCCTGTCGGTTGCGGAGCCTGCTGTCGGGGTTCTGGTTGTCGTACCTGGGAAGCTCTTCGCCCCAGGACCGAATGGCGATCCTTTCGGGCCGGATATTGTAGATCTTCACCATTGCGTCTTTGACACTCTGGGCCCTAGCCATGCCCAGCTTGTGGTTGTCTTTGGTCGTTCCGAAGAAAGTTGTGTGGCCGTCTATCTGCAACACGTATTGCGGAATGGCATGAAGGAAATTCGCCACGCTTTCCAGCTTCAACGCCTCGGAAGGGATCAGTTCCGCGCTCTTCTCCTGGAAGAAAATCTCCGGATAAGGGAACCTGATCTCCCTGACGGTGATGTCCCACGCAAAATCCTTCATCTGGGGCTTACTGCGGACTTCTTCCCATGAACGGGCGTAGCCGCCGGTGAGTTTGCACACTTCGTAAAGGTTCCTCCAGCCGACTTCCAAGGAACCGAAGAAAGCCCCGAAGATCTGGACCTTGTCGCCGTAACAATCCTTCAGAGCCGCCACCGTTTTTTGCGGACAATCGCCCGCGTTGCCTCCGTCTGTGAAGATGACGACGGCAGTGCGTCCTACCGCGGTGCCCAGAAGTTGGCCGGTAAGCTGCAGTGCATCCTGGAGAGACGCTGTGCGCGTTGGCCCCCATCCTTCCTTGCGAAGACACTTGTAGAACGGCAAGTACTTCTGCCGGCTCCACGGGCCGAGGGGACTCAGCAGACTTGGGGCCTCACAATCCCCGAAGGTTATCAGCGCGGTGTTCATGTCATATTGCCACCGAGGAATGTGAGGCATAACCAGGTTGAATAATTCGAATGCCCTGGAAGCTACGAAGAGCCGCGCATGGTCGAAGTTCTGAGGATATCCCCCGATCATGGAATCCGAGACGTCCATGATAAAGATTACATTGTGGAACCTGGCGATGAAATCGTGCTCTTTTTCGAACCCGGTCCCTGCATGGGAGGTCGCAGGGAGACAAAACAGCACGGCCGCCAGTAGCGCAGCGGGAACAGATGCTCTCATCGTCGTCGTCCTCCTGTTGGATTCAGGGAACTTGTGAACAAATAACATCCCTGATGTCCAATAGATCCGGTTGTATATTAAAGTAAATAGTGAGAGATGTCAAGGATAAATAGCGCGACCCGTAGCTTCTTGGGCGCGCAAGAGGTGGACCGCAGCGAAACGCCGTTCCAATTTCTTACTCGCTATTCTGTCATGTCGCCGGCTCCTATTGGAACTAAGTGCTCTATGTCGCAAGTGCGGTTGCGTATTCGGTCCCTTGAGATTGCTTCGCTTCGCTCGCAACGATAAATCCCGGGTATGTCGTTGCGAGGAGCGTAAGATACGTCACCGTATTTGTGAAAAGGTGTACTAAGCCAGGTCCCTCGTTCAGAGCGGTGGAGGACATCCGGCGTTCTTGCCGCTTCCAAAACGCGATGCTATAACCCGAGACATGTCTTCCCGAGGACTCGAAGGACAAAGGAGCCGACAGCGCCATGCCCGAACGACCTTACAGAATTCTCATCGTGGATGATGAACCCAACATGCTTCACATGCTCAGTGCGGTGCTGAGGCAGGACGGTTTTGAGACCGAGTGCGCGAGTAACGGCGGGCAGGCCTTGGAGATGGCGGCCAGGGAGGACTACGATTTCGTGCTCTCGGACGTGCGTATGCCCGGCATGGACGGGATACAGCTGGTGGAGCGCCTCAGGGAGACAGGCAGCGAGACCATGGTGATTCTCATGAGCGCTTACGGAACCGTTGAGCTCGCTCTGGAAGGAATGAGAAAGGGCGCTTACGATTACATATCCAAGCCTTTTAAGACCGATGAGGTCGTACTCACTTTGCGGAAGGCTGCAGAGCGGGAACGCTTGCGTCGTGAGGTGGTAAAATTGAGACGAAGGCTCCGGCGCAATGAAGCCGATCCGAAGATCGTTGCAGTGAGCTCTGCAATGAAGGCCGTGCTGGACACAATTCATCGCGTGGCGGAATTCGACTCGTCTGTCCTGATCACGGGTGAATCAGGGACGGGAAAGGAGTTGGCGGCACGCGAGATACACCGGGTTTCCCCTCGTTCAACGGGCCCGTTGCTGGCGGTGAACTGCGGCGCGATTCCCCGGGGTCTTCTCGAAACCGAGTTGTTCGGCCATGCCCGAGGCGCTTTCACTGGTGCTGAATCAGACCGGCCCGGTCTCTTCGAGGATGCCGACGGAGGGACGATTCTTCTTGATGAAATAGGTGCGATGGAGGCTTCCCTTCAGGTGAAGCTCTTGCGGGCCCTGGACTCGGGCGAGGTCAGGAGGGTTGGTGAATCCAGGAACAGGAAGACCTCGGTCCGAATTCTCGCCGCCACCAACGAGGATCTGGAGCAGGCTCTGGAACGAGGCGATTTCCGGCAGGATCTGTACTATCGCCTGAATGTGGTGCGCATACACATTCCATCCCTCAGAGAACGCAGAGAAGACATAATGCCTTTGGTGGAACACTTTGTGACCGAATTCAACACGAAGATGGGCCGGAACGTCCGCCGCGTGACGCGAGAGGCGGAGCGCGCCCTCGTCGGCTACGATTGGAAAGGCAACGTCCGGGAGCTGCAAAATGTTATCGAGCGGGCCATGATCCTTGCCGACGGTGATTGCTTAGCGTCCGGTCATCTGCCCCTCGACATGGTCGCAGGCGGAACCTATGGCCCCGTCATCTTGGACGATCCCGACAATCTGTCAATAAAGAAGGCCTCGAAGAATCTTGAGCGCACGCTCATCTATCGGGCTTTAGAGAGCACTCACGGCAATCGTTCCAAGGCTGCCGAGTTGCTGGAGATCAGCTATCCGTCTTTACTCCAGAAGATGAGGGAACTTGGGTTAAGATGAAGAAGGGAAGGCTCGAGAGCAGAATGTCAAGACTCGGGGACATTCGGATAGCGCCGTTAGTTCGGGAACGCGGCCCTAAACTTCCTGCCGCCTCAGCCTCAGGATGAGGTGCTGACCGTAGCGTATCAGGCCGGGGATCCGTTCCAGTCTAACGCAGCGTATGAAATACGCTGAAGCGCCCATGAATACGACGGCAGGGATAGGCAGAGCCAGCTCCGGCGGAGCCAATCCCGATCTGGCGGCGCGTTCCGTCGCCAGAGTGAACGCATAATAGAGGAACATCACCACTAATCCCACAGACACGTTGTTGAGGCGACTTCTCCCCAAGTTCAACACCCCCAGGGGGAACGCCATCAGGGCCAGGGCGAGACAAGCCAGAGGATAAGTGAAGCGCTGGGTGATAAGTATCTGAGCGTGGGTGCGAACACGGCGTTGGTACGCACGAACCTCCGGAGTGTCGTCGTCCTTCTCCACCACAACGGTGCGGACCCGTTCCCTGATCCCGGCTATGGTCATCTCCTCCAGAGGCCTGGGAGCGTCTCCTGGCACGGTTCTGTCCAGCGGGTAACGGAAGACGTAGCTGTCGAAGCTAAGAGTCCCCGTGGAATCGCCGTGCTTGTCCTCCTTGATGATTGTGCCGTTGCGAAGGTTCAGCACGAAGGCCTTGCCTTCGGGATCGGGGAAGGCCTTGGCTTCTCTTGCGATTATGGTGTTCACTTCATCTGGATTCGAGGATTCCCTTATGAATATGTGGCTCATTATCCCGGTGGAGGAGTCAATCTTCTCCACGTAAAGGATCATGTTCTTCAACATATCGAAGAAATGGCGCTCTTCTATGCCCGCATCAACTCTGGTGGTGAGGGCCCCCTGCATGAGCCTCCGGCCTTCCGCAATACCTTTGGGGATGAGGATCAGTGTGCAGATAAGGCTCATTGCCAAGCCGATCGCGGCGAGGGCCAGCACTGCCGGCAAAAGCCTTACTACGGAGATGCCCGAGGACTTGATGGCTGCGATCTCGCTGTCCGCTGCCATCCTCCCGAGGCCGAGCAGGATGCCGATCATTATTGAAAGAGGGAGCACGGTCACAAGAGTGCTGGGCAGCGCGTTTATGAGTACCTGGAACAGGATCAGGGTCAGTTCCAGGCCGGCTTCCATGCCTTTTTGCAGGAGAGGCAAGAAACCTGCAATCAAGCCCGCCACAAGAAACACTGCAAAGCAAAAGAGGAAAGAGACCACTATTTCGCGGAATACATAGCGATCAATTATACTGGGGACTGTCACAAACCGCGAACCTCCACCGTTGCAACAACCGGCGACGGATGTCTTCCGGGTGGTCTACGGGCTCTTTTTCTTGAACTTTATTCCTTTGACTTCCGTCAGCTTGGCGCCTCTCATGCTGGTCTTGGCGATCCTGACGCCCGTGAAATCGCATTTGTCCACTATGGCCCACGAAAAATCGGCGTTGCTCAGGTCCGAGCCCGCTATGGAACTGGCCGACATCTTTATGCCGGTCATATTTGCAGCCGCAAAACTGCATTTGGAGAAGTCCGCTTCCGATATTGCGGAATTCTGGAGCGTAGCCTCGAAAAAAACTGCCCCGCGAGCCTTCACTGTAGAAAAGTCACAGTCCGAGAGCACGGCTTTGGTGAAATTGGCCGACTCCAGGGTTGCTTCGGCAAGCTTGCTCCGGCGCAGGATCGCCTCCTCCATGTTTGCGGCCGTCAGGTCGGCTGAGGACAGATCGGCCTTTTCCATATTTGCCTGGCGACAATCCGCACTTCGCATCTGAGAACCCAAAAACCGTGCCTCATCCAAAGTTGCTCTGTTCAAGACGGCCTTGTACAGTTGTGCGCTGGAGAGGTTGGCTCGTGACATAACTGCCCTGGAGAAGT
>Ga0172371_10014220_pt1 | contig 10277 bp, 10 predicted proteins | sample Lak12m_FD_114543 | JGI IMG/M metagenome (GOLD analysis project Ga0172371, IMG submission 114543) | Freshwater microbial communities from Kabuno Bay, South-Kivu, Congo - kab_022012_12m | ecosystem: Environmental > Aquatic > Freshwater > Lake | place: Democratic Republic of the Congo: South-Kivu... | reverse complement strand
TGCACTAGGATTATTAGCGGCAATTCCTGCAGTGGTTGCTTATAATAAATTTACTAGTGACTCTAGAAAGTACTCAACGCGTTTAGAAAATTTTAGCCAATCATTTATTTCGATTACATAAATGGGTTTCAAAATTCAGAATAATAGATCTCGAAAACGAGAACCTATGAGTGAGATTAATGTCACTCCTTTCGTTGATATAATGTTAGTGTTATTGATTATTTTTATGGTTACTGCACCAATGTTAACAGCAGGGGTAGCAGTTAACCTACCAGACAGTTCAGCAAATTCATTACCAGATGATAAGGAGCCTTTAACTTTAAGTATTAATGCTAAGGGCGAAACTTTTATTCAAGAAACCCAAGTTGAGATAGGTCAGTTAGTTCCAAAAATTTTGGCAATGTCTAAAAATAGAACAGATACTAGAATTTATGTAAGAGGAGATAAAGCAATCGACTATGGACGAGTAATGGAAGTGATGGGATTACTTTCAAGGGCAGGTTTTACTAAAGTTGCTTTAATATCAGGCCCTCCTATTTCAAAAAGTAAAAAATAATGCAATGCAAAAAAGCCTTAAAATTTCTTTTATAGGTCATTTTGTTATTCTTTTTATCAGTAGTATAACTTTGCCTTTTTTAATGGGGAAAGTGCAAGCCCCACTTGTTATTTCGGTAGATCTTGTTCAAATTGGGGATAGAACAAACATCCCCTATGCGCCAAAAGTTCTAGACGGAGAAAAAACGGATAAAAAAACAAAAGATAGAGTTGTAACAAACCAAGCGCCGCCTAAAATTGTGCCTAAAGAAAAACCAGATGCTGTTCCTTTGCCTGAAAATATTAAACAAATTAAAGAGTTATTAGAGAAAAGGCAAAATCCGGTTAAAGTAGAAAATCTTGATAAGCAGACTTCAGAATTTGAAAAAAAAGAAATCTTTGATCCTAATAAAATTTCAGCTCTAATTGATAAATCAAAAAAAGATAACGCTGAAATAGAAAAGAAAACAAGTTTAGAAGCCACACAGAGCCAGCAAAAAAATGTAGTTGTTTCTAAACTCACTATAACGCAAGAGGATGCAATCAAAGCTCAAATATTTAAGTGCTGGAATATTCCTATTGGACTTCCGTACAATGAAAATTTAACTGTAAAAGTGAGAATAAAGCTTAATCCAGATGGATCATTGATAAGTAGTGAGATTTTAGATCAATCAAGAATGAATGCAGGTGGACAAACTTATTACAAAATATTAGCAGAAAGTGCATTAAGAGCTGTTAAATTGTGCAACCCTTTAAAAGTCCCGCCAACTGAATATGAAAAATGGAAAGAGATGCAACTCAACTTTGATGCTAAAGAAATGTTAAGAGGTTAGTATGAAGAATTATATTTATAAAATAGTTTTTTTATTTTTTTTAATTACTTCAAAATCATTTGCCCTTGTTACTGTTGATATTACCAGAGGTAATTTAGATCCACTACCAGTTGCAATTTCAAATTTTTATTTTGATATAAATATTGATAGCAATTTAAAAAAAAAAAATATTGAAAACAAAATACCAGAAATAGTTCAAAATAATCTTACTCGATCAGGTTTATTTTTTGCTTTAGATAAGAAATCTTTTATTCAAAAACCAGAAGTAGCTCATAATAAACCAAGATTTGAGGATTGGTCGTTTATTAAGGCGCAGGTTCTTGTAACTGGTAAAATTTCTTTAGAAAAAGATGAAAGACTCAAAGTTGAATTTAAATTATGGGATGTAGTATCTGCAACAGAATTATCCGCTTTAGCTTTTTATACAGCCCCAGACAACTGGAGAAGAGTAGCGCATTTAATTTCTGATAAAATTTACGAAAGGCTAACTGGTGAAAAAGGTTATTTTGATACAAGAATTATTTATGTTGCTGAAACAGGTCCCAAAGTAAATAGAAAAAAAAGATTAGCTGTAATGGATCAAGATGGTTTTGGAGTTAAATATTTAACTTTAGGAAATGAAATTGTTTTAACTCCAAGATTTAGCCCAACAAATCAACTTGTCACATATATGTCCTATTACAAAAATTTACCAAGAGTTTACCTATTAAATATTGAAACAGGATTGCAAGATTTAGTTGGAGATTTTCCAGGTATGACTTTTGCACCACGTTTTTCATCGGATGGGAAAAAAATTATTATGAGTTTTGCACAAGAAGGCAACTCTGATATTTATACTATGGACATTAAAACTAGAGTTGTTGAAAAATTAACTGATCATCCCTCTATAGACACTTCACCTTCCTATTCTCCTGACGGAGCTCAAATTGCCTTTAATTCTGACCGGAGTGGTTTTCAGCAAATTTATACAATGAAAAGTGATGGAACTAATGTAAAAAGAATTTCTTTTGGCGATGGTTTATATGGTACTCCAGTTTGGTCGCCGCGTGGTGATCTTATTGCTTTTACTAAACTATATCGAAATAAATTCTATATAGGTGTTATGAGATCAGATGGATCAGGCGAGAGATTATTAACTGAAAATTATTATCAAGAGGCTCCTTCTTGGGCGCCCAATGGAAGAGTACTAATTTTTTATCGCGAAACTGCTTCTGATACTGCAGGTAGAGGAGGTGGAGCAAAATTATGGTCTATTGATCTAACGGGATATAATGAAAGATTGATCCTAACCGAAACCGATGCTTCCGATCCTTCTTGGTCCGGATTATTATCAGCAAAATAGTAAGAACATAAAACTTAAGGTTGCATTAACTGTTTTTTTAAAATAAGTAAAACTTACAAATATAAACAACGAAAGATAATAAATGTTACCTAATAAATTAAATAAAATTATATTAGCGTTAGTAATGACCTTGTTTTTAGGTGCTTGTGCTACACAACAAAAAGCGACAACTCCATCTCCAGCTCCATCCCTAGGATCAACTGATGATGCTTACACAGGAACAGAAACAGTAAAATTTTTAGCTGATGGTGTTCCAGATAGAGTATTTTTTGCTACAAATAAATCAGATTTGACAACTGCTGCAAGTGCAACCCTAGCAAAACAAGCAACGTATTTAAAAGCAAATCCAACCTTAAATGTTGTTCTTGAAGGTCATGCAGATGAAAGAGGAACAAGAGAATATAACTTAGCTCTTGGCGAAAGAAGAGCTACAGCTGCAAAAAACTATTTAATAAGTAATGGTATAGCAGCAAATAGAATTAAAGTGATTAGTTACGGTAAGGAAAAACCGGTAAATCCGGCATCGAATGCTTTAGCTTGGTCTCAAAATAGACGAGCTGTAACAGTTAAAACTAATTAGTATTAGATACTTTCTAAAAGACCCTAATGTGAATTTCATTAGGGTCTTTTTTTTGCCATTTAAATAAAATAAAATAATAAAATGTTATTTAAAAATAAATTTTTAATACAATTTTTAATCTTAATCTTTTTTGCAAATATTAGTTTTGCACAACAAGATAAAATGAATGAGTTGTTAGATAAATTAGATAAAATTCAAAAGGATATTCAAACTCTGGAAAAAGCAGTTTATACCAAGAATCCAAATCTACCATCTGATAATATTTCTTTAAATGAAGCTTTAACAAGACAATTAACTAAAATTTCTGAATTAGAAAAACAGATTCAACAAATGACACAGAGGTATGAGGAAAACAGTTATCAACTTCAGCAATTATCTGATAAATTAAATAAAGTGTCTAATGATAACCAATTAAGGTTGCAACAATTAGAAAATAATAAATTTGCAAGCGACAAAGTAAGCTCTCCAAAAGAAGTTATTGAAGAAAAAAAGATATCACCTCCAAAAATGAATGATAAAAATATCTTAAATAAAGAAGAAGTAGATGAAATTAGTGATGATGAAGATAATTCTCTAAAAGATAAGTCAGTAAATACCGAGAGCATTAAATTAAAGGAAAAAACTAATAAAACCCAAGCTAAAATTTTACCCAAAGCTTCGGTTGCTGAACGATACAAGTTTGCTATGAATATTATGAAAAGTGGTGATTTTGAAAAAGCCGAAATTGCTTTTAAAGAATTTGTTGATGCTCATGCAAAGCATGAGTTAGCTGGTAGTGCTCAATTTTTTTATGGGGAAACCTTTTATATTAGACAACTTTACGAAGATGCAGCGGTTGCATTCCTAGATGGTTATCAAAAATATCCAAATAGTCCTAAGGCTCCTGAAAACTTATTGAAACTTGGAGTAACTCTTGCTGAATTAGGCGAAACCGAACAGGGTTGTAAGATGATTGCAAATCTAAAAAAAGCTTACCCAAAGACTGATGCTTCAATTTTACAAAAATCATCTTATGAAAAGAAGAGATTTAACTGCGCTTAATTTTAAATTATTAGAAGAAAAAAAAATTAATCAAATTTATTTTCGATTCAGAGAAAATATTCTACCTTTTGTTGGTAAAGAAAAATTTGCAATTGCTGTATCTGGTGGGAGCGATAGCCTAGCCTTAAGTATTCTTGCTAAATTATATTCACTAGAACAATCTAGTGATTTTGCAACTTTAATTGTTGATCATGGATTAAGAAAAGAATCTGCCAATGAAGCAAAACAAACATTTAAAAATTTAAAAAAAAATAATATTAAAGCAGAAATTTTAACTTACCGTGGTTCAAAATTTACATCTAATATTCAAAAGAAAGCAAGAGATTTACGATATGATCTATTTCAAAAATATTGCAAAAAAAATAAAATAAGATTTCTTATCCTAGCTCATCATCAAGATGATTTAATTGAGAATTTTTATATTCGATTAATTAGAGGCAGCGGTATCAAAGGGTTAACTTCTTTACAAAACGTATCTGAACTTAATAAAGATTTTTACCTTTTACGACCTCTGCTTCATTTTAAAAAAGAAGAACTATTGAACCTAACCAAGAAAATTTTTTCTACTTGGATTGAAGATCCATCAAATCTTAATGAAAAATTTTTAAGAGTTCGAATTAGAAAAATGCAATCTAGGTTACAGAAAGAAGGCTTTGATCCAAAAAGAGTTTTAAAAACAATTGAAAATTTAAATACTGCTAAAAATTCATTAGATTTTTATATTTTAAAATCTGAAAAGAAATACTTAAATTTTTTTAAGGAAGGTTATGCAACTTTAAAATCTACTATATTTAAAAATGAAGCTCCTGAAGTAATTTTTAGGGTTATTATTAAAGCGATACATTTTGTATCAGGCGAATATTATCCACCAAGATCTGATAGTTTAAAAATTTTAATGAAAAATTTTTCATTAAAGAAGTTTAAATCTTCAACTTTAGGAGGTTGTTTAATTGAAAAAAATTCTAACATGATCTCTTTTTTTAGAGAGGATAGAAATCTTACTAGTGAAACATTAAGTAAAATAAAACAAACTAAAAATTGGGATGATCGTTTTTTAGTTTATAAAAATTTTGATAATCAACAAAAATTTATTGTTAAAAAATTAGGTAATTCAGGAATTGATTATTTGAAAAAAAATAAATTTATTTCTTCTTTAGACAAGATTCCAGTTCAGGCAAAAAAAACTTTACCCTCATTTTGGAATCATAAAGGGGAGCTGATGTTTGTTCCTTTTATCAATTTTAAGAATAGGAAATACAATATTAAAAATGACAGTTTTGCTGTGCGATATATTAGATTTATTTGAGAATAGCACTTGTTTAATCTATAATAATGATTACTTTTAATTCATGAATTTGCGCAATTTAATGATGTGGGGCGTAATTGTCCTACTTGTTTTAGGTTTATACAATCTATTTCAGAATCCAGGCTCTATTACTGGAAAGTCTGAAATGCCATTTTCTACTTTTTTAACCGAAGTAGATAAAGGAAATGTTGCGTCTGTTGATATTCGAGGAAGCGAAATTTCTGGAACTTTTAGAGATGGTAAAGGCTTTAAAACTTACTCTCCTAATTACCCAAATCTAGTTGAAAAATTAACTGCAAAGGGAGTTTCAATTACTGCTGGTCCTCGAGAAGAGAAGGGCCCTTCGTTATGGGGCGTTATATTATCTTGGTTTCCTATGTTACTTCTTATTGGAGTATGGATATTTTTTATGCGCCAAATGCAAGGTGGCAAAGGTGGTGCCATGGGATTTGGAAGATCAAAAGCAAAATTACTTAATGAAGCGCAAGGTCGAGTGACATTTCAAGATGTTGCTGGAGTTGAAGAAGCCAAAGAAGAATTAGAAGAGATAGTACATTTTTTAAAAGACCCTCGAAAGTTTCAAAAATTAGGGGGAAGAATTCCAAAAGGAGCTTTGCTTGTTGGACCTCCGGGCACAGGAAAAACTTTATTAGCTAGAGCAATTGCTGGTGAGGCAAATGTTCCTTTCTTTACTATTTCAGGATCAGATTTTGTTGAAATGTTTGTTGGGGTTGGAGCTTCAAGAGTTAGAGACATGTTCGAACAAGGTAAAAAAAGTGCTCCTTGTATTATATTTATAGATGAGATTGATGCAGTTGGAAGAAGTAGAGGTGCTGGATTAGGTGGCGGTAATGATGAAAGAGAACAAACATTAAATCAGCTGCTTGTTGAAATGGATGGATTTGAAACAAATGAAGGTGTGATTTTAATCGCAGCAACAAACAGACCAGATGTATTAGATCCTGCTTTATTAAGACCAGGTCGTTTTGACAGACAAGTTGTTGTGTCAAACCCAGACATTATTGGCAGAGAAGCAATTTTAAATGTACATCTTAAAAAAATTACAATAGGACCAGATGTGAGTCCAAAAGTTATTGCAAGAGGAACACCTGGTTTTTCTGGTGCCGATCTTGCTAATATTGTCAATGAATCTGCATTACTTGCTGCAAGAAAAAACAAAAGAATTGTCACTATGTCTGACCTTGAAGAAGCAAAAGATAAAGTAATGATGGGCGCTGAAAGAAGATCTATGGTGATGAATGAAGAGGAAAAAACTTTAACAGCTTACCATGAAGGAGGACATGCAGTTGTTGCATTGTATGAACAGACTTCAGATCCAATTCATAAAGCAACTATTATTCCAAGAGGACGAGCTTTAGGTATGGTTATGAGACTTCCAGAAAGAGATCAATTATCTGTAACAAGAGAAAAAATGTTCGGAGATATTTCTGTTGCTATGGGAGGCAGAATTGCAGAGGAGATGATTTTTGGTTATGATAAAGTAACCTCAGGCGCTTCTTCCGATATCGAAATGGTAACAAAAATGGCTAAAAATATGGTTACACGATACGGCATGAGTGATCAATTAGGTCCTATCGCTTATCAAGAAAATGAAGAAGAAATATTTTTAGGAAGATCTGTTTCTAGACAGCAAAATGTTTCAGAAGAAACGGCTAAAAAAATTGATGCCGAAGTTAAAAAAATTGTAGAATCCGGTTATGTTAGAGCTAAAAAAATATTAACCGAAAAAGTTGATGATCTACATAAAGTTGCAAAAGCATTATTGAATTATGAGACTTTATCAGGTGAAGAAATTAAAAAAATAGTATTTGAAAATATTTATCCAAAAAGATTATCTGGAAAAGAAGAAGTTACTACTACTAAGAAAAAACTAGGAAGCGCTTTAGGCGCAATTGGATTAAAGCCAAATCCACAAAGTTAATCTAACTTTTCATTCATGAAGAGTATTTATATAAGGCCAACAAATATTATCTTTGGCCAAAAGGCGAATTATTTTATTCAAGAGAAAAGTGCAAAAAGTCTTTGTGGACTTGAAAATGTAGGTTTTTTATCCCTTGAGATCTTAAGAAGAGAGTCTGATGGAAATACAGTTGAAGAATATAGTGTTTTAGAGATTGAAAAATTAGATTTTAAAAATGAAATTGAAGAAGATTTAAAAAATATAACTTCAAAAAGAAAAAATATTTTTAATTTAGATTTTACAAATCCTATTTTAATGGGCGTTTTAAATGTCACACCAGACAGTTTTTCAGATTGAGGAAAATATAATACTACGTACAGAGCACTTGATCACGTTAGAAGTATGATTAATTATGGAGCTCATATTATTGATGTAGGAGGAGAGTCCACAAGACCAGGTGCAAAATCTGTTAGTGAGCTAGATGAAATAAAAAGAGTATCAGAGACCATCCAGTTAATAAAAAATAAATTTCCAAACCAAATAATCTCCTTAGATACAAGAAAGTCTACTGTGATGAAACACGGGATAGACATAGGAGTTGATATATTAAATGATGTTTCTGCACTAGATTTTGATCCACAATCTTATTTAGTTGTAAAAGATTCTGGAAAACCAATTATTTTAAATCATTCACAGGGTATACCTGAGAATATGCAGAATAATCCAACTTACGAAAATGTGTTGTTGGATATTTTTGATTATTTTGAAAATAAAATAAAATTTTTGAAAAATAATGGAATAAAGGATGAACAAATAATTATTGATCCAGGAATTGGATTTGGAAAAACTTTAGAACATAATTTAGAAATTATTTCTAAAATTTCTTTATTTCATAGTCTAGGTTATCCAATTATGGTGGGTCCTTCACGAAAAAGTTTTATTGGTAAAATTATGGCTGAAAAAGATAATCCGGAAAGATTAGGAGGCACAATTGCTTCAATTTTATATTCATATTTGCAAGGTATTCAGCTATTTAGAGTACATGATATACAAGAAACGAACGAAGCTCTTAAAGTTTATTCTCAATTTTTAAAGCAATAACAATGAAAAAGTATTTTGGAACTGACGGTATTAGAGGCGAAGTGAATAGAGGAAATATCACTGGAGAAATGTTCTTTAGATTTGGTCTTGCTGCTGGAACATATTTTTCTAATCAAAATAAAGAACGCCATAAGGCAATTATTGCAAAGGATACTCGGCTATCTGGCTACATGCTTGAGCCAGCCTTAGTATCTGGACTTATTTCATCTGGTATGGATGTTTTTTTACTAGGACCATTACCTACCAATGGTCTTGCCATGCTAACAAAGTCTATGAAAGCAGATCTTGGAATTATGTTAACAGCTTCACATAATCCTCATACTGATAATGGACTAAAACTTTTTGGACCTGATGGAATGAAGTTATCCGATAAAGTTGAAAAGCAAATTGAAAAATTAATTGATGATAAAGTTGAAAAATACTTTGTAAAACCAAATAAATTAGGTAGAGCCAAAAGATTAGAGGATGCAACAGAAAATTATGTAAGTATATTAAAAAATATTTTTTCAAAATCATTTAATTTATCTGGAATTAAAATATTTTTAGATTGTGCAAATGGTGCCGCATATAAATCAGCGCCTGCTTTACTTAGAGAATTAGGAGCTGATGTTGTGGCAATAGGCATTAATCCAGATGGATTTAATATAAATAAAAATTGTGGATCAACACATCCAGAACTTATTCAGCAATCTGTAAAAACTCATAAAGCAGATATTGGCATTGCGTTTGATGGTGATGCTGATCGAGTTATTATGTGTGATGAAAAAGGGGAAATTATTGATGGTGACCAAATTATTGCAATGATTGCAAAAAATTGGAAAAAGAAAAAAATTTTAAAAGGGGGAGTAGTTGGTACCTTGATGACAAATTTAGGACTGGAAAATTACTTTAGAAGGAATGATATTAAATTTTACAGAGCTAATGTTGGTGATCGATATGTTAAAGAAAAAATGAATACTTTAAAGTATAATTTAGGAGGTGAACAATCAGGTCATATTATTCTTGGAAATTTAGCAACTACTGGAGATGGTTTATTAGTTGCTTTAGAGGTTTTAAGTTCTCTAAAAAATAATGTTAAAGCAAGTAAGGTATTTTCAGTTTTTAAAAAGATTCCTCAAATTTTGGAAAATATAAAAGTTAAAAATAAAAATATTATTGAAAATAAATCTCTTAGTGCAAAAATTAATCAGATTGATAAAAATTTAAAACAAGAGGGTAGATTACTGGTTAGAAAATCAGGAACAGAAAATTTGATTAGAATAATGGTTGAAGGTTCTGATAAAAAATTAATCAAAGATACTGTGAATGAAGTTAAAAAATTAATACTCAATTACGCCTGAAATTGAAACTAAAGTCTAAATTATTAATTATTGCAGGATCAGACTCCAGCGGGGGTGCTGGAATTCAAGCAGATATCAAAACCGCAACAGCACTTGGCGTTTATGCAATGACAGCAATTACAGCTATTACTGCCCAAAATACAACAGGAGTAAAATCAATCGTTTCTATGCCACCTAGAAAAATTATTAAACAAAGTTAATTTTAATCTCAAGATATAAAATCTAGTTCTGTAAAAAATGGGATGCTGCATAAAGTGGGTGTAATTTAAGAAGTAAATA
>Ga0172371_10014219_pt1 | contig 10277 bp, 9 predicted proteins | sample Lak12m_FD_114543 | JGI IMG/M metagenome (GOLD analysis project Ga0172371, IMG submission 114543) | Freshwater microbial communities from Kabuno Bay, South-Kivu, Congo - kab_022012_12m | ecosystem: Environmental > Aquatic > Freshwater > Lake | place: Democratic Republic of the Congo: South-Kivu... | reverse complement strand
AACAGGCTGAAAGAGCATAATATCAGTTATGTCGGAGCAGGGTTTAACGAACAAGAGGCTTTTTCCCTTGTTGTTAAGGAAATAAATAATACAAAAATAGGCTTTCTGGCATACATTGATATAGGGCCTGAGTCCTGGAAAGCCAAAGAACAAACTCCCGGCATTGCCTGGATTCAAAATTCTGATCTTGAAAAAATCAGAAAAGACATCCAGGAAGCCAAAAGCAAGACAGACATTTTAATCGTTTCTTTGCATTCAGGAGAAGAATACGTCCAAGAATTAACGCCTTTCCAAACAAACTTTGTCAAAACAGCGATTGAAGCAGGAGCAGACATAATAGCCGGCCATCATCCCCACGTTGTCCAGAAAGACGAAAGGCAGGGACAGCAATATATTTTTTACAGCCTGGGAAATTTCATTTTCGATCAAGGCTTTTCAGAAGAAACCATGCAGGGCAAAATAGTTGAAATAAAAATAGAAGACAAAAAAATAAAAGAAGTAGTGCAAAAACAAACCAAGATAAACGAATTCTTCCAGCCGGAAATCTATGAATAAGTTCAAATTCTTAAAAATATCAACAGCTCTGCCCGAAAGCCCGGGAGTTTACGCTTTCAAAAAAGAAAAAAGCATTGTTTATATCGGCAAAGCAGTAAACATCAGAGAAAGAATAAAAAGCCATAAAAAACTGCTGGGCCAGGCTGAAAAAATAGGATACATTAAAACCGGCTCCGAAATCGAAGCCCTGATTCTGGAAGCAAAATTAATCAAAAAATACAAGCCGAAATACAACACCATATGGAAAGACGACAAGAATTATTTCTTTGTTGCTTTGACAAAAGAAAAATCTCCCAGAATATTCATTACCCACCAAACAGAACAAAACAACAACTGCCTCGGCCCTTTTGTGGACGGCTCTTCTTTAAAACAATCCTTAACAGTATTGAGAAAGGCTTTTCCTTTCCGGACATGCCAGGTCTTGCCCAAAAAACCATGCCTTTGGCGCCAGTTGAATCTTTGCCCGGCTCCCTGCATTTTAAAGACAGAAGCTGTTTGCAGGAGAAACGCGAAAAACATATCCAGAATCCTTCGAGGAGAAAAAAACCAAGTTTTAAAAAGCCTAAAAAAAGAAATGAAACTGGCTTCAAAAAAACAGGATTACGAAAAAGCTGCCAGAATAAGGAATAAAATATTTTATTTGGAAAACATAATAAAAAAAGCTGATACTCCTGACTTGGCTTCAATGCTAAAAGGCAAAAAACCTATCTCAAAAATAGAAGCTTATGACATATCCAATATCCAAGGGAAAGAAGCAACCGGCTCCATGGCGGTTTTTATTGAAGGCAGACCAAACAAAAACCTATACCGCAGGTTCAAAATAAAAATCCAGGGAAAACCGAACGATACGGCCATGATAAAAGAGATTATCGGCAGAAGAATGAATCACAAGGAATGGCCTTATCCTGATCTGATTCTGATTGACGGAGGAAAAGCGCAGCTAAACGCTGCTGCAAAAGCGAAAACCGAAAACATCAAAATAATAAGCTTGGCCAAAAAAGAAAACAAACTGTTTGTCGAAAACAGGAAAAATCCGATTCTTCTGAAATCCCTGTCAAGAGAAACCTTTAACCTCATTCTTCATTTAAGGGATGAAGCTCACAGGTTTGCCATTGCCTACCATCGCAAATTAAGAGCCAAAGCCTTGCTTGAAAAATGAATTTCTGATATCATATATTTATGATTAAGCTGATCTTTCAGATTGCCGGAGGAGTTTTAAGCTTTTATCTGGCAGTCAGATTCGTGCCTGGCGTTGATTTTGAAGGAGAAACAAAGTATCTGGTAATGGCCGGCGCTTTTCTTGGGCTGATAAATTTCTTTATCAAGCCGATTCTGAACATAATTACTCTGCCTTTAAGAATCTTGACATTCGGGCTTTTCGGCCTGATAATCAATATGTCTTTAATCTGGTTTGTTGACGTCATTTTCCCGGAGCTGGTGATTCCGGGCATCGTTCCCTTGTTCTGGACAACGCTTATCGTCTGGATCGTGGGATATTTTCTCGGATTCGGTTCACAAAAGAAAAACTAACTATTGAATAACATGCAGCAATATTTGCCTATAGCTCAAATTATCGTTTCTGTTCTGTTAATCGTTTTCATACTCTTGCAGCAAAGAGGAACCGCTTTGGGTTCCGCTTTTGGCCAGGAAGGAGGATTCTACGCGACAAGAAGAGGAGTCCAGCAAAAAATCCTCTGGGCCACCGTGGTCTGCGGAGTGTTGTTTGTCGGTTTGGCAGTATTAAATCTCATTCTTTAAATGCCTTTTTTGATTTCCAAATGGCCTTCCAGGTCTCAATGGGGGCAATTTTTTAAAATTCTCAGCAGAAGAGAAAAAGGAGTATTTTTTTCTTTTTTGCTTTTGACTTTGGCCAGCTTGATTTTTTTGGCTGGCAGCTTCTATCTGGCGAATACTGAAATCCAGCCGGCAAAGAGCGGCTCTTATACGGAAGGAATCATCGGGTCTCCAAGGCTGATCAATCCGCTTTATCCTTCCCGAGACGTTGACAGGGACTTGGCTGAATTAATTTATTCCGGACTTATGAGGTACGACGGGAAAGGAGAAATCATTCCTGACCTGGCCAAAGATTACGATGTTCTTGACAATGGAAAAGTCTTTGAGTTCCATCTGAAAGAAAATCTTCTTTGGTCAGACGGACAGCCTCTGACAGCTGACGACGTGATTTTCACAATAAAAAGCGTCCAGAATCAGTCTTTGTACAGCTCAATAAGAGCGAAATGGCTTGGAGTAAAAGCGGAAAAAATCTCAAACCTGACAATCAGATTCGAACTAAGCAATCCGTCTGCTGTTTTTGTTGAAAACTGCACCCTGAAAATAATGCCAAAGCATATCTGGGAAAACGTCTCTGACCAGAATTTCGCACTTTCAATATACAATCTAAAACCAATCGGCTCAGGACCCTACAAGCTAAAAGAATTGACCCAGGACAAAGAAGGCGCCGTAAGATCCGTGGAACTGGCGATAAACGGCAACTATCAGGGAAGCCTGCCGAATATCCGGGAGATTAAATTCTTTTTCTATGACACGGAAGAAGAATTGATTTCCGCTTTCAATTCCGGAAAAATAAAAGGATTCAATTTAAGCTCTCCTCAAAAATACGAAAAAATAAAAAAAGATTCTCTTGTCGATTACCGCCTTTCCGTACCGAGTTATTTTGCCGTCTTTTTCAACAAAGAGCAGGCTAAAATTCTGGCAGATAAAAATATAAGAACAGCCTTGAATTACGGCACTGACAAGGAACAGATTGTCAAAGAACTTCTGGCAAGCCAGGGCAAAATCGCTGATTCTCCCATTTTGCCGGATATCTTCGGTTTTTCCGAACCTTCAAAGAATTATTCTTTTGATTTGGAAAAGGCAAAAGAACTCTTGGAATCAGCCGGCTTTGTCCAGGGGGAATCCGGCATCAGGGAGAAAACAACGAAAAAAGAATCTTCTTTCAAGTTTACAAGCAATCTTCAACTCGGTTCCCAAGGGACAGAAGTTCAGGAGCTTCAAAAATGCCTGGAAAAAGAAGGAATCTTTTCCGAAGAAATAACAGGCCATTTCGGAGAAAAAACAAAAGAAGCAGTAGTCCAGTTCCAGGAAAAATACAAGGAAGAAATTTTAATACCGAACAACCTAACCGAGGGCAATGGAAAAGTTCTGGGCAGCACCAAGGAAAAATTGAACGAGCTTTGCGCCGCCTCTTCGGAACAAACAACTTTCCTTTCTTTCGCCCTGGCTATAGCTGACCAGCAAGTCATGAGAAACCTGGCCAACCTTCTGAAAAAACAATGGCAGGAAATGGGCGTAGAAATAAAAATCAATGCCTTGGATTCAACCACTCTTGAACAGGAAGTGATAAAGCCCAGGAACTATGAGATGCTTTTGTTCGGACAAGGGCTGGAACTGTTTTTAGACCCTTTCCCTTACTGGCACTCTTCCCAAATCAAGGATCCGGGATTTAATTTTTCCAATTATGAAAACAAAAACGCCGACAATCTTTTGGCCCAAGCCAGGCAAACATTGGAACAAGGGCAAAGAAAAACGCTTCTGGAAGAATTTCAGGACATTCTGATTGAAGATGTTCCGGCAGTATTCATTTACAGCCCTGACTACATTTATCTGGTCTCGGACAAGATAAAAGGGATTTCGGAAAAAATAATCACTGACCCTTCCAAAAGATTCTCCGATATAACAAGCTGGTATATTAATACAAAAAGAGTATGGAAATAAAGCCTCAGGTCAGATTTTTAAAAGAAATAAAAAGCTTGCTTTTTGATAAAAACTGGTCAAAAACAGCTGCGAACTCCAAGCTTTATTATATTTACCGGGCAGTAAAAAAGAAAGGAGAATTAAGATACGATATTACTCTCATCCCTCCTAGAATGCTCGGCAAGGAATTCGTGAAAACAAAAGGCAACAGGAATTCAAACAGTTACTCCGAGCTTTATACGGTCCTGAAAGGAGAAGCAATTTTTTTAATGCAAAGATCTGAAGGAAAAACCGTAAAAGAAGCTTTTTTTTCCAGGCTTAAAAAAGGAGACTGGATCGTTGTTCCTGCAGACTGTTACGTTGTGGCCATAAATCCGTCAAAAAAAGATTTAAAGCTGGCTAACTGGGTGTCTGAAAAAAACAAGAACGCTTATGAAACAATAGAAAAAATGAAAGGAGCTTGCTATTTTTTCACCGAAAACGGCTGGATTAAGAATGAAAATTACAAATCAGTGCCCAAATTAAAATTCAAAAAACCTCTCAAAAAAAAGCCTAAAAACTTAAGTTTTCTCAGATGAAAAACGAAGTTAAAAAAGCCATTATTCCTGTTGCCGGCTTGGGATCAAGATTTCTGCCCTTGACCAAAATCGTTCCCAAAGAGCTCTGGCCTTTGGTTGACAAACCTGTTCTGCAGTATATTGTTGAAGAAGCCTATCTGTCCGGAATCAAAGAAATTATTTTCGTAAACAAGCCGGGCAGACTGCTGTCAAACAGCTATTTCAGCACAAGCCTCAAGGAAAAAAAGACCTCTTTTTCTAAATACAAAAGCCATTTTGCAAAAGACCTTGAAAAACTGGAAAACATTTCAAAGCATATTTCTTTTTCTCATGTTCTCCAAAAACAGCCTTTTGGGAATTCCCATGCCATACTGCAGGCGAAAAAACTAATAGGAGATAATCCCTGCGCTGTTTTGTGGGCGGATGATGTCGTAGAATCGAAAGTCCCCTGCCTGAAACAACTGGTCAAAGTTTTTGAAAAAAATAAAGGACCTGTCATCGCCCTGTACAAAGTTCCGAAAACAAGCTTTCAATTTTACGGCATGGTAAAAGGAACAAAAATAGCCGAAAGAACCTACAAGATTGAAAGCTTTATCGAAAAACCGGCGATAAAAGAATCCCCTTCCAACCTGGCTATCGTCGGAAAATACGTCATAACTCCCCAAGTTTTCGATTATCTCAAAAAAACGAAATTCGGTTTGAAAAGCGATATAACCTTAAGCGCCACTCTGGCTGACATGGCCAAGAACGAAAAAGACGTTTACGGCTATGAATTCGAAGGAAAATGGCTGGAATGCGGAAACAAGCTGGCTTATCTCAAATCAAACTTTTATCTTTCCTTGAAAGACAAAAGATTCGGCCAAGAGCTGAAAAAATTCATCAAAAAATACTAAGCGGACGTGGTGAAACCGGAAGACACGATAGCTTCAGGAGCTATTGGGAGAAATCCCTTGTGGGTTCAAATCCCACCGTCCGCACCAATAATCACTCGCTTTAAAAACAATTATTTTTAATTAGAAAAATATGCTAAAACAAACGCAACAAAACCTAAGGCTTATCCCTCTGGGCGGATTGGGAGAAGTGGGCAGAAATATGATGCTTTTGGAATACAAAAGCAGCATTTTAATCATTGACATGGGATTCCGCATGCCAGGTGAAGACATGCCGGGTATTGATTACATCGTTCCCAACATAAATTATTTGAGAGAAAAAAAGAAGGATATTGTCGGAATAGTTTTCACCCATGGGCACTACGACCATATCGGCGCTGTCCCCTATCTGATTGAAAAAATCTGGCATCCTAAAATTGAAATTCATGCTTCTTCTTTGGCCAGGGGAATAATCATAAAAAGGCAGGAAGAATTCGTAAACCAGCCGCCTCTGAACATTAATACGGTCAAAAACGGCTCCAAGATTAAGCTGGGCCCTTTTAAAATTGAATTCTTCAGGCAAAACCATAATATTCCGGACAATCTCGGCCTTTTTATCGAAACGCCTGTCGGCAATATTCTGCACACCTCTGATTTCAAATTTGATCTTACTCCGATAAACGACCTGCCTACTGATTTTGACAAGTTCAAAGAATTGGCCTCTAAAAAAATCCTTTTAATGCTTTCCGATTCCACCGGAGCAGAAGAAGAAAACCATTCCCTTTCGGAAAGAACAATTGAAAAAAACCTGGAAGAGATATTCAAAAAAGCAACAGGCCGCATCATTGCTGCCACTTTTTCCTCCTTGATAAACAGAATCCAGCAGATAATAACCCTTTCTGAGAAATACGGCAGAAAAGTAGTGATTGAAGGATATTCAATGAAAACTAACGTGGAAATATCAAAAGCATTGGGATATGTCAAAACAAAAAAAGGAACGATTATCAAAACCAAAGACGCTCACCGCTATCCTGATTCTAAATTAACCATTCTCTGCACAGGAGCGCAGGGAGAAGGTTCGGCTGTCTTAATGAGAATGGCAACCAGGGAACACCGCTTCATCCGCCTGAAAAAAGGAGACAATATTATTCTTTCTTCTTCGGTAATTCCGGGAAACGAAAGGACTGTCCAGAATTTGAAAGACGATATTCTGCGCCAGGGCTGCAAGGTATTTCATTACAAAATGATGGATATTCACGCCGGCGGCCATGCCCAGAAAGAAGAATTGAAAGAAATGATAAAAATAATGAAGCCCGACTTCTTTATTCCCATTCACGGGCAGTATTCAATGCTTGCCAGCCATGCTGAAATCGCCAAAGAGTCCGGCATCCAGGAAAAAAATATCGTAATAGCTGAAAACGGACAAATCATCAGCCTGACTCCGAAAAAAATCTCGGTTGAAAAAGAATATGTTCCTTCAAACCAAATCATGGTTGACGGCCTGGGAATCGGAGATGTCGGAGAAATCGTTTTAAGAGACAGGCAAATGCTTTCCAAGGACGGCATGTTCGTCATTGTTGTCGTAGTGGATAAACAAACTGGCAAAGTAAAGGGCTCTCCTGATATAATATCAAGAGGATTCGTTTATCTCAGAGAATCCAAAGAACTGCTTAGGGACACAAGGAAAAGAGTGGTCGATATCATCCACCGGGCAACAGATGCAGGCGGAGCGGTCAACTGGAGCTATATAAAAGACGAAATAAGAAACAAAATAGGCCAATTCTTTTACACTAAAACCAAAAGAAGGCCGATGATTCTGCCAGTAGTTATCGAAGTATGAGGATATTCAGCGGCATCCAGCCGACAGGAGCAATACATATCGGCAATTATCTGGGAGCGATAAAACAATGGCTTGAACTTCAGGAAAAAAATGAATGTATTTTTTGCGTTGTCGACCTGCACGCCTTAACCGTTCCTTATGACGCCAAGGCCTTGCAGGAGCTGATTTTGGAAAAAACAATCGCTTATCTGGCAGCCGGCATAAATCCGGAAAAATCAACAATCTTTGTCCAATCCCAAATCAAAGAACACTCGGAACTGGCCTGGCTTTTGAATACGATAACGCCTGTCGGAGACTTGTCCAGAATGACCCAGTACAAGGAAAAAGCCAGAAAATTCCAGAGAAACCTCAATGCCGGTCTTTTGAATTATCCCATTTTGATGGCTGCCGACATACTACTCTACAAAACAGACATCGTGCCCGTTGGAGAAGATCAAAAACAGCATGTTGAACTGGCCAGGACAATCGCCAGAAAATTCAACCAGCGGTTCGGAGAAGTTTTCAAAATTCCCCAAGTAAAAATAATGAAAACCGGCTCTAAAATCATGAGTCTGACCCAGCCGGCAAAAAAAATGTCAAAAAGCGACAATCCGGAAAGTTATATCGGGCTTTTCGACGAACCGGAAGCAATAAGAAAAAAGATTATGTCGGCTGTGACAGACACAGGAAAAACAATAAAATACAACCTGAAATTAAAGCCGGGCATTTCCAACTTGATAACCATTTATTCTTTATTTTCGGAAAAAACCGTCAAAGAAGTGGAAAATAAATTCAAGAACAAGGGCTATGCTGAATTCAAAAAATCCCTGGCAGAACTTCTGGTTGATTCTTTGGAACCGTTCAGAAAAAAAAGAAAAGAACTTCTCCAAAGGGAAGTTTATATTAGAGAAATTCTGGAGCGCGGCGGGCAAAAAGCAAAAGCCGTTGCCCAATCCACTATTCAAGAAACAAAAGAAAAAATGGGCCTTGTTTAAGGCCGTAATATCAAAGAGGAAATTTCTTTTGTTTTCTTTTCCATTAATTCTTTGGTTTTAGCCTCAACAATCAGCCTCAAGACAGGCTCTGTATTGGAAGCCCTGGCCAGAAACCACCAATCCTTAAAATCAATTCTTAGGCCGTCAATCTTCGAAATCCTGCCGTCAGAATAACGGCTTTTTAATTGCTTAAGTTTTTTTACGCTGTCTTTTGCCCTAAAATTCATTTCTCCGGAATGGAAATACTTCTTAAAAGGTCTTATCAGCTCGGAAAAGGGCTTTTCCTTTTTAGAAATAATCTCCATTATTTTGAACAAAACAAACAAAGGAGATTCGGAAAAATAATGGTCTTTATGGTAAAAGTGGCCTGAAAATTCCCCGGCGAAAAGAATATTCTCTTTTCTCATTTTTTCCTTGATGAAAGAATGCCCTACCCGGCTGATAATCGGCTTTCCCTTGCATTTTGAAATTGTTTCTTTGACGATATTGGAGCATCTGAGATCGTATAAAATCTTTTTCCCCGGATTTTCTTTCAATATCTGTTCCGATATTAAAGCCAAGACCAAATCGCTCGGAACAGCTCTGCCTGCTTCGTCCAAAAAAACTATCCTGTCTCCATCGCCGTCAAAAGCGACTCCCAAGTCTATGCGCTTTTTAATCAAGATTTCTTTTTTCAGAAATCTTAAATTTTTTTCAATCAAAGGATTGGGCTCGTGATTCGGAAAGGAACCGTTCAGCTGTAAAAACAAATAAAAAACCTTAAAATGGCTGTGTTTAAAAATTTCTTTGACCAAGATGCCGGGAACCGCATTGGCAGTGTCAATAACCATTCTTAAGGGTCGAAAATTCTTAAAATCAAATTTTCCGAGATTGAATTTCAGATAATCGGACAAAATGTTTTTTTTGATTGTCTTGCCTTTTTTAAGCGTCGACAAATCTTGTGCTTTTTCGGCCAGTTTCTTGATTTGCCTGAGACCGCTTTCTCCGCTTACAGGAATAGCGTTTTTGGCAACCAACTTGAATCCATTATACTTGGAAGGATTATGGCTGGCTGAAACTATAACACCTCCGTCAAACCCGTAATGGGCAACGGCAAAATAAAGCATGGGCGTCGTTGCCAGCCCGATATCAATAACATTCGCTCCCTGTTCATTAATGCCTTTGATTAATGATTTTGACAAAAAATCAGAAGAAAAGCGGGCATCGCGGCCGATCACGACATTGGGCTTGGTTTTTTTAAAGAATTTAACAAAAGCCCGACCGACAAGATAGCTGGTTTTTTCGTTCAATTCTGAAGGATAAATCCCCCTGATATCATAAGCTCGAAATATGTCCGGGTTGATTTCCATAATAATTTATTATATCATACTAATATGCCTTTTTAAGCCAGGTCTCCTGCAAAAGAAAGACAAGCTTGACCAATTGGCCATTGGTTGCTACAATATTCTTGACCAGATTATTTTTTTTACAAACGATGAATTGAAACGCAATTAGATTCAAATATGAAAAATTACGAAATAACACATTTAATATCTTCTGAAATCCCGGAAGAAGAAGTCAAGCAAGCGCAAAGCCGCCTTGTTTCTCTGATACAATCTGAAGGAGGCCTTGTGCTTGAAGAAAAAATTCCTTTTAGAAAAAAACTGGCCTATCCTGTTAGAAAACAATCCCAAGCCTATTTGAGTTTTCTTGTTTTCCAGATGGAACCGGAAAAACTAAAGGATTTGGAAAAGAAAATAAAGGAAATAAGCCAGATTCTCCGCTATTT
>Ga0172371_10014217_pt1 | contig 10277 bp, 10 predicted proteins | sample Lak12m_FD_114543 | JGI IMG/M metagenome (GOLD analysis project Ga0172371, IMG submission 114543) | Freshwater microbial communities from Kabuno Bay, South-Kivu, Congo - kab_022012_12m | ecosystem: Environmental > Aquatic > Freshwater > Lake | place: Democratic Republic of the Congo: South-Kivu... | reverse complement strand
TCGCGCGCGCTTTAATCCCCGCCAACTGGATCCAGACCATCGCCGGCAGCAATCACCTGCTTTCCAACCTGGTGGGCGTCCTTTTCGGCGTTTTCATGTACTTCCCCACGCTGGTTGAGGTTCCCGTAGCGCAAACCTTCCTTTCACTTGGCATGCATCGCGGCCCGCTGCTGGCGTATTTGCTGGCTGATCCAGAACTTAGCTTGCAATCCATTCTGATCACAAACTCGGTTATCGGCAGAAAGAAAACTGCTTTTTATGTTTTTCTTGTAACAATTTTCAGCACATTGTCCGGTTGGTTGTTTGGTCAAATTATCAATTAACAAGGAGATCAATATGGTAGTAAAAATTCTAGGTGGTGGTTGCCCGCGCTGCGAAAAATTGGAACAAATGGCGCGCGCGGCAGCCGCAGAATTGGGAATCGAACCAGAATTTCTCAAGGTCAGAAACATGAATGAAATCATGAAATACGATATTCTGGAAACCCCGGCATTGGTCATCGATGAAAAGGTAAAATCCTTTGGCCGCATTCCTGCCAGGGAAGAGATCATGGATTGGATGCAAAAGCCTGGTTAATTCCCCCAGAGGGGATTAACCGAATCATAATCCATTCATAATTTTCTGTTAACCTTCTTTAGGTATAAGTGAGCTATGGAAAAAGAACGAGTCTTATTTCTCTGTACCGGCAATTCCGCCCGCAGCCAGATGGCCGAAGGCCTGTTACGTAAACTGGCAGGCGAGCGCTTTGAAGTTCACAGTGCCGGTCTGGAACCGACGGTTATCCACCCCATGACCATCAAAGTGCTGCAGGAAATCGGCATCGATACCAGCCAGCATTTCGCAAAACCCTTAACCACCTATCTTGGTAAAGTCCATTTCAGCTATCTGATCACAGTTTGCAGCAAAGCCGAAGAACGCTGCCCGATCTTCCCGGGTATCGGCCAACGTATTCATTGGCCGTTCGATGACCCGGCCGCGTTCGAGGGCAGCGAACAAGCCAGGCTGGATTTTTTCCGTAAAATCCGCGACCAGATCGAAACGAAAATCCGCCAGTGGCTGCATGAACTAGAATCATAATCCGGGTTGTTTTCAGCTTTCAATTCAATCCGTTAATTTGGGCATTTTCCGATACAATCGGAAAATGCCCGATTTAATTAAACTGGAGCAGGTAAGCTTCACTTATACTCTCGCTGAACCTGAAAACAAGCCGGCGCTTCTAAATATCAGTTTTTCCATCCAGGCTGGAGAATCCATCGCCCTGATCGGAGCAAACGGTTCCGGAAAGAGCACCCTGGCCAAATTACTGAACGCATTGCTCCTGCCAGACAGCGGGCGCGTGCTGGTCAGCGGCATGGATACGCGCGAGCGGAGCAGGCAAATGGAAATCCGCTCGCAGGTTGGGTTAGTGTTTCAGCGTCCCCAGCACCAGATCGTCGCCACCACCATCGAAGAAGAAGTGGCGTTTGGGCCGGGAAATTTAGGTCTGCCAGCCATTGAAGTCAGGGAAAGAGTGGCCGACGCGCTGCAGCGGACGGGGCTGGATGGTTACCGCCAGCGCCCAACATTCCAGTTATCCGCGGGCGAAACCCAGCGGCTGGCTCTGGCAGGCATCCTGGCGATGCAGCCGCGCTGCGTGATCTTCGACGAAACCACCGCCATGCTGGATCCCCAGGGGCGCGAAATGGTGTTGAGGCAAATCGCAGAGCTGCGCAAGCAGGGCATCGCTACCATCCTGATCACGCACCTGATGCAGGAAGCCGCACAAGCGGAACGCGTAATTGTCCTATTCAAAGGAGAGGTAATTCTGGATGACTCTCCGGATGAAGTGTTTTCTGGTAAACACAATCTCAAAGCCTTGGGGCTGGACCTCCCCCCGCTTGTTTACGCGGGTGATCTACTGCGAAAATACATCCCGGAAATTCCTGACAACCCTTTCAGAATAAATGACCTTTTTAATAGCATCCCAAAATACACCGGCTCGTGTTCACATTTCGATTTAAATGCACAAAATATTGACCAGAACGCGGAGACCTGCATTCAGATCCGTAACCTGGCATTCACCTACATGCGCGGAAGCCCGCTTGCTCACCAGGCGCTGAAACACATTGATATGGAAGTTGGTTCAGGCAGCGTTCAGGGGCTGATCGGCTGCACCGGTTCAGGGAAATCCACCATCCTGCAGCACATCAACGGTTTATACCGGCCGCAAAGTGGCAGCGTACAGGTCGGTGAGTTCAACCTGTCAGATAAAACTTTGGATGTGCGCGCCCTGCGCCGTAAAGCAGCGCTGGCTTTTCAGCAGCCGGAAGATCAGATTTTCGAGCAATACGTCGGCGATGAAATTGCTTACGCACCGCGCCGCCTGGGATACAGCGGCAGCCTGGCGGAGATTGTCGAGAAATCGATGCGAGCTGTGGGCCTGGATTTTCGAACCTACAAAGACCGCTTGACCTCCAGCCTGAGCGGAGGCGAAAAAAGGAAAGTCGCGCTGGCTTCCATCCTGGCCGTGCAGGCGGAGATATTCCTGCTGGACGAACCGTTATCCGGCCTGGATCCGCAGGCTGCTGATGAGCTGCTGCGGACGCTCAAACAACTCCATCAAAAAGGCCGCACGCTATTGATTTCCACCCACCAATACGAAGAGGTCATCCCGTTGATGGAAAATGTCACAGTGATTCAGCAAGGCCGTGACACCTTGCACGGAGGCACCGAATACATTTTCAGCCAGACGCACGCGCTGGAACAAAACGGCCTGAAAACCCCTTTGGCAGCCCGCATCGCCCAACAGCTGCGAGAAAAAGGCTGGCCGATCAGGGAGCAAAGCATTTCATTCGCATCCCTCGAAGAGCAACTGGCCGCCTGCCCGGGAGCAGACAAACGATGAGCGAGTTCGAGTATTTGAGCAGCTTATCGCTGGGTCAATATCTGCCAAGCGGATCTGCCATCCATCGGGTCAATCCCGGTTTCAAGCTGGCGGGTTATCTAATCCTGATCCTGGCGCTGACGCTCAGCAAGCAAATCAGCGGGTTGAGCACTGAAATAGCGTTTATTTGTATATTGCTGTTCCTTAGCCGAACTCCGATTAAATTCGCGCTGCAAGGGTTGCGAACACCTTTGCCATTCATCCTGCTGCTGGCCGTGATTCAATTATTTATGGTTTCCCAACGTGGCGGCGAGCCGACATATTTTGAATGGGGATTCCTGACGATAACCCGCAGCGGAATCTACGCGGCCGGGCTGCTCTGCCTGCGGTTCATCGGCCTGGTGCTGCTGCTGACACTTTCCAGCGCAAGTTTATCCACGTTGGAAATAGTGCACGGCCTGGATATCCTGCTCAGCCCGTTGAGCTGGCTGGGTATGCACACATCCCCGGTGGTCATGACCATCCAGATCATGCTGCGTTTCCTGCCCAGCCTGGCAATCAGCGCGGAAAAGATCGCCAAGTCACAAGCCTCCAGGGGAGCGGTTTGGGGAAACCGCAAAGCGGGTCTGCTGCAAAAAGCCCGGCAGCTGCTGCCCTTGCTGGTGCCGTTGTTCACAGTCAGCCTGCAGCAAGCCGACGCGCTGGCCAATGCCATGCTGGCGCGCGCCTACGGCCTGCGCAACAAACGCAGCAGCTTGATCCAATATTCAATCAAATGGACTGACCTGGTATTTTTTGTCTTATGCCTGACTGCGGCTTTTTTGACGCTCTTTTTTAACGGGTTGACATTCCAATTCTAGAGAAACGCCCATCAATCATCGAGATTGGCGCCTTGGCGTTTTCCCACGGGAATATGCCAATACGCGGCAACCACGGCAGTAGTGATGAAGGCTGAAAACAGCATTTCCGGCAAGCCATTGGTGAAGACAATGGCGCCCAGGGCAGCCCAGGGCAAATAGCCCAAGATACCGATCACGCCCAGTACCAACACGGTGTTGGTCAGGCTGCCAGCGGCGCCGGCCAGCGCCAAAGCCAACGGCGGCCAGCGTTTCAGCGCCCTGCCAACCAGAGAGGCGACCGGGCCGATGAACAAGCGCGGCAGAACGGAGAGAACCGGATTGGTAAACCACACGTCCGTGGGTCCGGTCGGCGCAACACCCGCCTGGATCATGCTGAAAACCCCAAAAATCAAGCCCACCATCAAACCGGAAAGCGGGCCGACAATCAGCGCGGCAATGACCACGGGAACATACATGATCGTCAGGGATACGCCGCCAAACCAGGGGATGAACCCCCAATGCGTCCAGCCCAACAATATGGCGATGGCAGCCATGAGCGCTGTGATCACCAAATTACGCGTGTTCTTAAAATCGTCCATTGGAAAACCTCGCAAGTTTAGATTCTAGAAATAATAACATCAATCCTTAACAAAAGATTCCACCATCAAGCGGAATCTTTTGAATAGGCCGGATTGTTGTTCCATCAAACTTTATTTGCCAGCCACTTGACCGCATTCACCCACAGTTTGGCATACCCATCCCATTCCGCGAAGCTGGCGGGGCACCAATGCGGGCCGATATCCGAAGCCCAGGCCATGCTGCGGCCTTTGGCAACCTGCATGGCAGCCAGCAAAGGATATGCTCCCACTATCGCGATCAATTGCGCTTCCGGTTTAAGCGTCAATTCGTTGAAACCCAGCAGCTTCGGCCATTCGCTGCCCATGCCGGATACAATCGCATGACCGGCATCGACTACCTCTGGCTGCGCGCCTTCAGGTGTCTCGACGCGGTCATCGAATGTGTAGATATTCACCGGCAATACCTCTTCGAGCGGGCTGCGGTAATATTTGGCTCCCGCGTAAATCCCGGCAAAGGAATAATACCCGCCGCACATCATCAACCCGCCGCCCGACTTGACCCACTCCACCAGCAGTTTCAAGCGGTTGGGGGACGATTTTCCGCCCGACCAGGTATCCGGATGCAGCAACAAGGTATTGGCGCCAATGTCGCTGAGGCAGATGACATCATATTCCTGCAAACCTTTCAAATCCAGCGGAAATTGGGTGGCGGCGATATGACTGGGCATGTGTGTGAATTCGATATCGGTAATATGAAACGCTTTTTCCAGGTATTCCACGCCGGTTTCGTAAACCGTGCTGGAAAAGAAATCCCATCCTTTATAATGGGTGCTGTTGGAGACCCACGATTCACCGGCCAGTAAAAATTTTATTTTCGTCATTTGCAGATCCTCTCGTATGGTTTCAATAAATTTTTAACAATTCTATCCAGAAAGTATTATATGATTAATGCACCATGAAGACCACGAAAAGCAGAACAGTAGTGGCCTGCGCTTTGGGGGAATGCGTGCATGTGGCGGGCGTGATGAATTTCCTGCGCCTGGCCGAGCAGGCCGGTTGGAAAACGGTATTTTTAGGGCCGGCAACATCCATTCAAAATGCCATACAAGCCGCCGAAGAAAACCAGGCGGACATGCTGGCAGTTTCATACCGGCTCACTCCTGAGACAGGTGAACGGCTGCTGGCGCAATTCGCCGAAAGTGCCGATCATCTGCGCGAGCGCGGCGTGCGTTTCGCTTTTGGCGGCACACCGCCGGTGGCGGAACGCGCGCGCGCATTGGGATTTTTCCAGGCAATATTCGACGGCAGCCAGAATTATGAAGAGGTAATGGCGTTCCTTAAAGGGGAGGAGTTTCACGCCCATACCGCCGATGACTTCCCCGTCACGACCATCGAACGCATCCAATGGAAAGCGCCCTACCCGCTGCTGCGCCATCACTTTGGGCTACCGAGCATGGCCGCAACGCTGAAAGGCATCCAAGATATCGCGGAGGCGCGCGTATTGGACGTTGTCTCGCTGGGCATCGACCAGGACGCACAAGAAAATTTCTTTCACCCCGAAAGGCAAGATGCCCGCCGGACGGGCGCGGGCGGCGTGCCGGTGCGCAGCGCGCAGGACTACCGCGACCTGTACCAGGCCGGCCGGCATGGCAACTATCCATTGCTGCGCACCTATTCCGGCACGGATGATTTCATCCGGCTGGCGGAAATGTATGTGGATACGATTCACAACGCCTGGGCAGCCATCCCATTATTTTGGTTCAACCGCATGGACGGGCGCGGCCCCTGGGATCTGGAAGGCAGCATCCGCGAACATCAACAAGTGATGCGCTGGTACGGTGAACATGATATCCCGGTCGAAATAAATGAACCGCACCATTGGGGCATGCGCGACGCGCCGGATGTGATCTTTATCGTTTCCGCTTATCTTGCCGCGTATAACGCACGGTCTTTCGGCGTGCGCGATTACATTGCCCAGATGATGTTCAACAGCCCGCCGACCACGTCCGACGCGATGGACCTGGCCAAGATGGCTGCCCTGCTGGAATTATGCGGCGAACTGGAGAATGGCTCCTTCAGGATCTGGCGCCAGACGCGCACCGGTTTGCTCAGTTATCCGCTGGAAATCCCCGCCGCGCGGGCGCACCTGGCTGCCAGCATTTACGTGCAAATGAACCTCAAACCGCACATCGTACATGTGGTCGGCCACACCGAAGCCGATCATGCCGCTACGGCAGAGGATGTGATTGAAGCCTGCCAGATGGCGCGCCGGTCGATCGAAAACGCGCTGGCCGGGCAGGCGGATATGCTCGCGGACGCGAAGGTGCGGGAACGCAAAGATCATCTCATCCAGGAAGCGCGCATCACCCTGCAGGCGATCCAAAATTTGCGCAAAGATGAAACCACTGATGCCTTAACTGATGCAGCCCTTCTCAACTCTGCTGTTAAACAAGGTATACTGGATGCACCACATCTGAAGAACAATCCATTCGCGCGCGGGAAAATTCAGACCCGCATCATCCATGGGGCCTGCGAGGCCGTTGATGAGCGCGGAGACAGACTGACCGAAAAGAAGCGTTTGGCTGCTTTCTTGTAAACCAAAAAAAGGAGACCAACATGACCTACCCATCCCGTTACACTGTTATCGGCGCGGGGCATGGCGGCAAAGCCATGGCAGCACACTTAGCTCTGATGGGCAAAGAAGTCACTTTATACAACCGCACACCGGCCCACGTCGAAGTGGTGGGGAAACGCAAAGGCATCGAACTGGAAAGCTATCCGGATGGTCCGCATGGATTCGGCCCGATCAGGCATACCACTTCGGATATCGAGGACGCCCTGCACAACGCCCAGGTAGTGATGCTGGTCGTACCCTCCTCGGCGCACGCCGACCTGGCCAGGGTGATGGCGCCGCACCTGAAGGACAAGCAGATCGTCATCCTGAACCCCGGACGCACCTGCGGCGCGATCGAGTTCGATATGGTACTGCGGCAGGAAGGCTGCCAGGCCAAGATTGTACTGGGGGAAGCAGAAACTTTTATTTACGCCAGCCGATCAGACGGCCCGGCGCAGGCGCGCATCTTCCGCATCAAGGAAGCTGTCCCGCTGGCCGCGCTGCCGGCCACGCAAACGCATATCGTGCTGGAAGCCATTGAAGATGTTTATCCGCAATTCATCGACGGTGTGAACGTGCTGAACACCGGGTTGAATAACATGGGCGCCATCTTTCATCCGGCCCTGACCATCCTGAACGCGGGGCGCATCGAATCGACGCACGGCGATTTCGAGTTCTACATCGACGGGGTCACGCCCTCAGTGGCAACCGTGCTGGAAGCGCTGGACCGCGAACGGGTTACGGTGGCCTCCGCGCTGGGCATCCGGGCGCGCACCGCTATGGAATGGCTGCAATTGGCTTACAACGTTTCAGGCGCCAACCTGTACGAAGCCATCCACAACCAGAGCGGTTACTATGGCATCAAGGCGCCTTCGACCTTGTATCATCGCTACATCTTCGAAGATATTCCCATGAGCCTGCTGCCGATTGCCTCGCTGGGCATGGCCTACGGCATTTCCGTGCACGCCATGGACAGTATCATCCGCCTGGCTTGCATCATCCACAAAACCGATTACAACCGGCGCGGGCGCACAGTGGACAAATTGGGTATCAAGAACCTGAGCGTGGGAGAAATCACGCGCTACGTCAATGAGGGCGTGCTGGAATAATGCCCAAAAGACAATCTTTAAACCCATTGAAAACAGTAACCTAAATCGCTATAATATGAGCGGTGTTTAGTAGATATACGCATTAATTGATCAGTTCGCGCAAATACCTAACTGGCACTTATCTTGCAACATAGATGATTGAAAATTGAGATTATATGGTCATTAAGATAAGGAGGACCTATGCATAAGAAATTTTCTCTCTTCATCGCCCTGTCCATGCTGCTGCTGGTGGCAGTGCCTGCACAAGCCGCGCCGAATATGGATACCAGTATCTTCTATGTGGAGGAAAATGAATACGTCACCATGGTGATGGAAAAATTCCCCTCTAATGAGACGTATTACGTCTTTATGGGAGAGTATGGCAGTTATGGCATGGGCGGCACATTGGTTTCCAAACTGACCACCAATGACGGCGGAACTTTTCTGGCCACCTTCCCCATCCCGGACGATATGGATAACGAAGACCGCATCGCCATCCGCTTCCAGAGCGCCAGCGGGAAATCGGTCTGGTGGAACTGGTTCTATAACGACTCGGGCAGTTACTATTCCAAATACCCCTATGGAACTTCGGACGATGACGACGATTACGACGTCGATTACAACCAGCTGCAGAACGGCTTCCCGACCTTCAACGTGGTGGAAGTGGTCAGAAGCTCGAGCATCACTGTAACGACCGTGAACTTCCCCGCAGACGTCAGATGGGCAGTCTACATGAAAGACGGCTCCATGGACGACACAAACTGGTACGAAGTCTCCGGCTTCAACAGCGAAGGCAGCACCCAGACCATGACCCTGAGCATCCCGGCTGACCTGCGCTACAAAGACAAGATCGCGATCAAGTTCTACTGCATGGACTACGTCCTGGGTACCAATGACTTCATCACCTACAACCTGGTCGATAACCGCGATTACCCCTAAACCGGTAAACCAATAAAAGTAAAAGAATCCCTCATCAGCGAGGGATTCTTTTTTTATTAATTGGCAGCGACCAGATTCAGGATTTGCCGCGAGAGATCAGTTTGACCTCTTTACCGCGCATGGCCTTCAAAGCTGTCTCGCGCCAACCAGGGTCGTTTTCCAAATCCGGCAGCATGCCGCTATCGACCAGCAACAGGTCCGCGTCGCGGCAGCCGGCGGACAACGAACTGGGATGACCTTCGAAAACCCACACGGAATGTCCCAGGGCGGAAAAACCCAGCAGAAAATCAAGGAAAGGGATGGCGCGGCGCATATCCTGCTTTAAAGCATCCAATTGGGTGTAGGCAATCACGCTGATTTGAAGCTGCGGGCTACGCGGTATGAATCGCTCCAGAATAGCCAACTGTTCTTTTGTAAACGCGGCAGCCAATGGGCAATCCTTGCCGACCAGCAGGCGGCCGGGCGTTACAATGATGATTTGGCGGTGATAGGTGCCATCCGCGTCCTGGCTGGGCTCAGCCGCGGCGGATCGGGCGCGCGCGAAAACCGATTCGATATCGGCGCGGATATCGACCTCGGGCATGTGGGGGATAAAAATATCCTGGCTGCTTTTTACCATCATGCAGCATTATATCGAAAATTTTCTCGCTCGCCAGCGCTGCCGGTACGGATCAGGAATTCAATTGCCGGTATATGCCGCTCATGCGGCTGTAGATGCGTTTAAAAATAGCAAAGCGGTCGTCATAAACCTGGCGGTTGGCCGCTTGCGGATTGAAAACATCTTTGAATCGGATTAATGCCTCGATATCCGGGAACTCAATCTCACCCAAACCCACCGCGCCGATCCAGGCCGCGCCGCGCGCGTTGGCGCACACCGGATCCTGCACCTGGCGGATCTCCAGGTTCAGCACGTCCGCGAAAATCTGGCACCACACCGCCGACTGCGCGCCGCCGCCCACGATATTGATCTTATCCACCTTGCGCTTGACAAACTTCTCAAACGGATCGAGCAGCCAACGCGTGTTGTAAGCAATGCCCTCCAGAAAAGCGCGGATGATATCTTCGCGGTTATTGTGGAGCGAGAGGTTATACAATCCGGCGCGCAGGGTACGTTCATCCACCGGCGCGCGCTCGCCCCAGATCCAGGGCGTGTAAATGACGCCGTTGCTGCCGGCCGGCGGCCGCTCGGCGATTTGATCCAGCACTTTGAAAATATCGGGCACATCGGCTTCCTGCAGCAATTCGTCTTTGTGATACAGGATATTGTCGCGCAGAAAGGTCAGGTTGCCGCCGGCCGTGGCTTGCAGGGCTGTCAGGAGGTAACGATCCGGCAGGGCGCAGGGCACGGACGCCAGT